>WNFT01000751.1_pt1 | contig 49669 bp, 47 predicted proteins | sample 5400191 | NCBI WGS metagenome assembly WNFT01 (sample SAMN13153359, study PRJNA577476) | soil metagenome | isolation source: 80 cm saprolite under Madrone tree | place: USA:California | collected 2016-06-14 | reverse complement strand
AGTCCGCCCCGGACGACATCGGGGTCCGGCGACCGTCATCGAGCATGATCCGTCTCCTTCCGATTCAGCGCGACCAGCCGGCGCTCGACCAAGTCATCGGCCAAGCGCGCGACGTCATCCGGCAGCGGGCGACACGGCCCGACCACGAGTGCGCCGCCGCAAATCCGGCAGCTCCGCCGGAGCGCGTCGGCCTCGTGCTCGAAGAGGCGGCGGAGGACCTTCACCACGCCCCGCGCGAAAATCCGCGCCGGTTCCGCTCGGCGGCGGCGGCCGGGGTCAGGCCGGCCCGCTCGTAGCTCCGCATCAAGGACCGGGCGTCCTGCCGCATCCAGCTCCGCAGCGAGCCGTCGTCCGCGGGGGCGGGGCGGAACGCGTCGTTCTCCTCGCCCTCGTCGGCGACCGCCACCTCGACCGGGGCGGGCGTCCTCGTGGTGCCGTGCAAGACCCGCTCCATGTCGGCCTGCGCCTCGGCGACGATCCGGTCTCTCTCCCGCCGCGGCGTCGGCGCCGAGGACGACTCGCGCTCCAGCGGGTCAGCCGCATGCAGGAACCTGGGCGTCGGCCGCCCGCCGGCCGTCAACACGCGAGCCGAAGGGTCGGCCGGGAAGGTCACGAGCGAGACTTCCTGAACCTTGGCCGAGTCGACCTGGCGCACCCCGTTCTTCATCTCGGAGGTCCCGACGACGAAGCCGATGCTGAAGCCGCTGAGTCCTCCGCTCTGCACGAGGGCCAGCGCGTCGCGGCCGGCCTGGGTGTCCGCGACCCGCGCCTCGACCCGGAGCCCCTCGCCGTCCGGGATCAACTCGGCGACGCCGAGCGGCTGGTCGTCGTGGTGCTGGCTCAAGAGCGGGACGCGGAGTTTCGCGAGGCCGAAGCTGCCCGGCATGAACTTGGTCGGGCCCTTCTGTCCCTGGGCGACGCTGGAGTAGGAGAGGGCGCGGCCCCCGAGGTCGAGGGCACCGTCTCGGCCGGAACCGTCGATGCCCATCCCCGCGACGACAGCCGACGCCTCCTCGATCGCCTTCTGCCGTTCGGCGGCGCTGAGCGAGTGCCTCTCATCCAGGCCGGCGACGATCTCGGGGACCTCGTCGATGCCGCGGTTCTTCATCGTCCGGTTCTCCCTCACTTCGTCACGTCCCGGACGGCGAGGGGGTCCACGCCCAGCACGTGGTGGACCACGCGCGCCCATTCCTCGATCCGGCCCGTCTCCGGGATGCCCGGCCGGTCCGGCAGCAAGACCCGGAGTGCCTGGTGCGCCGGCCCTCCGTGGATTCCACAGAGCCCCGCGGCCTCGCCCAGGGCCTTCGATTCGGGCGAGCCCCAACTGAAACTCCTGGAAGCGGCGTCATAGGTCCGCTCCAAGTCGAGCGCCAGCTCGCGGGCCCGCCTCAAGACCTTGCCCAGCTCGCAGGACTTCCCCGCGTAAGTCGAGCGATACGCTCCGGCCGACCTCGTCTTCGCCGCGTCGAGCGCGTCCTGCGCCTGGTGACGAAGTCCGTCGATCCGGCGCCGGAGCGAGTCGAGCTGGCCATCGGCCTCCTCCAACACCTGCTGCGCGCGAGCCAGGTCGGCCTCGGCATTCCTCACGGACGCGTCATCGCCTTCCTTCACGGCGCGGCGGCCCTTCGCGACGCGCACCGCGTTCTTCGCGGCGGCCACGTCAGCCTCGCCGATGGCGACGGACGCCTCCAGGTCGATGAGCCGTTTGTCGGCGGCGTCCTGCTCTGCACGTCGGGCGAGCAGGTCCGCGTCCGTGGTCCAGCACAGCGAGCCCTCGGTCACCACCTTGTCCTTCGACTTGCCGAACACGGCCATGTCCACCTCGGTTCAAGAGGGGGGCGGCCCGAGGGCTTGCAGTTCCTCGGACAGGGCCACGCTGCGCGCCCCCTTCATCATGGTGCGGGCGGTTTTGGGCGAGCCCTGAAGATAGTAAGGAAATCTACATCGCACTCGCTGCCGGCCGCGACTGGCGCGGGCGCGCGTGACGCGGAAAGGCGCGGGCGACCTTGACAGGGGTCGCGGCGGACGCGCTCGGCGCCAGCCCTGGGCCGGGTGTAGACTCGCGGTCTTCCTTCCAGGTCAGGAGCCCGCATATGGCCGAGACCAAGTTGGTGCTGGAACTACAGCGCGACGCGCTCGACAGTAAATGCACAGTGTCGGACCTCCTGCGAAAGGCGTTGGTCGTTGCGACCAAGCTGGGCGTCGAGGAGTTTCGTCGCTGGGTGTCAGCAGAACTCGAAGGCTATCCCGAGGGGATGGAATTGCCTCCGTATCGGCATGTTCGTGGGGCAGTGGAGCATTGGAACCCGCGTTACGGTTGGCTCCCGCTCCGGGCCACAGCCCCCGGCTTGGAAGATCGCCTTTGCAATCGTGAGATCCGCCAGGTAGCCCCCGAACTCGAAGCGATGCTTGAACAAGGTGGAGAAGGCTTTCACATGCCCTTCCCCGCCACGATCGCCGCCAGTCTCGCACGGGCTGTCGACGCGGTTGGCGAAGTGACGCTCAAGATCCCTAGAGCTTCGGTGGCAAAAGTGCTACAGGCCGTCCGTACCGTCATCCTGAATTGGGCCATGAAGCTGGAGGCCGACGACATCCTGGGGGAGGGCCTGTCGTTTACCCAAGAGGAGAAGGAGGCGGCATCCAGGGTGGGCGGCGGAATGGCGAACTTTTACGGACCCATCGGCACGCTCCAGATGCAGCAATCGGGGCGGGACTCGGCAGCCCACATGATCGTCAACGTGTCGATGGACACGAAGGCGATCGGAACCTTACTGACTCGTATCGAGGAGGAGCTTGGTCACGGACTAACGCTGGCGGAAGAAGCTACGGCTGAGTTGCGAGCAGACCTCGCAACCGCTAAGGCTCAACTTGCCTCCCCGAAGCCGAAGACCTCAGTCCTACGTGCCACCCTTGGCACGATCCAGCACGTCATGGAGGGGGCCGCCGGGCACATGGCTGGGAGCCTGCTGGCCGAACTCGTGAAGATCATGGCCGGGCTTCCCTGATAGCACCCTTGCCCTGAGTCAAAGCCCCGAACTAACTCAAGCGGTCCTCGGGTGAAAGCGTACCGAGACGCAGATCGTTGAGGTAACATCGCGCGGCTGCAAGGAGGGCTAGCGCGATGAACCAACCCTATATACTCGCAATCTACCCGCCAGGGCAGACCGAAACGCCATTGGAAGTGTACGGATCGGACCGGCCATTCTTGTCGATCCGTCGTGGGGATCTTCTGCACCCCGCAGGTCACGACTTCGAGCATTCGACGCCAGGCGATCCTCTACACCGCGTGACCGCAGTCGTTCACCTCGTGTTCGGGGGCTCGGAGAGAGATAGCGGAGGCAAGGTGAACCCTCAACACAGGGTGTCGGTCTATACCGAGGAGGTCGAGGACTCGCCGCACACATTGCTGGGCTGAGTGGGGACAGCGCCACGAGGCCCGAGGCTGGACGATCTAGACGAGCGACCCCGCGTCGTACACGCTCCACTTGCGGCGACCGGTCCCATCTCGCCGCGCCTCCTCCTGCGCCTCGTGCTCGGTCGCATATGGCCCGAACCATCGCGGGCTCGGCTCGGAGTGGTGCGACTCGTGCGCGCGCGACCAGCACCAGCCGTGCTCGAACTTCACGGCGAACACACGGTAGTGGTCCAAGGTCGTGAACGGCTGCGGGTTCTTCTCTAGCTTGTGTCGATGGCTCATTCCATTCCACTCACGGTCCGTGCCTTCCGCGTCACTGCTGGCACACCTGGGCGCTGGTCTCAGGTTTCTTCCAATCGGCATCTGTGGCCAGCAAAAGGCAGTTCTGCCCCGTCGCTGTGTCAAGCCGCCAAGTCCTGTATCCGTGGGTGTACTGATGGAAACGGCCGACGCTTCGGCCCAGCTCCGCATCGCGCCGGAGTTGAGCGAGTTCGTCGCTCTTCATGAGCTGGTATTCACCCGTGCGCAGCTTCTTCACTGCATCGAGCTCAGGTCCGTGAATCAACTCCTGACCGTCGCACCCGCTGAGTCCCAGCAAGAGCAGCAAGAGGGGCGGCCACAGAGCTACGGTGCTTCTAGCCTCGGGGCGCGCGGGACGACATCGCATGAGGCCCCTCCCTTCCCTCGTCTTGTCTGCCCAACACGCGATGGATGGACGAGTCGACCGGCGTGGGAGAGGGTACTCCAGTCCCGGCTCTGCGGGTCCGCCGCGGGGCCGTGGCGGCCGGGCCCGGGAGGGCGCCCGGACCCGGGTGCGGGCCGGCCTATAACTCACTGGAAACGCACCAGATAGGGCGCCAGAGAACCCGTACGCCAGGCGTACGGTGGCTGGTAACCCTCGGCGGGTCAGCGAGTTGGGGCTCGACGGTGGGGTAGCAGCCTACCCGGGCGAGGGTGGGTCGCCGGCCTGGTCGCGGGCCGCCCGGGCGTCGTGCTCGGCCATCAGCTCGTGGAGGCTTTTCTGCGGTCGCGGCACGCGAGCCAAGCCGAGCTGCCCGAGCAGGCGGGCGAGCGAGTCCGCGAGCCGCGTCCTCTCGACGAGCACCGGCAGGACCGCGCGACGCCGGGCCAACACGAGGGACGGCTGTTCCAGGAGCCAGGCGTCGAGGCTGTCCACGTAGAGGCGGGCCCTCGTGGCCAGGTCGACGAGCGCGAGCTGCTGCGCCGAGAGTGCGCCGTCGCCCCCGAGGTCCGCGACGAGGTCGCCCCTCCACGCGAGGAGCGCGCGGGCGGCCGACGTCCGCTTGTCGATCGCGTTCAACCCCCGGACCTTCACCCGGGCCTTCAGCGCGTTCAGGCCCGAGCGAGAGTAGGGGCGGCGCGGCTTTGTGCTCGTTGCGTCCATTCGTCGACCTCGCGCGCGCCCACAACTGCCGCGGAGCGCCGCTAACAGGATAGCGGAGATTCCAAGCAACGAGAAGAGGCCGAGACGGACGCCTGTGGGCACCTCCCTGGGGGATGGTCCTCGCGGTCGGTCGCGTCCCTGGGTGGGATGCCTCTCTGACCGGCGCTTTGGTTTTCCGCCGGTGCTCGCCGGTCTCGCCGGTCGTCGGGTGGACTTCGGCCGGAGACCGGCGGCGGTTCCCCCCTATAGGGGAACGCGCCGGTCCGCCGGTCGGCACGCCGCCTGTCGAGTGGGAGGAGTGGTTGGTTTCTAGCCGGTCGTCGCCGGTCCGCTGCGGACCAGGGACACAGCCTATGAGGAGGCAAGCATCGTACCACCGTGGCGTGCGCCTACGGGTCCACGGCGCGCCAGAGAATTCTTACCAGAGCGTACGATAACAATTGGACTTCGTGTCGAGGGCGTGCGTAAGCTGGTAGGTAGTCGGCCTGCTACTAGGGCCGCCGGATGACGGTGAGGGCGGAATGAACGGGCGAGCGAGCCCGTCCAGTTCCGCCTTTCTTGTTGTGGAGGGAGCATGACGTCCGACGCGATGGCCGACGTCCTGAGCAAGGCCCAGGTCCGCCGGAGGATGCCGTCTCCCGAGGCCAGGCGGCTCCTCCGCACCAGGAGCGGGTTGACGCAGGACGACCTCGCGAGGGCGTTGGGGGTGAACAGGGCGACCGTGAGCAGGTGGGAGGCCGGCCGGAACCCCAGGGCGACGCTGGCCGCCCGCTACCTGGAACTCATGGACCGCATCGCCGCCGTGGCCTGAAACATGGGAAGGGCCGTGAGAGCTGGAGGAGCTTAGCTACTAGAAGAAGGTCGCCCCGGCGCCGTTCTTGGAGGAGGCGGGACACCGGGGCTCATTCGAGGTCGATTTCAGGTGCACACAGTCTACCGGACCCACGCGCGCTCGGTCAAGGCCGTGGTGGACGCCATCGCCCACGCCTTCGACGTGGTCGCCCTCGCCTGGGGCGAAGACCATCCCGTCGCCGAGAAGCTGTCGGCCCTCATGCACGAGGCGGCGCGCCTCGCCGTCGAGAGCGCGCAGGGCGAGAGATGAGCGCCGAACGTGAGGCCGCCCTCGTTCGGCTGACCGACGCGCGGCGGATCGGCCGGGAGTGGCGGACGCATTGCCCCGTCCACGACGACGAGCACCCGAGCCTCGACTTCCGCGCCGAAGGCGACCGCCTCCTGTTCTGCTGCCGTACCGGGGGGTGCCAGAGCGAAGACGTGTTCGCGGCTTTCCGGGAGCGGTACCCCGAGGTCTTCCGGAACGGTGGCCCCTCCCCCGAGCGGCAGCGGTGGGCGATCCGCGACGAGTCGGGGGCGGTGGTCGCCGTCCACGTGCGCTACCGAGGGCCGGGCGGCAAGCGGTACTCGTGGGAGACGCCGAGCGGCGAGCCGAGCCGCGGCGAGGTCAAGCCCGCGCGGCTGCCGCTCTACCGCCTCCCCGAGCTGCTCGCCGCCAAGATCGCCGCCGAGGGGGACCAGCCACCGCTGGTCGTCGTGACCGAGGGCGAGAAGGCCGCGGACGCCCTGGCTCGGCTCGGCCTCGACGCGGTCGGCTCGGTGACCGGCAGCTCGGGCGTCCCCTGCGACGAGAGCCTCCGTCCGCTCCTCGGCTGCCACGTGATCCTGTGGCCGGACAACGACGCCGCGGGCCGAGGGCACATGCGACGCATGGCTGATCGCCTCCTCGCGCTCGGGCTCCCGGAGGCGGACATCGGCTACATCATCTGGACCTCGGCGCCGCCGAAGGGCGACGCCGCGGACTTCAAGGGCACGAGGGACGAGGTGCTCCGGCTCGTGCAGCCGAGCCTCGACGACGACCCCACGGGAGGCTTCGACCCCTCGCGCGTCGTGCCGGTCTCGACCCTGGTGGAGGAGGGACGCGCCATCCTCGCCGAGGGCGTGCGCTACGTCGTCGACGCGATGGTGCCCGACTACGGGATGCTCGGGTTCCTGGTGGGCTACGCGAAGGTCGGGAAGTCGACGCTCGGCGTCGCCCTGGTGCGCGCAGTCTCGGGGAGCGCGGGAGAGTTCCTCGGGCGCGCGGTCTCGAAGCGCCGAGTCCTGTACCTGGCCCTCGAAGACCCACGGGAGTACCTGGCGTGGATGATGGCCCGCTCCCTCGCCGGGACCGAGGACGCGCTCGCCTACCCTGGGAGCCTTGTACTCGACGAGCCCACCCTCGCGGGGCTGGAGACGTTCGTCCGGCGCGAGGGCGTCGGCCTTATCTACGTCTCGACGTTCACGGCCGGCGTGCGCGGCCTCGTGCGCGACGAGAACGACAACGCGCAGTTGACGGGCGTCGTCGAGTCCCTGAAGGGCTTCACGCGCCGGGCCGGCGTCCCCGCCCTGCTCGAAGCGCACTCTGGCAAGGGCGAGGACCAGAGCCCGGACGCGGACCCCGTGAGGGCGCTCCGTGGGGCATCCGCCGCCGCCGCCGCCGCCGACTTCGTGCTCTCGCTCAAGCGGGACGGGCGCGGCCTGACCACCCGGCGAGTGCTCTCGGGGGGCGGCCGGTTCGTGAATTTCCCACCACTCGCCTTCGACTACGACGCCCAGACCGGGCACGTCGAGTGCCTCGGCTCGCAGAAGAGCGCGGGTGCCGAGACCACATGGCGCCTCATCCAGGAGGTCGGCGCCCTGAGCGCCGAGGAGCGGAGCGCGTCCGCGATCGCGAAGGCGGCCGGGATGACCGACAACAGCGGGTCGCGGGCGATGGTGCGGGCCGCCCTCGACGACCGACACGGCGTCGAGCGGATCACGAAGTACCAGGGGACAAAGACGGTCGTCTACTTCCGGCTCTCGGACGAGGCCGTGACCGATCCGGGAGCGACGAAGTGTCCTCCGCTTGGGTTTGTGGGAGCCAAGCGGTGAGGTTCACCACCGAGACCGCCGCCGACATGGGACGCCGTGGGGGCTTGAGCGCCTCGCCTCGCAAGGTGCGGGCGGCCCGCCGGAATGGGCGAATGCGGCGTCGCCCTCACAGGATGTTCTCGTCCACGAGCGACGAATGGTCGACGCCCGCTGGCACCTTCGCGGAGCTGGACCGCGAGTTCGGACCATTCACGCTGGATCCGTGCGCGACGGCGGCGAATGCGAAGTGCATGACGTTCCTCACGAAGGAGGATGACGGGCTTGCGCGTCCATGGTCCGGGCGCGTGTTCATGAACCCGCCCTACGGGCGCCAGATCGGATCCTGGATGGGGAAGGCGTGGGAGGAATCTCGGCGGGGCGCGCTGGTCGTCTGCCTGGTGCCCTCCCGGACGGACACTGCCTGGTGGCACGAGTTCGCCATGCGGGGCGAGATCCGGTTTATCCGCCGCCGGCTCCAGTTCATCGGCCCCAAGGGTCTGTCTGGGCCGGCAGTCTTTGGCTCGGCGGTCGTCGTGTTCAGGCCGCCAGCATGACCACGCCCGAGATCCTCGACGCCCTTGACCGGCTGATCGCCGAGTCGAAGCCCGAGGACCGCCCGGCCCTGGTCGTCGCCCTGGCCGCCCGCCTGGCCACTCTGGGGGCCGGCCTGACGTCGATCACGGCTCCCACCCCGGCCGAGGCCCCGGACGAGAACCTGGACGCCCAGGAGGCAGCCAAGCGGACCGGGATGAGCGTCAGCTACCTCTACAAGCACACCAAGGCCCTCCCCTTCGCGGCCAAGGTGGGGCGTCGGACCGTCTTCTCGGCCCGGGGGATCGACCGGTGGCGGGCCAGGAAGATTGGAGCCTGACCCCTAAATCTGTTGACTGCATGACGTCATTCAGGTACACTTGCTCCATGCACAAGAAGCCGAAGCCGAGGGGGAAGATGGTGAAATTCACCCTCTACCTGCCGTTGGAGATCCGGAAGGCGTTGCGCATCCGCGCAGTCGAGGAGGGGGTGAGCGCGACGAAACTCGTCGAGCAGGTCCTGCTCGACCACCTGAAGAAGAAAGGGGCGGCGTGATGAGGACGAAGGGACGTCGTGGTGACGGCTGGGTCTACTGGCGGGCCGACTGCAACAGGTTTTGGATCGGCTTCCACTACCGGGGCAAGGAGCGCCGGGAGTCGGGGGGCACGACCGAGGCCGAGGCCATCAAGAAGCTGAGGGCGCGGCTGAAGGAGATTGCGAGGGAAACGTTCGTGGGGCCCCAGGCCGAGAAGGCGACGGTCGGCAAGCTGCTCGACGCCTGGCTGCTCCACGCGAAGAACGTCGGCCTCCGGTCGCTCGACAAGGTGGCGTCGCACCTCAAGGCGATCCGCGCCGTGTTCGGCGACATCCGGGTGATCGACGTCACCTCTCTGGCGGTCGAGAAGTACCAGCAGGAGCGGAGGGCCAAGGGGCGACAGGCCGCGACGATCAACCGGGAGACGGAGTGCCTGAAGCGGGCCATCAACTACGCGGCGCGCCAGACCCCGCCGTTGTTCCCGCGCCACCTCGTGCCCACGATCCCCTCGCTGCCGGTGGACAACGTCCGTCAGGGCTTCTTCGGCATGGCCGAGGTCACTGCGCTCCTGGCGAAGCTGGCCGACTCCGACGTGCGGGACTTCGTCGAGTGGGGCTTCCGGACCGGCATGCGCAAGGGGGAGATCGCCCGGCTTGAGTGGTCGATGCTCGACCGGAGCGGGCAGCCCTGGGTCCTCCACCTGCCGGGCTCGATCGCGAAGAACAAGAGCGGCCGATCCCTCGGCCTTCAGGGCGACGTGCGCGTCATCATCGAGCGCCGCCTGAAGGCGCGCCGCTTCGACTGCGCCCTGATCTTCCACCGCACGAGCAAGGGCCAGCCCGGGCAGCCGGTGAAGGACATCCGGCTGATGTGGAACGCGGCGCTCAAGGCCGCGAGCCTCCCCTCGGGACGGATCTTCCACGACCTGCGCCGCTCCGCGGTCCGCACCCTGATCCGCTCGGGGGTGGACCCCTCGGTCGCCATGAAGGTGAGCGGCCACAAGACCCGGTCGATGCTCGACAGGTACAACATCATCGAGGAGACCGAGACCGCGGCGGCCCTGGCCAGGGCCGACAGCTACCTCGCCATGCAGCCGACCGAGCGCAACGTGGTCGAGATGCCGGTCCCAGCGAAGGAGGCCAAGTGAACGTACGTCAAACGTACGGGTTCTCCGTCCGGATGGTGCCACCCCGGGGAGAGGAGCCCAAGGCGGGGACGGCGCAACCCTTTGACTTCCCTGGATCGCGTGCTACTCATCTGGCACCATCTACACCGGCTAGCACGGCTGGACCGGGTTCGATTCCTACCCGCTTCCGCCAACCTCTCCAAACAGCACAACAAGTTGCGACGCCTAGGGACAGCGAACGTGCATCGAACGTGCAAGTGTGGTTTCTCTCGCGCGTTCTGCTGTTGCTCCTCTCGCGTTCGGCTCGGGGGGGCAGCGCGACGGCTCAACGGCCCCCGGCCATGGCGGCCTCCAGCTTGGCGAGCCTTCCCGTCAGGTCCTGGATCTGAGCCCGCTGCTTCTGGACCTCGTTCAGCAGCATGGCGTTCACGAAGTGATACCGCACGGTCTGCGGTGCTCCGTCTTGGTCGGAAAGGACGAGCTCCGGTGCCACCTGCGCCACCTCCTCCGCCACGAGCCCGTATTGCCGCGTCCGCGTGTCGTCGTACTCGGGCTTGTAGTAGAAGGCCACCGGCCGCAGCTTCATGAGCACGTCGCTCGCGCCGGCCATGTCGGCGATCTCGTCCTTGAACCGCCGCGAGGAAGTGGTCGTGCCAAGCTGGCCCGAGCCGTTGACGAAGACGGCCACACCGCTGGCGCTGGTCGCTCCGGAGATCCCGGCGATGAAAGTCGCAGTCTGCGTGCCGACGGCGCCGATCCGGATCGTGTTCGATTCGCTGCCGAGGAAGGCCGCTGGTCCAATGCTGCTCACGTAGATGTTGTTGCTGCCGCTGGAAAGGTTGAGACCCGAGCTCGTCCCGAGGGCCGTGTTGGAGTTTCCCGTGCTGAGATTGGTGAGCGCGTTGAAGCCGAAGGCGGCGTTGAACACCCCGCCCGTGTTGGCGAAGAGCGCGCTGACGCCGAAGGCGGAGTTGTCCCCGCCGCTCGCGTTGGATTGGAGCGCGCTAGCGCCGAAGGCGGAGTTGCCCGCGCCGCCCCCTGCATTGTTGGCGAGCGCGTTGGCGCCCACTCCCACGTTGGATCCTCCGATGCCCGGGTTCGTGTTCCCGGCGTTGGCGCCGAGGAAGGTGTTTTGGCTTCCGAAGTTGTGCAGGAAGAGATTCCCCCCCAAGGCGATTGCTCCTGCCGATCCTCCTGGAAAGGTGCCTTGAAGGACGAGGTTGCCCGCCAGCGTCACCGTCCCCGCGTCGAAGTTGCCCGAGATGTCCCTGCGCACGACGGCATTGGGCGTGTCGGCCGAGACCGCAGTAGAGATGTCCGTAGCGATGCCGTTGAGGTTACCCGTGATCGTCCCCGCCGAGAAGCTGCCCGAGCCGTCCCGGGACACGATCGCGCTCGCCACGTTGTTCGGGGTCGCGTTCGAAGTCACGGTTACCAGCGTGAGCCCCGGCCCGCCAGGCCCCGCCGAGACGCTCAAGCCATTGTTGCCGTTCAGGGTCACGTGGTCGGTCTGCCCGCTGAGGCTCCTCACCACCTGGCCGGGGGCAAAGTCGCTGAAGTACCCAGTCACGTCCACCACCAGGTCCGTGCCCGAGACGAAGGCCCGGATGGCGATGTCGTCCCCCTCCACCGCGTCCTGACTCACCGGGAGGACGATCCCGTTGGCCAGGTTGAGGGGGAGGCCTGAGGTCTGGTCCAAGACCCTGGCGTAGTTCAAGACGCTGGCGTTGGGCATGGTCTGGTCGGTGGGCCAGGCCCGCAGGTTGCCCCTCCCCGTGGCCGACACGGCCACGAAGTTGAAGACCACCGCCTGCACCTGCGGGGTGGAGCCGACGTAGCCGGGGATCCCGCAACCACCCGCCTGCCCCCCCTGGCCCACGAAGTCGTTCGTGGAGCCCACCACGTTGAAGGTGCGGGTGGCGTTCGCCAGGAGGGGGTTGGGGCTGGGGATGCGCGTGTCCACGATCCGGCAGGGAGCAATCGGCACGTAGACCCGCCCCGCCGGGGCCTGGGCCCAGGCGGAGCGGGCGGCGAAAAGGGCGAGCGTCACCATGAGCGCCCGCCCAGGCATCCGCGATAGCGTCTCAGATGAAGACCATGGTTCCTGCATCGTTCCCCCTTTTCGGACGACGATCTGGCTTCAGCCGGTCACGACAGGCGCAGCCGGCCGAGCGGTGGACGAACGTGAGCTCGATCCCTTGGAAGCCGAGTCTACATCCGCGGATTTCACGCCCCCCCTGAAGCCGATAGACCCGTTAGGCCCGCGATGGTCGACCGGGCAGGCTCCAGCCGACGATCAAGTACACGGGGATGGCGGCCAGGAGGAGAGCCGAGATTCCAAAGGTCATGGAGACTCCGACCGCCAGCACCGGCGCGAGCACGGAGACGACGCCGTTGATCCCCCAGGCCCAGGGGACGAAGGCGGGAGCCGCCCGCTTGAGCTGCTCCAACGCGGTGGGTACGAACGTGCCGAGGCACACGCCAACGGGGGCGACGAGCAGGAAGACGATGGTGGCGCGAAGGGCGAAGGGTAGCGCCATGAGGCTGGGCAGACGCGGGGCCAAGAGAAAGTGCTCCACGACGATGACGCCGGCCAGGGTGCAGCTCACGAGGCGGACACCCCCGAGAGCCCGCACCACGGGGGCCGAGAACAGGGACCCCACGCCGCTCGCGAACAGGAGCGCGGCCAGGACCACGGACAAGGCGTAGTTGGGGTGGCCCAGGAACAACCCGAACCTCTGGAGCATGGCGACCTCGATGGCCAGGTAGCCGAGGGCGGTGCCCGCGAAGAAGAGCCCGTAGCGGCGGGCCCCGGGGCTCGCCAGCCCTTGCCGCGCGAAATGGTGCAGGGGAAGGTAGACGCAGACGCAGGTGGCCAGGCCGACGATGCCAAAGAGAATGATGAGGCTGTACTCCATCACGGGAGGGTTCACCCCGATCATGGCCTCGGAGGGGAAGAGGTGCCGCCAGAACGAGTACCGGAAGAAGAAGGGCCGGTCGTCGCTGGTGGGTGAGATGTCGTAGGGGTAGAGGTCGATGAAGGCCTGTTCCCGCTGCGGGTCGGCCAGGGAGAGGAATGTCTGGTAGGGGTTGGCTCGGGAGTCGTTCAGGCCGGGCCCGGCCGAGAACCGGAAGAATGGGCTTCCCCCGGCCCACTTCTGGAGTCGGGCCTGCTCGACCGCGCGGAAGGGCGTCCTCTTCACGAGCAGGGACGTGATGCTCCCGTTGGTGGCGGTGAGCATGAGGACATGATCAGCGGGCCTGGCGATCCCCGCCCGCCGCAAGGCCCCCATCGCGGTGGTCAGGGCCCGCAGCATCTCGCGGGGCGGCGTGTACTCGACCCGGACCATGTGCAGGATTCCGTCTTCGGCCAGCCGGGAGAGGTACCGGTCGAAGGCCTGGGCCGTGTAGAGGTAGTTCTCCGAGAAAACGTGGGCCGCCGCCGGCGTGCCGCTGAAGGAATCCACCCCCGAGAGCTGGATGAGGTCGAAGCGGCGGTCGGTGGTTTCGAGGAAGTTGCGCCCCTCCGCCTGCACCAGGTGCACCCGTGGATCCTCGACCCATGGCCGGAAGTAGTCGCGGTAGGTGCGGGTGAGGATCCCGACCGTGGCCGCGTTGACCTCTACCGCCGTGACCTCCGAGGCGCCGCAATAGAGGGCGGTCAGGACGTCGAAGCCCCCCCCGACCCCGATGACGAGCGCGCGGGGAGCCGGTGCCGAGGTTGCGTGATAGGCGGCGGAGTAGATGGTCTCTTCGATTCCGGTGAGTGACCCCCGGGCGCCGTCGTAGTCCACGGCATAACCGTAGGAGTAGTTGTTCAGGGTGATCATGCGCCGGACACGGGCGAGAAAAGCGCGGTTGCTCCCGAGGAGGGACGGATAGAACATCGTCGAGCGGTCGGGAAGCGGAATGCGCGCGACCTCGACCCTGGCCAGGGGGTCCCACGCCGTGTGCTCGAGCACGACGCCGCTGCGGGGATCGCGGATGGCGGCCAGTATGGATCCCTCGGGGTAGTAGACGTCGAAGACCCGGTCGAACTCGAGCGCGGCCAGGAGAAGCACCACCCCTGCCCCCGCGGCGGCCGCCCAGGCCAGCCGGGACCCCGGGCGGGCCAGAAGCAGCGTCCCTGTCAGGAGCAGGAAGCCGGCCCCTAGTGCGCTCCATTCCACTCCCACCCGGGTGATGGCGGGAATCACCACCAGCGCCCCCAGCGCCGAGCCGAGGAGATCGGCCGAGTAGACCCAGCGCGCGGAGAGGTCCGGACGGGCGAGCAGGCTGCCCAGGATCAAGCCACAACACGCGAAAGGAAGGGCAAACGACAAGACGAAGGGCATCCAGCGCAGGAGCGCGATCGCGAAGCCCAGACGGGTGAGGGCGAACTGGCCGACCACGTCCGCGCGATAGAAAGCCATGGAGGCCCCCACCACGCCGATCGCGAAGAGGGCGGCGCAGATGGAGGTCGCGTCGGCGAGCCGTTCCAGCAGCGCCCGCTGCCAGAAGCTCAGGATCACCCCGGACAGCGCGAAGCCCAGCATGGTGAGGGAGATCACCAGGAAGGCGTAGTTGTTGAGCAGCTTGGCGGAGACCATGCGATGAACGAGGACCTGGAGGGCGAGGGTGGCGGCCGCGGTGATGAAGGCGAGCGCCGAGGCGCGAGCCGTGGTCATGCTCGTGACTCGTGCCGGCGGCGTGACGTCAAGGAGCGATGATGATGTCCCGGGAGGCCTTCGGATCGTTGCCCGGACCCTTTGATTCGAGTCGCATCTTCACCCGGTAGAAGGAAATGAGGGTGAAGGGCCGGAGCGGAACGGCAGACGCCATGGCCGGGTGAACCGAGTAGCCGAGGTCTCGATACAGCGCGTCGGCGAGGCGTGCCCAGGGCAACAGGGCAGGCGTCCTGTCCCCTCGAAACGGCGACGTATAGCCCGAGGTGGTGAAGGTGATCTGGCTGAAGCACCCCGCCGTAACCGCCGAGCCGTTCACGTCCACGTTGAAAGTGAGGACAAGGGGACCGGTGGACGGACACATGTCGAACTGAACCACGGCGCTGCCCGCGCCGGGTCCCGCAGTTGGCGCGTCGGACGGCACCAGGGCACCGTTATAGATCACGTTGAACACGGCGTTGAAAGGCACCAGGGTCGTGGTCGTCGTGGGCGGCAGGGTCGTGGCCGGCGGTGCGGTCGTCGTGGGCCCCCCTCCGACAGGGGGTGTCGTCGTGGGTGGGGTCCCTCCCCCGCTCGCAATCGCGGCTCCGCCTCCCACCACCGCCGCGCCCCCCGCCACTATCCCCACCGTCGCCGCCGTCCCGAGGCCCGCCACCCCGAAGCCCGCCGGCACCGCCGGAAACACCGCCACCGCCGCGCTGGTCACGAAGGGCGCGACCAGCATGTCCTTCTTGCACTCCCCCTCGCTCGCCACCACCAGCGCCTGGTTTTCCGCGGTCCGGCTCTCCACGAACTTCTGGTCGAAGGCGTCCAGGTAGTAGACGATATTCTTCCCGGTGAGATCCTTCTTCGGCTTGGGAAGGAACCCAGCGTGGCAGGGCGAGTCCGACTTCATGGTGACGTAGTACCAGTTCGGTGGTCCATCCAACGCTCGAAAATACACCCGTGCCCGCGCGAGACTGCTGGCGGGCGAGAAGCAGGCGTTCATCTTGGGGTACTTCCCGGCCACGATGCATCCCACGGGCTTGTGGTCGATGTTCACGCCCTGGGCCAGGAGCGCACGGGGAACCACCAGGAGCACCAATGCCACGCTGGAACGGAAGGCAAACCTCACCAATGTCACCCTCTTCTGGAGAACCTGGAGGGACGGACAGGATTGAAGCTCCAGAGGTCGGCCGAGGATAAGCCCGCATCGGGGGCGTGTCAATGACGCGCGCTAGGCCTTGCTCAGGTCCGTGCGCCCGGGCCGGCCTGAACCGATGGGGAAGTGCCTGCGGCCGCCTCTTCGAGCGGGGGAAGGGGCTGCTCGACGTCCTGTCGGTGCGGCCGGCGGGAGACGCGGCGCCACGGCCGCGGCGGGATCCGGGTTCCCAGGATCCCGTCCCAGAGGCCGCTGGTCAGGCCGAAGGCCTCGCCGATCTCTCCGCGGCTGTGGTGGTACCAGTGGTGGCGACGAATGTAACGGAAGTAGCGGGACTTGAAGGTGTGAAAGTGGACGGAGTAGTGGACCCATTCCTCGATCACGTAGCTCTGGAGCAGGGCGGCCACGAAGATGGGGGCCTTGTAGTAGGGCGCCAGCAGGAAGCTGGTCACCGCGAACAGCACCGCGAAGGGGATCGCGTCGAGGTAGCCGTTGATGTACAGCCCGTCCCACGGACGCCGGTGGTGGTCCCCGTGCATGGTGTCGAAGAAGGTGTGCATCCGATGCCGCAGGAATCCCGGCCCGTCCGGGAAGCGACCGTGGAGGACGTGGCGGTGGACGAGGTACTCGAGCAGGGTCCAGAAGACGACGCCCAGGGAGAAGTAGGTCAGGGCATGGACGGGGTGGAAGACGAGAGCGGGGCCGAGGACCGACACCGAGTACGCGGTGAACAGGAAGGTGACCGGGTAGAACCGGCCGCGCGCGATCCTGGCCTGGTCGGACAGCACCACCCCCCTGGGGATGGGGAAGTCCGGGGCAGGGATGCCCTCCACCGACTTGAGGATGACTCCCATAGGCCGAATCTATCCGAAGACGCGCGCCCTTTGAAGCCCCCTCATGCCGGGGGCCGGCTGGCGCGCAGCCGCCGCGAGATCCATACCGTACGGTGCGCCGCGGTCGCCAGGGTCGTGACCGCGATCAGGCCCAGCGTCCATTGGACGGCGGTGCCCGCGGGCCAGCCCAGACGGGCGGTCAGGGGGGGATCGACCAGGCACACCAGACAGGTGAGGACGAGCCGCTCCCCCCGCTGCATGAGACCGCCGGAGCAGTTCACGCCGTGCACCTCCCCGCGGGCGCGCGCATAGCTCACGATCAGGGAGCCCGCCAGGGCGGCCGCGGCGAGGAACGGGCCCTGGGCGCTTCCGCGGAAGTAGACGATGAATCCCAGGAACACCGCGGCCTCGACGAAGCGGTCGAGGGTGCTGTCGATGAAGTCGCCGTAGGCCGACGCCACCCCGGTCAAGCGGGCGATGCGGCCGTCGAGGATGTCGCAGACGCCGCCGAGCGCGATCGCCCAACCCGCGAGCTGGAGGTCTCCCTGGGCGATGAGGACCCCGCTCACGATCCCCAGGACCAGCCCCGCGAAGTTGTAGAAGTCGGGGGTCAGCCGCAGCCGAAGCGAAACGCCCACCGCGGGATCGACCGCCCAGAGGAACCAGTGCAGCAGGAAGTCGCCGAAGCCCAGGAAGAGCTGCGCCCCCTTCCCGTCGGCGTCGGCGTCGCGGGCCCCGCCCCGGAGGCGATAGAACACCATCGACAACAGGGCCGCGGAGATGACCGCGGCGAGGACGGCGAGGCCGACCTGTCCCTCAGGCGGGGACGGGGGCATCGAAGCGACGGCGGCCCGCGAGAATGAGCCCGAGGATCCCGATGGGAAGGATCTGCAGGAAGTGATAGACCAGGCCGAAGGCGAGCGCCTGCTCCTTGGCCACTCCGAACCCGAGCAGGGCGAGGGTCGCGCCCACCTCGAGGGTGCCGAGGTTGCCGGGAGGGGCGACGGGGAAGGCCAGGGCCAGGTTCACCGCCAGGAGCACGAGCAGGGCGGCCACCGGCGGCAGGCTCAGGCCCACCGCCCTCATGGCGATCATGATCACGTTGACCTCGAGTGCCCAGGACACGAGGGAGGCGCCGAGGGAGAGGCTGAGGGCGCGCGGACGAGCGCTGGCCGCCAGGCTGTGACGCATGGTGACGAGGATGCCGTTGAGGCCCGTCATGGGAAGCTTGCTCCCGGGCTCCCGCGGGGAGCTCCGGAACGGCCGGGAGGCGAAGACCAGCATCGCCCCCACCATGAACAGGGCCAGGGTGAGCCAGGCCCCGGGCCGGAGCCAGAGAGGGACGCTCTTGAGGAAGAAGGGCAGCAGGGCCAGGCCGAGCAGGAGGCCGGTGGCGTTGACCAGGTGGTCGAGCACGATCGAGCCCAGGACGGAGGCGCGGGCCAGCCCGGTGCGCCGGCTGAACCATTGGATGCGCGCAATCTCGCCCGCCCGGGCGGGGACGACCGTCGAGACCGCGAAGCCCACGATCAGCGCCTTGAAGGCGTGGCCGAAGGTGGCCGCGCGCGAGAGGGGGCGGACGAGGGCGAGCCACCGGGCGGCCTGGAACGCGACCGCGCCCAGGTTGACCACGGCGGCGAGGGCCACCCACGCGAAGCGGGCGGTGGTCAGGGCGTCCCAGAGGGGCCCCCAGGCCACGTCGTGGAACGTCCAGGCGCCGGCGGCCAGGACCGCCGCCCCGGCGCTCCCGCGCAGCACGCGCGCCCGCCAGCGCCTCTCCTCCACCGGCCCCTCCTCCTGCTCGTCGGTGACGCCGCCCGCGAGCCCCAGCGTGGGCTCGAGGTGCGAGACCGGGTCGGCGGAGGACCTCCGGACTTCGATCGCGTCGGCCGCTCCCAGCAGGGGAAGGGTCTGCCCCTCCTCGGACGACTCGTAGGCCCGCGTGATGAGGCGCGTGACGTAGAGGGCCTCGTCGAGGGCTTCGGAGCTGCAGTCCCGGGTCCGCACGCGCTCCGCGAAGGCGCGGAAGAGGGGCGCGTACCACTCGGAGTGGCTCGAATCCCGGCTCAGCCCTTCGTCGAAGCGGACCTCCTCGTGGGTGTCGGCGTGGATCCGCACGCTACGGTCGTCGCCCACCATCTCGCCCCGCTCGCCCACGAAGCGGAACCGGATGGCCCGGCTGCGGGCCGCCCAGGTGAGGCTCACCTGGGCGAGGCACTGCCCGAAGTCCATGAGCACGAGCGCGGTGTCCTCCACCCGGTAGGATTGGTGCTGGAGCGTGCGCACGTTCGCCTGCACGGTCCGGGGCTCCCCGAGGAGGGTGCGGAGCTGGTAGAAGATGTGGGCGCCGTGGTCCACGAGGATTCCGCCCCCCGCGACCGCGCGGTCGGTGCGCCAGGCCGGCGACCAGTGCGGGTTCCCCTCGTTGGCCTCCGTGCGGTGCACCTCGTAGTCCACGAGGTAGATCCGGCCGAGACGCGGCAGCAGGCTGCGCACGGCCTGCCACTGGGGCGAGTAGTGGTACTGGTGGCAGGGCTGGAACACGATCCCGGCCTCGCGCACGGCCTCAGAGATGCGCTCCGCGTCGGCCAGGGTTGGGGCCAGGGGCTTCTCGCAGAGGACGTGGAGGCCCCGCGCCGCCGCCTTCTCGACCAGCGGCCGGTGCGTCGAGGGAGGCGTGCAGATGTCGCAGAAATCCAGCGCCTCCCGCTCCAGCAGCTCCTCGGCGCAGCCGTAGGCGGCGGCGGCCGGGAAGAAGGCGCGCGCCGCTTCCAGGTTCGAGGGCGAGAGGTCGGCCAGGGCGACGATCTCGACCTCCTCCCGGAGGCCCTCGTCCTGGACCCACTGCGGCGCATGCCCGCGGAGGGCGATGTTCCCGGCTCCGAGCAGCGCGCCCCGCAGCCTCAACGCCAACCGCCTTCCCGGCCGACCAGGCCGAACACCTCGTCGAGGATCCCCAGAGCCGTCTCCGCGGTCGCCCGATCCATGGACAGCGCGGGGTTCACCCGGAAGTGGGGGTTGTAGACCATGCTGATGAGGCCTCGCTTCAGGCACTCCTGGAAGAGACGGACGCAGACCTTCTTGTCCAGGGGCTCCCGGGTCTGGCGATCCTTCACCAGCTCGACCCCGATGAGGAGCCCCTTGCCGTCGACGTGGCCGATGAGCTCGTGGCGCTCCTGCATGTCCTTCAGGCGGGAGAGCATGAACTCCCCCAGGCTCGCGGCGTTCTCCACGAGCTTCTCTTCCTCGATGATCGTCACCGAGGCGTAGGCGGCGGCGCCCGCCATGGGGTTGCCGCCGTAGCTGGAGCTGGAGCCCGAAGGGTTGCCCCAGGGCGCCGATCGCGTGATCTCGTCGGTGGAGATGAGCCCGGAGACGGGGAAGCCCGAGCCGAGCCCCTTGCCGATCGTCATCACGTCGGGGCGGACCCCGCTGTGCTCGCAGCCGAACCAGCGGCCCGTCCGCCCGAAGCCCGTGATCATCTCGTCGCTGATCAGGAGAGCGTCGTTCTCCCGGGCGATCGCCTGGATGGCGGGCATGAACTCCGGCGGCGGCACCACGTTGCCGGCGGTGCCCTGGATGGGCTCGATGAGGATGGCGGCCAGGGCCCCGGTGGTGGAGTTCTTGACCACCTTGCGGGTGAACTCGGCGCATTCCACTCCGCAGGAGGGATAAGACAGCTTCAGCGGGCAGCGATAGCAGTCGGCATAGGGCGCGTGGTAGGTCCCGGGTACCGAGGGCCCGAAGCCGATCTTGGTCCCGTCTCCGATCAGCGACATCGAGGCCGCCGTCTTGCCGTGGAAGCCCCCCCAGAACGAGAGGAACTCGTACTTCTTCGTCCGGGACTTGGCCAGGCGCATGGCCGCCTCCACCGCTTCCGCCCCGCTGGAGTAGAGCTGGATCTTGGTCAGGCCGTGAGGCGTGTGCTCGGCGATCTTGGCCAGGGCCCGCGCGCGCCGCTCCGTGGTGAGCGACCCCACCGTGACCTCGTCGATCTGCTGCTTGAGGATCTCGCGATAGCGGGGGTGGGAATGCCCGAGGGCGTTGACGCAGATGCCGGCCGCGAGGTCCACGTACCGGTTGCCATCCACGTCCTCGACCAGGGAGCCCTCGGCGCGGGCCACCGCCAGCCCCGACAGGCTGGCTATGGACTGGACACCCGGTGCGAGGTTCCGGCTCTCCTCCGCGACCAGGGCTCGACTCTTCGGGCCTGGCACTTCCGTCACGATTCGAGGGCCTTCCAGCGAACTCCTCACTTTCCCCCATGCTCAGCCGGCGACCTGCCGCGAGCGTGACCGCCTATTGTAAGCGGAATCCGGTAAAGTGTCGTCCAGCCTCGGCCTCCGGATAGACTGGCCGGGTGAGACCGACCGCCCTCGGCGCCGTCCTCGGCGCCCTGATGCTTGCCGCCGTGCCCGGGTGTCCCGAGACGTCGCCCCCGGAGGCCGCCCCCCGGCCCCGCCCCCGCCTGGCCCTCGCCCTCTCCGGCGGGGGCGCGCGTGGGATCGCGCACGTGGGGGTGCTGCGCGCCTTCGAAGAGCAGGGCATTCCGGTCGACGCCATCGCCGGCACCAGCATCGGATCGGTGCTGGGCGCGATCTACGCCACCGGCCGGAACGCCGCCCAGCTCGAGCAGGCCGTGAAGTCCCTCGACTGGCAGTCCATCTTCAGCGACCGGGCCGACCGGCGCCTGGTGCCGGTGGCTCGCCGCGACGACCGCCATCGCACGGTGGCCGGCCTCGGCTTCGACTTCTGGGAGCTCCGGCTTCCGGCGGGGGTGCTGAGCGAGTACCGGGTGAACCGCTTCCTGATCGACGTCCTCTCGCCGGCGGGCTACGCGGTGGACGGCGACTTCGACAAGCTGAAGATCCCGTTCCACGCCGTGGCCACCGCGCTCGACAACGGGGAGCGGGTGGTGCTCAAGCGCGGGAACCTGCCGCGGGCGGTGCGGGCGAGCATGTCCTTCCCCCTGGCCTTCCCGCCCGTCTACTGGGACGGACGGCCGCTGGTGGACGGCGGGGTGGTCGACAACCTGCCGGTGCGGGAGGCGCGCGCCTTCGGGGCGGAGGTCGTGGTAGCGGTGGACATTCGCAGCCCGCCTCCCGAGGCCTCCGCCTACCGGAACGCGCTCGGGGTGGCTTCCCAGGTGAGCAGCCTCCTCACCGAGAGAGTGAACGCCGAGGTCCGGGAAGAGCCCGACGTGGTGGTCAGGCCGGAGGTCGGGAAGCACGGCCTCAACGACTACACGGGCTTCGACGCGCTGATCGCGGCCGGCTACGAGGCGGGGCTGCGCGCGGTCCCGGAGATCCGGCGACGTCTCGAAGCCGCGACCGCGCCTCCCCTCCCGCCCCCGCCCGCCCCCGCGCGCCAGCTCGCGGGGACCCGAATCGCGGAGATCCGGGTGGAGGGCAGCGAGCGCTACAGCGAGCGCCTCATCCGACGGACCTTCAACATCCCGCTCGGCGTTCCCTTCGATCTCGAGAAGAGCTTGAACGCCCTGGACAAGGTCCATGCCACGGGCTTCTTCGACTTCCTCTGGCTCGACGTGGAGCCCGTGAACGACGGTCTGCGCATCGTCCTGCGGGTGAAGGACGCAGCGGCGAACCGGGTCGAGATCGGGGCCGGCTACGACGATTCCAACCGGGCGCACGGCGTGATCAAGCTGAAGAATCGCAACACCCTCGGCTTCGGGGAGCAGACCGAGGTGGTGGCGGTGGGCGGCGACACCGAGATCGGCGTCGAGGCCAGCATCCTCGGCGACCGGGTCGTCACCACCCTGGTCGGCTTCGAGGCGGGGGCACGGTACCTGACGGAAAGGCCGCGCTTCTACCTGGACGACGGGACCTACGTCACCCGGGCCCGCTTCGTGCGCGGCCTGCAGGTGGGGAACGTCAGGACCGAGCCGCGCCTGGGCCTCGCCGTCCCCGTGGGGACCGAAGAGGTGCGCAAGATCGGGCTGGGGGCGGTCTACGACGTCCTGGACGACCGCTACTACCCGAGCGCGCGCCTGCGCGTCGATCTGCGCGCCGACAAGAACCTGACCGGCCTCGGGGGGACCCGGGACTACTGGCGGACCGAAGGGTCCATTCGGGCGGCGATCCGCGTCGGGGAGCGTGGAGTGGCGCAGGTAGACGGTTTCACGGGCCTGTCGGGCGGGGACGTTCCCGTCCACGACCAGTTCCGCATCGGCGGGCCGGTCCTCCTTCCCGGCTACCGCATCGACGAGCGCTGGGGGGCGCAGGCCATGGCGGCCGCGTTGAGCTTCCGCTACCGTCTGTTCGGGCAGTTCCGCGCGGTGGCGCGCGCGGGGGCCGGGAACGTCTGGGCGTCCCGGGACGACATCGGCTTCCCTGGCCTGCGCTACGGCTTCGGAGTCGGCCTCGTGCACCCGACCCGCATCGGCCCCGTGGCCGTGGACCTCGGGATCCGCCGCACCGGCGACGCGTTGTTCACGTTCTCCATCGGCTACCCGTAGGAGGTCTAAAATGGGGCATGGCACGCCCCGGTCCGGAGGGCGGCGGCGAGGTCCTCGAGAAGCCCAAGGTCAAGACCAGGAAGCCGCAGCTCTTTCACGTTATCCTCTATAACGACGACTATACGACCATGGAGTTCGTGGTGTACGTGCTGCAGACCGTCTTCGAGAAGGCGCAGGACCAGGCCAAGCGCATCATGTTGGACGTGCACCGGCGGGGGCGCGGGGTCTGCGGAGCCTACAGCTACGAGGTCGCCGAGACCAAGGTGGCCACCGTCCACGAGATGGCGCGGGCCGAGGGCTTCCCGCTGCGAGCGGGGCTCGAGGAGGCCTGAGAGGAGTCATGTTCACGGCATCGCTGGAGCGCGTGCTCAACGTCGCGGCCCGGGAGGCCCTCGCCCGGCGTCACGCCGACCTGACCCTGGAGCACCTGCTTTTCGCGGCCGCCCACGACCCCGCGGGGGAGGAGATCCTGGCCGCCGCGGGGGCCGACGTGCCGCGTCTCAAGAAGGAGCTGGACCAGTTCCTGGAGGAGCGGGTGGACAAGCTGCCCGCGGGCTCTCGCAAGGCGCCCTCGCAGACCCTGGCCTTCCGCCGCGTGCTCCAGACCGCGGTCGTCCACGTGCAGAGCGCAGGGAAGGCCGAGGCCGACGTGGGGGACATGCTGGCCGCGCTGCTGCGCGAGCCCCGCTCACCCGCGGCCGAGCTCCTGGCCGCCCACGGCGTCACCCGCCTCGACGTGCTGAACTACATCTCCCACGGCCTCCGCAAGAGCCCGCAGGGCGATCCCGAGATGGCACCCGGTGGCGACGGGGAGGAGGGCCCGGCGGCGTCTCGCGACCCGCTCGGCGCCTACGCCTCGAACCTCACGGAGCGGGCCCGCGAGGGCAAGCTCGACCCGGTGATCGGGCGGGTCAAGGAGATGAAGCGGGCCCTCGAGGTGCTCTGCCGGCGCCGCAAGAACAACCCCGTGTTCGTGGGCGAGCCGGGGGTGGGCAAGACCGCGATCGTGGAGGGCCTGGCCCAGACCCTCCTGGGCGAGGACGCCCCGGAGGTCCTCAAGGACGCCGAGATCTTCACCCTCGACACGGGGGCGCTGCTCGCGGGCACCCGCTACCGCGGCGATTTCGAGGAGCGCTTCAAGGCGGTGATCCGCGCCCTCAAGAAGCGGCCCAAGCCGGTCCTCTTCATCGACGAGATGCACACCATGGTAGGGGCGGGAGCCACCACCGGGGGCACAATGGACCTGGCCAACCTCATCAAGCCGATCCTGACCGAGGGCGAGGTCCGCCTGATGGGCTCCACGACCTTCGAGGAGTTCAAGCACGTCGAGCGGGACCGGGCGCTGGCCCGGCGCGTCCAGCGGATCGACGTGGACGAGCCCAACGAGGGCGACACCTTCCGCATCCTGCAGGGCCTGCGCGGGCGCTACCAGGACTATCACGAGGTCACCTACACCGACGCCGCCCTCGAGGGAGCCACCCGGCTCGCCCGCCGCCACCTGCGCGACCTGCGCCTGCCCGACAGCGCGATCGACGTCCTGGACGAGGCGGGAGCGGCGATACGCCTCAACCCGCCCCCGGACGGGAACCGCACGGTGGACGTGGCCGAGGTCGAGCGGGTGGTGGCCCGCATGGCGCGCATCCCCGAGAGCCAGGCCTCGAGCAGCGACCGCGAGCGCCTGCGGACGCTCGGGGAGTCGCTGAAGCGGGTGGTGTTCGGCCAGGACGAGGCGGTCGAGATCGTGGCCTCGGCCATCAAGCGGGCCCGGGCCGGCCTGGGCCCGCCCGACCGCCCCGCCGGCTCGTTCCTCTTCACCGGTCCCACCGGGGTCGGCAAGACCGAGCTGGCCAAGCAGCTGGCCCGCCACCTGGGCAACGAGTTCCACCGCTACGACATGAGCGAGTACGCGGAGAAGCACGCGGTGGCCCGGCTCATCGGCGCCCCCCCGGGCTACGTGGGCTTCGAGCAGGGCGGCCTGCTGGTGGACGCGGTCCGCCAGCATCCGTACTCGGTGGTCCTCCTCGACGAGATCGAGAAGGCCCACGCCGACCTGATGAACATCCTGCTCCAGGTCATGGACCACGCGACCCTCACCGACAACACGGGGCGCAAGGCCGATTTCCGCCAGGTCATCCTCATCATGACCTCGAACGCGGGCTCGCGGGAGATGAGCGCGGCCGCCATCGGCTTTGCGGGGGACCGCGCGCGCGACGCCAAGTCGCGCGGCAAGGCCGCCCTGGAGCGGCTTTTCACCCCCGAATTCCGCAACCGCCTGGACGCGATCGTGAGCTTCAAGGCCCTCAACCTCGAGGTCATGGAGACGATCGTGGACAAGTTCGTGCTGGAGCTCGAGGCGCAGCTCCGGGAGCGGCGGGTGGCGATCGAGCTCGCTCCCGAGGCTCGGGCCCATCTCGCCCGCAAGGGCTTCGACACCGTCTTCGGGGCCCGGCCCCTGAGCCGGCTCATCCAGACCGAGCTCCGCAACCCGCTGACCGACGAGATCCTGTTCGGGCGGCTGGAGCACGGAGGGACCGTCCATATCGGCCTCTCCGGCGAGCAGATCACCTTCGAGTACCGTCCCTCCCCGGCGCCGGGGGAGCCGTCCCCCGCGCCGGGCGGCACGGAGCCGGCCCCCGCGCCGGGCGGCACGGAGCCGGCCCCCGCGCCGGGCGGCACGGAGCCGGCCCCCGCGGCCTGACGGTCGCGGCCGATGGCCGCCCTTGGTAGACTGAAGAGATGTGCCAGAGCGGACCGAACCGTGCCACCGCGCTTCCCTCCCCCTACGTGGGGTGGGATAGGGTGGGGGGTTGATGACCAATCCCTTCAGCCCCCGGATCGCCGCGCTCGTCGAGCAGCTCGAGAAGCGGATCGTCGTCATCGACGGGGCCATGGGGACCATGGCCCAGGCGCGGAAGCTCGGGGAGGCGGACTACCGGGGCGAACGGTTCAAGGACCACCCGCAGGACCTGAAGGGCGACCACGATCTGCTCAACCTGACCCGGCCCGACGTGGTCGAGTCCTTCCACCGGGAGTACCTCCTGGCCGGGGCGGACATCGTGGAGACGAACACCTTCAACGGCACCCGCATCTCACAGGCCGACTACCACCTGGAGGACGTGGCCTACGAGCTGAACCGCGCGGGAGCGGAGCTGGCCCGCAAGGCGGCGGACGGCGTGATGGCCGAGCAGGCGGGGCGGACCTGCTGGGTGGCAGGATCGCTCGGCCCGACGAACAAGACGGCATCGCTTTCGCGGGACGTCAACGACCCCGGGGCGCGGGGGGTGACCTTCGACGAGCTGGAGGCGGCATATCGCGAGCAGGCCCTGGGCCTGCTGGACGGCGGCGCGGACCTGCTCCTGGTGGAGACGATCTTCGACACCCTGAACGGCAAGGCCGCCCTCTTCGCCATCGAGCGCGCCTTCGAGGAGCGGAGCCGGCGGGTGCCGGTGATGGTGTCGGTCACGATCTTCAAGGACGGCCGGAACCTTTCTGCGCAAACCGTCGAGGCCTTCTGGATCTCGGTCGCCCACGCCCGCCCTTTCTCGGTGGGGATCAACTGCTCCCTGGGCCCCCCGCAGATGAGGCCCTACATCGAGGAGCTCTCCCGGATCGCTCCCACCTGGATCAGCTGCTACCCCAACGCGGGCCTGCCCAACGCCTTCGGCGGATTCGACGAGACCCCGGAGCGGATGGCGAAGGACCTGGGCGAGTTCGCGCGCGCGGGGTTCCTCAACTTCGTGGGCGGCTGCTGCGGCACCACTCCCGCCCACATCCGGGCCATCGCGGACGCGGTGCGCGGGGTGGCGCCCCACGCGCGCGCGACCGTGGAGCCCCTGAGCCGCTTCAGCGGCATGGAGGCCCTGGTCATCCGTCCCGACACGAACTTCGTGAACGTGGGGGAGCGGACGAACGTCACCGGCTCGCCGAAGTTCTCGAAGCTCATCCAGGCCGGGCAGTACGAGGAAGCCCTCGCCGTGGCCCGCCAGCAGGTGGAGGGCGGGGCCCAGATCATCGACGTGAACATGGACGAGGGAATGCTGGACTCCGAGAAGGCGATGGTCCGCTTCCTGAACCTCATCGCGGCCGAGACCGACATCGCGCGGGTCCCCATCATGGTCGACAGCTCCAAATGGAGCGTGATCGAGGCGGGGCTCAAGTGTCTCCAGGGGAAAGGCATCGTCAACTCGATCTCCCTCAAGGAGGGGGAGGAGGCTTTCAAGCACCACGCGCGTCTCGTCCGCCGCTATGGGGCGGGAGTGGTGGTGATGGCCTTCGACGAGCGTGGCCAGGCCGCCACCACCGAGCGCAAGCTCGAGATCGCGACCCGGGCCTGCCGGATCCTCACCGAGGAGGTGGGCTTCCCCCCCGAGGACATCATCCTCGACCCGAACATCCTCACGGTGGCCACCGGCATGGAGGAGCACAACGACTACGCGGTGGCCTTCATCGAGGCCACGCGCCGGATCAAGGCCACCCTGCCCGGGGTGAAGGTGAGCGGGGGAGTCAGCAACATCTCCTTCTCCTTCCGCGGCAACAACGTGGTGCGCGAAGCGATGCACTCGGCCTTCCTCTACCACGCGATCAAGGCGGGGATGGACATGGGGATCGTCAACGCGGGCCAGCTCGCGGTCTACGAGGAGATCCCGAAAGACCTCTTGGAGCTGGTCGCGGACGTGCTCTTGAACCGGCGGCCGGACGCCACCGAGCGGCTCATCGCCTTCGCCGAGCAGGTGAAGGGCAGGGAGAAGGGTCCGGAGAAGGAGGACGCCTGGCGCCGGGGAACGGTCGAGGAGCGCCTGTCCCACGCCCTCGTCAAGGGGATCGTCGACCACATCGATCAGGACACCGAGGAGGCCCGCCAGAAGTACGGGCGGCCCCTGGCCGTGATCGAGGGCCCGCTCATGGCGGGAATGAACGTGGTGGGGGACCTCTTCGGCTCGGGGAAGATGTTCCTCCCCCAGGTGGTGAAGAGCGCCCGGGTGATGAAGAAGTCGGTGGCCTACCTGCAGCCCTTCTTGGAGGCGGAGAAGAAGGAGGGGCGGCGGGCGGAGGCGAGGATCGTGCTCGCCACCGTCAAGGGCGACGTCCACGACATCGGCAAGAACATCGTGGGGGTGGTCCTCGCCTGCAACAACTACGAGGTCATCGACCTCGGGGTGATGGTCGCCTCGGAACGGATCCTGGAGACCGCACGGGAGAAGGGGGCCGACATCATCGGCCTGTCGGGGCTCATCACGCCGTCCCTCGAGGAGATGGTCCACGTGGCCCGCGAGATGCAGCGGGAAGGCTTCACGGTCCCCCTGCTGATCGGGGGAGCCACCACGAGCCGCGCCCACACCGCGGTCAAGATCGCCCCTGGCTACGGCCAGCCGGTCGTCCACGTACTGGACGCCTCCCGCGCGGTGGGGGTGGTGAGCCAGCTCAAGAGCGCGGAGCTGCGGAGCGCGTTCGCGGAGGAGAACCGGCGCGAGCAGGAGCGCCTGCGCCGCGAGTACCAGACCCGGCGCTCGGAGAAGGCGCTCCTGAGCCTGGAAGAGGCGCGGCGGCGCCGGACGAAGATCGACTGGGCGAGCTACGCCCCGCCGCGGCCGTCCTTCACGGGGGCCAGGGTCCTGGACCCCGTCCCTCTCGAGGAGGTCGTCCCCTTCATCGACTGGTCGCCCTTCTTCCACACCTGGGAGCTGAAGGGGACGTACCCGCGCATCTTCGAGAACCCCGAGTGGGGCGCCCGCGCCCGGGAGCTCTTCGAGGACGCGCAGCGGCTGCTCCGCCGGATCGTCGACGAGCGGCTGCTCGGGGGCCGGGCGGTCTACGGCTTCTTCCCGGCCAACGCGGTGGGGGACGACATCGAGGTCTACCCCGACGAGTCGCGGCAGGGGCCGCTCGCGACGCTCCACACCCTGCGCCAGCAGGCCGACAAGGGGGAGGACGAGCCCGACCAGGCGCTGGCCGACTTCGTGGCGCCTCGCGAGACCGGCCTCGAGGACTACCTGGGCGCGTTCGCCGTCACCTCGGGCCACCGCATCGAGGCCCTGCTCGAGCGCTTCGAGCGCGACCACGACGACTACGGGTCGATCATGACCAAGGCCCTGGCCGACCGTCTGGCCGAGGCGATGGCCGAGATGCTCCACCGGCGGGCCCGCGCGGACTGGGGCTACGGCCGCGGGGAGGAGCTGAGCCACGACGATCTGATCCGCGAGCGCTACCGCGGCATCCGGCCCGCCCCCGGCTACCCCGCCTGCCCGGACCACACGGAGAAGCGCCTGCTCTTCGACCTGCTTCAGGTCGTAGAGACGGCGGGGATCCGCCTCACCGAGACCTTCGCCATGTACCCCGCGAGCTCGGTCAGCGGCTTCTATTTCTCCCACCCGCAAGCGCGGTACTTCGCGGTGGGCAAGATCGAGCGCGACCAGGTGCTGGACTACCAGCGGCGCAAGGGGATGGACCTGCGCTCGGTGGAGCGCTGGCTGGCCCCGAGCCTGAACTACGAGCCGGAGGAGGCGGAGACGGCGGGGGGCAAGGGGAGCGAGGCCAAGGCGGCGGCGGCGGTGCGGTAGCTTCGGGATGAAGCTGCGTCTCCGCTTTCCCGCGACCGCCGAGAACGCCCCCGACCACGCGGACCTGGCGGTGAAGGTGGCACGCGAGGAGTACGAGATGGACCTCGACTTCTCCCCGGCCAGCCTGGAGGCCCTCGACGCGCAGATCGACGGCCTCCGGGAGGAAGGGCTGACGGGAGAGGAGGCGGCCGAGGTGCTGTTCGTCTTCGGCTGCTACCTGGGCGAGGTGATGGTGCGCGGCCTGGGCGGGCGTTGGGCCCACACCGCGCGCTCGCCCCTGCGCGAGGTCTCGCCGTGGCCCATGGTGGTGGTCCTTCCCACGGGCTCCACCTGGGACCCGATCGGCAAGGCCTACAAGCGGCTCGAGCTGGGGGATTCCGAGTACCTGCCCGCCTTCTACGCCGCCGCCCAGACGGGGAACCCCCGGGGCGGCTGATGGACGAGGACGAGCCGGTCGAGCTTCCCGTGACCGGCGAGCTGGACCTGCACGCCTTCGGCCCCCGGGACATCCCGTCCGTGGTCGAAGAGTACGTGCGAGCCTGCCGCGAGCGCGGGATCATGCGGCTGCGGCTCGTGCACGGGCGCGGCAAGGGCGTGCAGCGGGCGGTGGTGCACCGGCTGCTCGCGCGGCTTCCCGGAATCGCGCGCTTCGCCGACGCCCCCCCGGACTCCGGAGGCTGGGGCGCGACTTTGGTTGAGCTGGGGGGTGCTACGTCGCACCCCCCAGGCCCCCCGCTCGCTTCGCGGGAGTGAATCCCGCTTCGCTCGCCGCTCGTTGCCTGCGAGCGCTACGTCGCACCCCCCAGGCCCCCCGCTCGCTTCGCGGGAGTGAATCCCGCTTCGCTCGCCGCTCGTTGCTTGCGAGCGCTGCGTCGCACCCCCAGACCCCCCGCTCGCTCCGCGCGAATGAATGGCGCAACGCGCGTGTACGTGCTCGGGGTCACACCCCGCGCGAGGATCTCAAGCGTTTTCTCAGGTCCGCTGGAATGCACGACCGGCGCGGCTTCCAGAGGAGAAGGCCCTCGCGCCCGCGCGGGTCGTGAAAAACTCGATCTTGACAAAGGCAGAGCCCGGCCGCTAGATTCGCTTTGCGTTTTTCGGGACGCCTCCCGAGAAAGAAAGCGTGCAGCCCAGAAGGTCGAGCACCGAAGGTGTCCATGCGTAACCTGACGTTCGATTTCTTCGACGACAGCGGACTTCCCAGAGACACCCGGATCCTCATGTTCTATTCGTTCGACACCGAGGAGAACCTCCCCCGCTCGGGCATCCTCCACTACCATATGGGAGAGGGGCGCTTCGTGGGACCTCGCCACGACCGCGAGCTGACCGCGGCCGCTCTCGCCTTCCTCGCCGGCGCCGGGCGCATCCCTTCCCCCTGACCCGCGGTCGCACCTCTGTCCCCCGCCGCGAGGTGTGCTAGACTCCCGCTTTTGGCGTTTCGTTGCAGACGGTCGCAGGGAGGCCTCGATCATGACAAGCGCAAACGCCCGGCCCATCGCCCCGGCCCAGGGCAGGCTGGGTGTTCTCCTGCCAGGGATGGGGGCGGTGGCCACCACCTTCATTGCCGGAGTAGAGGCGATCCGCCAGGGCCTCTCACGGCCCATCGGCAGCCTGACCCAGATGGGGACGGTGCGTCTGGGCAAGCGGACGGATGGGCGCAACCCGCGCATCTCGGACTTCGTCCCCCTGGCTCCCCTCAAGGACGTGGTGTTCGGGGGCTGGGACATCTACCGGGACAACGCCTACGAGGCCGCGAAGAATGCGGGCGTGCTCAACAACGAGCACCTCGCGGCCCTCGAGCCCTTCCTGGAGACCGTGAAGCCCTGGCCGGCGGTTTTCGATCCCGCATACGTCAAGAGGCTCCAGGGCGAGAACGTCAAGAAGGGGAAGAACAAGCGCGACCTGGCCGAGCAGCTCGCGGACGACATCGAGCGCTTCAAGAAGGAGAACAACCTCTCCCGGCTGGTGATGATCTGGTGCGGCTCCACCGAGATCTACAAGCAGGAGGGAGAGGTCCATCAGACCGTGGAGAAGCTCGAGAAGGGGCTCGAGGCCAACGACCCCGAGATCCCGCCCTCGATGATCTACGCCTACGCGGCCATCAAGGCCGGGATCCCCTACGCGAACGGCGCCCCCAACCTCTCGGCGGACGTGCCGGCCCTCATCGAGCTCGCGAAGAAGAAGGGTGCTCCCATCGGCGGCAAGGATTTCAAGACCGGCCAGACCTTGATGAAGACCCTGCTCGCCCCCGGGTTCAAGGCGCGTCTGCTGGGGATGGAAGGCTGGTACTCGACGAACATCCTGGGGAACCGCGACGGTGAGGTGCTCGACGACCCCGAGTCTTTCAAGACCAAGGAGGTCTCGAAGCTCGGCGTGCTGGAGCACATCCTGCAGCCGCACCTCTATCCCGACCTCTACGGGAAGATCCACCACGTGGTCCGCATCAACTACTACCCGCCCCGGGGAGACAACAAGGAAGGCTGGGACAGCATCGACATCTTCGGGTGGATGGGCTACCCCATGCAGATCAAGGTGAACTTCCTCTGCCGCGACTCCATCCTGGCCGCACCCATCGTCCTCGACCTGGCCCTCTTCATGGACCTCGCGGCCCGGGCGGGGATGAGCGGGATCCAGGAGTGGCTCTCCTTCTACTTCAAGAGCCCGATGACCGCCGCCGGCCTCTACCCCGAGCACGACCTCTTCATCCAGCTCATGAAGCTCAAGAACACGCTCCGCCACCTCCGCGGGGAAGACCTGATCACCCATCTGGGCCTGGAGTACTATGACTAACGTGCAGGGTCTGGGCGTCGGGACCCAACTCAAGGAGGTCGCGACGCGAGACGCCGTGTACCACAACTGCTCGGTGGTGCGCTCCGATCTCGTGGGGCTGGTGTTCGAGGTGCAGCGGACGGTCAACGACGGGGGCGAGGTGGAGAACGTGGTCAGCCACATCCTGGTCCCCTGGTCCAACGTCAACTACGTCGTGCTCATGGAGGAGCGGAGCTAGACGGCCATCCTGGCCGCGCTCCACGCCCTGCACCTGGTCGCGGCCGCCCTCTGGGCGGGGGCGGCCCTCGCCTACCCGGCGCTCGTCCTGCCCGCGCGGCGGCGGGGGCCGGAGGCCGAGCTTCACGCCCGGCGGCGGTTCCACTCGCTGCTCACCCTGGAGAGCGCCGCCTTCGCGGTTCTCCTCACGACGGGCCTCCTGGCCATGCGGGTCCGCGGCTGGGGGCTCGGGTACCCCGGCTGGCTGGCCCTGAAGCTCGGCCTGGTGGCCTTCCTTTTCGTCCCCCTCGAAGGCATCCACGCCTACGCGGCCTTCGTCTTTCTCGCCCGAGGCCTCCGCGGCACCGCCGCCCCTCCGTTCTCGCGAGAGCTCGAGCGCGGCGCGTCCATGCAGGGGATGGTCTGGGCGCTCGCCGTCCCCCTCGTCGGCCTCGCCTTGCCCCTCGTGCTCTGGCTGAGCTTCGCCCGGCCGTTCTGAGGGCGGCGGACCGGGGCCCTCACGGTCCTGCTCGAGACCGGCTATCCGTCTCAAGGACGGATAAAATCCACAGACCCAGCGTGCCCTATCGAGCAGAACGGCACGGAGCTAGAGCCGGCGGACCAGGACCAGGCGCAGGCCGCCGGGGGATGGGAGGGTGGTGGTGAGCCGCCAACCGTCGAGGCCCAGGCGGTTCAGCTCCTCCACGTCCACCGCGGGGCGTTCCAGCACGCGGTACTCGTAGTGCGACGACGGGGGAGGCTCGAGCGCGGGCAGGAAGCCCTCCATCGCGAACTCCTCGATCCGCCGGATCACCGAGGCGTCCAGGCCAGAGAACCCGATGGCGAGGCCGGCCGGGCGTCCGGTCGCCGCATCGAAGCGCTCGCTCCGCCAGACGAGGCGGCACGGCATCGAGACCTCGCGACCGTCGCGGGGGAGGACGAGCTTTAGGTGCATCTTCTGGGCCGGGTCGACCGCGAGGTGGGTGGAGAGGAAGGCGCCTTCGGGGCTCAGGTCGAGGAGGGCCACGACGTGGGTGCGGCCGTCCACCTCGAGAACGGCGCTGCGCACGAAGGGCAGCCGCCGCCGACGGGCGCGCCGCCGGTCGCGTTCCATCACGGGCTCCCCGCCCTCCGCTCCACCTCGAGCAGGAGGGCGACCAGGGTCTTGCCCTCGCGCACGGTGCCGCGGCGGATCATCTCCCGCGCCTCGGCCAGGGTGAACGTGCCCGCCTCGATGCGCTCGTCGGCCTCCGGGCGGGGGGGAACGGAGCGAAGCGCGGTGGCCCGGAAGAGGTGCATGGTCTCGTCGCAGAAGCCGGGGGTGGTGTAGAAGACGCTGATCGGCTCGAGGGTGTCCGCGCGCAGTCCCACCTCCTCCTCGAGCTCGCGGCGCGCCCCCTCCTCCGGGGACTCCCCGCCGTCGAGGCGGCCCGCGGGCAGCTCCCACACCTCGCGGTCGACCGCGTACCGGTACTGCCGGACGAGGACGACGCGGCCGTCCTCCTGCACGGGCAGCGCGGCCACCGAGCCCGCGTGCCGCACGACTTCGCGCACTCCACGAACCCCGCCGGGCTCCTCGACCTCGTCCACGTCGAGGGTGAGGACACGGCCTTCGTACACGCGCCGGTGGGCGATGGTTCGGGCCGATGCCATCGCGGCCATCATAACAGCCGGCCGAGACGCCTGGGCGGCAGAGGCGCGGAGCCTGGCGTGGTTCAGCGTTTCCCTCCCCCTTCGTGGGGAGGGACAGGGTGGGGGGTCGATGAATGATCACGCAAGGAGGCCAGCACGTGCTGTATGTCCGCGGGCAGGGGAGCCTCGAACGCCAGGCGCTCGCCGGTCGCGGGATGCACGAAGGCCAGGCGGGCCGCATGGAGGGCGGGCCGGGTGAGTCCGCGCAGGGCGTCGCGGGCGGCCGCCCGACGCGAGGAGGGCGTGCGGGTACCCCCGTAAGTCGTGTCCCCTGCCACGGGATGGCCGATCGATGCCAGGTGCACGCGGATCTGGTGGGTACGTCCGGTGTGGATGCGGACGCGCAGCAGGCTGGCCCCGTCGAAGGCCTCGAGGAGGCGGTAGTCGGAGCGTGCCTCCCGGCCGCGCGGCGCCCGGACCGACATCTTGCGCCGATGGACGGGATCGCGGCCGATGGGGGCGGCGACCGTGCCCCCGCTCGCCGCGGGGACGCCCAGGACGAGGGCCAGGTATTCCTTCTCGACCTCGCGTCCCGCGAACTGCCGCGCGAGAGCGCGGTGGGTCTCGTCGTCCTTGGCCACCACGAGCAGGCCCGAGGTGCCGCGGTCGAGGCGGTGGACGATGCCGGGGCGCCTCACCCCGCCCACCCCCGAGAGGTCGGGGACGTGGCGGAGCAAGGCGTTGACCAGGGTCCCGCCCGGCGCGCCCGCGCCCGGGTGCACGACCAGCCCGGCCGGCTTGTTCACCACCAGCAGGTGCGAGTCCTCGAAGACGATGGCGAGCGGGATGTCCTCCGGCTCGGGGCGGGCGCGCTCGGGGGGAGGGACGTACACGGCCACCGCCTGGCCGGAGCGCAGGCGGGCCGAGGCCCGGCAGGGCCGCCCGTCGAGGAGAACGTGGCCCGCCTCGATCAGCGACTGGAGGCGGGAGCGGGAGAGCTCGGGCAGGCGGCGGGCGAGCCAGGAGTCGAGGCGCCCCCCCGAGGCCTCGGGATCGACGCGGAGCGTGAGGTCGCGGTTGGTCATCGACCCCCCGCGGTCGCCTGGACGGTCAGGCCGCCGCGGGAGCCGGCGAGCCCTTCCGGCTGAGCCGCGGCCAGAGCGCGGCCGCCCCGACCACGAGGACGATCGCGATGAGCTGGGACGTGCTGAGGGCGCCGCCGAAGAAGGACCCCCGGTCCAGGTCGCCTCGCCAGAACTCCAGCACGAACCGGATCACCGAATAGCCCAAGGTGTACGAGAGCACCACTTGCCCGGGGAAGCGCTTCCGGTCGGCCAGCCACAGCAGGCCGAAAAAGAGGAGGAAGCAGAGGGCGGACTCGTAGAGCTGGCTCGGGTGGAGCGGGGTGTCCAGGGGCGTACCCACCGTGCGGTGCGCCTCGAGGTCGGTGAAGGTGACCGCCCAGGGGACGCTGGCGGGCTTGCCGTAGCAGCAGCCGGCCGCGAAGCAGCCGAGACGGCCGATGGCCTGGCCGAGGATGACCCCGGGGGCGAGGGCGTCGGCGGTGGTCCACCCCGGCAGGGCGTGGCGCCGCACGTACCCCCAGGCGACGACGATGCCGCCCACCAGCCCGCCGTAGAACACGCCGCCGCTACGGAGGATGGAGAGGAGCTCCCGGGGGTTCTGCGAGTAGAAGCGCCAGTCCACGGCCAGAAGGAGGAGCTTGGCCCCGATGAGTCCGGCGATCAGCACCCAGACCGCCATGTCGGTCACCCGGTTGGCGTCGAGGCCGGCCCTCTTCGCCTGGCGCGAGGCCACCCACAACCCGGCCAGGAAGGCCATCGCGAGAAGAGCGCCGTAGGTGGGCAAGGTGAAGGAGCTCTGGCCGAAGAGGCCGAAGGCGGGGAGGGTCAGGAGGCGCGGGTGCATGCTATTCGGTCCTCGCAGCGGGGGAGGCGACGATCTCCGTCTTCCCCGAGGTCTCGGCATGGGGAGAGCGCAGGATGTCCAGGACGAGCAGGGTCACTCCGATCGTGATCGCGGAATCGGCCGCATTGAAGTCGGGCCACTGGTGCTCCCGCCAGTAGACGTGGACGAAGTCGACCACGTAGCCGAGGCGCAGCCGGTCGATCAGGTTGCCGAGAGCGCCCCCCAGGATCAGGGCGAGGGCGAGCTGGGGGAGCTGGGCGGTGGCGGGCAGCCGCCAGGCGTAGACCGCGATCGCGAGGAGGGCCGCCAGGCTGAGCCCCGCGAAGAGGATCGCCTGGTAGGGCAGGTCCGCGTCGGAGAGGATCCCGAAGGCGGCCCCGCGGTTGCGGACGTGGGAGAGGCTGAGGAGGCCGTCGACGAGGGGCCGGTACTCGTGCAGGTCGAGGTAGCGGGCCACCAGCCACTTGGTGGACTGGTCGACGGCCAGGACCATCAGCATGACGGTCAGGTAGCCCAGTCGCCGGAGGAAGCCGTTCATCGCGTCTCCAGGATCTTCGCGCAGCGCTCACAGACCCCGGGGTGCACGTCGAGGCGCCCGACTTTCTCGGAGTAGGTCCAGCAGCGCTCGCACTTGGCCCCGGAGGCCCGCTCGACCGTCACCGAGAGCGGTCCCTCGGCCTCCTGGAGAGTGACTTTGCTAACGATGAAGAAACTCTCGAGATTGCCAGGAAACGAGTTCCCTGGGGCTTGGTAGCGCTTGAGGGGAGACAGTACCTTCGCTGGACCCGAGATCTTGACGTGCGCTTCCAGTCCTGAGCCTATGAGTCTTCCGTTTCGGGCAGCCTCAAGGGCCTTCATAACTTCCTGGCGCACTGGAAAGAGATCCTGTTGCCAGTCGACCAAGATGGCTGCGTCTCCGAACTGATCCAAGCTCTGCCCAGGCGATGGAAGCAGCGGGGTCTTGGTTGGAAAGAACGCGGCATGAGCGGAGTCGGCGCTTCGTCCCGGAACGTAGGTCCACACCTCTTCGGCTGTGAAGGGCAGCACCGGTGCAACCATCCGGGTGAGGTCGTCCACCACGCGATGAAGCACCGTCTGCGCAGACCGACGGCGATTGCTGGTCGGATCATCGCAGTAGAGGCGATCCTTCAGGATGTCGAAATAGACAGATGAGATCTCTGCACAGTAACCGACCACCTCGTGGTAGACGATGTGGAAGGAGTACGAATCGTAGGCTGCCAATACACGATTGACAAACTGACGGTGATACGCGACGGCGTAGCGATCAAGTCCCTCGAGGTCGGCCTCCGCCACCGCGTCCTGGGCGGGGTCGAAGTCGTAGAGGTTGGAGAGCAGGTACCGGCAGGTGTTGCGGACCTTCCGGTAGGCCTCGGCCACGCGCTTCACCATCTCGTCGGAGAAGCGCATGTCCTCCCGGTAGTCGACCATGATCGTCCAGAGGCGCAGCACCTCCGCCCCGTAGGTGTTGATCAGCTTGTGGGTATCCACGTCGTTGCCCAGGCTCTTCGAGATCTTCTTGCCCTCGGCGTCCACCGTGAAGCCGTGGGTGATGACCTGGCGGTACGGGGCCCGGCCCCGGGTGGCCACCCCGATCAGCAGCGACGAATGGAACCATCCGCGGTGCTGGTCGCTCCCCTCGAGGTAGACGTCGGCCGGCCAGGCGAGGTCGGGACGGCGGCCGAGCACCGCCGCGTGGGAGGAGCCGGAGTCGAACCACACGTCCAGGATGTCCTTCTCCTTCTCGAACTCCGCGCCCTGGCAGCCCGGGCAGGAGAAGCCCGGGGGGAGCAGGTCCTTGGCCTCCCGCTCGTACCACGCGTCCGCGCTCTCCTTCTCGAAGAGGTCGGCCAGGCGGCGGCAGAGGTCGCCCTGCATCACCGGCTTGCCGCAGCCCTTGCAGTAGAAGGCGGTGATGGGCACTCCCCAAAGCCGCTGGCGCGAGATGCACCAGTCGGGGCGGGTGGCGATCATGTTGCGGATCCGCTCCTCGCCCCAGGCGGGGAACCACTGGACGTCGCCGATCGCGGCGAGCGTCCGCTCGCGGAGCCGGCCTTCGCCGTCGAGGCCGATGAACCATTGCTCGGTGGCCCGGAAGATGATCGGGTCCTTGCAGCGCCAGCAGATCGGGTAGGAATGCGCCTCCTGGCCCGCCTGGAGCAGCGAGCCGCGGTCCTTGAGGAAGGCCACGATCTCGGGATTCGCGTCGAAGACACGCTTGCCGCCGAAGCGCTCCACCTCGGGCAGGAGGAAGCCGCCCTCGTCCACCGGGCAATAGATGTCGAGTCCGTAGCGCACGCCCGTCAGGTAGTCGTCCCAGCCGTGCCCCGGTGCGGTGTGGACGATCCCCGTCCCGGTGTCGAGAGTCACGTAGTCGCCCAGCACGCCCGGCGAGTCGCGGTCGATCCAGGGGTGGCGGAAGCGCAGGTGCTCGAAGGCCGTACCCTTGGCCTCGGCCAGCGGCTTCCCCAGCCGGGGGGGCGGTCCCGCCTGGTTGCCCCTCGCGCTCCAGCGCGCCACCGCCTGGTCCTTGACCGCCTTGGCGAGGAGCAGGGCGTCGCTCGTTCCCTCGACGGGGTAGAACGCGTAGTCCGCCTCCGGGTGGAAGGCGAGGGCGAGGTTGGCGGGCAGCGTCCAGGGGGTCGTCGTCCAGATGACGGCATGGACGTTGCGGCCCGCCAGGGCGGGGAAGACCTTCTCGAGGCGGGAGCGTTCCCCCTCGGCCAGGGGGAAGCGCACGTCGATCGACGGGCTCAGGTGGTTCTCGTCGTACTCGACCTCGGCCTCGGCCAGGGCGGTGCGGTCCGAGATGCACCAGTGCACGGACTTCTTGGCCTTGTAGACGAGGCCCTTGTCCACGAACTCGGCGAGCTGGCGCACGATCGTGGCCTGGTAGGCGGGCGACATCGTGAGGTAGGGGGCTTCCCATTCTCCGAGCACCCCCAGCCGCTCGAACTCCGTGCGCTGGATCTCGACGAATTTCAGGGCGTACTCCCGGCAGGCCCGGCGGAAGGCGACCGGCGACATCTGCCTCTTCTTGGGGCCCAGGCTGCGGTCCACCTGCAGCTCGATGGGCAGGCCGTGGCAGTCCCAGCCGGGCACGTACGGCGCGTCGTAGCCCGCCATCGACCGGCTGCGCACCACGACGTCCTTGAGGATCTTGTTGAGGGCGGTGCCGAGGTGGACGTGGCCGTTCGCGTAGGGAGGGCCGTCGTGGAGGACGAAGGGGGGCCGCCCCTTGCGCGCGGCGCGGACCTTGGCGTAGAGCCCGTCGGCCTTCCACTGCTCCAGGCGGCGCGGCTCGGCCTGGGGCAGGTTGGCTTTCATGGGGAACTCGGTACGAGGGAGATTGAGGGTGGACCTGAGATCCTGGGTCGTCGTCATGTTCAAAAGGTCAGCCTAGCACGCGCCTCGAAAGCCCGTCAAATGAAGGCGCTAGCGGTGGGTTTCCCCTTCCCGAGGCGCTTCGGGCGCTGTACAATAAAGACTCATGGCAGATCGATTCGCCGCCCGTTCGAACCGGCCCCGTCGCCTGCTGTCGCTCGGTCTCCTGGCCTTGTCTGCCCTCCCGCTCCTCCGCTGCAGCAACGGGGGCGAGTGCGACAAGTGCGACGTGGACTCCGACTGCAAGGCCGGGCTCGTCTGCTCGACCTTCAGCGACGAGAGCAAGCGTTGCGGGTCGGGGACCGGCGCCACGCAGTGCCGGGTGCGCTGAACCCTCAGTCCTGGCCGGCCGGTGCCACTTCGGCCGGAGGGGCGGGCGAGAGGGGGGGTTCGCCCCAGGCGATCGTGATCACCCGCGCCACCGTCGCCCCCAGGAGTCCCACGAGCACGGTCATGATCGGCCATACCAGGAGCTGAGGGACGAGGGCGAGCATCAGTATCTGCTCCGGGCTCCCGGCTGCGAAGCTGTAAGCCTCCCCGCTAAGCGGGTTGTGGACATGCACCACCTGTGACACGTCGTAGTGGGAGCCCAGGCGCAGAGTGGTGGCCACGACCATGAGGGCCGCCACGGGCCCGCGCACCGCGTAGGCGTAGGTAACGAGGGCCGCGAGCAGGGAGCGAAAGCCCTTCCCCTCCGCACGCAGGTTCAGGGCGAAGAAGGCGCCCACGGGCAGGGGCATCCAGGCCACCCCCACCGCGTGCGTCCACGCGGCAGGCGCCGCCGCCTTTTCCAGCAGGAAGCGGGCCGCGGTCACGAGCCAGCCCAGGGCGACCGCGGTGACCATCCAGCGGCGGCCGATCGCGCGGGCCTCCCGATCGCCGAGCGCGAGACCGGCGAAGCCGAGGGCGAGGAACACGCTCGTGAGGACGTAGTAGGGGAGGCTGGCCGAAGCCGAGGCCCTTTCGGTCACGTAGGGCGTGCCGAGCAGGAACACCGCCACCGTCGGCGACTCGCGAAAGCCCTCCGCGCCCATGGCCAGGATGAGGGCCACCAGACCGGCTCCGCTCGACAGCAGCGCGAGGCGCCGCCGGTCGGGGCCCCCGAGGCGCGGCCAGCAGAGCAGGATCGCGGTCACGATCCCGCCGGCGAGAATGTTGAAGGCGAGGGTCAGCATGGGGCGCGAGCCGTTATGAGAAGCCCCAAGGGTATCATGGGCGCCCGTGACCGACCGTCGCCCCACACCGCCTCCCGCGGGCGGCGAAGCCGGCGAAGCCACGCGCGGCAGCGCGATCAAGCTCGGCAGCGAGCTGGCCGCGCGGCTGCTCGGCCTTCTGACGACACCGCTCCTCACCCGCGGCCTCGGGGTGGACGCGTTCGGAGTCTTCGGACGGCTCTCGGTGACCGCCGTCATCGCCGCCGAGGCGGCCGAGCTTGGCCTGCAGGCCACCGCCTCCCGGGCCCTGGTGGCCCACGAGCTGTCCCTCCGGGCCATGTTCCGGGCGAAGCTTGCGATCACCGCCCTGGCCGTTCTCGCCTGCCTGCTCGGGCTTCCCTGGGCGCCCGTCTTCGTCCCCCTGGTCCTCTTTTTCATCCTCGCCGGCTGGAGCGAGTTCCTGGGGGTGGCCCTGCGGGCCCGGGGGTACCGAGCGCGTGAGTCCGCGCTCATCCTCACCCTGCGCCTCTCCGGCTTCGTCCTGGTCGCGGCCGCCCTCGGCCTGGGGGGGGGCCTGGCCACCGTGTCGTGGGCCTTCGTCGCCTCGACCGTGCCGTCGATCCTCCTCGGGATTCGCCTGCTCGCGGGAACCGGACGAGGGCTGCCCGATCCGCCCGATCCAGGGCTGGGCGCGATCCTGCGCGCGTCGGCCCCGCTCGCGATCAACGGCGGCCTCGCCCTGTTGAGCCTCCGGGTCGAGATGCTGGCGGTGTCGTACCTGCGGGGCGACCGCGAGACCGGCCTGTTCGTGGTCGCCCTGCGCGTGGTCGAGTTCCTCAACCTGGTGCCGAGCGCGGTCTGCGCCGGGGCGATGCCGGCCCTCACTCGGGAGGCGCTGGGCGGGCGCGGCGACGGGGTGCGCCGGCGGACCGCAGCCACGGTCGTGTTCCTGGCCGCGCCGGCCGCGGCCGGGGTCGCCCTCGTCGCCCCCGGCCTGCTGGGCCTGCTGTTCGGCGCGGACTACCGTGAGGCCGCCCCCTGCCTGCGTATACTGGCCGTGGCCGTGGTGCCCCTCTTCCTGAACGGCGTGCTGGTGAGCGCGCTGATCGCGGCCGGGCGGGGACACTGGCTGCCCCGCCTGACCGCGGCGCGGGTTGCGGTGGCGGCGGCCCTCGCCGTCGCCCTCGTCCCCCGCTTCGGCGGCCTGGGAGCGGCCGCGGGCTTCCTGGCCTCGGAGCTGCTCCTGCTCCTTCTGGCCACCCGCGCCTGTGCTTCGGCCGGCTTCCCGGTCGCGGTCGTAGCACCCGCCGGACGGGCCCTCCTGGTGACCGCGCCCATGGCCGCGCTGGTCGGGCTGGTGGCGTCGCCTCTGCCGGTGGCGGTCGGGCTCGGGCTCGTGGCCTACGGCCTGACCCTCGCCCTGGCCTGGCGGGCCGTCCCCGCGCTGCTTGGCGACCTGACCGGGGATTCTCGATATGCTGAGAACGGCGAGCGAGAGCAGTGAGAGGCGGAGCCAAACGTGCATCGGCGTTTCCCTCCCCCGAGGTGGGGCGATACATCGGAATGAAGCAGTACCGTTCGAGCCAAAGCCAACTCCGAAGCATTCCGATGTATCGGAGGGATAGGGTGGGGGGTCGATGAATAGTGAGTCGATGAACGACCAGCTCCACCAGGGCGACGTCCGCGAGGTCGAGGCCTGGGTGGGCTGGTGCTGCTCCTACTGCGCGGCCCCCCTCGAGGTGCGCGCGCACGGGCTCTTCTGCCGGGCGGAAGGGCGCTTCTTCGCGACCCTCGAGGGTGTCCATCGGCTGCTCCCCGAGGAGCGCCGGCGCGAAGTGCAGCCGCTCGTGGAGCTGCAGCAGCGCGCGAGACGCGACGGGGCCGACTCCCACGCGTCGGTCGGGAGGCGGCGAGCGCGCATGCTCCGCCAGGGGCTCGTCCTGGGCGCGAAGCACATCGGCCGGGGACCCTGGAACGTGCTGGAGGTGGGTGGCGGCTGGGGGTGGGCGGCGGCCCGCCTGCTCGCCGAGGGGCACCGCGTGGCGGCGGTCGACGTGAACCTCGACCCCGAGGACGGGCTGCGAGCGGCGGACCGCGCGACCGGCGGGGTGTCGCTGCCGCGAGGGGAGGCGGAGATGGAAGCGCTGCCCCTCGAGCCGCGGCGGTTCGACCTGGTCATCGCCGCGGGCTCGCTGCACCAGGCGAGCCGGCTCTCTCGCGCCCTCGTGGAGCTGCGGCGGGTGACCCGAAGGGGGGGCGTGCTGCTCGCCCTCGGCTCCCCCGTGTTCCGCCGCCGCGAAGACGGCGAGGCGGACGTGGGCCGGGTGATGAGGGAGCAGGAGCAGCGCTACCGGTTGTCGATCCCGCGCGAGAGCCAGCCCGGCTACCTCGTGCTCGGCGAGCTGCCTGCCCTGTTTGCCCAGGCGGGGTGGAGGGCTGAAGTGCGGGGCTGGCCCGGCCGCCTCCCCGAGTGGGTGGGCGACGCCTGGCGGCTTCTGCGCCGCGGGAGGCGGGGGCCGCGCTTTCCGATGGTGGTGGCGAGGCGGGATGGCTGAGGGCCGGCCCGACCCGGTTTCGTTGTTGTTCCGGTACCTCTTCGACGAGCGTCGACGCACCCTGTTTCCGCCCGGCGCGCGAGTGCTGGAGATCGGCACCCCCGGGGACGCGGGCGGCGGGACCTTCGACGCGGCCTGGGCGGGGCTCGGCGCGCTCGACGGGGCGGAGCCCCGCCGGCTGGCCGGCTGGCTGGCGGGCGCGCTCCGACCGGGCGCGCCCGTTCTGCTCTGCGTGAGGAACCCACGGCCGCTCCCGGCCCTCCTCACGCGCGCCCTCACCGGCGCGGGGGACGGGCGGAGCCGGAGCGCGACCCGAGCCTCGGACGGCGCGGCCCCGCCCTCGCCCCGCGAGCTCCGCGAAGCCTTCGGTCCCGCCTTCTCGTGGCGTGGGGGGTTTGCCCTCGGCCTCTTCCTGCCGGCCCCGGGAGAGTGCGGGTGGGCGGGGGAGAGCCCGCAGCTCTTCGGGCTGCTCGCCGCGGCCGAGGGGCTGCTGCGGGGTTGGCCGGGGTTCCGGGGCCTCGGGGCATTCGCGGCGCTCGAGGGCATGAGGGCTTGAGGATCCGCGGCCCGGTCGTCCTCTACCAGCCGCGCGACCAGGGGTACGTCATGCCCCTCGGTCTGCTGCAGCTGGGATCGGCGCTGCGCGGGCAGCCCGTGGAGATCGTGGACGGGCGCCTCGACCTCGCGCCGGAGGCGCGCGTGGCGGGCCTCGCGCGCGAGGCCCTGCTGCTCGGGGTCACCGTCCGGACCGGCCGGCCGATCGCCGACGCGCTGCGGATCTCCCGCGCGGTCCGCACGGCCAATCCCGACCTCCCGATCGTCTGGGGCGGCCCTCACCCGACGCTCTTTCCCGGGCCGTGCCTGTCGTCGGAGGCGGTGGACGCCTGCGTGGCCGGGGCGGGGGAGGAGACGATCGCCGAGGCGGTGGCCGCCCTCCGGGCGGGCGGCCGCGGCTTCTCGGGGGTGGCCGGCCTCGCCTGGCGCGCGGGGGATGACGTGGTGACGGAGCCGCCGCGCGGCCCCTTCGACACGACGCGCTGGGCCCGCGCCGACTACGGCCTGCTCGAGCTCGACCCCTATTTCCGGGCCCGGGGAGCGCGCCGCCTCGACTACTGCTCGAGCCGATGGCCCTGGCCGGCGCTTCCTGGTCCGGCCGGAGAGGTGGCGCCCCTCGAGTGGAGCGCCCTTTCGCCCGACCGCGTGGTCGAGGACATACGCGAGCTCGGGTCGCGGCTGCGGCCGGACGAGGTCGCCTTCCAGGACGACGACCTGTTCGCCGACTCGCGGAGGGCCGAGGCCATCGGGCGCGGTCTCCTGGAGGCGGGGGTTCGCATCGCCTGGTCCGCCTCCGGCCGGGCCGCGGTGCTGGCCCGGTTGGGCGCGGAATCCTTCCGTGCTCTCGCCGCGAGCGGCTGCGTCCGCATCCACGTGCGCACCCCTGGAGAGATGACGCTGCCCGGCGACGCGGGAGAGGCGATCCTCGAGACGGCCCGCCGGCTGCAGGCGGCGGGCATCGGCGCACGTTTCTCCTTCCGCGCGGGCTTTCCCGGCCAGGGGGCGGAAGGGCTGGCCGCGATCCATCGCCTGGCCTGCACGCTGCGGCGGATGGACGCGCGTTTCGAGACCCCGATCCGCCTGTACGCCCCCTTTCCCGGAGGGCCGGGGTCGAACGCGCCCGGCTTTCGCATCCCCGAGGGGCTCGAGGAGTGGGCGGAGGCGGGACTCGAGACCGGCGGCCCCTGGATCCCCGCCGCATTGCGCCGGCGGGCCCTGCGCTACCACTTCTTCCTGAGCGAGGCCTACCGGCCCCCCGGACGCCGCTGGGGCAAGCGGCTGCTGCGCCTGGTCGCGCGCGGGCGGGTCCGCCTGGGCTTCTACGGCGTCGACGTGGAGCGGCGCGTGGTCGAGTGGTCGGCCCGCCTGCGCACCGGCCGGGACCGCGGCCCCGCGCTCGCGGACGACTGACGAGGTCGCGATGCTCCTCCGGGACGCCCGACGAGTGGGGAGCGATCGCCGGGGCGACGTCGTGGTGGCGGGCGGGCGGGTCGTCGCCGCCGGCGGAGAAGGGCCCGGGATCGACCTCGCCGGGCGCTGGCTGCTGCCGGGGCTCGTGAACGCCCTCGACGTGCTCGACCTCTCGGTCTTCCCGCCCCTGGGGACGCCGCCGTTCGCGAGCCTCTACGACTGGGGGGCATCGCTCGAGGCGGACGGCGGGGCCGCCCTGCGCGCCGCGCTCGCGGTTCCCCTGGCCGACCGGCTGTTCCTCGGGGGTCTGCGCAACCTGCTCGCGGGGGCCACCGCGGTCGTCCACCACCACCCGTATCACCGCTCCCTCGGCCGAAAGGACTTCCCGGTTCGCGTCCTCTCCCGCTACCAGTTCGCGGACTCGCCGGGGCGGACGCAGGCCCTGCGACGCACCTACCGCTCGAGCGACCGGCGGATACCCTGGCTGGTGCGCGCGGCGGAGGGGACCGACGAGAGCACCCGCTCGGAGCTGGACGCGCTGGCCTCGGCGAACGTGCTGCGGCAGAACACCGTGATCCTGCATGGCACCGGCCTTCGACCCGAGGACGGTGCGCGGATCGCCGCCGCCCGCGCCACGGTCGTCTGGTGCCCGGAGGCCGATCGCCGGCTCTACGGGAGCACCACCCCGGTCGCCGCCTTGCGGGCGGCGGGCGTGCGCGTCGGTCTCGGTAGCGACAGCCCCGCCACCGGGAGCCGGGACGCGCTCTCGAACCTGGCCGCGGCCCGGCGCGAGGGCGTGCTCGACGACGCGGGCCTCCTGACGTTGGCCACCGCGGAGAGCGGAGCCGTGGGGCGGCTCCCGGTGGGTGGTCTCGAGGAAGGGTCCGTGGCCGACCTGGTGGCGGTGGACGACCTGGAACGCTTTCTCGAGGGCGACCGACGGGCGATCGCCCTCGTCCTGGTGGCGGGGCGGCCCGTGTACGGCGATCCCCAGCTCATGGCCGAGGCCGCGATCGGCGGCCTCGAGCTCATGGTCGACGGGTCGCCGCGCCGGCTCGCGGCGCCGCACGCGCCCCGGCTCCGCGCCCTGCTCAAGACGCACCCCGCGGTGAGCGAAGTCACGTGGCTGCGCGGCGTGCGCATCGCGTAGCGCGCATCACAGGGAGCGCGCGGAAGCGCGTGTTATAATCGCGCGATTTTCAGGTGCGGGCCGGGGAAGGGATGGGATGAAAGAGCTCTACGACATCCTCGGGGCGATGACCGCGCAGAAGGACAAGATCCCCGACCGGAAGGACCTCCTCCTCGACATGTCGGAGCGGGTGGTGAAGGCGGTCGCCGCGGCCTTCACCTGCAAGGTGGACGAGGTCGCGATCCTCGTCCTGACCTCGGACGGCAAGCACCTGCGCTTCATCGCCCCCCGGAAGTTCACCGACCTCGGGACGATTCCGATCACGAAGCGCGACTCGATCGCGGTGACCGTCTTCGGCAAGAAGTCCGGCGAGGCCATGAACAACGTCCCCCTGGTCAAGCACGTCTCCTTCTTCGAGAGCGTCAAGCTGCGGGACCGCGTGGTGCCCATCCAGAAGATGATCACGGTCCCCATCCTGTTCCGGGGCCAGCCGCTGGGGGTGGCCCAGATCAGCCGCAAGGGGGAGACTCCGGCGGAGGCCGGACCCGACTTCACGCCCGCCGACGTGCGCAAAGCCCAGGAGATCTTCGAAGGGGTCGCCCCCTTCTTCGCCGAGGCGCGGCCCCCGAAATTCTGAGCCGGGGCTACTCCAGGCCCGGACGGATGATCCCCGAGTCGTACCCCGTGAAGGGGCGCGGCCCCACCTGGACCGGCATGGCCGTGACCTTGTAGCCGTCGCCCGTCACCTCGAGGTTGTACCGGTACCCGCGGCGCTGGAAGGAGTCGCCGTTGTGCGGCACGTCCAGCGGGTTCCGCCCGAACAGGTCGAGGAGCGTTCCATAGCGGCCGTTCTTGCGGTGGAAGGCTTCCTGGTTGTCGATGATGTACCGCAGGGTCTTGATCGCGGCGAGCTCGTTCACGTTGTTGGGGCGCGGGTTGCGCTGGCTCCGCGGGAAGCGGCTGGTCGTGCCGAAGGTGTTCCCGCGGCTCCCGCCCTGGTCGCTCTTGTAGCGCTGGGCCAGGGCCTCGCCCGCCGCCCGCCCGTCGTTCTCGAGGGGTTCCTCGTTGTCGAGGAACGCCATGTCGCTTCCGCCCGTTTCGGGTGAGGTCGTGCCCGCGGTCTGGCCTGCCGTGCCGGAGGCGGTGCCGCCCTTGCGGCCGGGAGCGGATCCCTCGGGGTTGCGGGTCGGCGTCGCCGAGGGCTGGGAAGGTGCGGGCGTCGGCCCGCTCGAAGGCGCCGTGGCCGGGCTGGCGGCCGCGGAAGGAGCGGCGGACGGCTCGCTCGGTATCGTGACCGGCGCCGTCGTGGCCCTCTCGAGCGGGGCCGGCGAGGCCCCGGCGTCCGTGACCGTGGTCGAAGCCGCCGGCTTCCGCAGGAACAGGTACCACGCCCCGCCGGCTGCGAGCCCGACGAACAGGAGGCCGGCCAGCCCGAGGCCGATCAGGAGACCGGCCCCCGATCCGGACTTGCGCGGCGCTTCCGCCGGAGCCGCCGATCTCGAGGCGGCCCGCGGCGGGGCGGGGGACGCCACCGCCGGGCGCGGCCCCGGCGGTGGCACGAGCTGGGTCGGGGGCACCGCCGCCACCTGCGTCGGCGGAGCGGCGCGGCCGATGGCCGTGGGAGACGAGCTGAGGGTCGGGGGAGAGGCCAGGGTCGGGGTGGCGGTGGGGGAGAGGACTCTACCGGGGGCGGTCGGCGTCTCGACCTGACGGATGGTCGGGGTCGACCCTGCCTTGGTGAGGTCCAGCAGGTCGTCGGCCAGCTCGCGCCCCGTCTGATACCGCGCTTCCGGCGCCTTCGAGATCGCCTTGGTGATGATCCGCACCATCGCGTCGGGCACTCCGGGGTCCAGATCGCGGATGTCGGGCGGCTCTTCGGTGATGATCTTGAAGATGAGGGCGGTGATGGACTCGCCGCGGAAGGCCTTCTTCCCCGCCAGCATCTCGTAGATGACGCAGCCCAGCGAGAAGAGGTCGCTGCGCCCGTCGATCTGCCCGCCCCGGGCCTGCTCCGGGCTCATGTAGGACGGGGTGCCCAGGAGGCTGCCCGTCATGGTCAGGTGCTCGCCCGAGTCCGTGACCTTGGCGATGCCGAAGTCCGTGACCTTCACCCGGTCGCCCGCCTCTATCATGATGTTCGCGGGCTTGATGTCGCGGTGGACGACGTTGTTCTTGTGGGCGAAATCCAGGGCGTCCGCCACCTGGGCCCCCAGGGAGGCCGCCCGCTCGAGGGAGAGCTTGCCGGACTGGATCATCTTGTCGAGGCCGGTCCCGTCGATGAACTCCATGGCCAGGTAGCTCATGCCGGAGTCGACCCCGATGTCGTAGATCGTGACGATGTTCGGGTGCTTGAGCTGGGCCGAGACCTCGGCCTCGCGGCGGAAGCGGTCGAGCATCTCGTCCAGGCTCGCTCCCGCGGCGGCCAGCCCTTCGAGGCGGATGGTCTTGATGGCAAGCATCCGCTTCAGGAGCTTGTCCCTGACCTTGTAGACGGTGCCGAAGGCGCCCGCCCCGAGCTTCTGGACCACCTGGTAGCGGCCCGCAATCTCGGTCGGCTCGGGAGTCGCGGCTTTGCTCTGGCTCAAGGCAACCTCGAAATCGGGATCACCAGAGTGTACACCGCCCGCACTACGGGCGGGGAGCGCAGCGGGATTTCCTGCTCAGGAGGACACTTGGGCGTCGAGGGCGGCCAGGAGCTCCCGGATGTTCCGGGCGTTCTGGCCCAGGTCCCAGGGGCCGGTCTGGGAGCGTGAGCGAACGCTGACCCGGGTCCGGCCGCCTTCCCGCCGGACCTGGATCGTGATCTCCTCCTTCAGGACGAAGAAGCCGGTCTCGTGAAGGGCCTGGATCGCGTGGCCCGCCGACCCCTGGCCCGCCCCCACCAGGGTCCAGCCCGGAAGGCGGCCCAGGACCTCCTTGATCGCTTGAGCCACCTTCTCCGGGCTCGCGGCGTACTCGTGGACGCGCAGGTCGGGGTACTCGGGGGTGCGGCCGGTCTGGACGTCGTTGATGCGTGGCCAGGCGGTGGCTGCCCAGATGGCGCCCAGGGCCAGGAGCAGCAGGGCCAGGCGCGTGGCTGTGCTATTCATTCATCGACCCCCCCTCCCTATCGTTCATCGTCCCCCCCTCCTATCCTCCCCCACGTAGGGGGGAGGAAACGCCACTGCTCGCCTGGCTCCGCGTTCTACCCCAGCTCCAAGGGGAGCTGCGCTTGCCGGAGGCCGCGCAGCAGCTTCTTCGTCATGGAAGACGTGGGAAGGCGGGCCACGTCGTCCGGGCTCGCCCAGCGGAACCGGTCGGGGTCGATGGGGGGCGCCTGCCGGAGCCGGGTG
>WNFT01000898.1_pt1 | contig 49884 bp, 41 predicted proteins | sample 5400191 | NCBI WGS metagenome assembly WNFT01 (sample SAMN13153359, study PRJNA577476) | soil metagenome | isolation source: 80 cm saprolite under Madrone tree | place: USA:California | collected 2016-06-14 | reverse complement strand
CTTTACGGCACCGGCAGTGTCGGCAGCCAGTCCCTCGTCGGTATTCCCGCTGTTTGCCGCCTGCGCGACGACCCGGCGCTTGCAGCGATGAGTCGAGTCTGGCCTTTCGAGACCGGCTTTACATCGACGCCAACCCTCGATCAGGGCCCAAGTATTGTACACGCTGAAATCTGGCCAGGCATCGTGCGGAACTCACTTAATCCTACCATCGCCATCCGTGACCAGGCCCAGGTCCGGGCAGTGGTTCGCTGGCTGGCTGATCTCGATGCCGCCGGCCGGCTGGGCATGCTGTTCGCGGCACCGGCTGATCTACCCGCCGAAGCGCTCGCCATTTGCGTGGAGGAAGAGGGATGGATACTGGGTGGTGGATTGAGAGATGGGGCAACTGCTTACTGCCATGACGCGGATCACCTTCCTGCACCCCAAGTCCGGCACTTCAGAACTTAGTTGACGCTCACCGCTATATAAGGTATCCTAATGCCTGTTCCAAAAAGAAAGCTTGTGAATGAAGTGAGGATAATACATGTTTTACGACCATACGAAAATCTACGTGAAGGCAGGTGACGGTGGCAACGGCTCTATCCACTTTCGCCGTGAGAAATTTGTCCCGTTTGGTGGCCCCGACGGTGGTGATGGTGGCAGAGGCGGCAGCGTCTACCTGGAAGTATCCACCAGCTTGAATACACTGATCGACTATCGCTACCACCAGCATTTTAAGGCCGGAGCAGGCGGCGCGGGTGCACGTCGCAAAATGCACGGGGCCAAGGGAAAAGACGTTGTCCTGCCTGTTCCGCCTGGCACCATTGTCCGTGATGCTGACTCCCACGAGGTGATTGCCGACCTGGTAGAGGACGGTCAGCGTGTGATGGTCGCCCGTGGAGGGCGTGGAGGGCTGGGGAATGTGCACTTTGCGACATCGACGAACCAGGCTCCTCGTGAGGCGCAAAATGGCGAACCTGGCGAAGAACGCTGGCTGCTCCTCGAATTGCGTTTGATCGCCGATGTCGGCATCGTTGGCTATCCCAATGCGGGCAAATCAACGCTGCTCTCCGTGGTCTCGGCCGCACAGCCAAAAATCGCCGATTATCCCTTCACCACCCTCTCACCGAATCTGGGTGTAGTGGGTGTAGTGGGTGTAGTGGGTGTAGGTCAGCCGGGAAGCGGCGATGAAAGTAGTTTTGTGCTCGCCGACATTCCTGGTCTCATCGAAGGCGCTGCACAGGGTGTTGGCCTGGGCCACGAGTTTCTGCGTCATGTGCAACGCACTCGTTTGCTCATACACCTGCTTGACGGAGCTGCCCCTGACCGTGATCCATGGCAAGACTTTCAGGCGATCAACAAAGAATTACACGAATACGATGAGCACCTGGCTACACGTCCGCAGGTGGTCGTCCTGAATAAAATGGACCTGCCGGAGGCCCAGGAACGTTGGCCCAGGCTCAAAGCCAGAGCAGAGGCAGCTGGCTACCCCACCTTTGCTATCTCTGCTGCCGCACACCAGGGCACTGATGCGCTGATGCAGTATACGATGCGACGCTTGCAAGAGATTCAGCGGGAGGAGGCGGAACGAGCGGCAGAGCAGTCCGTGGCAGACATGGCCGGGCCCGTCCTGCGTCCACAACCAGATGATGCTTTTACCGTCACAAAAGAGGAGGATGGGGTCTTTGTGGTGCGCGGCAAGCGGGTGGTGCGTGCGGTGAGCATGACCAACCAGGATAGCGAAGAAAGCATGGATCGCCTGCAAGGAACATTGGCTAAGATGGGGGTCACGAAAGCATTGGAAGATGCAGGAGTCAAGGTGGGCGATATGGTCCGTTTCGGCAAGGTTGAGTTGTTTTGGGGAGAATAAATGCATCTAACCTAATACATGTGTTATACTGGTAGTACATGCATATTGTTCATTGTATGCTGATATCCCAAGAAACCAACAGGGTTGCTAGCATGAACAGATCGCGAGAGATGCCCCATACATGAGCGAGACATTAAACCTGCTATTCCAGAGTCGCGAGAGTGACACATTCGAGTTACGGGTGAGGGAGAGTTGGTCTGGGCGCACCGTCATCAGCAGCTTCAAACCCCCCTACACAATTAGACAACTCACAGCTCTGCGAAAAAGACTCAATAACGCCGAGCGTAGCGAAGAAAGATTACGCGACGTTGGGAATCGTCTCTTTTTAGCCTTGTGCGGTTCCGAGACCGCGGGCACGAACCTTCGCGAATCCTCAGAGCAGTCGGTGCGAGCGGTATTACGCGGCGTGATTCAACGTACGCTGCGGCGACGAGGTACGGTTGCCCTGACGTTCAGCTTTGCTCCGGACTGTGATGAACTGGTGAGCTACCCGTGGGAATTGCTGCATAATGGTGAACACTTTCTCCTTGCCTCGGGTGTCTTCACGTTGACTCGTGCGTTGTTGCTTCCAGACGAGCCTGTCAGCAATGAACTGCCGGTGCATCCGCCATTTCGCATGCTCTATATGAGCGCCTCGCCTCGCAACTGTGACCCATTAGAAACAGAACACAGCTTCGAAGCGCTAAAAAATGCCATGGCCGACCTCATAGAACGTAACCAGGTATCGCTGGATAGATTAGACCAGGTGACCTATGATGACCTGGTGGAATACCTGAGTTCACAAGGTGGCGTCAGTGTCTTGAATGATAACGAGACAGCACTGCCCTGTTACGTCATCCACTTCGATGGCCATGGAGGCTATGGACGCTTGTGCCCGGATGAGTGTTGTAGCAAGCTCAACAGCGCCAATGCGCACGAATGTGTGCATTGTGGTACATCGCTCACGAAAATCAAGGTCCAAACCTATCTGTGTTTCTGTAACGAGGAAGGCTATAGCAGCTACATCGGCACCCAGGCCTTGCGCGATCTCTTTCTCAGTAGTGATGTCCGCCTGGCGGTCTTCTCTGCTTGTGAAACCGCGCTGTTGCTGGAAGAGCATCCACGCCAACCGCGGCGACGTGCTGCCGTAGACGCAACGCTGGCAACCGCGCTGGTGCGCTCGCAAGTCCCTGCTGTGGTTGCCATGCCATTCTCGCTGCAGGACGACCTCAGTCCAACGTTCATGTCCCACTTCTACGGTGCCCTGGCACAAGGGCGCACATTGGAAGAGGCCTTGTCGCGTGCCCGCCATGCCATGTTGCCCAAGCATCAGGGCTGGTTTATTCCGGTGCTTTATCGCCATGTGAGTGAGGGGCATGAGGAACCGGTTGCGCTTTTAGCCAATCGAGACACGCCCGATGAGCACGATCACCTCTTTTCGCACCTTGATGCCACCACGACCTTTGTGGGCCGTGAGCGCGAACTGCGTGAAATCGATGCTCTGCTCACAGCCGCTGTTCGCACTACCACCGGCGAACATGGCCCAAATATCGTGACGGGATCTGCCCTTGCCATGCCCGAACTGCGACCAGGAACCCATCACATCGCCTTCACCGGACCGGCGGGCATTGGCAAAGGCGCTCTCGCCTTTGAGGCGTTGCGGCGCAACCGTCACAAGTTCACGGGTGGTATGATAGGTATTTCCCTGCAGGGGGGAAGGTCATTCGGTGACGTGCTGATCGATATCGGGCATCAGTTGCACATCGCAACCAAAAATATGCATGCCACTGACCTGGGCCGTCGTGAAAGGCTCGTGCTGGGGACGCTGCGTTCGCTGGCGGACCGGGCACTCCCCTGCCTGCTGTTGCTGGATAGTTTTGAAGAGATCAAGGACCGTCATGAGTTAGAACTCTGGTACCGTTTTCTCTGCTCGTTGCCCCCGCAGATCATTGTCCTGGTCACCTCGCGCTCTCATCCATTACCCATGGTCGAAGGCCTCTTCTGTCGTTGGTACGAATACCCGGTCGGCAAAATGCTGGATGCAGACTTGCTCAAACTCTTTACCGAATTGGCGGCTGAGAGTGGCTTAGATCAGCGCATTCATCTCAACGATCCCTACCAGCAGGCCCTCTTGCGAGAGATTTGCACCTTACTCGATGGCTACCCCCTGGGGGCAGAATTGATCTTCGGCACGGCTCGCCTGGAAGGCAAAGTCTACACCCCGGAAGCTGCCACCCGGTCGCTGGAAGAGGTGCGCGATGAACTACGTGATACGCCGCTGGCCGGCATTTGGGCCGTGCTCGATGTCTCTTATCGACGCTTGACTCCCTCTGCACGTCTCTTGCTGTCCTATCTTGCCGCGTTCAAATTGCCGTTCAGTCGCGAGCAGATCGTGCTGCTGATTGCCCCGGGAGCGCTTGCCGCCACCAGGGATGCGGTACGCCTGGAGCGTGAGCATCTTGGGGATGGCACACCATCTGACGGGCAGGAGATGGTTCGCTCTTCTGGCGGGGATGTGGCACCGACCGAGCTGATGCAGAACTGGTCTGCGGCACGTGACGATCTCGTGAAGGCGTCGTTTATCCAGTTCGATGGGCGCGTGTACACCATTCACCCGCAGGTGCGCAATTTTGCCCTTTCATATTTGCCCCTGGAGGAGCGTCGTCGGGTGCATCGTGTGGCGGCAGTCTATTACAGCAACCTCCCACAGCCTAGTCCAGACGAATGGTTTGCAGCCATCGAACACCTGGAAGGTGCGGGAGAGCCACAAGACTTGCAACATGCGGTCCGTTTGGCAGTGCTGGCGTCATGGGCCATGGAGGGCCGTGGTCATGCTCATACCTTGCTGGCGATGTTGCGTCGGGTGGAAGCGCATGCGTTGCGCCTGGGTGATAGGACAGGCGAGGGCCAGATCCAGTGTTGCCTGGGAGCTATTCTGCGCTTGCTCGGCAAGTATGCCGAGGCCATCGGTTGTCTTACACGTAGCCTGGCGCTGCATCGCCAACAAAATGAACCCAATGAGGAAGGCTGGGCACTCTATGAATTGGCGATGCTCTGTCGCGAGGAGGGCAATTTCCGCCAGGCCGGGGTGTACGCACAGGAGGCGCTGAACCTGTTCCGCACGGTGACCTATGCCAAAGGCGAGGCCTGGATGCAAATGGTCCTGGGCGAAGTCAGCCGCGGGTATGGCGGGTATTATGATGCGTTGGGCCACTTTGAGCTCGCTCTGACCAGCTTCCGGGACCTGCATAGCGATGAAGGCTGCGCCTGGGCCTTGCGTGACATTGGCACGGTGAATGAGGCGTTGGGGCTCTATAGCAAGGCATTGACCGAGTACGAAGAAGCGTTACGCCTCTTCAATGCGCTCGGGGTGCGCTCCGGGCAGGCCTGGGTGCTTGCTGACCAGAGTGTGGTCTATACCGACCAGGGGAGACTCGACCTGGCGGAGCAGACATGTGGTACTGCCATCACACTATTTCGCGAGCTGGGCTTGCGCCGTGGGGAAGGATGGGCTTTGCGTGTCCTTGGGGATATTGCGCGGCAACGTCACCAGTTCGGGAAGGCACGCGGCTATTACGAAGAAGCGCAGGCCATTTTCGTCTCGTTAGGTGATCGGGTAGACCAGGCGCGGGTCATTAACGCGCTAGGAGCCATCACCTTCGATGAAGAGGAACTGTTGACTGCCAGAGACCACTACGAGCATGCGCTCGCTATCGCACGTGAACAGGGCACTCGTCAGATCGAGGGACGCGCACTGCGCGGATTAGGCGATGTCGCGCGTGCCATGCGTCGTTCTGAGGATGCCGAGCGTTCCTATCGCGATGCACTCACCATTGCCACTGACCTGGATACCCCGGCTGAACGCTGTGCGGCTCTACGTCGTTTGGGTGAGTTGTACGTGCTGCAAGGTCGGTATCACGACACCCTCGATTGTTGGGTGCATGCCCTGGCCCTGGACCTGCGCCTGGGACACCCCGCTCGCAAAAATCAGCAGGACAAGGTAGATGCACTTGTGGCAGAGCAGCACCTGGAAGAGCTATTTGCACAGCTTTGCAAAAAGTATGGGTTGGGGTAAGAGGCAATATCTTGAGGCATAGAGAGGAGAGACTCATGATGCAAAAACCTGCTGCAGCGCCCAACCAGGGATCGGGAGCAAGCCGTATTGGCTGGTTGGTCGTGTGGGTGATCAGCATTGGATTGCTGGCGTTTCTGATCAACGCGGTTCCCTTGATAAGTAATGCCGCTCAAGCTATCGGCATCCTCGATCAGCCACCTGCCGTTCTCCCAGCGAATCCTCGCGTGCAGGCGTGAGACACGCTGAGATGGTATCTGGATATCGTTGCCGGTGAGGCGTCCAACCGTGAGGATCGGTTTATCAAGTTGGCGTGAGCCGACGATTGCTCCATTCACCTCGATCACCACACGAGGAGTTCGGCCTGGTTGCCTGTTGCCGTCGCCTCTCGGAGAACCACCATTGATAGGTGCCAACGGTGGAGGTGTTGGCCTGGCTGGTGCAGGCCAATTCGGCTGTGCCACGGGCGAAGGGGGAATCAGCCGCCGCTCAAAGTCTTTTTTTGCGGCATCGATAATATCCGCCTCGCTTGAACACGATGGGCAATCCCAGGAGTAGCCTGTTGAGCTGGGCTTCGCCTGCAAGCCCAGCTCAACAGGCTACTCCTGAACAAGGCGGTATCCGCGAGAACTATCAGCCCGCCTTAAAGTATAGTGCCGCTTTTGGAGCTAGCATGATGCGGTCTCCATCGGCGAGTGTATGCTGCTTATCGATACGATTCCCGTCATGGAAGATGCCGTTCAAGCTGTCCGCATCTTCTATCAACCACACTCCATTCTCCCAGCGAATCCTGGCATGCAGACGTGACACGCGATCAGCCAACAACGATATATCGTTACTAGAAAGGCGACCCACGGTAAGCATAGGCTTATTTAGTGGTCGTTCATCGACAATTGTCCCGTTTATCTCGACCAGCACACGGGCATTCTGAGGCTTGGAAGCTCGCTGTTGGCCATTGTAGGCGTAGTTCTGCGCTTGAGGAACTGGGACCGGAGCAGGCCTGATCTGTTGTCCTCCTACAGGAGCAGGTTGCGGAGGTATGGGGCGTGGAACCTGGCGCGGCTCTGGATGTGCTGGTACGTGCAGGTTCCTGGGTGCAATGATCGACTCGCCAACGTAATCAACGTTGTAACGGTTCTGTTCCTTGAGCAGGCCGGCAAACACGCCATCTGCACGCTTCAAGTCCTGGTACGTGCCTTGCTCAACAATACGCCCGTCCTTGAGTACAATGATCTCATCGACTTTGCCCAGCGTGCTCAGACGGTGGGAGATCATCAGCACCGTGCGTCCGACGACCAACTGATCGAGTGCGTGCATAACCTCCGCTTCAGCCTCGACATCCAGGCTGGCTGTGGGCTCGTCCAGTATGAGGATTGGCGCTCTACTCAGGATTGCGCGTGCAATGGCCATGCGCTGGCGTTGTCCACCAGAGAAGTTCTTACCCTGGTTGCGCACCCGTGTATTATACCCGTCTGGGAAATCCCTGATGATGGTATCATGAATCTGCGCTTGTTTGGTTGCCTCGATCACCTCGTCCATAGTAGCATCCGGTCGCCCGATCGTCAGATTTTCCAGCACGGTTCCCTCGAAAAGCACCGATTCTTGCAAGACCATACCGACGTTCTGGCGCAAGACTGAGAGAGGATACATGCGAGTATCGAGGCCATCGACTTTCACAGTGCCCTGGGTCACTTCGTAGAAACGCGGAATGAGCTTCACCAGTGTTGTCTTGCCCCCACCAGACAATCCGACGAGTGCCACCTTCTTGCCTGCCGGGATACGCAGGTTGATGCCCTTGAGAATAAGCTTTTCCGGCGTATAGCCGAAGAGGACATTCTCAAAAGCGATGTCACCACGCACCCTGGATGGACCGGTGTAGGGCACTGTGCTCTCCAGCAGTTCTGGGGCTTGATCGAGCACCTCCTGTATACGTTCGGCCCCGGCTGTTGCACTGCTGTAGACGACTGTCGTCTTTGAGAGATCCTTGAAGGGCTGGAAGAGCATGCCAAGCAATGTAATGAATTGGAACACGGTACCGAGGGTGAGGCTATCGGCTATTTTTGGGTTTGCTCCAGGGATATAAATGATCCCCCAATTGATTGTATGGCCAGCTGCAGCGTACGACCCCACACCCAGAATGACGGCGGTGCCGAGTGCGACCAGAACGGTCACTGCGGGGTTGAATTGTGCTTGCAGGCCACCGGCACGTAGTCCAGCCACACGAGTCCGCTCAACGTATTTGCCGAAGCGGTCAGTCTCGCGCTGCTCAAGGGAGAAGGCCTTGAGGACGGTGATGGCTCCTACATCCTCCACTGCCACATCAGCCACTTCCCCGACAGACTTAGAGGTCTTTTTAGCGGCTGCCTTGATCGACCTTTGATAGCCAAAGATCGTCACCGCGAGGGCAGGGACGATGGCGAACGAGAGCAATGTGAATCCTACGCTCGTGGCGAACATCACAAGAATAACGCCCACAACGGTCAGAATGCCAGAAAGCGAATCCACCAGCGCATCCGTCATGAATTTCTCAACATCGGCAATATTGCCCGTCACACGTTGAACGATGTCACCCTTCTTCTGTTTGCCGTGCCAATCAAGCGAAAGGCGTTGCAAGTGTTCAAAGAGACGCTTACGCAACCTCGCGCTCAGGTTCTGTGCCAGAAACGCAGCAAGGTAAAGCTGAATATAGGCCAGGACTGCGCTCAGTATGGAGAAGAGAATGAGAATGACGACCGAGGCTACGATGACGCCTAGTACGGTATGTGTCTGTCCCGAATGTAGATCTTTTGTCGTACCAAGGCCATCAAAAAGGCTAAGAAATGCCTTCTGGATCGGCGCTGGGATGATAGTTGCCTGTGGGTCTTTGTTTCCCTGAAGTACATCACCGATAAACTTGGCCGGTAGGCTGACCAGAATATTAGAAAACACCTGCAAAAGTGCCATGAAAACCGCAATCACAAGCAGGAAACGATATCCCTTCAGGTTGCGGAGCAGAAATCCAAAAAACATTTTTTCCTCCTTGCCTCACAAGCATCTCGCAATCTCACTGAGCATAGCGGACAGTTCTTTGGACCGTGGACTATTGAGACGATTGACGCGGCGAGTAGCAATTTTGAAGAGCAGAGCAGCTTCGTATAGTCGTGAACGTTCTAAGATACCGTCGATGCTAGATTGCGCTATATCACGCTCAAGCATAGCCTGTCGGTAAGTAGTGATGAACACCTCTTTTGCGGCCTCAAACCATTGACGCATGCCAGAACGGTGATACCACAGCCCACTTGGGCGCAGGTAGGCCAGGAAGTAGCCAACATCCAGCGCTGCGTCCGCCAGGCAAAACCCATCAAAGTCTACGACGAAAACCTGGTGACTGTGAAAGAGGAGCTGGCTGGCCTTAAAGCCACCATGTGCTGGCCGATAAGTGTCAGGTTGGAGGGCCTCCATGCGTGTGGCGAGCTGCTGCGCCAGTCGCTGTACCTCCTCTGCCTGTGCCGGGTTACGGGTTGCGATGAGCGAACCTCGCTCGCGGGCACGTTTTGCCTCTTTCGCTCCTGTACGTGGTGTCTGCTCATTCGGACGTACGGAGCTAGTATGCAGGTGAGCCAATGCCACGGCAGTGAGGCGTAGTGCTTCGTCTGGTGTGACTACCTTAGTGATCTCCCCTCCCCGCCCGCGCACAATCTGCGGTTCTAGTGCACGCCCTCCCGTAAGCATTGGTTCCCCGGGAGTGGTCGGTTGTACAGCTTCCGTGAGGGTCAGCCCGAGCGCTTTGATGGTGCTGAGCGGACGTGGCAGCAGCGGTGTATGGAAGGTTTGACCTGCGATCGTGCGTCCCTGGAGGCTTAGCTGTTCGTCATAGAGTTGCTGCTGCAAGGCCTGGACGCTCGCTACCTGTTCAGGGTCGGCATAGACCTTGCCGAAGAGCGTAAGGTTTTTACGTGTGGGTGCTGCGCCGTCGGGGCGCTCCAGTGTGAGGGAGTAGCGAACGACACACCGGTTGGCAGGCTTGTAGCGCACCGGTTCCGCGCTGGCTGAGACCAATTGCCAGGCCGGGTCGCCGAACAGCGTTCGTGCTGCCGCTTCGAGTGCCGCCAACAGTGGCCCATGTTCTGAAGTATCGCAGCTTGCCGCCAATCCGGGTAGGCCATCGTCGGCGGGAAAGGCCTGGACCGAGATACCCAGGTCTTGAACACGCAAGACACCTGATGGTTGTACCTCGACGATTGCTTCTTGTGCCTGCGCCGCACTGTAGCGAATGCGTGCCCCGTCCAGTGCTGCTTCGTCGAGTGTCAGGCTAACGGATCTGCTGGCATTACTGACGTGTGCTCTCTGGGTGGCGGACTGTTGCGTCTCGTCCACGCGGTAAATGACGGCGAGACCGCGTGCTGGTTTGCGGCGCAGGTAGCGTACAAAGAGCCCGATAGGCCCGTGTGCTTCTGGCAGGAGTGGACGCTGAGCACGCTCGAAGAGGTTGGTGAGGATAGTAGGAAGTTCCAGGATGGAGAGGTTGGTATCGGGGGCGTTGGTGCTCATGCTACTGTGCTCCTTTCCCTGGCTATGCGTTCTATCAGGTCTGCCAGTGCGCTATCTGCACCGGGTACACCACGAAAACCTGGAAATGAATTAACGTCAACGATGATAGGTCCTTTTCCGGTCATTAGCAGATCGACGCCGTAAAAAAGTAAGCCAAAGACACGGCCAATCTCTCGTGCAATATGTGCCCACTCCGTAGGGAGTTCTGCTGCAGGAATGGGGAAATCTTCTCGTGATGCCTGTGGGTCTAGTGGTGTGCGGCGGCGTGCCGCGAATATTTGCTGGTCGATGACCCACATCTTGATATCCCAGCCATCGCCGGCGGCGAATTCCTGCAGGACAACCGGCTCCTGGCTCCACTGCGGGGCCAATGCCTGTAGTTGTTCAGCACTATGCACCTTCTCGACGAGGTCATTCTGACGGCTGTAGTAGCTTTTAATGATGAACGGGAATGGTAAAGTCGCGAGCAGGTCATGCTGCGCTAGCAGATTCTCTAACGTGGGGAAACTCCAACTAGCAGGCCACGGTAAGTTCGCCTCATGCATTCGCTGTGCCATCAGGACGCGGTCCTGGCATGCCCGTGATGACTCCCAGCTATTAAGTACGAATGCGCCCTGTTGTTCCAGGTGATGGGCGAGTTCTAAGGCCTGGGATACGTGGGATTTCAGTAGGTACAGGTCGGCCTGCGGATGCGTCGCCTCCTGCGCGATGGCTGCCGGGCCGGTGAGGCCACGCACATCCTGCCACCGTATGTGATGTGTGTCGCTCAGCCGTTGTAGTGCTGCAGCAATGACAGGATGGGTACGTGTTTCCGGTTTATCTATGATAAGACAGATGTGCATACAAGAGTTCCTTCATAAGAAAGTTACTGAGGTTGATACATATAAGTAAGTATATCGACGTTGGCGTACGCGCGCTATGTACTGGTTCACTTTTTGCATGAGAACAACTCAACTCCTCACCATCTGCGGCAACTTGCACATTCAGGCCTGCGAACTGCCGTAGGTAGAGTGCCGATAATGATCTTTAAAAAATTATGGAGGGTATTTCCGTAGGGGCGAGGGTGGCGGGGAGTGGTGGGGAGGGCCTTTATGGTCGCCCGTTGTGGGATCGCTAGAGTGCGCACGGGCGACCATAAAGGCCCTCCCCGCTCCACTCCACCACCCTCGCCCCTACAGAAGATAGGCCTCTTTTAATTTTTAAAATTTCATTATCGAGCATGTCACGTGCAATGAGGAACCTCGAAGAGAAAAAACCGAACCGTCATACGCACTATAACATATCTCTAACGAATAAGGAAGGGTTTGTTTTTGGTTCTGGTAATGTAGTAACGATTGGAAGGTCGCTTTTTATGGTATGGGGAATCGTCGCCCTTCCCCTCCTGCGTCTCTGGCTTCCCACTCGCTAACCCGGTGGAACGTGTGCTCATTGAGAATCTGTAGCACAGAGAAAACGGAGAAGATGCATCTATGGTAATGCCGCATCCTTCAGTCGAGGTAATCCTTGAGGATGCGGCTTGCCTGTGGGTGGCGCAGCTTACGAATCGCGCGTTCCTCGATCTGGCGTACCCGTTCGCGGGTCACCTTCAGCTTCTTGCCTACCTCTTCCAGCGTATGGTCATGATCGTCGAGCAAACCAAAGCGCAGTTCAATGACCTGCCGCTCGCGCAGCGTCAGTTGCCCCAGCACTTTGCGGATCTCTTCGTGGAGCAATTGTCGATCGGTCTTCTCTACTGGTCCGCGATCATGCGTATCCTCAATGATATCGCCCAGTGTATTCTCCTCCTCCTCGGAGAGGGGAGCATCCAGTGAAAATACCTTCTCAGCCCAGATCAACAACTCACTCACTCGTTCTGGCGTCATGCCCAATCGCTGGCCGATGTGTTCAGGCGTCGGCTCTCGCCCAAGCTCCTGATAGAGCTGGCGAGTCGTGCGCTTCACGCGCATCACCTCTTCCATGATATACACAGGCAATCGCACCGTACGAGTGCCTTCCAGAATCGCACGAGTGATGGCTTGCTTTATCCACCATGTTGCATAGGTAGAGAAGCGAAAGCCCTTGCGGTAGTCAAACTTGGTAACGGCGCGGATGAGACCAATGTTGCCCTCCCCGATCAAATCTTCAAGAGAAAGGCCCTGGCCAACATATTTCTTGGCAATGCTTACTACCAAACGCAAGTTCGCCTCGATCAATTGATTGCGCGCATCCCTATCCCCCTGCTCGGCACGTTCAGCAAGATAGGCCTCGCTGGCAGCGGAGAGCAACGCAATACGAGAGATCTCACGAAGGTAAAGGCGTAGGCTATCGCTTTGTGTCAGGCCGGTCAAATCGGCTTCCTGGATAGCCTCGCGTTCTGGCTCTATCGGCTTATCGGCGTCAAACATCACATTTTGTTCCAAGTATTTACTCTTCTCCCTGAGAACGGACAGTATACGCTCTGGTCGGGATCGTCGCAATCTATAGAGAAATCCATCGGTGCCGCAGTATAGCACTTTTAGATGGCATGCTGCAACTTCATCACAGTTCTCGCCGCATCCAGGTGATATGCACATCAGTCAAGTACAGGGCCATTGTATCACACCTATATGTTATTGCAAGTGGTGTCAACAGTTGCCATCTTTTTTCCTTTTTGGGGGCTTGGGTTGGGTAAATTGTAGATATTCTATAGGGCATATGGTATCATGTAGCACATGAAACAGAAACGGGCGTATCAGTACCGAGTATATCCCACCGATGAGCAAGTATGAGCTTACCGCTACCGCTGGAACCAGCGACAGTGCTTGACGGTCGCTACATCGTCGGGGCCCTCATCAATCAAGGTGGCTTCGGTGCCGTCTACCGCGGCATTGATACCAGCGAAGCCGACCGCCCTTGTGCCATTAAAGAAACCTATGACGTCACGCCACCTGCACGCCGCCAGGCCCTCATGGAAGCTGGCATTTTATTTACCGTCAAGAGCAAACATCTCCCACAGGTCTATGACGCCTTCGCGGAAAACCAGCGCTTCTACCTGGTAATGCAGCTAATCGAAGGTCAGACCTTGCAACAACTGCTCAAAACCCGTGGACATCCTTGCAGCGAACAGCAAGTCATCACATGGCTCTTGCCCATTATGCACATCCTGCAAGAACTGCACAGTCGCACCCCCGCCATCATCCATCGTGACATCAAGCCGAGCAACATCGTCCTCACCCCCGATGAGACCGCTGTACTCGTTGATTTTGGCCTCACCAAACTCTACGACCCCGATAGCACCACACAGACCATGGTCAGAGCCGTTTCAGAAGGCTTTAGCCCCATCGAACAATATGTAGGGAAGACCGGCCCACAATCGGACATCTACTCCCTGGCTGCCACGATGTATGTCTTGCTTACTGACCGAACACCGCCGCTCGCCATCAACCGCAGCATACACGATGAACTCATCTCCCCGCGTGTGCTCAATCCTGCACTCTCAGCCAAATTGGAGCGTGTACTCCTCAAAGCGCTGGCCGTAAACCCTGATCAACGCTATCAAAGTATGCGTGAATTTGCCCAGGCATTGCGGGAGCCGGCCTTCAGCGGCCATGCCGATCCAACCATCGCCGCCACCAGAGCGGCATCGACCACTACCACTACCGGGTCGACCGGGCCATCGGCCCCATCCATCACTATGCAGCCTATCCCCCCGCCACCTCCACCACCCATGCCCCCTCCGCAAGTTCCGTCTGCATACCGTACCTCCAGCGTTCCCGTCTACCCGGCACCTATGCCCCACGTTGCTCCTACGCCGCCAGGCTATGTCCTGGTACCGCAGTCAACATTGGCATCGCTTCAACCTTTACCCAGCGCTTTCGGACAAGGGTGCCTATGGGGATTGCTGCAAGGCATAGTAGCCGCAACCATGCTGCTCATTCTGAAAAAGGACTTCTACTTCTATCTGGCCACGACCATGGGCTTACTTTTCTACTTGCTCGCAGGCTTCTTGACCACACGCAAAGGAGGCTCGTTTTCGCGTGGAGCCTGGGCCGGTCTCTGGGCTGGTATCATCAGCACCTTCATGTTCTGGATCCTGCTGGCTATCGGCCTCATTGTGCTTGTTTCGCAACGAATACAAGCCGATACGCAGATAGCGCAGCAGCAGGGCAACTACTTAGGACCTAACGAGTACGGCTACGCTTTTCGAGCCGTTGCACCCATCATCCTCACCCATCCGGCTACGCGATCTCTCTCATCAACCAGCGTAGGATTTCTTCTAGCCGGACTTGTTCTTGCCATCCTCTTTGGTTTGTTTGGTGGTATATTAGGAAGACTAGAACATCAGGATGCGATCAAAAAGAGGAGCAATAACTAACATGCGTGCCATCATCTCCGAGAAACTACAAGTCCATCTGCGGCAGATTGGTAGTACTGTCGTTTCTCCGATATCTCGGCGCTTTTAGAACAGATAACTTGCCCGTATTGGCTTGAGAGGCGCGTTCAACAGATTGGTTTCTCTCATAATCTGACGTGACATTTTACCTCATCTCTTCTGCACCGTTCAGGAGTGATGAAATGACCCATGTTTCTCTCATATATTGGCGCGTCTCGAACGTTCGCGGCTTCGGAGGCGGCACGATTTTATCGGACCGGCCCGGGAAGACCCATCTCCCTTTAGGGGATGTGGATGAAAGGGCCGGTCCTTGTTTTGGGGTTTGGGCACCGGGGCTTCCGGTTTCCTCGCACCCAATGAGAATGTACAAGTAGCACATTGAGAACTGAATAGTGTATGGGTTCCCAGACGAAGGGTCTGGGGTAAAAACACTACCGTGTTGAACCAATGTACCTCTCTCTTTTTTACCGGGGACGAAAACCATGTCCCTGATGAGGAAACGAAAACCAAGTTTCCGCACCTGTAAGATTGAGAAGCTACCGATGGGCAGTCGGAAAGCAAACGCCTGTGGAGGAAACGTAAGACCTGGGGCGGCGAAAGCACGTACAGGCAGTCTCCAACGAAGCAGGAAATACTCACTCGTGAGGGTGGGAATCCCGCCCCGTTTTAGGGGGCGGGAGGATGTCAAGACTACGAGTCCTGTTTTCAGATGGCGAACGTCCCTTCCTCACTGCGCCTGAACTTGAACGGGAGGGCCGTGTTGCTGAGCAGTCCCAGGAACGATCACGAGGTAGCGGCGTGGCGCGTTGTCCTGTCCCTGCACGACTTGTCTGATCGGGCCAACTGTGTTGACAATGGCGGCCCCCGCCTGGTTCGTCGTGAATGCCTCCAGCGGCTCCAGGGCACCACCGCCATTGGGATCCTGGGAGAGCGCGAGCACATAGGGATGCATGGGCTCCAGCCCGGTAACCGCAGCTTGCAGCACCTGCACCAACCCCTGATCGAACAGTGAGACACTGGTGGGCGCCGTCTGCCCGGTCACCGCCTTGCCATTCACCATGGACACGAGCGAGAGATGCGTGGCCTGCTCGGCTATACCGAGCGACTGGAGTCCCTGCGTGCCAGTGCCGCTCGGCACGGCGTTGGGCACATACACGATAGCCTGACACCCTTGACCGATCGGGCTGGTCGCGATCACCTTGTTGGTCAGCGTATCGATCGCGACAAGGCTATCTCCGTTCTCCAGTCCGGTATAGATCCGGGTTCCATCCCCGGACGGCCAGATCCCATGCGGCAGCGCGCCGACCGGAATGGTCGCGACTTGCGAAAAGTTGTCCGTGCGGAACACCTTCACCTCGTTGAGCCCACCGATCGTGATATAGGCAAACGTGCCATTGGCATTGTGGACGATGTTGACGTGGTTGGTAATCGGCCCCGTATCGAGCGTTTTCAAGACCGAGAAAGGCGGCTGGGCATTGAATACCTGCACCTTGCCAGTGTCCTTCAATGTGAACCAGACCTGCTTGCCGTCCGGTGTCGCCGCGATATTGGGGCAGAACGGGCTTGCCTGGGGGATCCGTCCGACAATCTTGTGATCAGCGACAGTGATCACATCGGTCTCAGGCGTGAAGGAGGAGCAGACATAGCCATATTTGTCATCAGGGGAAAAAATCGTCATTCCCGGCCCATTCGGCACGATGATGCGGGTCTTCTCCGTATAAGTGGCGCCATCAAGAACGGAGACGTAGTTCTCGCCACGGACGGTCACCCAGACCTCCTTGCCGTCTGGCGTGAAGAACGCTTCATGCGGCGAGCGTCCCACATAGGTGATGTGTTTCACGGCATTGGTTGCCGTGTCGATGAACGCCACGGAATTCGAGGAGATCGAGACGACCAGCAGGGTGCGATGATCGGGCGAGAAGCCCATGCCGTGGGTCAGCACTTGCCCATAATACAGGGGACTCAGATTGGCTGGTGTCGGCTCTCCCAGGCGGATGACGCCCAGGAGCTTGTTGTCGACCGGATCGGTGACGGTGACGATATTTGACCATTGATCCGCTGTATAGACGCGGTCTCGATGGCTGATGGGGATATCTGCTGTCCCAAAGGGAACCTGCCCCGCCGGAGTGGACGGGGTGGTGTCACAGGCCGTAGTCGTGAGCAATGCCACGACCAGGGCCGCGGTGGTCAACAAGACGGTGAAGAAACGGCGTTTCATGTGAGTACTCCTTTTGTTCAGTCCTCTTGTAGAGGCGTCAAATGATACGAGAGCATGTGCCTGCTGCTCGAAGATAGCTAAGTAGACGACGACACGGACGCAGGGAGTGGCTCGCCCAGAGCGTGCCGCATCACCACGATCTCCTGCTGCTGGGTGGCGATGATTTCCTGGGCGAGACCACGAAGCGGCTCGTTGTGTCCATAACTGAGCTCGGCTTCGGCCATGTCGATGCCGTCCTGGTGATGGGGCACCATCATGGCGACGAAGTCGCGATCCACATCGTTGGATGGCTTGATATGCAGAGCTGTCATCATCCTGGTCATCGCCGCATTGTTGCTGGCTAAGAACGACGCTTCCTCAGGTCCGCTGCAAGGGGAGACAGCCATGCTTTCGAGCGCGAGCCGCATCTCAACGATCTCCTCCCGCTGTGTAACGATGATTTCCTGGGTGAGGCGGCGCAGCAGTTCATTGTGCCCATAACTGAGCTCGGCTTCGGCCATGTCAATGGCACCCTGGTGATGGGGCACCATCAGGGCGACGAAGTCGCGATCCACGTCGTTGGATGGCTTACTCTTCATCATCGCTGCCATCATCCTGGTCATTGCCGCATCGCTCTTGGCTAAGAACGAAGCTTCCTCGGCTCCACGGGACAGGGCCGCATTGTTGCTGGCTAAGAACGACGCGGCCTCGGGTCTGCTGGAGAGGAAGGCAGCCGCGCTCAGGAGAGCGAGAGCAACCATTGCCATTCCTAGACCGAAGAGAGACATCCTGCCTTTGTGAGAGAGCACCGTTGTTTTTTGTGAAGTTTCAGCACGCTGTTCGCATGCTTGTAGGCGGTCTTCCGCTTGTCGCTGTCCGCGAGCGCGGAAGACTCGAAGCGATCGCCTTCTTCTCATGGCGCTATCCCTTTCTGTACATAGGAGAGCCTTTCAGAACTGAAAGGCCTGTCAAGCCATTTTACATTGTTGAGTTTCTATGAGCTTCGGAGGCCAACTCACCATGCACCCCCGGGCGGATACACAGGTTACTTGTTGCCAAAAGGGCTTGCCAGGCCGAAATAACTCATCAATGATGTTCGGCCTCAGAAGCCTTTTCGTACCGCCTCTAGCGGTGACAAGCCCAACGTGAGCGTCGTTTTTGACTTCGCCACCAGTGAGTCATGCGCTCTAGGCGCACCACCGCGCATGAAAATCGAGCTTTCTATGATATTTCGTGTATATCAAGCGATTTTCAAGGGAGTACCAAAGTTGGCCATGAGCCATCGAATTTAAACGTTTACACTTCCAGGTCCAGGTTCTTTCCTTCGCAGCGTCGCCGATGTCAGCCCAGAAACTCAGCGAGCGGGAAGGAGCGATGGAGACGTGGTGGGACCATGTAGTTCTGCCGATGGGTCGTGAACAGGACGGCGTTAATGCCTGCGTGATTAGAACGCGGTGGGACATTGAGGACCGTCCCATCGGGATAGTGCCCGTCCATCGCGAGCCGCACGCTATTGAAGATTGCAATCGTCGGCTGGAAGACGATGAAGTGCAACCCAGCAGCTGGCTTGCTACTATAGTGGTTTCCGGTCGGGTCAGAGGTGTAGTAGAACGGATTGTCCAGCGTATTGAAATCCCCGCGCACAGGGATGGTCGTCCCCGTGGGGTAGGCCACGCCGTAGTTGCTGGTCGTCGGCGCTGTCGTGCTGTCCACCGGCGCCATGCTCCCAGTGTGGCCGTAGGCGTGGTACTGGTGGACCCCTTGCACCACATCGGCCTCACTTTGACCTGGCGGATCGAGGGTGAGCGTCCCCGGCGCGGGCGAGAGGCCGGGCTGCAACATCGCCTGGACGTGATCAGCATACGTGGGGAAGGTCCCGGGCCCACCGCCACTGCCATACCAGCTCGCCAGGTCCTCAAACAGGTGCGAGAGTTGCATGGTGGTCCCCTGTCGGAAGTAGCCGTGGGGCCACTGATCGGTGACGCCCGGGAGGGTCTCCAGATTGGCGATGATGCCGGGTCCCATATTATCCTGCAGGGTGGTGGTGAAGCCGAGGAAGGCTTGAGCATGGGGAGGGATCGACTTCGCTCCAGGAAGATTGGCTGCCAGCGCCAGTTTACTCGGCAGGCCCTGCTGCCCATAGAAACCGCCCCCGGAGAAGCCTCTGCGAATACTTGTCACCTGGAACAGACTCCCCGCCTGGTTACTTCTCGTCCCGAAAATGGCGTTGGTGCCTGCCATGATGTTGGCAAGTGAGTCACTGCGGAGTAATACCGCCACATGATTCTGCTCCAGGCGGACCGGCCCGAAGCCAGCAGGAGGCTGATCGCTGGGGAAGGTCATGGCCTCCTGGACCGCATACACGGTCTTTTTTTGTTGCTTCGATGTCTCCAGATCGACCGGCAGATAATTCGGGTACGGCGTCCCGGCCTTGAAAAAACCAGAAGTTTTTCCTATGCTTGGGATGTAATGGTGGAAGTAGGGCAGTCCCCAGGCTACCAGGATGTTCAATCCGGTAGGAGTGGGCGTAAATTGCTTTTCCAGGCCCTGGAGGACGGACTCCAGATGCTGCTGCGCCTCCTGCAAGGCTTTCGCATTCGCTGGGACATTCAATGTAGCGGTGATGACATGACTATGCAGTGGAGGGACCTCGACCAGAATCGTGCCATTACTACTATTTACGCCTGAGCCATTGTCCTTGATCATCTGAAGGTTTTGGACGATATATTGTTCTAGCGGCGGTTGGATGGCGGCGAAAACCCGCTCGGGTGGTTGAACAAACGTGTCGATAAGCTCGTAGATGCCAGCGGATGCCAGCGCCGTGCCAAGGGTGCGTGCCGTCCCTGTAAGGAAACGTCGTCTACTCAGTTCCTTGTGTTGTTTTACTGCAAACACATTTTCGTCGTTATCTGTCATGAAACACATTCTCCTTGCTTATAATTGTCGCTCTTCTGTTACCTTTGAGAGCATTTCCTCACTCAAAGGCCCAGCTATCAGAGTTTCGGGCCACTCCCCAGCTGAGGCGCCTCGCTCTCTCTCGTACCAAATGCTCGGTGAGAGCGCTCGTTATCCGTTAGCAAATCTGCTCTCATAAAGGATGAAGTGAGTGGGAGTGTCTGGAGTCTCTCGCCGTTGCCCCAGACCCCTCGCAACCAGTGTGGACCCGCCTGGAGCGCATCCAACAGTTATAAGTATACTGGGAGGACTCGGGGAAGTCAGCTTCCATCAGTTGGCATGTCACTTCCCACGAGATGCGCAACGAGCTGTACCTTCGGCTGAAGTGGCTTCACAGGGCCGTTCAATTCTCTCGCTTTTTTCTGACAAGGGGTCAGAAAGAGTTCTGTGAGAGCAGTTCCTCACTCCAAGGCCCAGCGAATGCACCTCGTCCTCACTGGTCCTAGTGTAAGGAGGAAGCGTCATGAAAGCGTCATGAAAGCGTCACCCCCCTCCGATCAGCTCAGCTTTCCCTCTGTTTGGCGTGAGGAAGTGCTCTCGCTGCCTTCTGCAAACCTGAGAGCAATGAAGGACGCTCTCACGCCAGTTCGACTTCTGAGATAAAACTCGTTGCGCATCCCGTGGGCACTTCCCATCACTTCCCATTTCTGGCTTGGCGCCGGTGGGTCACGCGGCAGGAAAGGAGCGCGCGCATGAAGCGATCCTCCTACGGTGAACACGACTATGCCTTTGGCCAGGCCATGCTGACCCTGCGCACCCCCATCGGGTTGACCCAGGCGGGCTTGCCGAACTAGCAAATGACTGATTATCTTTTTTGCCTCATCTAGTGAGGTAATTGCGTTAACATCTACTTTAGGCAGTTTGAGAGTCATGTATTAACTGTGTAAATCCCAACATTATTCTGGCGAAAATCCTGCAATTATCCTGGTGGACACATTGCTAGGTAGAGCTTGCCCACCAGGATAATTGTTGTAAAAACGACCAGTTTAATGTTGGGATTTACAGTTAAACCGACAATTTTTCCTGATAAATGCACAAGGATGTGTTTTTCCTCTACATTCTCGTTTTGCGACCTTGAGGCGTGTTCAGCAAGCCTAGGCCATTTCTACCTGACGTTTCAGTTGTGTAATTTCAGCGGCCTGCTCCCGAACACGCTTTTGAAGAGCGGCGATCACAGCATCCTTAGAAGCTGAAGATGCCTGTTCCCGTTTGGGATCTGAGCTTGCACAGGCGGCCGAAGTTTCAGACGCAAATGGGTAATCCGCTGCCGGAGGAGATCGTCGCCATAGAGCCAAGAGGTGGAGATTCCCGCCGTTTCTGCCACCGCCTTGAAATTGACCTGGCGCTGTTCTTTTGGGCCTGATCGTGATGCAGACGGCATTGCTGATGGGTTAGCCGAGCCTGGTGGAAATGATGACGGAAGGAGTCGCACTGATTCCGTCAGGTTCATGGTATAATTGACCTGTGTCCTCTCACGAGCAGAAGTGTTATCTATGAAGAACCAATCTATGACGGGAGAGAAAGAAACGGGCTCACCATATAAAGCACCCAGTGGGCAAGCTCAGAAAAAGACCTTTTGCAGAATTTGTGAGGTGCACTGCGGTCTGCGTGTCGATTTCGATGCCCAAGGCGCGATCACCTCTCTTCGGCCAGATCGTGAACATCCTGTCAGCCAGGGATATGTCTGTGCGAAAGGGACACGTTTTCTTGAGGTGGCGAACCATCCCCAACGCCTCATGCACCCATTGGTGCGTCAACCAGATGGGACGTATCAGCAGGTTTCCTGGAAAGAGGCGCTGGATTACTTCAAAGATCGGATTCGTCCCATTTTGAAGACCTTTGGCCCACATGCGATTGCGATGTATCTCGGGACACCGGCGATTCATAACACCCTCGGCGCGCTCGCTTATTTTGGACTCGCGCGCGCCCTGGGGACCAGGAACTTGTATTCAGTGGGGAGCCAGGACAATGCTAGCAAGATGGTGGCTTCTCGCCTGGTCCATGGCAATGAATGGATAGCGCCGATTATGGACCTGGACCATGCAGACTTTGCCTTGTTGTTCGGGACCAATCCTGCCGTTTCCCAGGGAACCTATATGCACATGCGGGGTGGGACGACGGCTTTTGATCGTTTTAAGAAACGAGGAGGCGACATGGTGATCGTCGATCCTCGTCGCACCGAAAGTGTTGAGCGTTGGGGGGGACATATCCTCTCAAGTATAGGTTTTTTGCTGGCCCCGCCTCACAGGCCGAAGGAGCAAATGCATATCGCATTTGCTCCAATGGCTTCTCAGGCGGATTCGTAGGAAGCCTCTCCAAAAAACCTATACTTGAGAGGGGGACATATCCACATCCATCCTGGCACAGATATTTTTCTCCTGCTCGCGCTGCTGCATGAATTCCGCGATCTCTACGTGCCCAATGCGTGCGTGAGTGGCCTGGATGAGCTGCTGAAGGTGGCGGAGTATCCCGCCGAACGCGCGGCACTGCTGACAGGTATCCCTCTTGAACGCATTCGTGAGTTAGCGTCGTCGATCAGGCAAGCAGAGCGGGCTACCTTTTTTCTCTCGGTCGGCGTCAATCAAGGCCCCTTTGGGACGCTCAGTTCTGTGGCTTTGCAAGCCTTGGCCTATCTTTCGGGAAACTTTGACCGGGAGGGGGGCTTACTGTTTCAGCCGTGGGGCGTTGTGCTCGGATGGCTGGTCAGTCTTGCGCCACAGCGTAGCCGCATTGGCGCATACAGAAGTAATGCGGGTGGTTTGCCTGCTGGCATCTTGCCAGAGGAAATCCTCACTCCTGGTGACGGACAGATTCGTGCCCTCATCGTCATGAGTGGGAATCCGCTCACGACAGCACCGGACGAAACTCGACTCAGACAGGCCTTCCAGCATTTGGATTTGCTGGTCTGTATCGACCTGTTCCAAAATCAAACCGGGCAGGAGGCAGATTTGCTCCTTCCGGCCACCACGTGGTTGGAACGGTTTGATCTGGGCGCGTGGAATGCGATGGTTACGCAGGCCCCCTTTCTCGAATCGACGTCCCCCATGCGCCCCACGCCGCAAGCGTGTCGTCCTGATTGGCAAATTTTGATCGATCTGAGCATTGCCGCTGGGAGGCCAGTGCTTGGTATCCTGACTCGTCTCGTGCGCGCTGTCAATTGGGATGCTCTCCTCCAACCTTTGATCGATGTCACGACCTTTCCGTTCAAGCGCTACATGCGAGGAGGCAGAGGGATCCCCTGGCGTCCACCCAAAGGTGGCAGCTATTTACGTGGGAAGCGCCAGGTGCGATTTTGGCATCCAGAACTGCAGAGCGAACGGGAACGCCTGGCGCGCTATGCGACAGAACAGAGCCATGTCCTGCCGGACGCAGCGACGTTTACGTTGTTGAGTCGGCGCCGACGATTGGGGCAAAATAGCTGGATTCATGGCGCGACACGCGATGGGAAAACAGAAGCCAGCGCATGGTTGTGTCTTGGTGATATGCAACGTCTGAGCTTACAGGAGGGCGATGAAATCCTCGTGAGTTCTGCCGCAGGCTCGATACGCTTACCTGCCTGGTCTCATGAAGGCGTCTTGCCGGGGATGGTTGTGGTTCCGCACGGCTTGCCTGAAGTCAATGTCAACACCCTGATTGGCAGTGATCGGTCCTTGATCGAACCATTGAGTGGCATGCATCGTCTGACAGGAAATCAGGTCCAAGTGAAACGTGCAAAGACACGGTAAGCGATGACCGTGCACATCGTCCTAACCGCAAAGCTCCTCTTCCATCAAGCCTGGATACCACAACGAGGCTCCTGGCAAAGGCGCAGCACGGCTGCCTCCGTCAACACCTGTATTGGCTACTTAGGTCATCCGTTTAAAAAAAGAGCGTCAAAGAGAGCTCTCGCCGTTCCTGTGCTTTGCAATCTATTCACCAGACAGGTGGTGATATGGTTCTTGTATGCTTGTTCCCTGTAATAAGTATACCTGAGGTGGGAGAGAAATGCGCGCTTTTTCAGGCATTTCTTGGCGCAATTTCCAGATATCCTGGCGAATGAGTTGCGAGGTTTGACGAAAAAGAGAAAGGGAGCACGGAAAAAGAGAGCTTTACGATGTTACGCCACATTATGTGAGAAATCTCATCCTCTAAAAGTGCCTGGCAGCGTGGCAGGTTATCTGGAAAACCGTGCTTTTATCCTGATAAATGACAAGTACCATCTTGACCGTCACGCTGGATCCCTTGCGTTGCTGAAGCGGGACTTTTTTCGCAGTATCGGTCGATACTCGCGCACCACGTGATCCCAGCCACTACGAAACATTCATGCAGGATGGCGTGCGCATCTACTACTCCCCGCAACTCGGTCGCAAATCGGACACTCTGGAGCTTGACTACGTGCGTGTTCTGTTTCGCAACAAGCCGCTGATGACAGGACCAGAGGACCTGCTGGCAACGCTGATTATGGGGCGGATTTAACATCCTATCCCCGATCTTCCCACACTTGCGAGATGTGTTGATAGGCTTCCCAGGTGTCTACGTCATAATTTGCCAGGGGATTGCCCATTTCAACGGTCGCCACTTCTTGACGATGACGTGCTATGACACCTCGTCCACCTTCATCGCCTGTGATGGTTAACAGTTCAGCGAAGAGACTGGCATCGAAAAGGACAGGACTTCCGCGCACGCCGTCGTAGAGCGGAGCGACGATGCGCTGTCCTGTCGTCCGGCGCGTGGTGATGAGCGTGTCGATGATCTGCGCAGTGATCAAGGGCTGATCACCCAGCAGGATCAGCGCGCTGTCCACAAGAGAATTGGTGGATGTTTGCTCGTTTGCCATGAGGGCGCGTAGTCCCATGTGGATAGAGGTGCTCATGCCTTGCAGGTAGTTAGGATTCTCGACGATAGTGATGGTTGCATTCCCGGCGTAGGGAGCCAGGTGCGCACGTACCTCGTTGGCTAGATGCCCCAATACGATGATGATAGGCTGTGCCTGTGAGGCAAGTGTGGCTTCTAGCACATGCGTGAGGACTGGACGGCCAGCAAGCGGTAACAGCAATTTGTGTCGTCCAACACCCATGCGACTGGAACTACCCGCCGCCAGGATGATAGCAGCGGTGGTATGAGATCTATCCATCAGTTCCTTCCTTAAATATCGCTTTGCTCCCCTTGGAATGGGCAATTCGTCAGCCGACAGTCCCATCTATGCGGCTAGAGTTGCTTGCGAATGATATAATATCTAGGCATACCTATACGTCTTTTCTGCATACCGGAGTGTATAATATCATGCTGGATGTCCACCACGTCAATAGTAGTAATGTTGAGGGTTCTGCCAGGAATGCAAGGTCTGATGACCCTTGCGGCACCCTGCCTGTGAAACAGGTAAGCCCTATCGCTAGCCTGGATGCCGAGACGCAGGCTAAATATGAACACCTGCAAGCGATTCTGCGAGAAATGGAATCGGTGCTGGTGGCCTATTCAGGTGGAGTTGATAGCGCGCTCCTACTGAAAGTGGCGCACGATGTCCTGGGCGAACACGCTCTTGGTGCACTTGCCTCTTCGCCAGCCTATGCTGATGAAGAGACAAGGGAAGCTATGGCCGTTGCCGAACAGATGGGTATACCACTGATTACGCTAGAGACGCATGAATTGGAAGACGAACGCTATGTTGCCAATGACGTGAACCGTTGCTACTTCTGCAAAACGGAACTCTTTAGCAGGCTAGAACCTTTAGCAAAGCAACATCATCTGCGCTATATTGCCTACGGTGTGAACAAGGATGATGATGGCGATTTCCGCCCAGGGCAGCGTGCGGCCCGTGAATTTGGTGTGCGTGGTCCTCTGAAGGAAGCGGGCATGGGCAAACGCGAGATACGAGCTGTAGCACATCTACTCGGTGTGCCGGTATGGGATAAACCTGCCATGGCCTGCTTCTCCTCGCGTATTCCCTACGGAAGCAAGGTTGATGTAACTTCACTGCAAATGATCTATAAAGCAGAGAAACTGCTGCACAGCCTGGGTTTCCATCAACTGCGTGTACGTCATCATGACAAGGTTGCGCGTATCGAGGTTGAGCGGTCCGAGATGCCGCGCCTGATCGAGGAAGAGATGAGCCGCATCGTCACGGATGGCCTGCGCGAAATAGGCTATACGTATGTTACCATTGATCTCTTAGGATATCGTACTGGCAGTATGAACGAAGGATTTTTCAAGAAGAAGAGATAGGTGCGATTTATGAGCAAAGCCTCTCGCCAAACACCGAAACAGCATCGTTCTGCGGGCAAACAAAGCAGCGGCCAGACCGTAAAACAGGACCGCTCCACGAGCAATGAAACGACAGGTCAGACCGTGAAGGATGAGCAGACGCTCAAGGTGACCAATCAGAACGCAAAGCCAGTATCGACTGGAAGCAAACCTGCGGTTGACCAGCCAGCACGGCAAAGTCCGCCTGCGAGCCGGGCCGCAACGCGCCAGGCCGTGAAGTATGAGCGGCGTCGAGAGGAACAGCGACGGCGTGAAGAAGAACGGCAACGAGCAACCCAGCGAAAGCGCATAGCGATCGTGGGTGCAGTCGTTGCGGCAGTGTTGCTGCTAGGCATCGTGGGCTATCTTGCCTACACAAGATATGCACGTCCAACGACCAGCTCTGCGGTAGCTCCAACACCAACAATCGTTAACCTTGCTTATCCCCCTGTGGCTAATATCTCTTGTGATACCCTTGAACAAACTGCCAACCATTATCATGCTCATCTGTCTCTCTATATCAATGGTCAACAAGTGCCGATTGCTTCTCAGGTCGGTATTGCCCCCGATGGTTCGTGCTTCTACTGGCTGCACACCCACGACACTTCAGGGGTGATACACATTGAAGCGCCGGCCAAACATACATTCACGTTGGGCAACTTTTTTGACATTTGGGGACAGCACTTCTCGCAACTGAAGTACCCTGCTGAACTGGATCAGCCGGGTGGCGCTGGTTGGCAAGTCTATATTGATGGGAAGCTCGTCAGTGGCTATTTTCACTCGATCGTCCTGCAACCCCATATGCTGATTACGTTGGCGTACAACAGTCCGAACGCCAAGCCTGACACAACCTATGCCTGGAATGGTCTGTAGGTGGTGCTATCTCTGGAGGTGCGACGTGAGCACCTCCATCCAATCTTGTAGGAAGAAATTAGGTATTGTGTTATGAGCAATCTTTCTCGCCAAACGGCGAAGCAAAACCGTTCCACGAGCAATGAAGCGACAGGTCAGACCGTGAAGGATGATCCGTCTCTCAAAGCGACCAGTCAAAACACGAAGCAAGCGGTGACTGCGAGTAAACCCGCAGTAGACCAGCCATCGAAGCAAAATCCGTCAGCAGGGAGGGCAACGACGCGCCAGGCAGTGAAGTATGAGCGGCGTCGAGAGGAACAGCGGCGGCGTGAGGAAGAACGACAGCAGGCAGCCCAACGAAAACGTCTGACTATCGTGAGTGTAGTTGTCGTGGCAGTGTTGCTGTTGGGCGTCGTGGGCTATTTTGTCTACACTGGATACGTTCATCCGACGCATAGTCCCGCAGTAACTGCAACACCCACATTGGTAAACCTGAACTATCCTCCCGTTGATGGTATTTCTTGTGATACCCTTGAGGGAAATACCGACCATTACCATGCACATCTATCGATCTACGTTAATGGTCAACAAGTACCACTAGCTGCTCAGGTAGGCATTGCCCCTGATGGTTCGTGCTTCTACTGGCTGCACACCCACAACACTTCAGGGGTGATACACATTGAAACGCCAGCTAAAAAGACATTCACACTGGGCAACTTCTTTGACATTTGGGGGCAGCGCTTCTCGGAGCTGAAATATCCGGCTGAGCTGGATCAGCCGGGCGGCCCTGGTTGGCAAGTCTACATCAATGGAAAGCTCGTCAGTGGCGATTTTCACTCGATCGTCCTGCAAGCTCATATGTTGATCACCCTGGCCTACAACAGCCCGAACGCCAAGCCTGACACAAGCTATGCGTGGAATGGCCTGTAGCCCAGGCTAGATTGAAACTATATGCCAGAACGTACCATTTACTTTGATCATGCCGCCACTACTGCGCTGGATGCGCGAGTGCTGGCGATGATGCTGCCCTACTTCACCACAGAGTACGGCAATGCGAGCAGCATCTATACATTAGGACGGCATGCCATGCAGGCCATTGATAATGCACGTGAGCAGGTGGCTGCTATCCTGGGATGTCGTCCCACCGAAGTCACCTTTACCGGCTGTGGCTCCGAGAGTGATAACCTGGCGATCAAAGGCATGGCCTATGCGACGCAGAAGAAGGGTAACCACCTGATCACTTCTGCGATTGAGCACCATGCCGTATTGCACACCTGCCAGTACCTGGAGCGTTTTGGCTTCAAGACAACCTACCTGCCTGTCGATAGCGATGGCCGCGTCGATCCTGATGAGGTTGGGCGTGCGATAACCGATCAGACGGTCCTCGTTTCGGTAATGTATGCCAACAACGAGGTAGGTACCATCGAACCTGTGGCAGAGATTGGTCGCATCTGCCGTGCCAGGAAGGTGCCTTTCCACATTGATGCTGTGCAGGCAGGTGGCGCGCTGCCGCTTGATGTTGCTGCGCTCAATGCCGATCTGCTCTCGCTCTCCGCGCACAAATTTTACGGGCCCAAGGGTGTCGGTATCCTCTATGTGCGCCAGGGTATGCGTCTCTTGCCACAACTGCAAGGTGGTTCACAGGAACGTGGGAGGCGTGCAGGCACCGAGAACGTTGCGGGCATCGTGGGGGCTGCCACCGCGTTGCGTTTGGCGCAAGAAGAATTGCCGCAGGTGACGCCACGCATCACGGCATTGCGGGATCGCGTGATTGCCGGTATGTTAACTATCCCGCGTACTCGACTGACGGGGCACCCGACTGAGCGTTTGCCCAACAATGCCAGTTTCTGTTTTGAGGGCGTCGAGGGCGAGTCGATACTGCTCAATCTCGATCTGTTGGGTATCGCGGCCTCCACGGGTTCCGCGTGCACATCAGGCTCTGTCGACCCATCGCATGTGCTGGTGGCGATGGGACTGCCGCTAGAGTGGTCGCGAGGCAGCTTGCGCCTGACGCTCGGCAAGGAGAATACCGATGCCGACGTTGATGTGCTCCTGGCTGCGCTGCCGGGGATTATCGAGAAGCTACGCAGTCTGGGAGGACTAACAGTCGCTGCATAATCCAGGCTCGTGCCTCGTGCACATCAACGCCTACGGCCACTGCATAGTTCTAAAGAAGAGGTAACAAGCTATGGACACCCTCAAGCGTGAAGTATTGTCAGAGCGTGTGCGCCTGGTCAGGCCGTCTGGCATACGCAAATTCTTCGATATCATTAACACCATGCCGGATGTGATCTCACTGGGTGTTGGCGAACCGGATTTCGTCACGCCAGAGCATATCAGCCGGGCGGGTATTCGCTCCATTGAAGAGGGACATACCCATTATACGTCGAACTATGGCATGCTGGAGTTGCGCGCAGAGATTGCGGCCATGCTGCACCGGCGCTATGGGTTGGAATATAACCCGGCAAACGAAATCCTGGTCACAGTTGGCGTCAGCGAGGGAGTAGACCTGGCGATGCGCACGCTGATCGATCCTGGCAACGAAGTGATCTCGCCTGATCCCGGCTACGTGGCCTACGAGGCGGATATTATCTTTGCCGGTGGTGTGCCGGTGGCTGTGCCTACCCATGCCCAGTATGATTTTGGCGTACGTGCTGCGGAAATTGCTGCTGCCATTACGCCACGTACGAAAATGATCCTGCTTGGTAATCCCAACAATCCCACCGGAGCCGTTGTGCCACGAGTTGAGCTAGAAGGGATTGCCAGACTTGCGCTGGAGCATGATCTGATCGTAGCAGTTGACGAGGTCTATAGTCGCCTGGTGTATGATACGGAGCATGTGAGTATTGCTGCCATGCCCGGGATGCGTGAACGGACGGTTTTGCTGGATGGCTTCTCGAAGGCATACGCCATGACAGGCTGGCGCGTTGGTTACGTTGCGGCTCCCGCACATATTGCGGAGGCGATGCTCAAGATTCATCAATATACAATCATGTGTGCTGGCACAGCGCCGCAGGAAGCTGCGCTAGAAGCGTTGCGTCACGGCGAGGAGGATGTGCGGGCAATGCACGACGACTATGCTCGCCGTCGTTGCATGTTCGTTGATGGTCTCAACCGCATTGGATTGCCTTGTTGTGAGCCGCGTGGGGCCTTCTATGCTTTTCCGTCTATTAGCTATGCGAGACTGACCGACGAGGAGTTCGCCGAGAAGTTGCTCTTTGAAGAGCAGGTGGCGGTTGTTCCTGGCAGTGCTTTTGGTGCTGCCGGTATGGGCTATGTGCGCTGTTCCTATTGTACTGCGTACGATAAACTGGAAGAGGCGCTGGTGCGGTTAGAGCGCTTTGTGAAGAAGCATTCAGCTTGATGCCAAATGCACGGCCTCCCAGGTCACGGTATCACCGAGTTTCATCACGCCCGTCGTCACACCAGCAATCGGTCGAGATCGCTTCTTGCAGCGATCTCGACCAGCCTAAACAACGTCACTTCTCTCGGCTCGTCAGCTCACGACCACCTTCACCTGGGCGGTGGACCCGCAGGAGGTCGAGACGAACACCTGGCGTCCGGAGTTGGTGTCGCGCACGGTGTAAGGCGCCGGCGTGCCGTTGAGCATCACGCTCTGGACGGTGCTGCCGGCCGGTAGGGTTGCGCCGACATGCAGGGCACAGGCGAGCCGGGATGTCACCGTGGTCGTCCAGCTTTTGCCGCTGTGCGTGGCCGTGACGTCGATCGTACCCGAGCCGATTCGGATGGCGTTCCCCGACACGGTCGACTGACCAGATGGGACGCTCGGGAGCACCTCGAGCAGCCCGTTGCCGAGTTGGGGATCAACCCCCAACTGCTGGTGCACGACGGGCCACAGAACCCCATAGGTACCCCATGCCTGCTCGAGCGACGAGCGCTCGTTGAACGGCTGGTCGATATTCGCGGTAAAGTCTGGCGACGGGCCGATCTCCGGCATCATGCCTGGCTGCTCTTCGACCGAGCCGAGCTGGAGCTGCGCCAGATCGTCGGTGTAGCGCTGCTGATCGCTGGGACCGAGCAGGCCATAGTTGCCGAGCCCCACGGCCATCACCCCGGTGTTGAGTGTGTACGCCTGCTGCGTCTTGCCCGTGTAGGTGCCGGGATCGCACCCCGGGCCGCCCTCGACGTACAGGCCATACGTCCCTGAATAGCAGGAGGTCTCGCGCAGCTTGAGCGCTGCAATCGCATCTGCCGCGGGTGCGAGCCCCGGCTGCTCCACCCCATCCGGGTACAGCTCAGCCTCCATCGGCGTCACGCCCGTCCACCACCGCTGCATGAGCTGCGAGTTGGCAGGGTCTTTGAGCGAGTCGGCGTACTGCGGGATGCTCGGCATCCACCAGGCACCCTGGAAGGCGTTTTCCATCGCCTGGGCGTGGCTCAGGGCCCAGATCTTCGTCGCCGTGTCACCTTTGCTCGCCGCCATGTCGGCGAGGTCGAGCAGGCCGCGGATCGTGTAGACGGCGACGTCCACCGGCTCCTCACCCAGCACGCTGGACTCGACGTTACCGGCCCCGTCCGGCCACACGTCGTCGTCGGATGTGGTCAGGTTGACCATGTACTGCATGTTGCGCTTGGAGAAATCGTACAAATCGTCGCGGAATTTCGAGTCACCCGTCCAGCGCCACACCATCGCCACCGCGTCCGGGAACTTGGCGGTCTCGTCGATGTCACCGACCTCGTCGTTCAACCCGAAGTACACCGAGCCGTCGGTGACGGTCTCGTGCACGACCTTGCCGGAACGGTTGTTGGCAATGTCGCTCACCGCTGCGAGTGAGCGGAGCCCAGCCTCAGCGGTAGCGAACTGCCCGGCGGCGAGCAGGGCGAACATCGTGTACTCCTGGTCGGTCGCGAACATCCACGGGTAGTCCGGGAAGCCGGCGCCCTCGAATCGGATACTCGGCAGGGATCCGGCCGGCGGTGGGTACACGGTGCCCTCCTCGGTCCGGCGGATTTCCAGGTTGTCGGCCTGCTGCGTGAGGTCGGCGAGGTCCTGCTTGCTCCAGGTGACCGCGTCGGCGAGCGCCGGATCGCCCGGCAGTGACACCTGGGTCTGGCTGTCCAGTGCGAGGCGTGCAGCGACCTTGGCCTGTAGCTCGCTGGCCGGGTTCGTGCTCGCTGCCTGGTACTCGGTCTGGGCCGCGGCGAGCCCCTGGTCCGAGCCGGCCACCGTGAACCAGACCGTCATGCTGGTCTTAGCGTGCAGCTTCAGATTGTAAGTCAGTTCGCCGCCCGCGCCCTTGCCAAAGCCCGTGTCGTCGCACCGGAACATGTCGGCTCCAGACGCCGGGCAGATCACCGGGGGGTCCTGCGGGCCGCGGAAGGCGCTGCCGGTCGTCCCGGAGGCCGGGGTGAGGCCGGTCGCACCGACGACGGCCGCCCAGGCATGGGGCGTGGCGTTGGCAACCGGCGGCGTCCCGACCTCCTGGAAGACCAGCTGGTTGCCGTTGAACGCCGCGGTGTCGGGGAGGTTGAACTGCAGCTGGTTAGGCGTCGTGAAGCCCCACGGGTACGCGCTCATGAGTTCGGAATGGGCGTCGACATCGAGTTCGAACGGCGCGGAGTTGGACGCGCTGAGCGTGAGCCCGAATTCGACGGCGCGCCGCCCGTCAGGCGCGAAGTCGGTGCGGGTGATCTGCAGGCCGTGGATCGCCGGCAGCGCCATCTGCACATAGCCGAAGCCCGAGGTGAAGCTCGTCGCCGGGCCGATCCACTGGCCGTCGATGCCGAACCAGATCCCGTCGAGCAGCTTAATCGGAGGGGTCCAGATGCCGCCCATCTCGCCGCGAGTGTGAAAGCCCATGGCCGGGTAGCGGCCGTCCTCGCTACCGAGTTCGTAGGCACGGTCGCCAGCGGCGGCGTAGCGCCGCACGTCGAGCTGATTCGAGATTGAGAGTGTAGGACTCAGGCCCGTCGCACCTGACGAGGCGCGATGTACCGGCATCGCCGTAGAGTTGTTCCAATCAATATTTAACCCGGCGGCAGACGCTGAGGTCACCTGGAACAACATATTGGTGAGCATTACAATCAAGGCGATCGCGGTGGAAATACTTGCTTTGCGGAGTTTCGTCATGTAGTTTGTTCCCCCTTTTTGAGCTTAATTAATGAGAGCCGGTAAAAAATTAGACTGCTAGGGCATACGCGTGCGTTACCGATCCGCATGGTGGCTGTTGTTGTTCCGCTGCTGTTGAGCCTAACACTGGCTTGCGAGTCGTGCAACAACAAGCGGATCAGCGCTTCGCTACCAGCAGGCAACGGCTCATAAGTCTTTGGGGGAGACGTGAGCGATTGAGCTAGTCAAAAGTGCATCCAAATATTGAAACGAACGGAAGGAATATCAGGAACATCTCCTTTTGAAGACACGGCATTTCATAACACAAAAGTCCTTCTAGGTATGAGCAAGAACGCTTTGGCAGAAAGGGTTGGCCAAACCGGGATTGGGGTTCTTTTCGGTGGAGACGGCCTGGCGAACGCTGCAGGGATACGAGGTGATGCGCATGATCAGTCTGAGTTGCTCATTGAAGAAATTTGGATTAAATACAAGATACCGCGCAACATCGGGAAAGCCTGGGTGAATGCTGAACCCCAAAAACCGGGCAAACTCAGCATCTACGCTCGTGAAATTTCACGAACTCTTCACCACTATTCCCTCTGCTTTTACCTCTCCTATCACTAGGCTTTGGTATAGTTACTACTGTCGAAAGTGATAGCGGTGATCGACACTTCTAGCTGGCAAGATATGAGTGCTTTCCTCTCATTAGAGGAGGGAACAAGAGCACGAAATAGGCTGCCGGGATGTCAGGCCAATAACGCCATTGCACATCTAAAGTGAAGTTGTAGGGAGAGTTTGTATGTGGACAGTCTATACGTTTGTCCCCAGCGTATTTTACAGGGTAGCTCTTCCAAGCAGTTACCAGAAAGGAGAACATCTCTGTGCCTCGTAATAGTCTTACCAGGGCATATCAAAAAATTCAGGAGTTATCCTGGGAGCCCACGTTTGCTACACCGGTTCAAAAGTATCCCACGGACTACAAGTTTACAAAAGCGCCTAAGAAGGAACCCTTGAAGCAGGTCATGCAATCCTACTTCCCTATGCAGGAGGAGAAAGATGACCGCTCTATGGGAGCTATGGATAGTGCATTGCGCGGTAATATGTTCCGCTCGACGCAGCCGCGCTGGATGGAATGGATGAAGCTCTTCCTGGGCATCACTCCCTTCCCAGAGATTTCCGCCGCACGCGCCATGCCCCTGCTCACCTCAGCCGTACCCAATTCAGAACTGCATAACGGACTGGCACTTCAGATGATTGACGAAGTAGGTCACTCGACGATCCAGATGCACCTGAAGCGCTACTACATGAAGAACTATATTGATCCTGCTGGAACGCGACCTTCAGTATGCCTTCTGGAACAACCACTGCCTCGTTGATGCAGCTATCGGTACCTTCATTGAATATGGCACGAAGGACCGCCGCAAGAACCGCGAGAGTTACGCGGATCGGCTAGCTTGTCGGGATGAGCCAGGAAAAAGGCCACATAGAAGGCACGTGCGGCATTGAGGACCTCGACCGTTGCTTGCAGGCAGGCTCGCTTGCCAGTATTGGTTCCTCCCTGGGGGCGCTTGCTCAGGTCAAGTGGGAGTGTCGTTGTCCGTGTCGCTTGTCCCATTGCTGGTGCTCGTTCCTCGCACATGTGTTCTTGATGCCTCAAGTATAATGGCCATGTCTGGCCTTGTCAAGGTTTTTTGAAGGTCGCTTACGAGTGAAATTAGAACCAGACCCTGCCCATCCTCAGTATATTATCACCGAGCCTTATCTGGGCTATCGCCCGGTAGATCATATAGAAGAGTAATAGTTCTCTAATACGGCGATAGGCTAGAAAACTACAGTGGCAAGAACAAATGTACTACATCCTCATTAGTGGAGACGTGGTAGTAGAGTGGGCGCAGTCACTACGCCCACTCTGGCTTATTACCCCTCAATCGGCTCCCACTTGACGCCGCCCCTATCGCGTTTCAGTTCAAATAGGTTGGGCTGGTAGAGCGCCCACTCAACGTGGTCCCACCATTCCCCTGCCTCTTGACCCCGTGGCACGAATTGTATAATCGGGCCATAGAAACCGACATCATGCCCCTCGATGGCGATAGTCGGCACGCCGAAGGCGCGGTAGCGCTGCACCGCCTCTTCGTGATCAGCCAACACGTCCTGCGTGGTGCTCTCATCGGACAGGGCGGCATCGACAAGAGCCGGGTCAAGCCCTGCTTGCTGGAGGGCGGCCCGTACTCCCTGGGCGTCTCTTATGCCCTGCCCGCGTCCATGTTGCGCTGCTCCCAACGCGAGGTACAGTTTTTCTACGGCTTCATTGCCTCCCTGCTTGCGTACAAGTGCCAGCGTGCGTAGTCCGGCCCAGCCGAAACCATCTTGATAATCGGGTTCTGTGCCCTCTTTGCGGTTGACGACCTCCAGGCTGAAGAAACGCCAATGGACATCGACGGGGCGCACTGTGCGCACTTCGCGTATCCAGAGCGCCGTACGCCATGCCAATGGGCACAGGGGATCGAAGTGAAAGTTGATGCGGACCGGCGTGGTTGTCTCTTGTGTGGTCATGAAACGTGTGGTCTCCTGATCTGATCTGTGTGGTAACCTCTTAAACACTTCATAAAATGAAGCGATATAGAGATAGCATACGTCACAGGAGAGGGAAACGTCAAGGAGACACATTCCTGCATTTGCCGACTGTGATACAATATGGCCTTAGGAATTCGGAATTAGGAGGGAACCTATGGCAAAGCAAACCGTGACAAAAGAAGTCACGAAGGGCACATGTAGATTTTGCAACAGCGAGTTTGAAAAGTCCAAAATGACACAGCACCTGAAGTTCTGCAAGCAAAGAGCGGCCAATATCAAAACTGAAAACTCCAAAGAGGCGCAGAAAAGCAAATTGTTTCACCTCGTGGTTGAAGGACGCTACTTGCCTGAGTATTGGATGCATCTTGAGATGCCCACCTCGGCTCTGCTGGAAGACCTCGATGGCTTTCTGCGCGATACCTGGCTGGAGTGCTGTGATCACCTGAGCGCATTCACGATTAATAAAGTATCCTACTCCTCGCAGAGAGAAGAACTGCTCTGGGACTTTGGTGAGCAGGACGATGAGTCTGAGGAAGAAGAAAAGGCTGACGAGGACGAAGAGGAGGAGGATGAAGACGCAGAGCTTGCACTGAGTGAAGCCGGGGCTGAATTTGCCGACCTGCCGGTCAGTGAGGTGGCAAGCAGACTCATAGAATTGCTGTCGCGTGAATTTCAAATCGATCTTGCGCATCTCTCGCCAGACGAAGTCGAAGCGAAACTGACTGATCTTTTAACGGAGAAACTGCAAGCTGAACAGGGAGCTCCTGTATCTCCTGAGATGCGGGCTCAAATTCAGCTGATGACTCGCTTTCTACAGCCGGATTTGCTCGCCGATTTGGCCACTGGTGCCTATGACGAGCATTACATGGATGTTGAGTTGGGTAAAGCGCTCAAGGTAGGACAGAAGTTTTTCCATGAGTATGACTTCGGTTCTACGACTGAACTGGCGCTGAGAGTGGTGGGAGAACGCGAAGGCGTGGTGCCGGTGGATGAAGACGGTGATCCGCTCGCAGTGTTTGTCATGGCAAGAAACGAGCCACCTATTATCCCCTGTCGCGCCTGTGGTAAGCCTGCTACGCAAGTGTTTACAGGTTATTACTATGTCGGAGATGGTGCAGTGTGTGATGCGTGTAGGAAGACTGAGCCGCGTGGTGAGTATGAAGATTCGACGTTGCCCATCGTCAATTCGCCGCGAGTGGGTGTATGTGGGTATACGGGATCGGACTACACGCCGGAATGGGGAGAGATGGACGAAGAAGAGTATGAAGAAGATGAAGAGGACGAGGAGGATGAAGAGGAAGAGTAAGCCGAGTCAGGAGGCGAAGTATGCCAAGGGCAAGTTCAACGGGAAAGTGTAGCTTTTGTAATAAAGAATTCAGCAAGGCGGGAATGGCACGGCACCTGGAGTCCTGCCAACAAAATCCTGCCAATGCTGCCGCTGAAGGCCACCAGAAGGTGCGGAAGACGAAGGTATTCCATCTCCAGGTTGAAGGACGTTACCAGCCCATGTACTGGATGCATCTCCAGGTGACTACGGGGACGACGTTGGAACAACTGGATCGTTTTCTCAGAGATACGTGGTTGGAGTGTTGCGGTCACCTGAGCGCGTTCCGGATCGGAAGCGTATCCTACAGTTCAGACGCGGAGATGGACTCCCATTCATACTGGGATATGGGTGACAAAAGCATGCGTGTCAGGTTGGACAAAGTCCTAACTCCGAAGCAAGAGCTCACCCACGAATATGATTTCGGCACCACGACAGAGTTGCGTCTGAAAGTGGTGTCAGAGCAAGAAATTGAGGCTAAGGGCAAGGCCATCAAGATCATAGCCAGGAATGATCCGCCCGTGATACTCTGCAATGTATGCGGCAAGCCAGCCACCGAAGTATGCACTCAGTGCATCTACGATGACGGTGGCTGGCTGTGCGATGCATGCGTAAAGGGCCACGAATGCGGCGAGGGGATGTTGTTGCCCGTCGTGAATTCCCCGCGAGTAGGCATGTGCGGCTATACAGGACGGGGCTAACAGGCTTCTAGCCATCATTGCCAGGGCTTGCCCTTGAAACTTGTGTTTCAGCCTATGGATCGTGTATAGTTGCGAAAATTGGAACAACTAACGATATATCTAGACGTTTCTTGCATCATCTTAGAGCAGCGGGAAGTTCAACAAAGATGGGTATGTGGTGGCTTGAAGATTTACCATGCTGATGATATACTTTCCTTTAAGACTTCAATATAGCTAGTTACTTGCCTTAATGCGGCATGCCGTCTCATCGCGGCATGGCAATTGTTGGTGGGAGATCCATCATGCTTTGCGTCATATGCGGCGGGACTGGAGGAGCCAGGCTCGCTCGCGGCATCAACTACGTCTGTGACTCAGCGGAGCTCTCCTGTATTTGCAACGTCGGAGACAATATCCGGCTGTTTGGTCTGAGTATCTGTCCCGACATTGATACGGCTATTTACTATCTGTCAGGTGTTGCCGACTACGACAGAGGGTGGGGATTGCACGCGGAAAGCTTCAATTTCCTCGATCGTGCGCGTCTTTTTTACCCAGATGTGTGGTTCGGACTTGGCGATAGGGACATGGCTACCCATGTGTGGCGTTCCGAACTCCTTCGTAATGGGTGGAGCCTATCGGAAGTGACTGCACGAGAGGCTCAACTGTGCGGTATCCGCTCGCGCCTCATACCTGCAACAGACGCCTGGGTAGAAACACAGGTTGAAATAGTTGACCAGGCACCCGCAAGGAATGCCAGGCTGACACTGCATTATGAGGAGTATTTTATCCGTTTACGCTGCGAGCCGCACGTTAGCAGAGTTCGCTATGTAGGCATAGAAGATGCCGAACCAGCTCCAGGTGTACTTGAAACCATCGAATCCTCAAGCACTATTCTCGTCGCACCGAGCAATCCCGTGGCCAGCATTCTCCCTATCGTCTCAGTTCCAGGCATCCGGCAAGCGTTGGTAAAGAATAGAGAGAAAGTATGGGCTATCTCACCGGTCATCGAGGCACTTGAGCTACCTGTGGGAGAGAAGCTGCGTGCTCGTAGTCGTGAAAGGCTGCTGGCCGCACTTGGTCTTCCTCATAGCCCCGTGTCCGTAGGCCTGTTGTACCGGGATTTTTGTTCTCACTTTGTTCTTGATGAGCGGGACTGCGCCTACGCCTCGCAACTTGAGGAGATGGGTTACGAAGTTCATTTACTAAAGACAGACGCCCTCAACCTCGAGCGGCAAGTGGATCTCGGGCGAGATCTTCTGCAGCTGACAGTGGGCATCAACGTGTAGGCGTTAGATCAGGCTCCGAGCAACATACTCCAAAGGGGTAATTTCATGGCCGAATACTTGTCTGCGCTGGAGGGGGTCATGCTCCAGCGGCGCGATGTCCATCCCGACGAGACCTTCCTGAAGTGGAAGGATGACGAGGTATCCTGGCGGAATTTTGTCGATCATATCTACGCGATGGCCGCTGGTTTCTGGGATGCCGGAATGCGCCCCGGGGATAGGGCTGCCATTATGATGGGCAATTGTCCAGAGTTTTTGTACACCTACTTTGCGATGGTCTTCATGGGCGTGGGGGCTGTTCCGATCAACGTAGCACAGCGAGGGGAGGCACTTGCCTATATCCTCAACGACTCGGGCGCATCCGTCATCGTCATAGATGAGGGGTTAGTAGAACATTTCGTGAGCGCCAGGGATCGTGTTCCCGGCGTGCGTCTCATGGTTGTCCACGGAGCCGCCCCCGCTAGCGCTGTCGTAACAACTGAGCAATGGCTCAAAGCCGGCCGCGGTCGACCTCCCATTGACCCACGTGCCCGTGCCTCCGCGGACAATATCCTCTACACCTCTGGGACTACCGGTCCCCCAAAGGGGGTTGTAAACAAAGGCATCAATCCGACCAACATTGTCAGGCTGTGGGAGCCAACTGGCGTACGCCAGGGTGAAACTGTCTACACCTGCCTACCGCTCTTCCATGGCAATGCTCTGGGAGTAACGGCGCTAGGAGCGATTGTCCTCGACTTCAAACTGGCTCTCGGCGAGCGCTTCTCCGCCTCTAAGCACTGGGATGAGTGTCGGAAGTACAACGCGGTGGAGTTCAACACCCTTGGGGCAATGATCCCGATCCTGCTGAAGCAACCGGAGCGACCGGATGATGCCGACAACCCTGTCCGGGTAGTGCTCACCGCGGGCTGTCCCGGCCATGCCTGGCGGCCCTTTGAAGAGCGCTTCAATCTCCGGCTCATCGAGTGGTTTGGCATGGTCGATTCCCCCGGTTTCCTGATAAACACGACTGGCAAGGTGGGTTCGATGGGTAAGCCCATGGCAGGATTTGAGTTTCGCGTGGTTGACGACAACGACTACGATCTCCCACCAGGGAAGGTAGGGGAGCTGGTCTTCCGCTCGTCCGCCGGTAGGTCAGTAGCATTCTACTATGGGAAGGAGGAGGCCACGACTGAGGCCTGGCGCAATGACTGGTTCCACTCTGGTGATCTAGCCTGGCTGGATGAGGAAGGTGACTTCTACTATGCTGGCCGGAAGAAAGCATCGATGAGGCGCAGGGGTGAGAACATTTCCGCGTGGGAGATTGAGTCTGTGGTTAACCAGCACCCCAGCGTGTTAGAGTCTGCTGCACACGCGGTTCCATCGGAGCTCGCCGAGGATGAGATCAAACTGGTCGTGGTCCTTAAGCCTGGTCAGACGGTAACTCCCGAAGAACTACTCGATTTCTGCTGGGGGAAGATGGCGTACTACGCCATACCCAGATATGTCGAGTTTAGGAACTCGCTGCCAAAGACTGGTACACATCGCATCGAGTACAGCGTTTTGAAGCAGGAGGGGATTACCGACAGGACGTGGGATCGTGAGGCCGTCGGTTATGTCGTCTCCAGAGATCAGTGACTCCTCACGAGGGAGGAAGGGAAGAACTATGCAAAAAGTAAGAGTCGTAGGAGCAGGGATGACCAGGTTCGGCAAGTTCCTTGATCGAGGACTGCGTGACCTGGCAGAGGAAGCCGTCCGCAATACCATAGGGGATGCGGGCATTGATGTGAAGGACGTAGGTGCAGCCTATGTCAGCAACTCGGTGGCCGGGTTGATAACTGGCCAGGAGACGATACGCGGTCAGGTGGTCTTGCGCAAGACCGGGCTGATGGGCATTCCCATTGTGAACGTCGAAAACGCCTGCGCCAGCGCGTCAACGGCATTTCATCTGGGCTGGATGGCCGTTGCCTCTGGAATGCACGACTGCGTCCTGGCGCTCGGTGTCGAAAAGCTCACCGACGAGGACAAAGCGAAATCATTGCGAGCATTCAACGCCGCAGTGGATGTTTCAGAACTGGCCGAGATAGAAAAGCGCCTTGGCAGGAGCAGTGAGGGTGCCACGAATAGGAGCTTGTTCATGGACCTCTACATCTCAATGCTCAATATGGGGGCTTCTAAGACGAATGGCGATTCTCCTGCTGAGCAGAAGGCAACCGTCTCTGGCGCAAGTCATAGAGGCACTCCAGCCAGCAGTGCGGGGGGCCTGACCCCCGAACGGATGGCGCTGGTTTCCGTCAAAAATCATCATCACGGTAGTCTGAATCCTTATGCCCAATATAGGGAGGAAGTAACCGTCGAACAAGTCCTGGCGAGCAGAACGGTGGTAGCCCCGCTCACGGTCCTCATGTGCTCTCCCCTGGGAGACGGCGCGGCGGCTGTCATCATCGTGAGCGATGAGTTTGCTCGTAGAAAGGGCCTCAAAGGGCCGCGAGTAGATGCCTCTATACTCGTCTCCGGGCGAGGTGACGATCGCTCAATGCAGCCATCTACCAGGCGGGCTGCGGCAAAAGCATATGAGATGGCGGGGATGGGTCCGCAGGATGTGGATTTTGCCGAGGTCCATGATGCAGTTGCTCCAGCGGAGATCGGCATTTATGAAGACCTTGGTTTCTGCGCTCCCGGTGATGGTCCAGGGCTCATCGAAGACCGGGTGACGTGGCTAGGAGGAAGACTCCCTGTCAATACCTCCGGCGGGCTGTTGGCGCGGGGGCATCCGATTGGAGCAACAGGATTAGGCCAGATTGTGGAAGTGGTTTGGCAACTGCAAGGGAAAGGAGGTAACAGGCAAGTAGAGAACTGCAAGGTTGGTCTGACGCAGAACGGCGGTGGGCATATCGGCTTTGATGCGGCAGCCATGGCGGTTCACATTTTCTCGGTGTAAGTCATTGAAGAATGTTTCTGGGTGCGTGCTCTGTCTTCAATGGAGCAAGCAAATGAAGATTGTAACTACTCAGGTGCCTGATTCCTTGCCGCCTGCGGCGGCCCGCAGCAAAAAACGCTTGCGAACCACTGTAGAGTGCCGAGCAATCCTGCCTGGGGGGCAGGTAATGAGAGCACGTGTGGTGAGGAGTCTTGAGCAGTTACTGAAGATTCTCGCCTTTCATGCACCATGAGAGGGAGCGTAAAGTAGTAGACAGTTCAGTTAGTTGAGAACCAACGGAGGAGATCCCATGGAATTCAAAGAAGTAGTCGGTAATCGCAGGTCCATTCGCTATTTTCAACCGTGGAGGCCAGTCGAAAAAGAGAAGATTCACGTCATGCTAGAAGCGGCACGACGTGCCTCGCGAGCAGTCAATGCCCCATTCTATCGGATTGTGGTCATGGAGCGGGATGAGCTGACTCCCGAGCAAAGGGAAGGTCTGCGCACTCCGACAACTACTACTGATCTCGAGCTTGCCCCGTTGTTCATGTTCTGGTTTATCGACCCGACTGCCCCAATCGTGGCCCAAAGACGCTCAAGCAACTGGTCGATGTGGGTGCCCTCAATGCCAGTCACGGCTGGTCACATGCATACGTCGATGAAGTGGTCTTCCCGCTTGTCCTGCAACCGTTGATGAAGAATGATTTGGTAGCTGCCATGCTCGCGGCATGTGAGGCAGGCTTTGCAATGACCCAGGCTATGCTGGCAGCAGTCGACGAGGGGCTGGGTGTCTGCCTGCACGCGTTTAATCCAGATGCGATCAAGGATGTGATCAAGGCGCCTGAGTACCTGATCCCCATCTGGGTGTTAGAGGTGGGTTACCCGGCGGAGGACCCGCTCACCGGCGGGCAGCGTCCCAGAGAGCCACTTGGGGAGACGTGCTTCTGGGGCTCATTTGAGCATCCCATCGAGAGCGACCCGAAGGTAGTTGAATACCTGCGAGAAAAGAAGATGATTCAAGCCGAGGCTCCTGCTCCCTGGCGCATGCAGGAAGTTGCAGCCCTTTCGCGCATGTTTGGACTACCTGAGTAAACGGCTTGTAAGCCCTAGTGTTGAGAAGAGATGGATATAGAGACTGTAGAGCAACTCGCTGAATATGGGACCGTGCAAAAATGGCTGCGAAATGTGCACCATCAATCCCCGGCGAGCACCACAACCGACGCAGACCGTCTCAGTACGCTGCTGAAGTTCTGCCATTTGGCAGAGAAAGACCCTGATACGATCATCGCGGAATGCTTCAGAGCGCCGAAAGAGGGAGATGCGTGGAAGCACATCAAGTTCAAGGTTCGGCGCACCTACTCAGCCCTGATCGACCAGGCTCAAGAGGAGCTATTCGGCGGCGGGACCGCTGGCAGGCAGCGAGGAAGCATTATCAGAAGTTTTTTCATTCACAACGGAGTGTCCATGCAGGCCGTGCCCCTGCGGTAGAGCCCCGATTTATCGTGGGCTATTCCTTACACACATGTGCCTGTGGCAAGTGGTCAGGCACAAGTTCACGCATTGTGTACCTGAATGTGTGTGTGTCAATTTTAAACACATAAGGAGGTGTGTTGTTATGGCTATTGCGAAGCCACAAATCTCAGTGGAGACTCAACAGCAGTTGCGTAGATTTTTCGAGGATACCCCGCCCGCATCCAAACTGCTAACGACGTTGCGCAGTCGCAGAGTGGGATTGGGGTACAAGATTGAAACCGGCGTTGAGGAGAAGCACCCGGTCACCGGACGAGTGATGAAGCAAGAGCGCGGACCTCTTGCATTTGAATCGACAGAAGCCGCTGTGCCGCTGTCAGAGACGGAGCAAGCGATCCTTGCCTGGTCTGCTATTGGGCCCAACGGCATGGTCAACTGGGATATCGCTATCCACGGTGGGTTTCACGAACTTGCCTGGTTGGCTGGCCGGACGGCGGCTAGTCCCGGAAATTCCTTCGCTACGGACCTCATCGTTATCAATGACGGCGGGGTGTCCCTCTATGATCCGGGCAAGGAACGTGAGAAGCGTGTAGAGATTGAGGGTCCCGAGGATTACGAGAAGGTGATCCACTGGTTCCAGAACGGAACGAAGAGGATTTTGGACTCTCGACCTGATATCGACTGGGCTCTGCGGGCTCCGGGAGCACCGAATGCTTCTCTGTTTGGTCCATACCAGTACAACGTCAACAATCCAGGTAGTGTATGGTTGATTCCTATTACTGACATGGGTTGGCTCTACTTCAGCGTTCTGCTCAACCTATTTGATGTCTGGCACCTGTGCCCGTTCGACGATGCCACACAGCAGCCTGCTGGCCTGCAGAAATGGAACCGCGAGGGTCAGCTCGAGATGCCTGTGTTCATCAGTGCCCTGGAGAAATTCATCTTCCAGGTTGAGACCTATCCTCCAGGCTCTATGGTGCAGAACATCCGTCTGGCAGCAGAAGCGATGGGGTTGGGTGCGTGGATATTCTGTGGGTTCTTTGACGACATTCTGATGGGTGCATACCCAGATATAGCCAAGGGCTTCGGCTTCAAGTCTGAGCCACTCAACCCCAAGGCACCGGCAGCTATGGGGGCGCTCAAGATATTCGGCATCGAAGGGGTCAAGGAGGGGACGTACGTGCCCTCGCCGCGCTACAAGAATGGGGAAGCGGTGATGAAGCAGATGATGGAAGAGAAGTATGGTCAAGGGGGGACCATGGCCAACGATGAGTCCAACTGGGTCCTCACACATGGTGGTCCGTTTAAGCCAGAGGTCATACGGGAGATCGTGAAGGACCCGGCTGTGCATGTCTCAGACTGGGCATTGGAGGCAGCGATCGCCTATGTGGACTATTGCGTTGACCGGTACGGGCAATGCCCTGTCTACAACAACTCTCTGGAGTGCAACTTCGGAGCGGTCGTCCACCATGTTGATCCCGCCTTCTACGAAAAGTATTACAGTCATAGCGCCATCACACAGCAGACCCGAGATCACATGAAAAACTGGCATTAGTCAGGCGGGCTGTTCCATCCGCGTGTTCCCGTCATTGGCTCATGGTGCGGCAATCAATAGAAGGAGGCTCAGGGGTATAATGTTGTACCTCTGGGCCTATCCACTGGTGAGTGTACTCTCCCGTCGAAGTGCCTCCTGCCAGGCATGCACTGGCGGCACCTCTTCCAGTTCCGATTTCGTCGGTACATCAATGAATACGGGTTCAGCACTCGCCAGCGCATCGGTGATGGCAGGAATCAATTGATCTGGATGGGTGATCCGCACACCGCGTATCCCGAATGCCTCAGCAATGCCAAGGGCGTCCATGTTGCCGGTGAAGTCGACGCTGAGGTAGCGGCTGCCGTAGTACAACCGCTGCAACATCTTGATCCACCCAAAGGAGCCGTTATTGAACAAAATGATGGTGATGGGCAGGTGCAGACTGGCAATGGTCGCAAGCTCGGTGCCTGACATGCCGAAAGAACCATCGCCCACCAGGCCAACGATGCGTTCATGGGGTCTCGCGAAAGCTGCCACTACATCGCTGGGAGTATGCTGCCAGAGTGCGTCAATCACACGCTGAGGCGCCATCGGGATATCGTTGCAGGCAGAGCGCTCAGCCACCTCGGTCCAGTAGGCAGCCGCGCGCTGTGCCAGTGTCTGCGCAGACCACTGGCGCTTCGGTGCGGTGATAGCACGTCTACCCGCAATCTCCAACAGTGCAGCAAGAGACTCTTTCAGATCGCCACAAGCTGCGATTGCCGTTGGTACGTTGTTGCCCAACTCATGTGGATCGGCATCAAGTTGAAGCACCGTGACGGACTGCCCTGGTGCCGGAATCGTACCTTTCAGGGTGACAAGCGAATTGACTTTCGTGCCCAGGTAAAAGATACAATCTGCCTCGGCCAGTAGTTGATTGGCATATGGTCGGCCTCCATTGCCACCGATCACGCCAACACTCCATGCATGCATTTCACAGATGCTGCCTTTCCCGTTGATGGTGGTCGCGACGGGAATATATAGGGTCTCAGCGAGCCGCGTGATTTCATCCCAGGCACCCGAGAGCACCGCTCCACCTCCTGCAACGATGACCGGGCGCTGCGCCGCCAGCAATGCGTCTAGCATCACTTCGAGCGAGGTCCCAGGTGCTTGAGTGCGATAGGAGGGATAGCAGCGACATGTTGGCTCGGCGTAGATCGCTGGGGACGGTACCTCTTCCATCAACACGTCTTCTGGAAGAACGACATGGACGGCACCTCCACGGCCACTGGTCGCTACGCGGAACGCCCTTCGAATGATGTCAGGGAGCATCTGCGGCCGTTTTACTACGGCGCTCCACTTGGTGGCAGCCTGCAAAAGGCGTTGCTGATCGATGGCAGTAAGCGTCCCTTTGCCTTCCTCGGTAATCGGCACATCGGAGGTGAAGACCACCATTGGCACCGAAGATCCATGCGCTTCGGCCACACCCGGAATCACGTAAGTGGCGCCACCACCGCTTGGGGCCTCAGTGATGCCGGGTTGGTTCGTCAGGCGAGCATACGCATCAGCCATAAATGCGGCTGAGCGCTCATCTCGCGCCATGATGTGCGTGATCTCGCCGCGGGCAGCATAGAGCGCGTCGTAGAGCGCCATTGTGGTATCGCCGGGCACCCCGAAGATGTGTTCAACCCGATATTCCTTGAGCAATTCGACCAGGACCTGGGCAGTGTTCATCAGACCTCCTCTCGTAACTATGGCATCAATAGGCTCGCCTCAGTCGAATCGATCTTGGGCAAGCGAACATGGCTGAGGACTCCGAAGGATGGAGTGCGTCTCTCCTGTATTATAAGATAGGAGCGCTATCCGGTTCCCGACATTTTTACCCCCCCCCGTTTTCCCCGCTAAGGATCTGCGAACTTCTCTCCTCCTGGCATCCCCTCATAAAGTGGAACGGGGAGAAAAGAATTGACAAACGGAAAAATTATCTCTACAATAAGTTGCATGGTAATTGAAGGGACAACCATTTGGCAGTTAGGGAGGCAACGACATGGTAAACTAGCTGAGAAGGAAACAAACAGCATGGCAAACCAGCAGCAGTACAATATTCTCAAACAGGGCGTCGCGGTCTGGAATCAGTGGAGAAAAGAGCATCCAGATATACTACCAGACCTCAGCGGGGTAAGCCTCATCAAGGCAAACCTTATCCGCGCAAACCTCAGCAGGACGGACCTCAGCCGGGCGAGTCTCTCCAGGATAGACCTGAGTGAGTCTAACCTGAGTGAGGGCAACCTCAGTGGCACAATCCTATACCGGGCTAACCTGAATCAAACCAACCTGAGCAAGGCAAACCTCAGCCTGGCATTCCTCGTCAGGAGCGAACTCATTAGGGCCAACCTGAGTGGAGCAAACCTGAGGGGGGCCAACCTGAGCAAAGTAGACCTCTACAGAGCTGACCTCATGTTTGCCGACCTCAACGGAACAGACCTGAGCGAGGCCAACCTGAGCGGGGCTTACCTGAATGGGGCTCTCCTCTACAGAGCCAACCTCGGATATGCCGACCTGAGCGAGGCCGATCTAAGTGGAACTATCCTGGACGAAGTTAACCTGAGAGGAGCCATCTATGCCGAAGCACAACTCTCACGGGTCAGATCGCGTAATAACATGATCCGATGATGGACTGGCGGTGTGAACGGGAAGGGAGAACACAGTCTTCTCATGGTTGTTGGGAGTGCTCTGTCCAGTCCGGGACGAACGTTTACCTCTCTGAGAAGGTTGTGATCGTCATCGTCTGGTTGTGCAATTTGCACGTGGCCCCTGGTGTAAAAGGGGAAATCTCACCATACGAGTAGAACCCTGTGAGCACAGTTCGCTCTCCTAGAACGGCACGTACCCCTTTCACTTCTTCATCAATGCGCTGCTTGAGGACCAGCTTTCGCCCTACGCAACTGATGAGCACAGCGAGATCAGGAGAGGAGCGAATCGTTTCATAGCTCGTCTTTGCCGCACCCACTGCCCCATCCACGAGTTGGTCAAAATTGGCTCGCATGAAGCGAGCGTGCATTCCAAGAGGCATGTCTCCGGCAAACGTAATGCTATGTTGCGCTTCGTTGACAGACAAAATCGTCCGTACAACTGGGTTAGAACCATCTGGAGTGAGCAGGCACAATGGGAAGAGCAACCCTGTAGCAGGCAGACCTTGCGCATGCTCACCGAGGTAGGCTTTATACATCGGCAAGGCCCACTTGCCATCTAGCTCGTAAAGCACGTTGCCCGCCGAACGGGTAATTAAGCGTTTGGGGCCGAAGGTGTCCCAGCCCCCCAATGACCCATAGCTCACGCGGAGCCGTTGACTATAGAATCCCAGCACGACAATACTCTCGGCTTCTGGCTTACCTTCCCAGACTATAAGCGTCTCCTGGAACCTGGTCCCATCGCCTGAAAGCCCCCCGGTAATGGTAACATGAGGAGGCAGGTGGCGAGTCAGCCCGGCAACGAGATCGCTTCCGTTGATATTCACCCCACGAGAGAGTACGAAGACATGAACGAGTCCTCCCTTGTCAAGCTCCTGAGCCAGGAGTTCGCCTGCTTGAAAGTCACTAATGCCCTTTTTGGGCTTGACACGTACCCCATGCAGCGTGGTCTGTTCGAACTGGATTGCCGTAGCGACTAAAGAATCGTCGAGTACCCGCGTACCAGAGATTTCACCAGCGGTCGAACAACCGAGAAGATGGGCATTGGGATAGGCCTGTTGAATCTCTCGGAGCAGGTCCTGCTGTTTGAGAAGTGATGGGCAGCCAAACAGCAGGACCAGTTGAGCTGCACGTAGCTTGCCAGGGACAGTCGGCTCCCACCCGCTGCCTTGCCATCGCACCTGTTCTATTTTCATATTTTGTAGCGCTCCTTCGGTAGTGGTCGGGAGAGATTACTGTCCTGCTTGCCATAGGCGGAGGAGCAAGGCAAAAGTCCTTGCTTTGCTTGATGTTGTAGCACCTCTCTCTACTAGAATACTAGTAGAGGGCAATGGTTGTACAGTGCAGTAGTACTTTTTAGCCGAGTCTTTCAAACGTTCTTATAAGGAAAGCAATTGCAGACAGGACATGAAAACAAGAGGACTGCTGGCACAGGAGGCACTGGTGGCATCACTTGAGGAGCTGTTGGTTCTGTTGAGATTGATGCGGCTGAATCGCTCGTTCTCCTGTAGTAAGCACCAGCTCTGCTGTCAAAATGCGTCCCTCTGCCCATGTAGAGACAAAGGCCTCCTCCCCGAGATGGTCGCGAACAGCAGCCACTGCATGGTCATAGTCAGCCCGTTCAATGGGCTGCAAGGGTGCATCAATAGCTTCGCGCAGCGTTTCTGCAGTCCCCCAAAGCCGCGCCGCCCAGGCAGGTTCTCCCTGCACTGCTACCACACTCGCCAGTCCTTCCAGGCCGGAGGCGATCAACTCCTTGTCGCCTATCTCTTTCGCCATCGCCAGGCTTTCTTCGCAGAGGGTACGGGCAAAGGCATAGTCACCTCGGGTTGCCTCCACTCTCCCTAACAGGACGAGCGCTTCCGCCGTACCCTCTCGATGATCCATCTCCCTGTAGAGGACCAGGCTCTCCTCCACACGTGTATGTGCAGTGGCAGCGTCTCCCTGTTTGAGCGCTACCCATCCCAGCAGGAGAGACGAGACAGCGGTCCCTTCCTTATCGCCTACTTCCCGGTCCAGCGAGAGCCCTTCCTCGAGCAGCGGGTAAATCATGGCCTGATTGCCCTGAGAAACGAATAGCGTACCTGCCAACTGCGTCAGTGAGGCTGCTATCCCCCTCTTGTTGCCTAACTTCCTGAAAAGTGTCAGGCTTTCCTCAAGCAGGGCACATGCCCTGGTGTACTCGCCCTGCTTATTGTTGAGCAATCCCAGGGTGAAGAGCGACCAGGCGACACGATCCTGGTCATCCATCTCTCTAAAGAGTGCGAGATCCTCCTCCATCAATACACGTGCTACTGTAAAATCACCGCGTCTCCAGGCTGCCATTCCCAGTCGATCGAGGGAAAGCGCGATGCCTCGCCTGTCTCCAAGCTCCTGGAACAAC
>WNFT01000440.1_pt1 | contig 49896 bp, 44 predicted proteins | sample 5400191 | NCBI WGS metagenome assembly WNFT01 (sample SAMN13153359, study PRJNA577476) | soil metagenome | isolation source: 80 cm saprolite under Madrone tree | place: USA:California | collected 2016-06-14 | reverse complement strand
TCGAGATGGTCGATCAATTCACGCAGCTTCTCCCGGTCTCCGCTAGAAAGAGAAGAGAGGGCTTGCGCCAGCGAGTCCACGCGCCGCCGGCGTCCTTCCTGGAGGGTCCTGGTTCCTTTGGCAGTGGCTTCGAGCCGCACGCGCCGACCGTCCTCCGTTTTTCCGCGGCGCACCAGGCCGGCACGCACCAGGCCGGCCACGATGCGGCTCATGGTCGGCGGACGGACTTGTTCCGCGTTCGCAAGCTCGCCGAGCGAGCGCGGGCCGCCTCCCAGCACTAGCACGGACAGCGCCGAAAGCTGTGCCGGGCCAACTCCGCTTTCGCGGTCACGCACCCGCAGCCGCCGCAGCAGATGAATGGCCGCGGAGTGCAGCCGGTCGGCGGTTTCGAAAGTCTCCCCGCCCGCAAGACGTTTGGACTTGACATCCGTCATAGAATACAGTTAGCTATGCTAACTAAATTGCTTCCGGAGGTAAACCGCCCATGAGCACTTCGCCGGCAAGTCTCGGTATCAAGAATATCGGCCAAATCTCCATCATTGTTCACGACCTGCCACGCGCCATCGTATTCTACCGTGACGCGCTAGGTCTGCCATTGGTCTTCACCGCTTCCAACCTGGCGTTCTTTGATTGCGGCGGCGTTCGCCTCATGCTCGGCCTCGCTGAAACGCCGGAGTTGGACCATCCGAGTTCCATTCTCTACTTCCGCGTTCCGGATCTCACCGCCGCCCATCAACGTCTCGTAGATCAGGGCGTGCAGATTGTAGCCCCGCCGCGCCTGATTGCCCCCATGCCATCGTACGATCTATGGATGAATGCTTTTCGCGACTCGGAAGGGAATATCATGGAGTTGATGAGCGAAGTCCCGCGCTCGAAATAGCCCCTCGCGAGACCAACACGTCTACAAGCGTCGTGCGGAATACGGTATCCTTCGAGGGCCATGCATGACCTAAACTATTTTAGGGACCACCTCGACGTCTTCGCCGAGATGGCGAAGAAGCGTGGTGCTTCGCTCGACCTAGATGCTTTTCGCAATCTCGACAAAGAGCGCCGCGAGCTAATCACCGCAACCGAGCAGCTTAAAGGTCAGCGCAACAAGGCCAGCGAGGAAATCGCCCGCCTCAAAAAGGAAAAGAAGAACGCTGACTCAATCATCGCTGAAATGAAGCAGGTCTCCGAGCGCATCAAGCAATCAGACGAGCACATCGCCGAACTGGACACCACGCAGCGCGACTTCCTGCTCACCATTCCCAACGTTCCGCATACCTCTGTGCCAGTCGGTACGAGCGCTGCTGACAATAAAGAAGTTCGCCGCTGGGGTGCGTCTCCTAAATTCGATTTTGCGCCAAAGCCGCATTGGGAAGTCGGTGAGCGCACCGGCATCCTCGACCTCGCAGTCGCGACGAAAATCACAGGCGCACGGTTCGCTGTTTACAAAGGTTGGGGAGCACGTCTTGAACGCGCCCTCGCGAATTTCTTCCTTGACGTCCACACCCGCGAGCACGGCTACACGGAAATCCTTCCACCATTCCTCGTGAACACCGCCTCACTAACCGGCGCGGGCCAATTGCCGAAGTTCGCTGCTGATCTTTTCAAACTGGAAAACACCGACTTCTGGCTCACCCCAACTTCCGAAGTCGAACTGCACAATCTGTACCGCGACGAGACCATCCCCGAGGAAAAACTCCCCATCCACGTCACCGCATGGACTGCCTGCTTCCGTTCCGAAGCCGGCGCCGCTGGAAAAGACACGCGCGGCATCCTCCGCCAGCATCAATTCCAGAAGGTCGAGCTCTTCAAATTCACCCATCCCGAGAAAAGCTACGAGGAGCACGAATCCTTGGTAAGAAATGCTGAGGTTATTCTCCAGAAACTTGGCCTGCACTACCGCACAGTGCTCCTTTGCACCGGCGACATGGGCTTTGCGTCATCCAAAACATACGACATCGAGGTCTGGCTGCCCTCAAGCAACGAATTCCGCGAGATTTCTTCTTGCTCGAACTGCGAAGCCTTTCAAGCGCGTCGAGCCGGCATTCGTTTCAAGCCAAAGTCCGGAGGAAAGAGCGACTTCGTTCATACCTTGAACGGTTCCGGGCTCGCCGTCGGCCGCACTTGGATTGCTGTCGTGGAGAATTATCAGCAGCCCGACGGCTCGATTTTGATCCCCGAGGTCTTGCGCCCATACATGGGCATCGAACGCATCCCCGCCCTGTGATCGAAAGATTTTCGCCCTAGCCATCTGTCCGGCTGTCGAAGGGCCCGTTCCGCTCATAAGCCTTGTATTATCTTTATATTAAGCCAGATTTACCCGCCTCTTGGCCTCTCCCGCGCCTGTTCCATTCGCCCGCAACCTCTTGAAATTACGCCTTTTCGTTTGACTCACCCTTTTCGCCTTGCATACACTGCTTTCACAGCGGTTTGCGGGGGTATTCCGTAAGCGGGCCGCTTGGCAGACACTGATTCCAATGAACTTTCTCGCTCGCGCAATACGTTTCTTATTCTGGCTGCTCGTACTTTCCTGGGGCTTGCGGCTCTTGCGTCGCATCGTCAGCGGCATGTTCCAGAACCAGCAAGCTCCTGGGCCACAACCCGGGGAGTCCTCAGAAGGGATTCCGTCCCCGACTGCCGCACGCCGGCTAGTTCGCGATCCCGTGTGCGGCATGCATGTGGACGAGACGCTTTCCATTCCGTTTCGTGAAGGAGCCGAGCTTCTTCATTTCTGCTCCCCGGCCTGCCGCGACGAGTACGCCGTCAACGTGAAGAAGATCGCGGCAAACGGATAGACGGAGTTTCTATCAGGTGACTTTTGAACTTAGGCCAAATGAAAGCAAAGTTGCTTAGACAAATCGCGTAGACGAAAGGACCGACGCCAATGGCCACGGTCGCAAAGCCCACAACCCCGACAAGACAGATTGGCGCACCTCCCATGGTGCCGCGCATCGCTCCCCGTGAGGACCTGAATCCGTTTCGAATAGCGCAGATTCAGTTTGACATGGCCGCCGAATTCCTAAAGCTCGATCCCGGCCTGCGGCAGATATTGCGCACTCCCAAGCGCGTGCTGGAAGTTTCCTTGCCCACGAAGATGGACAACGGCCAGGTGAAAGTCTTCACGGGCTACCGCGTACAGCACAACGTCTCGCGTGGGCCGGGTAAAGGCGGCATCCGCTTCCATCCCAACGTCACGCTCGATGAAGTAAAAGCCTTGGCAGCCTGGATGACCTGGAAGACCGCCACCGTCAACGTTCCCTTTGGCGGAGCCAAGGGCGGTGTGATCTGCGACCCAAAGCGCATGTCCAAGAGCGAACTCGAGCGCATGACGCGCCGCTACGCCAGCGAAATCCTTCCCATCATCGGGCCTTCCCAGGACATTCCCGCGCCGGACGTCTACACCGACGCGCAGACCATGGCGTGGATTATGGACACTTATGCCATGACCGTCGGCCATTCCGCGCACGGCGTCGTCACCGGCAAGCCTGTCTCCATCGGGGGTTCCGAAGGACGCCTCGAAGCCACTGCCCGCGGCTTGCTCTACGTGGTCGAAGAAGCTTGCAAGCTCAAGAAAATCTCGCTTCGGGGAGCGAGTGTCGCCATCCAGGGCTTCGGCAACGCGGGCGCGACCGCCGCCCGCCTCTTCGCCGAGAAGAAAGCAAAAATCGTCGCCCTTAGCGATACCCGCGGCGGAGTCACCAATTCCCGCGGCATTGACCCCATCAAAGCCATTCGCTATAAGGAGCGCTCCGGCACCGTTGTCGGCATGCCCGGCGCTTCGCGCATCACCAATGACGAGCTTCTAACCATGAAGTGCGACATCCTCATCCCAGCCGCGCTCGAAAACGTCATCACCCTGCATAACGCCGAAGCCGTCAAGGCCCGCATCGTCGCCGAAGCCGCCAACGGCCCCACCACGCCGCACGCGGATGAAATCCTCGCACGCCGCGGCGTCATCGTGCTACCGGACATTCTCGCCAACGCCGGTGGCGTCACCGTCAGCTACTTCGAATGGGTCCAGAATCAGGAAGGCCTCATGTGGGACGTCGACGAAGTCAACGCACGCCTGCAGAAAATCATGGTCCGCGCCTTCCACGAAATGGTGGACACCATGCGCAAGCATCACGTTCCCCCACGCGCTGGCGCCATGATCCTCGCCGTCGGCCGCGTGTCCGAAGCCACTCTCGTCCGCGGCCTCTTCCCGTAAAAGGCCGCGGACGTCTCTTAATATTCTTTAAATTCTTGTTGCGCTCAAGATTGCACGCGCGTACATTCGCAGTTGCCGGTCCGTTTTCTCGACGCGACCGGCTATTTTCGTTCTTCGAGTAAGAAAAGACGATGAGCACGAACGGACACAGTCATTCGGCGCCGCCGATCCTGCTGACGATCGCTGGATTTGATCCTTCCTGCGGCGCCGGCACCGCCGCTGATTTGAAAACTTTCGCCGCGCACGGCTGCTACGGCGTCGCCGCAATCACTTCTCTCACCGTCCAGAACACCCAGGGCGTTGAATCCGTTCACAACACGCCGAGCGCGGAACTGCGCGCGCAACTCGATGCCCTCGTAAAGGATTGTGATATCGCCGCGGTGAAAATCGGAATGCTCGGCAATCGCGGCAACGCCGTCGTGGTCGCCGAATTCCTCGACGCCCACAAATTTGCCCACGTCGTCCATGACCCCGTGATGAAGTCCTCCAGCGGCGCGGAACTCCTCGACGCCGCCGGTATCAAGTACGTCGCCACCGAACTCCTCAAGCGCGCCAGCGTCATTACCCCAAACGTTCCCGAAGCGGAAGTTCTCACTGGGCTGACCATCAAAGATGTAGCCGACATGGAAGCCGCCGCCCGCAAGATCGTCGAGATGGGCGCGCGCGCCGTTATCGTCAAAGGCGGCCACATGGAGCGCGCCAACGACGTGCTCTTTGACGGCACGGAAATCTTTCAGCTAGCTGGTGACCGCGTAAAAGAGGAAACTTTGCATGGCACAGGCTGTACGTTTGCCTCCGCATTTGTCGCCCAGCTTGCCGCGGGACGTTCCCTATTCGAAGCAGCCACTCTCGCCAAAGCCTACGTCACCAAAGCCATCGAAAAGGGCTACGCTATCGGCAAAGGCCGTGTCCCCCTCGATCATTTCTACCGCCAGCGCATCGAGCCCCCCGCCCGTGGCATTCACGAAGTCCCTCAGCACGGCATGCATCCAGCCGCTGAACCCGCCGCCCACTGAGCGACGGACATTCAATGTTCTCGAAGCGCGCAGGAGTTTGGCCCTTTCTCGCGCTCGCTATTGTCCTTGGCATCGCCGCCCTGCTGGCACCCCGCACGGATCTGCCGCCTTCCTATCATCATTTCGCTGATCAACGCGTCTGGCTGAGCATTCCGCACTTCAGTGATGTTGCTTCCAATATCGCGTTTCTTATCGCTGGATTGTGGGGATTGGCATTTCTTTCCAGGAAGTCGAGCTTGGCGCAGTTCATTGATGCACGTGAGCGCTGGCCGTACTTCCTCGTGTTTCTCGGCCTCGTGCTCACAGCCTTTGGCTCAGCCTACTATCACCTCGCACCGGACAACGAGCGGCTCGTTTGGGACCGCCTGCCGATGACCGTGGTTTTCATGCCGCTGGTGGCCGCTTTGATTGCAGAGCGCGTCAATGTAAAGCTCGGCGTTTGGTTGCTTCCCATTCTGACCGCGGTTGGCATAGGGAGCGTGGTTCAGTGGCATTTCTCCGTGGAACATGGCGCCGGCGATCTGCGCTTTTTCGTGACGGTGCAGGTGTACGCGGTCCTGGCGCTCTTGGCCGCCCAGCTGCTGCCTGCACGCTACACCCGAGGGTCTGATCTGTTTATTGTGGCCGGTTTTTACGTGCTCGCGAAAATTTGCGAAACAGCAGATCATCAGATTTTCTCGGCTGGGCACCTAGTCAGCGGACACACCCTCAAACACCTTTCTGCAGGCGCCGCAGGTTTCTGGATTTTAAGAATGCTTCAGAAGAGGCGGCCGATCGAGGATCACTGAACCTGATGCACGATGCGTCCCACAACGATGGTTGCAACTGCTCCACCTTTGAAGGTTCGCCCGCCGAACGGTGAATTGCGCGACTTGCTGGGCGATTCTTTCACGTTGTAAGTCCAAGCGCGGTCGGTCGAGAAAATAGTCAAGTCCGCAGGGTGGCCTCCAGCGATTTTCCGTTCAATCCCCAGCACGCGCGCCGGCCCCGTCGTGAAAAGCTCGACCATGCGCGTCAGCGAAAGCCGCCCGCTCTGCACCAATTGTTCCAGCGCCAGCCCCAGCGCCGTTTCGAATCCCAGAACCCCAAACGGCGCGCGGTCGAACTCCACATCTTTCAACGCTGGCTCGTGCGGCGCATGATCCGTCGCAATCGCATCCACTGTCCCGTCCGCCAATCCAGCCAGAAGCGCCTCGCGGTCTTCCCGCGCCGCCAGCGGCGGATTCATCTTGAATTTCGAATCGTACTGCACATCCTCATCGATCAGCGTGAAGTGATGCGGAGTAACTTCGCAGCTCACGCGCAGCCCGCGCGACTTCGCCCACCGCACCTGCTCCAGCGACGCCTTCGCCGAAAGATGCGCTACATGCAGCCGCGCCCCCGTCAACTCCGCCAACTGCAAATCCCGCGCCACGCAAACCGATTCCGCCGCAGCCGGCATCCCGCGCAACCCCAGCCTAGTCGAAGTCACTCCCTCGCGCATCACCGCGCCAGCAGCCAGCGACACATCTTCTGAATGCTCAATCACCGGAAGATCGAGCGATCGGCAGTAATCCATGACCTGCCGAGCCAGCTTCGCCGTCGCGATTGGTTTTCCGTCGTCGGAGACCGCCACGATCCCCGCTTCCTTCATCGCTGCAATTTCCGCAATCGCCTCTCCCTTGCTTCCCACCGACGCCGCGCCGATCGGCCACACACGCACGCTTCCGCCAACCTTCGTGCGATCCACAATGAACCGCGTCACGGAAGCATTGTCATTCACCGGCTTCGTATTTGGCATGCAGCAAACCGCCGTAAACCCGCCCCGCGCCGCCGCCCGTGTTCCCGTCTCTATGGTTTCGGAGGACTCCTGCCCCGGCTCTCGCAAGTGCGCGTGAAGATCGATAAATCCCGGCGCAACGATTAATCCGCTTGCGTCAAGAATTTCCGCCCCCCGCGGCGAGGCAATCTTTCCTACCGGCCCAACCTCCTTGATCTTTTCCCCGTCCAGCAACACATCGAGCGCCGCGTCCGTATTCGAAGCCGGGTCAATCACCCTCCCGTTTTTAATCAGAAGCATTCGCCGATTCCTTCGACTTCACTTCCAGCGCCGGATGCGTTCCGCTTTCCGACGCCCCGCTGATCAACAAATACAAAATAGCCATTCGAACCGCCACTCCATTGGTGACCTGTTCCAGCACGCACGACTGCGGCCCGTCCGCCACTTCCGGCGTAATCTCAATCCCGCGGTTCATCGGCCCCGGATGCAGCACAATCGCATTCGGGCTCGCGCGGCGTAGCCGTACCGCATTCAATTGGTACAGCAAAACGTAATCGTTGACAGAAAGGGGCGGATCATCCAGCCGCTCCGTCTGCACCCGCAGCATCATGATGACGTCCGCTCCGTCTAGGGCCTCTTCGATCCGGTAGACGCAGCGAATTGGAGTCCCCGGCGCGATTTTTTCCAGCTCGCGCGGCACCCACATCGCCGGCCCGCACAACGCGAACTTGCAGCCGAATTTCCCCAGCAGGTGAATGTTCGAACGCGCCACGCGGCTGTGCACGATGTCTCCCAGAATCGTCACGTTTAAATTCTTAATCGTTCCCAGCCGGTCGCGAATCGTCAGCGCATCCAGCAATCCCTGCGAAGGATGCTCGTGCGTCCCGTCGCCCGCGTTCACCACCGGAATGTCCAGATGCCGCGCCACGTAATCCGTCGCGCCCGATGCCGCGTGCCGCATCACCAGGCAATCCGGCTTCATTGCATATAGATTGAAAACCGTGTCCAGCAGCGTCTCCCCTTTCTTCAGGCTGGAGGCCTCCGCTTGCAAGTTCATGGTGTCCGCGCCGAGCCGCGATGCGGCTGCTCCAAAGCTGATGCGCGTACGCGTGGACGTTTCAAAAAACGCCAGTGCCACCGTTTTCCCGCGCAGCGTCGCCAGTTTTTTCAGCGGATGCTTCTGAATTTCCTGGAAAGGTTTGCTTTGGTCGAGGAGAAAACTCAATTCGTCCGCGGTGAGCGGTTCGAGAGCCAGCAAATCGCGGAAGTTGTAACTCAATGTCCCTTCTCGGATGTGGAACCACGCAAACTGAGAAAATCCTGCAAATCTACTCCACGCGGTCGACCAGCACGACTCGCTCTTGCTTGTCAATCTCCCGCAGCCGCACTTCGATAATCTCTGTGTCGCTCGTCTGCACGTGCCGCCCGATGAACTGCGCCTCGATCGGCATTTCGCGGTGCCCACGGTCGATCAACACGCAAAGCGAGACGCGCTTCGGCCGCCCCAGGTCAAACAGGCCGTTCATCGCCGCGCGAATCGTCCGTCCCGTGTACAGCACGTCATCAATCAGCACCAGGTCCATATTATCCACGCCAAATGGAATGTCCGAGGAACGCAGTACCGCCATCGGCGCCACTTTCGAAAGGTCGTCGCGGTACAGTGTGATGTCCAGCACACCCACCGGAACTTCGACGCCGTCAATCCCGCGCATCGCCTGCGCAATCCGCTGCGCTAGTGGCACTCCCCGCCGCACGATCCCGATCAGCGCCAGGTTCTTTGTTCCGCCGCTTTTTTCCACGATTTCATGCGCCAGCCGCTGCAGCGTGCGGTCAATCTCCGGCGCAGACATCAACTGACTCTTTTCAACGATGCGCATGGTCGGGTAATCCTATCATCCCTGACCGCGCCTCGGTCAATCTGGTCCGCGATCATGGAACCGTAACAACGTCGTAGTAAACTCTTGGGCGAATCTGGGAGGCGGCTTGGTTATGGATTCTATGAGATTCATGTGGAGACGCATTCTTTTGCAGCGGGCGACAGTGGCGGCAGCGTTTTTCCTTGCTGCCAACATTTCGTTGACTCTCCAAATGGCCGCTCAGGCCCTGCCGCGCCCGGCAACTCCGAAGCCGACGCAAGCGCCCGCAAGACCAAAACTGGTCGTCCTACTCGTTGTCGATCAGATGCGCGGCGACTACGTGGACAAATTTCTCCCCCAATGGTCAGGTGGCCTCAAGCGCCTGGTCGAGGAAGGCGCCTGGTTCCGCGACGCTGCCTACCCCTACGCGGTCACGGAAACCTGCGTCGGCCATTCCACCATCTCCACGGGGGCCTTCCCCGCTACCCACGGCATAGTCTCCAACTCCTGGTGGGATCGCGACCTCGGCAAGAGCGTGACCTGCACCTCTGATCCGAAAGCCAAAAACTTCGCTTACGGCGGAGCATCCTTCAAGGACGGTGATTCCGAGTCGGACGAGAAGCAGGGTGGAAATAGTGGCAATCACCTCGCGGTCCCGACCTTTGCTGACGAATTAAGATTTCAGTCCGGTACGCTGACTCGCGTGGTGACGTTCTCCCTGAAAGCCCGGGCTGCCATCTCGCTCGCGGGACACCAAGCCGATGGCGTAGTGTGGTTGGACGACACTACCGGAGCCTGGGTCACTTCAAACAAATTTGGAGCGCTTCCCTTCCTCGATGACTACGTTATGAAGAATCCTGTGCGAAAGGACTATGGGAAGACGTGGAATCTGCGGTTGCGCAGAAAGAATTACGTATACCCCGAAGAAGCTGTCGGTGGTGTGGCACCTGACGGCTGGGGTCATTCCTTTCCACATCCGCTTCGGGGAAAAGCCGCTGGCTCCGATCCCGATGGCGCATTTTACAAGCAATGGAAAACGAGCCCGTTTGCCGACGCCTACTTGACACAGCTCGCTGAGTTAGCGATAGACCAGTTAGGCCTCGGAAAAGCTAACGGCACGGATTTTCTCGGAATTGCATATTCAACTCTCGATTATGCGGGGCATGCCTTTGGGCCGCGAAGCTGGGAAGTTCAGGACATTTTGGTGCAACTCGATAAAGACCTTGCTGACCTCTTCACGCATTTGGACAAAGTAGTGGGGCGAGGGAATTACGTCGTTGCGTTATCCGCCGACCACGGTGCTATGCCCATCCCCGAAGACATGCAAACCAGCGGAGCCGACGCCGGCCTGCTTCATTTGCCCGAGGTACAGGATTACGTCGAGAAAGCCCTCGAATCCTTCAATTATCCAAAGCCTTCAGTTGCGCGAATCGTCGGCAGCGAGGTATTTTTTGCCAATGGCGTTTACGAAAAACTGGCATCGGATCCGAAGGCCCTGAAAGCAGTGCTCGATGCCATTCGAACTGCGCCCGGCGTAACCGCCGTTTACCGCGCTGAGGAGTTGCAAAACCGCCCCGCCACGCAAAGCCCAACAGTCCGCGCTTTCGCTCTCAGTTATTTCCCCGGCCGCAGTGGCGATCTCTTCATCCTCCCAAAACCCTACTGGCTGATGGATGGCACTCCCGCGGGAAAGACGCGCTCCTACGGCACTAGCCACGTTTCACCCTACAACTACGATCAGCACGTCCCCGTCCTGCTGATGGGCTTCGGCATCCAACCCGGCCAATACTTCCAGCCCATCACGCCCGCCGACATTGCCCCAACCTTCGCCGCCCTCTGCGGTATCACCCTCGCCTCCCGCGACGGCCACGCCCTCGCCGAAGCCCTGAAAAAACCAGTATCCATATCGCCTCCGGCAAAGTCCCCTATCGCAACGCCTCACCCTTAGAACTGTATGAGCTTTGATCGGCGTTATCAGCTCTGACACCTTCCACGAATTGCTCCGTGGCCATATCAAAGCTTTCCAGTGGCCGGATCCGCGAGTACAAGTGATAGGTTCCGAAGCGACTAATGAAGTCGGCAGAATTCTTCAGTCCATTGACCACATGCTTGGTCGGTCCAAGTTAGAGGTCATCGGGTCCGACGCTTTCATTGACATAGAACTTCCTTCCAACAAGTAAGGGTATGCGACTTTTGTGCTGCCGACCGAGATTGTATCTCCCTGGCGCCGCGGTTGCAGCCAGGTTGAGGGCAACGAACAAATTGGCGCCAACCAAATGCCGGATTTTGCACGGTGAACAAACGGACTTCGTGTTATTCTTTTACACGAAGTGAGCTCCGCTGGCGCCGTTGACCTCAGCGTAAAAATTGGCGCGTTGCGCCTGCGGAATCCTATTCTCGCCGCTAGTGGAACCTTCGGTTACGGCCTCGAATTTGCCCACCTTGTTGACCTAAACCGCCTCGGAGGCTTCGTCACCAAGGGCCTTTCCCGCGAACCCATCGAAGGCGCCCCTGCTCCCCGACTTTACCCCACCCCCTCCGGCATGCTCAATGCCGTGGGCCTCCAAAATGTGGGGGTCCGGGCCTTCGTAGCCGAAAAACTCCCGGTACTGCGAAAATTCGATACGGCCGTCATCGCCAACGTCTTCGGCCACGCACTGGAAGACTATATCGAGGTGATCCGGATCCTGGAGGACGCCGAGGGCCTTGCTGGCTACGAACTCAACATCTCCTGCCCCAACGTCAAAAAAGGGGGCATGCAGTTCGGCAGCGATCCTACCTGCGTCGCCGAGGTTGTCGGTGCCGCCCGGAAGGCCGCCGCGAACCGCCCTCTCTGGGTCAAACTCTTCCCCCTTGTTACAGACATTGGACTTATCGCCCGTTCTGCCGAGGAAGCAGGAGCCGACGCCCTGACCGTGGCAAACACTTACCCCGCGATGGCCATCGATTTCCACTCCGGAAAGTCCCGCCTCGGCAACCCAACCGGGGGCCTTTCCGGCCCGGCCATTAAACCCATTACTTTGAAGCTCGTCTGGGAAACGCGGAAGGCCGTCAAGACACCAATTATTGGCCTCGGAGGCATCGAGACGGTCGAAGATGTGCTTGATTACCTAGCCGTAGGCGCTTCGGCGGTACAGGTCGGGACGGCCAGCTTTACTGACCCGAGGGCCAGTCAGCGACTTTCCGACACCCTTACGAAGGTCCTATTACGATATAAAGCTTTTAGTTTGAATGAGATAAGAGACAAATTCATAGCAGAAAATGGTTGACATAACGACCCCTTTTCGCTACACTTTTCTGGATCTGAGCAGCACAAAGATCACACTATGAGACATCGACTTTTAATGAGTTGGGCTGCACTTCGATGGGTACTCCTCATGTTCCTGTTTGCTCAGGGCATGGAAGCCCCCCTCGTAGCGCACCTGAATCAACCCGTGAAGCCGATCAAGACCTGGGTGGGCAATTCCAGTTGGTATGGCCCCGGGTTCAACGGGCGCAAAACCGCCAATGGCGAGCGCTTTGACTCTGAAGCCCTCACAGCGGCACACCCCAACCTTCCTTTTGGCTCCATCGTCCGTGTGGTCAACACCCGCAACGGCAAGTTTGAAATAGTACGTATCAATGACCGGGGTCCCTATCAAGAAGGGCGCGAAATTGATGTATCCTATCGTGTCGCCCGGAAGATCGGCTTGATTCATTCGGGCGTGAGCCAGGTCCGGCTCGAGCTCATGGCGCTACCCCAGAAGCACTGACCCCGTAGGAGTCGGGGTCAACTATGACCCTGACTTTCGACGCCCATCCCCGCAGCAGCCTGATTGTCGCGCTCGATTTTGATTCTCTCTCTTCGGCGGTGAAATTCGCCAAGCAGGTTGCCGATCTCGTAGGCATGTTCAAGATCGGCAACCAGCTCTTTACCGCCGCAGGCCCCGCCGCCGTAAAGGAAGTCGCCGCGCTCGGCCCTGGCATTTTTCTCGACCTGAAATTCCACGACATCCCCAATACCGTTGCCGGCGCCGTGCTTTCTGCAGCGGCGATGACGGGCGTCCAACTCGTCAACGTGCACGCGCTCGGCGGCAAAGCGATGCTCGAAGCCGCCGTTCAAGCCATCAGCGCCGGCGTTCCGATGGGCGCCGACCGGCCTCGCCTACTCGCCGTGACTATCCTGACGAGCATGGATCAGAAAACCATGAAGGAAGTTGGGATCAGCAGCGCGCCCAAACTTCGCGTCGTGAAACTGGCGCAACTCGCAAAAAAAGCGGGCGTCGATGGCGTCGTCGCTTCGGTGCAGGAAGCCAAAGCGATTCGCAAGGCATGTGGCCGCGAGTTCCTCATCGTGACGCCCGGCGTTCGCCCGAAAGATTCACCAGTGGAATCCAAGTCAGAAGACCAGGCCCGCAAAGCCACGCCCACTGAAGCGATTCGCGCTGGCGCCGATTTCCTCGTAGTGGGCAGGCCGATTCTTGCCGCGCCCGATCCCCGCGCCGCCGCGCAAGCCATTGTCGAAGAAATCGCCGCCGCAAAGTAGTCTGCGGTTTGACCCCTGATTCTCTCCTCCAGTAGCATCCAAAGCGGCAGAAGAATTTCTGCGAGTTGAACTTATGTCCACCGCAATGAAAAGCGTAATTGTTGGCACCGCCGGGCACATCGACCACGGCAAGTCCACGTTGGTCGAAGCGCTGACCGGCACGCACCCCGATCGCCTTGCTGAAGAGAAGCGCCGCGGGATCACGATTGATCTAGGTTTCGCGTTCCTGGAAGAAAACGGCGTGCGTTTCGGTTTTGTAGATGTGCCGGGGCACGAACATTTTGTAAGCAATATGCTGGCGGGCGCGGCGGGCATCGATGTCTTGCTGCTGGTAATCGCGGCGGACGAATCCATCAAGCCGCAGACGCGCGAGCATTTCGATATTTGCCGCCTGCTGGGAGTGAAACGCGGAGTGGTGGCGCTAACGAAGAGCGACATGGTGGATGGCGACACGCTGGAGCTCGTGCGCATGGAAGCGGAAGAATACCTGCGAGACTCTTTCCTCGAGCGCGCACCGATTGTTCCAGTGAGCGCGAAAACAGGAGCCGGACTCACCGAATTAAAGAAAGCGTTGAGCGAAGCCGCAACGAATGCGTCGGCCAAAGATGCGGCGCGATATTTCCGGCTGCCGATTGATCGCGCGTTTGCGATGAAAGGTTTTGGTTCGGTGGTGACGGGCACGCTGATTTCCGGAAGCGTCGGCCCGGGCGACGAAGTGGAATTATTCCCGCGCGGTGAGCGGTTAAGAGTCCGCGGCGTGCAGTCCGGCGGAAAATCCGTGGAACGCGCGACCCCCGGACAGCGCACGGCCGTGAATCTCGCGGGAATCGAGCACACCGTGCTCAAACGCGGAATGGCATTGGCCGCCCCGGGAAAATTCCGCAAGACGCGCCGAATTGATGTTCGGCTGGAGCTGTTGCCTTCCGTGAGGACAATGAAGCAAGCCGCCCGCGTCCATTTTCACGCTGGAACAGCGGAGACCATCGCGGAAGTTTTTTTTCACGGAGAGAAAGAACTGCCACCCGGCGGAAGCGCGTTCGCGAATTTGAAATTGCAGGACGAAGTGCTCGTGTTGCCGGGCGACCGCTTCATCGTGCGGCAATTTTCTCCTGTGGTGACGATCGGTGGAGGCGCCGTGCTGGATCCGCTGGCGCGGCGGCCGATGCTGCGGGATACGGGACGCGCGGCGTTTCTGGAAACGCTGGAGCGCGGGAAGCACGAAGAAATAGTGACGGCGATGACGGACCGAGCGCTGCTGGGGCTTGGTTACGAAGAGATCGTGGCGCGAACGGGCTGGACGGAAAAAGAAATCCAGGAGGCGCTGGAAACACTCCACGGAACGGGACGCATAAGAATTGTATCGACAGAACCGCTGGTGCTGGTTTCAGGAAAATTGTTTGAAGAAGTACGCAAGAAAATTGTCGAAAAGGTCGAGCGGTTCCAGAAAGAAAATCCGTTGCTGCCGGGAATCGCGCGCGAAGATTTACGCGTGAGCCTGGGAAAACGTGTGCGGAGCGAAACTTTCCGAGCCGCACTGGAAGAACTGGCGGCGCAGAAGAAACTCGACGCGCAGGGAGAATTGGTAAAAAAAGCCGGATCGGAAATTGCACTGCTTCCCGAGGAAGCCAAGGCCAAGGAACAAATCGAAGCGGCATTTGCTTCAGCGAGTCTGGCAGTACCATCGGTAAAGGAAGTGCTCGCAAAGCTCACCGTTGAGCCCAAGCGAGCCGAGAAACTTTTGCAAATCCTCTTGCGGGAGAAAAACCTCGTGCGCGTCTCGGCCGAGCTTGTTTTTCATCGCCAAGCGCTGACTCAATTGAAAGAGCGACTTACCGCTTACAAAAAAGCAAAGGGCGACCGCATTTCCGTCCCCGCCTTCAAGCAACTGACGGGCATAACCAGGAAGTACGCCATCCCGCTTCTTGAGTACCTCGACCGCGAGCATATGACGCGCCGGGTGGGCGAAGAGCGTGTTATCCTGTAGGTGCAAGAAGCGATAGAGACTTGCCGCGCAGGGCTACCTGCGCTAGGGTTTAGTTAGCGCGCTGCCAAGCGGAGCGCGTGGAGGCGGTTCATGGGTGAATTTAGTATTTTTCATTGGCTTGTAGTTCTCGCTGTGATCCTGATTTTCTTTGGCGGCAAGCGCATCCCGGAAATCATGAAGGGGTTTGGCGAAGGCATCCGCAGCTTCAAGGATGGCATGTCGGGCGCGACGCAAACTCCGACGCCACCGGCGCAGGCGCCTGCGCCTCCAGCCGCAGACAAGCCTGCCGAAGAAAAGAAGTAACTCCGACCGGCACAGAAGCTTCCTTGCGATTTGAGATGGGGTGGCCCGTGTGGCCGCCCTTTTATTTTTCCGCTGGCAGGATAGGGCTTAAAGCCCGTGTGAGCAGCGCTCCGCTACTCAATCCTCAGCGCGTTCATGGGCGAAATCGATGCGGCGCGGTTGGCAGGAATGATGGCGGCAAAGAAGGAGCAGATCGCCAGCGCCCCCGCCGCCACACTCAGCGCAAACGGGTCCCAGGAAGTGACGCCGTAAAGCTGGGCGGAGAGCAGGCGTCCGGCACCAACGGCCAGTGGCAAGCCGAGGATCAGGCCAATCAATACGCGCTTGAATGCTCCACCCAAGACGAGTCTAAGCACCTTCGGGCGGTCGGCACCAAGCGCCATGCGAATGCCGATTTCGTTGGTTCTCTGAGCAACGGAATAAGCGGTTACTCCGTAGAGGCCAATGTTGGGATCCAGATCGGCAAGCATCCTGGTGAGCTGCGCTTCGAGGGCGCCAGGGGTCAAGTTGGTTACGAGCAACATTCCTCCGATAAAGTGGGAGTTCAACTCGATTTTCTTCATCAATTCGTCGGGATAATTCACATTTTGGGCTAGCGGCACATAGAACATGGGACGCGCGGGCCTGCTGAGTCCCCATCCCGCGAACTTGGCATCGCGCACGATGCCGACGATGCGGAAGGTGCCGGCATACTCGGGCACATCGAGTCCAAAATGCTGATCCAGCGGGTCTTCAGTGCTCTTGAAAAAGCGCTTCACGAAAGCTTCGTTGACGATGGCCACGGGCGCCGTGGTTTCATTGTCGGCCGCTGTAAACGCCCGCCCGCGCAGAATCGGCATGCCGAGATTCTGAAGATAGTTGGCGCTCACACGATCCCAAGAGGCGCCCGCTTCCTCGTTGAGCTTGGCCGGAGGGTGGCCGGCAACCATGATGAGTTCGCCCCAATTATCAGTAAGCGGGTTATAGAGAGCGAGACCAGCCCCGTGAACGCCGGGGAGACGGTTGAGATGATCTTCCATCTGGCGGTAGAGCGCCGCTAGCTGCGGCTGCGTGTAGGTCGCCGGAGGCCTGTTCATATTCACTTCCACGCGGTTTTGCACCTGATATCCGAAGTCCTGATGCTCGAGCTTGTTCAGGCTTCGCGCCAGCATGGTGGCGCCAGCGACCAGAACGACAGACAACGTAGCCTGGACAACCAGCAGAGCTTTGCGCGCCAATGAAGAGCGGTCCTGCGTGCCGCGGCCCGATCCTCGCAGCGCTTCCGCGGGATCAGTGCGCGTGGCGAGCCATGCGGGAGCCGCGCCAAAAATGATTCCGGTGACGAGCGCCAAGGCGAAGGCAAACGCCAATACCATGAGCGATGGCGCGGCGCTGATGGGAAGGAAGTGTGAGCTGTGGAACGCGAGGGCAAGCAGCAGTCGCGCCGCGGCCATAGCTACGAGAAGCCCGACAACGCCGCCGCCAATGGCCAGCAGGACGCTTTCAGTGAGAGCCTGCGCAACGATTTGTCTGGGAGTGGCGCCAACGGCCAGACGCACTGCCGTTTGGCCACGACGCGCCACGCCACGAGCGAGCAGCAGGTTCGCCACATTGGAACAAGCAATCAGAAGCACCAGGCCGCACACTGACAGAAGGATCTGCAGGCTGCGCCCATACTCCTCTTTCATCACCGCAACACCCGCTCCTGCGGGGACCACGTTGAGTACCTGTTTGGGAAGCATGCGGATGACGTCGGGCATCCAGTTGGCAGGATATCCGGAATCGTTCTGCAGCCATTGGCGAAGAACTCCAGTAACGCGCGGAGCCATCCCGTCAATCGAAGCTCCCGGACGCAAACGCCCAATCATGCGAAGCCACGCTGAGACGGGCTGGCGCAGCAGGCTGCCTTCAGCATTCATCATGGGTTCTTGCTGAAGGGGCACCCAGATATCAGGAGGGTCGCTCTCCAGAGTTTCGCCGAAAAATCCGGGGGGAGCGACTCCGATCACCGTCAGAGGATGGCCCTCGGCGATGAACGTTGAACCCACCACGGAAGGATCGGAGGCGTAGGCGGTCTGCCAGACACGGTGGCTGAGCACGGCTACAGGTGGAGCGGCCGGCTTGTCGTCGTCTGGCGTAAACACCCGGCCGCCGAAAGCGCGAACTCCAAGGGTTGAGAAATAAGTGCCCGTGACGTATTCCGAGCGAAGAGGCCGGGCAGCCGATTCGACACCTTGACGCCGTACGCTCAGCCGCCAGCGCCCAGCCTGGAAGGCCGTAACCTCCTCGAACTCAGGGGTTTCTGCCTTGAGGCGTTCGTACAAAGGGAAGGAAAACATGCCCCAGGTGTCCTGGGGACCGCCTTCCACGCAGCATTCATCGCCCTCGCCGACGCGGTAGAGCCTGCCGGGATCGGCAACCGGCAAGGAACGAAGCATCACCGCGTGAATCAAAGTGAATATTGCCGTCGTGCCGCCGATTCCCAAGGCCAGCGTCAATACCGCAGCCGCTGTAAAAACAGGCGACAACCGGAACTGCCGCAGCGCGTACCTAAAATTGCCTGGCAGGCTTTGCATAGAACACCTCTCCCTACCTTACGCACTTGAGTCGCCGTAGGTTCCCTAGGCCGCTATTTGGCGGACCCGTCCGCAGTCCGAACACGATTCGGCAGAGCCCTGCTCTATTGACGATTCAGGAGGTCGTTTGTCACGGAGTAGCAGCGCACACGAAGTCCAATGGACCGAAATTAGCTCCCTCGATGTTTGGCGACGATGAGGGTAATGTCGTCGTGCTGCTCGTGAGGGCTGAAGCGCTGAACTTCGTCGACGATCGCAGCGAGCGCTGCTTGCGAACAGGCTTCACAATGCCGCTGCAACGCTTCGATCAGGCGCTGCTCGCCAAATTGCTCATCAGCGGAGTTGTAGGATTCGGTGATTCCATCAGTGTAGAGGGCGAGCGTGTCTCCCGGGCGGAGCTGGCATTCCCCGATTTCGCAATCCCAATCCTTGAAGATTCCCAGCACCGTGGCCGTGGCATCGAGCCGTTCCACGCTGCAATCTTTGCGGAGCAGCAGAGCCGGGAGATGTCCGCAATTTGCGTAACGCAAGCGGCACGCGGTGTCGTCATATTCCGCGAAGAAGAGCGTGGCGAAAGCGCCGTCTGGCGTATTGTCGCAAAAGAGCTGGTTCACCGAGCGCAAGAGGCGCTGCGGCTGATCCAGGGCGATGGCGCACTGGCTGCGCAGATTGGCTTGCAAGTTGGCCATCAAGAGAGCGGCGGCGATTCCCTTTCCTGAAATGTCGCCGATGACAAGCCCGAGGCGCGCCTTGCCGAGATCCAGGAAGTCATAATAATCACCGCCGACTTTGCGTGCTTGAATACAAAGGCCCGCATATTCAAGAGTCTTCAGGGCCGGTTGCGACTGTGGGAAGAGCCTGGCCTGGACCTGTTTCGCAATTTCGAGTTCTTGCGAAGCACGGCGCTCGGATTCCAGCCTCTCGGCAAGCGCGCGGCGTTGTGCTTCGACGGCGTTGGTCACCTCATCGAAGCTCATCAGCGAAAAGGAATTGCCGTCGAGATCCCTGAAGCGGGTAAAAACGCCACCCCAAATTGGAGCCTGCTCCGCGCTGGGCGCTGATGCGTCCTCAGAACGCGGAGCTCGCACATGCACTTCATACTTGAGGCGTTTCAGCCGTGGCGCGAACTGAAAGCGAACTCCGCGCTTGGTCCATTCGCGGTATTTCACAATCACATCCTCAGTGACAAACGTGACCGGCGCAGGCCGGCCAATGAGCTTGTATTGTTCCGAGCCTGGCTCTGGCGCGACCAGCGTAAGGTTTGCGGTGCCGTCCGGAGGGGCAACGGTCACAAAACGACGATCGGGTTGAACGCGGGCGTCAAAGATCAATTGGAAGCCGAGTTGTTCGAGGTAGAAATTCAGGCTGAGTTCGAGATCGCGAACGTAAATGGTCACCGATTGCAGGCGCAGGTAAGGGTCCTGGCGGTCCAGGCGAACCGCGGAACCGTCTGCCCACTCTCGAGGAGAATTGCCCATGGGCGAGATTATAAGGCGGAAGCGGTTGCTCGCGCGCGTTCCTGGAAAGAACGATCCACTTGGCTGACGACGAGGGAACGTCGCGAATACTGCCAGTTAGTCTTCCGACCAGCCGAGAGCGATGAGGGCGTGATACAGACGGGCCAGCGGCAAGCCGACAATGTTGAAGTAACAGCCTTCGATGCGAGGAATGAACCGTCCGGCGTAACCTTGAATGGCATAGCCGCCGGCTTTGTCGTGGGGCTCGCCAGTCGCAAGATAGCGGTAGATTTCTTCAGCCGGCAGCATGGCGAAGTGCACCAGCGTGGACTCGACGAAAGTGAGTCGCTCGGCGTCGGGAAGGCGAATCAGAGCCACACCGGTGAGGACGGCGTGCGTACGGCCGGATAGCCTCTCTAACATATGGCGGGCATCGTCCGAAGAACGCGGCTTGCCGAAGATGTGGCCTTCAAGGGTGACCTCGGTATCGGCGCCGATGACGATGGCCGGGCCAGCAGCGCGCGCTGCCACGAGTTCGGCCTTGGCCACGGCCAGACGCTCAACCAGGACGTGGGCGGATTCGCCGGGGTATGGCGTTTCGTCAACGGCGGATGAGAGCGTCGTGAATGAGAAACCAGCGTCCCGGAGAATTTCGGCGCGGCGTACCGATGCGGAAGCGAGAATGAGCTTCATGACAATTCTTGGACGGAACGGAAACAATACTACGGCCCGTCTCCGAAGAGCGTGCACACGCCGCGAGCCCGCGGAAATTTATACATTTTGCCGGCGCGGCATACGCGTCAGATGACGACGGACTCCTGGTATTCGCCGAACACGCGGCGAAGGGCGTCGGAAATTTCGCCGATAGTGGCGTAGGCTTCGACGGCGGCGAGGATGGCCGGAAGAAGATTCTCAGTCGTGCCAGCGCGGCGCTGGAGTTCGGCGAGCGCGGCCTTGGCGCGCGCGGAGTCACGTTTGGCTCGCAGGGCGTTCAGTCGGACAATCTGGGAGCGCTCCATTTCCTCGTCAATGCGCAGAATGGGAATGTTGCGCTCCTCTTCCGCGACGAAATCGTTCACTCCAACCACGATTTGATCTTTTTTCTCGACGGCCCGCTGGAACTCGTAAGCGGCTTTCTGGATTTCCCCCTGGACGAAGCCTGCTTCAATGGCGCGCAACATTCCTCCCATCGAATCCACTTTTTCGATGTATTCGAGAGCACCCTTCTCGATTTCGTTGGTGAGCGATTCGATGGCGTAGGAGCCCGCGACAGGGTCGACGGTGTTGGCGACGCCGGTTTCGTTGGCAAGAATTTGCTGCGTGCGCAGAGCGATCAGCGCGGCGTCCTCGGTAGGCAAGGCCAGCGCTTCGTCCATGGAATTGGTGTGAAGGGATTGGCAGCCGCCGAGAACGGCCGCGAGCGCCTGAATGGCCACGCGAACGATGTTGTTTTCCGGCTGCTGCGCGGTGAGCGAAGAACCGGCGGTCTGCGCGTGGAAACGCAGCATCAAAGAGCGCGGATCTTTCGCACCAAAACGTTCCACCATGATTTTCGCCCACAGGCGGCGCGCGGCGCGATACTTGCCAATTTCTTCGAGCAGATCGCTGTGCGCGTTGAAGAAAAAAGAAAGCTGCGGCGCGAATTCATCGACGCGGAGCCCGGCGTCTAGCGCGGCCTGGACGTAGGCGATGCCGTCGGCGAGCGTGAACGCCACTTCCTGTACGGCGGTCGAGCCGGCCTCGCGGATGTGATACCCGGAGATCGAGATGGTGTTCCATTTGGGAAGCTGGTCGCGGCACCACGCAAAAGTATCGGTGACAATTCGCATCGCCGGGCGCACGGGATAGATGTAAGTCCCGCGGGCGATGTATTCCTTCAAAATGTCATTCTGCACGGTGCCGGAGAGTTTCTGCAGGCTGGCGCCTTGCCGCTTTGCAACCGCGACATAAAGGCAGAGAAGAATCGCGGCCGTGGCGTTGATAGTCATCGAAGTGGAGACTCTTTCGAGCGGAATACCGTCGAAGAGCGTTTCCATATCTTCGAGCGAATCAATCGCCACGCCAACTTTGCCAACTTCACCGAGGGCCAGCGCATGGTCGGAATCCATGCCAATCTGCGTGGGGAGATCGAACGCGACGGAAAGGCCGGCCTGTCCCTTGCTCAGGAGATAGCGGTAGCGCTGGTTGGATTCGATGGCAGTGCCGAAGCCCGCGTACTGGCGCATGGTCCAGAATCGGCCGCGGTACATCGTGGGATAGATGCCGCGAGTGAAGGGAAATTCGCCGGGATAACCGAGAGCGGATTCGGCGTCCCAGCCGGCAAGATTTTCTTCCGTATACAGTCGATCGACGGGGAGGCCAGAGAGTGTAGTGAATTTCTCTTTGCGTTCGGCGGGACTAGCGGATTTGGTTTTGGTATCGGCCATAAAATGAACTCCTTCTTGGACCGGACAAACACTCAAAGTCACCCCGGCCGCGTTGGGGCCTTACAATTTGCGGGCCCTGCGGAACGAAGTCACGGCAAAAAACGCAAACAATAGAGCTATGGCAATGGCCAAGCCGATGAGCCAGCGGGCGACGTCGCGTGTCCACGCGCGCAGCGCGGCGTTAAACCAACCCAACGCAAGAACGGCAAAGACCGCCGCAATGGCTTCATGAAAAAGCTGGCGGAGCGCGCGCCAGAGCCGCCGGAAACCGCCCTGCTGCGACGCCGTAGCAGCGTTCGTGGCCGTTGACATAAGAGCATCTTAGCGCAAACCCGGCCGACCTCCGAACGTGGAGACTACCGCGCCCGGCGTCCTTAGCACCTGAACAATGGTACTGTGGACGGATTAGAGACAACGAAGCGAAGCTCTCTTGTATCCAACAATACCTGGGCCTAGAATGGCCAGAGAAGTACGGGAGACGACGCCTTGCAACTCGACGATCACCTGAAGAATTTGCTCCGTGAACTGGGACACGCCATCAATGACACGGTGTCCGATTCCGACCGGATCACGGGTGCAATTGCCGGAGTGCGCGCGCACGGCTACGATATCGTGTTGAAGCTCGACGCCACCATCGGTCTGGCAAAGCGTGACGCGGCCGCGGCCGAAGCCGCAAAATTGAGTCCACAAGACCGCCGCTTCCTCGAGTCCCTTCGCATCCAGGTGGATCAGGAATCTCTCTCGGAAGAGAATGACAAGAAGCCGGCCCCCCGCCTCTCTATGACGCCCCAGGACGTGCGATTCTTGAAATCACTGCGGATTGCCACGGACGACTCGGAATGAAGAGATTCGTTAAAATTGCCGGGTTCGGACTGCCGCTGATGCTTGCGGCTGCTGGCATTTTCCCCTCGCCTGCTGCTGCGCAGGATCCGATAACCACGCCGATTATCGTTGATACCGCTGTGCCGATCATCGTCGCCGCGGTGAAGCCAAAACCCAAGCAGACCGGACTGGATAAGTTTGAAGGCTTCGTGATGAACGCAACCAACGCGCAGATCACCGTGCGCGCCAAAGGGAACGACTTAGCCATCAGGACGTTCCCTCTTTCGGAAGCCGCCTCCGCGAAAATGCAGAAAATCGTCGAAAAGGGTGGCTACCAATACGGCGATAAAGTGACGGTTTTTTACGAGCCCGCTACTTCGAAAGCGATCAAGTTCAAAGGGAAACCCTCTAAGCCCATTTGATTCGCGGGGCCGCAACATGCTTCGCCTTCCTGCCGTTGCCGGACGCTTTTATCCCTCCCATCCTGCGGAACTAACGGCACTGATTCACAAATGTGTTGTCAGCGATCCGGCTAAGCCCCCTGTTCGTGTGGGTGCCTGCCTTGTTCCGCACGCCGGTTACGTTTATTCGGGACACGTAGCCGGTGCGGTGCTCGCGCGGATTGCGCCGCCCGCCAAAATCATTATTCTCGGCGTGCGGCATTATCCACACGGCGAGGCGGCGGCGATCCTTTCGAGCGGCGCGTGGCGCACCCCTTTGGGCGACGCGCGGATAGACGAGCCACTCGCGGAAGCGCTCAAAAAGGCATGCCCGCTGCTGTGCGAAGACAGTGTGGCGCACAGCGCGGAACATTCCCTGGAAGTTCAGTTGCCTTTCCTTCAGGTGCTGGCGCCGGACTTCACCTTTGTTCCCGTGGCCCTGGGAACCCTGCAATTCGAATCTCTGGTGGGCGTGGGAGAAGCGATCGCGCGCGTGCTTGAGGCCTCAAAAGAAAATGTCCTGCTCTTGACGACCTCGGACTTGAATCATTACGAGGATGACGCCACCACGCGCATAAAAGACCGCAAAGCCATCGAAGAGTTGCTGGCACTGCAACCGCGTAGGCTGTATGACACCTGCCGTAACCATGAAATTTCCATGTGCGGGCTTGGACCTGCGACAGCCATGCTCACCGCACTAAACGCACTCAGCGTAAAAAAATCGGAACTGGTGAAGTACGCGACGTCCGCGGATGTGTCCGGCGACCGCAATGCAGTCGTCGGCTACGCCGGAATAATTTTTTCCTGACGGGCCCGAATCGCGAATTGGTGCTGCGCAAAGAAAACCGGCTCCCCCCTCGGGGAGCCGGTTCTACAATTGTTTCAGCCTCGACTAGTGCGGGCGGCCGCCGCCGGAAGACGGATGCGAAGACGATGCCGAAGGAGCGGGAGATGGTGATGGCGACGATCGGCCCGCGCTGCTGCCGCTCGAAGAGCCGGACCCGCCCCAGCTACCGCCTCTACTGCTGGCGCTGGAACCCCCGCGTTCGCCGCCGCCCGAGTAGCGCGGCGCTGGCGGCGGAACACTATTGCGTGCCGGCGGTGACGAAGCGCTCCGCGTCGCGGGAGGAGCAACAGGAGTGCGCGGCGGCATGACGACCGTCGGCGTCGAACTGGTGGCTGCAGTCCGTCCATTTTCAACGCGCATCTCGCTACTCTTCCCGGCAGACGAAGCCGCCGAAGACGGAGCCGCGGGCGAATTGGTATTGACGAAGCGGTGCTCGCGCGGATCGTAAGCAATCGTGGAATGACTATCGACAGACACGCCTCGAATTCCGGACTTGCCCTCGACGACCGACCTTGAAACGCGAGCCGGCGGCGCGGCGGCAACCAGGCCGCCGCTCAAGCTTTCGCGCGGCGCAGACTTCAGCGCTTCCCATTTTTGCCCGCGCTCGACGGGGATAACCTCCACGGTCGAACCCCTCGTTCCCACGTTAGAGAAAACACCACGCTCCAGATTCAGCGGTGTCTTGCCCTTCTGGTCGAGCGGATGCATGGGCACGATGCCCACTTTTCCGCCCTGGCGAACAAACACTCCCGTCACCGGCCGATAGATGGGATGTGGAGGATTAACGCGCGGGATACCCCTTCGCGGAACGACTCCGTATCCCGGATACCCATATAGAACCGGCGGCGAATAAAACCACCCGCCGCAGGAAGAGTCGAAGAGCCATCCTCCATAGTGATACGGAGCCCAGCCCCACGGTTGATAGCTCACCCACGTCCAGCCAAAACCGGGATCCGTGATCCATTGACCATTCGTAAAGGGAGACCAGCCAAGGCCCGCTCCGAACGGTCTCCAGCCGTATCCGTACGACCCACAGCTGGAAAACGCGCCATAGGTATACAGATCAGCGAATCCCGGCGCGTAATAGGGCGAACCTGTGTACTGCAGCGCCGCGCTCGTAGCCGTCGAGACGCTGTCGATGCGCCCGGAGACCCAGCGATCGAAGTCATCTTCAACGGGAAGACGCCCGACGCTCAGCGAAGAATCATCCCCTGCCTTCATCGAAAGCGACTGGCCCTTTTCGAGCCGCGTCGTGTTCTTATTGTGTAAAACGGTCACGCGGCCCTGGTAAGCCTCGACCGTGCTGCCGTCGTCGTAATTATCCACCCGGAATGTGCCGCGGTGCTCGGCCTCTACGGTGAAGTCCCCGCCCGTAACGCTGAAGTAGTCGCCGCCAGCAGGGTTCACATAAAACGAAGCGCTCCCCTGCCGGAGAACCAGGCGCGTCGTTCGCGCGGAATCATTCAACGAGAGGTCGTAGAACTCCAGGACGGTGTTTTCTTTCAGGAAAGCCATCGCGCCGTTCTCGAATTCCACCTCGGCGCGGCCTTTATCCGTGGCAAGAACGTATCCCTGGCGGATTGGCAAATTCAGTCCAGCCGTCTCCCACGTGGCGCTCGAATCGGAGAGAGGGTCGCCGTGCGTCTGCCGCGCGAATCGCACGTCGCCCTGAACCAGGCTCAGCCGAATGATCCGGGCATGGCTGGAATCGGCCACCGCCGGATGCGCGCTCACGAAGAGCGAACTCAACAGAATGACGAAAAGGAAAGGAACCAGTTTGCGGGAAGTCATAATTCATCCCCTCACGGGGCGCGACCCTAACCATTAGACGGTAAGAAGAACCTGCAGGTTACGCGCGAAGTGCCCTGAACCATCGTCTCCCCCAGGAAAGGCGGCGTCAAGGATAGACTGCATTCACGTACTGTTTGCCGCGAAGTGATAAGATTTCCTTTCGGCAAGCCCGCATTTGCCACGTTTTCGATGCTTGTGGACTCAGCAAGTAGAGGATGGAGAACCGCAATGAGCACCCCGGCGAAATCAAAGCATGTCGCATGGAAAAACGTCGAGCGCGAGCAATTGAATCCGCTCATCGACCGCGAAATGGTAGTCGGCGACAAGATTATGCTGGCGCGCGTGCTGCTGAAGAAAGGCGCGCACGTCCCATTGCATCACCATCACAACGAGCAAGTAACCTACATCCTCGAAGGCGCCCTGAAATTTGCCATTGATGGCCGCGAAATCGTCGTCCGCGCCGGCGAAGTCCTCTGCATCCCGCCGCACCTGCCCCACGAAGCCTGGGCCGTCGAAGATACCGTCGACCTCGACGTCTTCAATCCCCCCCGCGAAGACTGGCTCAACAAAACCGACGACTACCTCCGCCACGGTCGTTAGCGCACGAACAGCAGCACCCGCTACCATCCAGCCTGCTACTCTCTCGCCGTCATTTCGACCGCAGGGAGAAATCTCTCTTCTCTTTCGTCCGAACCTTCCAACGTTCGGACGTTCCAACGGGCACGTGGTCCAGGACGACGAATCTGGAATCTTTCAAGCTCCCCTCAATCGAACGAGGGAGCTTTCGCACATTCACAAATCAAAACAACACGGAGGGGAAATCGGGGACAGACGAGGCGTTTTCTGATACCTATCTGACATGGCCCGTTTGGCTCGTAATGACTCGAAGTTTCAAGGAAAGGGAAAGTTCTCGCCTGTCCCCATCTCCCATCCCATCTCCCATCTCCGCCATCTTCGCCATGAGCCGAAATAGCGTATCTTTTAATAACTCGACGAGGGCACGCGCAACTCGGGTCATGCTCGTATTCCTGATCGTCTGGCCTTGGTCACTGGACTGAGCTGAGGAAGTTCGCGGGCGCGAGCTTCGATTCGCTTCCCAGCCTGCTGCGGAGGGCAGATTTTGTTTGGTGTTTGGCGGCACAATAGCGTTGGACGATTTCCTTCAGGGTTTACAGAAGAGAGAGACTCCAACCGGTATCGAATTTCGCAGGGGTTCTCGGTCTGTTGCGTACTTTCCAGGAAACATCACCATTGCGATTGACGCCTTCGGTGCAAGCTGCAAGCAAAAAAAAGACCCAACTGAGCCAACCGCCGAATTCATGAGTTCGCTCCATCTAGATGTGTTTTGGAAAGACGGCGTTCACTTCAAACCAGTTCGTGAATTCTCGCAGAAGGCTCCTGTGCCCAAAGACGTGGACGATTTGACGAGCAGTCTCCCTAAAATGAAGATGTGGACTTACGCCCTCAGCGTGCATGACGACGGGATTCCGCTCACGTCGCATATTAGTGGGGGCCCCTCGGTTCCGGACTATGTCATCCAATTTCCATTCTGGAACTCTGCCCGGCTCGCTCGCCAACCCCTATCCCCCAAAGCGTCCTCCGATGCTACGATGCCCGCAGGAGGCCACCGTGGATTCCGCAAACCTCGCGCTCGCGCTTCTCGACGAAGCCTACGAAAAAAAGACCTGGCATGGACCGAACCTCTCGCAATCCATCAAGGGAGTCACCGCCAAACAAGCCGCTTGGCGCCCCGGACCGGGCCGGCACAACATCTGGGAAGTGATGCTCCATGCCGCGTATTGGAAATACGCCGTGCGCCGCAGAATCGAAGGCGGAAAGCGCGGCTCGTTCGTCCTGAAAGGAAGCAATTTCTTCCCCCGCCCGGAACCGGGCAAGTTAAAGGAAGCCGCATGGAATGCCGACAAGAAATTACTCGAGCGTGAGCACCGGGCCTTGCGTCAGACCGTCTCGGAAGTATTGCGCACGCCGCGTGGCGCGAAATTTCTGAAACAGCTTTACGGCGTCGCGTTTCACGACATCTATCATGCCGGCCAGATACGGCTGCTCCGCCGTTTGATGGAGCGCTGATCAGCCCACCAGCTTTCGCAGCGACCGTGCAAGAGAGGAAATGTCCTGGGCATCCTGAAAAAGGCGAATGGCCGCGATCCCCGACGCACCGGCCGCGAGACAAGCGGACGCCTTCTCCAGCGTAATTCCGCCGATGGCCAGCACCGGGATCGAGACCGCCCGGCACACTGTGGCAAGACGTTCAAGGCCCTGGGGCGCGCCGAACGCCGCCTTCGATGGCGTGGCGAAAACGGGGCCAAGAAAAAGATAGTCCGCGCCGTCGCGCGCGGCCGATCTAGCCGCCTCCAGCGAGTGGCAGGAAACGCCAATGACAAAATTGTTCCGCGCGCCGCGGTCCACAACAAGCCGTTTGGCTTCCGCGACCGGCAAGCTCTTTTCGCCAAGGTGCACGCCGTCGGCGTTCTCGGTGAGCGCGATGTCCAGTCGATCGTTGACGATAATGTGCGTTCGAGCGGCGTTGCCGGCTTGCGATTTCGCGGCCCGTTGCAAAGCTTCTCGGGTGAGCAACGCGCAGTCTCTCCCCGAAAGATCTTTCTCGCGAATCTGTATCCAATCGACGCCTGCGGCTGCGGCGGCCTCGATCTTCGACGAGAGGCTTTTGTTTGAGTCTCCAGATTCAGTTGCGGCAAGACTGTGCCGGTCCGTCACGTAGCAGAGGAGCATGCCGCGAGATGGGTTATTGAGGTGGGACACGATCAGGCCCCGGGCGCGAACCGATCCAGCCGATCGCCAGGAGAATATCTAAAACGCCGATGCCGCTGACCGCCCCGCGAAACGACGGATGAAGCACGATGGGCATGAGCGAGGGGTAGTGGCTGAGAAAGAAATTCTGCTCCCAATAGCCGGACCATGGCAGATAAAGGAGCATGGCGCCCATTTCGAACGCAAGAACGACCAGCAGTGCGCGATAAACCCGGTTCATGGGCTTAAGGAATCCGTCCTGTCAGGAAAGGTTCAGGATCACCGGATGGGCTTCTGAAGGGCGGCGATGCGCTCGGCCACGTCACGGTAGTCGATGTTCATCGCGTAGACCTGGGAGAAACTTTTCAGCGCCGCTCCAGGCTCGCCCGCCGATTCCTGAGCTACGCCCAAATCATACCGCAACGCGAGGGTGCTTTCCGGATCATTGCCGGGAGTCTTCAGAGCGCGCTCATACCAAATCGCCGCGATGGCGGGCTGGCCCTTCTCCATGAAGGCCAGGCCCAGAAGCGTGCAGCACTGCATGGTGTAGCGGAAGGCGCGCCCGCTATCTGTGGCCTTGGCGACTTTCTGGAACTCACTGATCGCTTCTTCGAGGAGCCCCATTTCACGAAACGCGATGCCCAGGTTGTAGTGCGTTTCGAGGTCTTCGTGTTCCGCGCCCATCTCGCCCAGTTCGGCGCGAAATTCGTCGAATACTTCCTTGAGCGGGCCGGACTCGCTGGAATGCGCGGGCGTCACTACCGGTTTCGATGGAGGCGTTGGTTGAGCATTCGGCGTGGATCCCGAGAAAGCCGGCGCGAGCTCGCCAATGCCGAGCTGATCGATTTCGTTGGCAAGATCCGCAAGGAACTGATCCGAGGCAAAACTGCTACCCGAAGGCGGCGATGACGCAGTGTTCTGCGCGACCGGCGCGGGTGGAGCAAGCGGTTTATCGGGCGGCCTTTGGTCGTACGCGGGGACCAGAGGCTCCGCCTCCAGCACGAGCTCATATTCCTGCTCCAATTCGAATTCGGGCTCGCTGATCTGAGGAGGCTTCTGCGGAGCTTTGGCCGGTGGTTCCTGTTTAGGCTTTGCCGCCACGGGCTTTGCCTTCGTTTTTTCGGCAATAGGTTCCGGTCGGAGTGGAGTTGCGGGAGCAGCATCGGCAACCTCAAACGCAGCGACTCCCGGTACATCTGCCGGCGGAGCGATCAGCGGTTCCTCGCCAATCTCAAACTCTTCCACTTCCCCAGGCTTCGTCTGACGCGTGGCTCCACCCGGAGGCTTCGCCGGCGCTTTGGCAGAGGGCGCAACCTTCGCCTCACTGGGCCGCGTCTCTTCGAGCAGGGTCGCCCACTCGTCCGAAAGATCGACTTCCTGCACCTCGGCCTGCGCCTGCGCGGCGTTTACTTCGACTGGCTTGGGGCGCACTTTCTCTACCGGGGGCGACGGTGCCGCTACGGGAGCGGGTTCCTCCGGCGCTGGTTCGGCGGCGATTTCCGGTATCGAGCCATCCGTCGGCTCAGGCTCCGCGGCCTGGGGAGCCGCGGGTTGTGCCGGTGGAACTGCAATCGCCAATTCTTCGTCCGTCAAACCAGCGGCGCGCTGGAAGCGGCGGCGCAATTCCCCGAATCGTTCCGAGCTGCGCTTGTCGCCTGTTTCGCTATGGATCTGTTCCAATTGCGCGGCGAGTTCGGCGGTGCGCCGGTCATCCCCCGCGCCTAGAACGAAGTCGAGCAATTTCTCGAGTGTCGGCGTGTGGCGGGGCGCGCGGCGCAGAATGGCCTCGAGCAATCCAATCGCTTTCTGCGTCAGGCCATAGCTCGCGAAAAGGTCCACGTCGGTGAGCGACTGAGCGATGAATTTTTGCGTCTCTTCGTCAAGCCCAGCCTCGGTGGACGTGACCACAGGCTTGGCCGGTGGTTCGGGAGCGGATTCTTCGTCCTCGACAGGCAGTTTGGCGGCGGGAGGTTTCAGAATCTCCGCCCGCAAATCTTCCTCGGGAAGCTCCTCAGCAGCTTCGCCCGGTGCCAAAAGTCCCATCTTTTTGAGCACGCCGTTGAGTCTGCGTTTTGCCGAATCGCTCTCCGGATCGCGCTCGACGAGCTGTTCAAAGGTCTTCTTTGCCCGCTCCCATTGGTGGGCGGCAACCAGTGCGTCTCCCAAATGCGCCAACGCATCGGGCAAGCGAAAGGAATCGCTGGTGCGGCCATACAACTCCACGAGCCATTCGAGCGGCTGGATGGAACCAGGCATGCTTGACGCCAGCTCGTTGAGCAGTTTCCCGACGACCTCGTGTTCGCCGGCGTCGATCATGGGCAGCCGAGATTTTTCCAGGATCTCCACGGCTTTTTCCGGGTTTCCGGATTGCAGCAGCGATTCCACGACCTTTTGCATCGGTCCAAAATTTTTCTGGTCCGCTTCAAATACACGATGCGCAAGAGCCGTGGCCTGGTCCCAATCGGAGTTCTTCAGATAAAGGTCGAGCAGGAGTTCCGTCTGTTCGCCGCCCTTCTCAAGATCAGCCACCTGTTCCAGGAGCTGCTCGGCCTTGGCGTGATTGCCCTGAGAAGAATGCGACCGCGCTTTGACGATGACGGCGGCCAGATTGTTAGGCTCGAGTTTCAGCGCCTTGTCCGCAAGCCTCTCGCTTTCCGCCTGGTCACCGCGGGCCAGCGCCCGCTGCGAAGCAGAAACGTAAGCCTCGATGGCGTCACGAGTCTGACCCATGGCCTGGTACAAATCGGCCAGGCGGATCTGGATGCGGAGATTATCGGGTTCCGCCTGCAGAAGTTTTTTCAGCAGGCCAACCGCTTCCGGCTGGCGATTGTTCTTCAGATGAATCTCCGCCAGTTGCAGGAAAAGCGGCCGGGCTTCGCTCATTACGCCTTGCTGAACGTAGAGGTCGGCGAGCTTTTCGAGGGGGCGAATCTCTTCGGGAGCGAGCTTGGCGATGCGTTTGTAGACCGCAATTGCTTTTGTCAGGAATCCGTCGCCGACGAAAATCTGCGCCAGGCGTTCGAAGTAGTCGATGGCCTGAAACGTCTCGCCTTGGCGGATATACAGCTCGCCGATGGTCATCAGCGTGACCTGATCGCGAGGCTCGTACTTCAGAATATTCTGGTATTCGGCTATGGCCTGGGCGACTTTGCCCTGGTTCAGCAGCTTTTGTGCGGCTTCGACGTACTTGCTCTTGTTATAGGCCATGCGCGAACAGGGACAAATCTCCCCTCGGAGTCTGTCCCACAGATTCTCCTCAAATTGTAGCGGTAGCAGAACGGCTCACAACGCTACCTCGTTACGCTATCAGGCCGGAAAAAGGCAAGTCAACGTACGCCGGGCCTAGTGTGAGCAGGCAGTTATCCCCTTTCCTTTCAGGAAATTTGCAGGCGAAAACGAGGCGAAGCGCCTGGGAACTTTTTCTGCTCTCGCACCAGGGATCAACCCTAATTCTCAAGAGGGAGCTGCACTTGGGTCGCGCCGGTGGCCCAGCACCCGGATTCGCGCACAGGCGCAAAGGAATAGCGGTGGAGCGGGGTCGGGCCGTATTGCCGCAGGGCTTCAAGGTGGTCTGGCGTGCCATAGCCCTTGTGGCGCGCCAGGCCGTACTGCGGATAGACGGCGTCCCACTCTTGCATGCGCATGTCCCGGTGCGTTTTCGCGAGGATGGAGGCTGCCGCGATGGAAATGCTGCGGGCATCGCCCCTGATCAACGATTTCTGCTCGATCAAAACATCCAGTTGCATCGCGTCAATGAGCAAATAATCGGGCGAAATCGCCAGTCGCTCCAGGGCGGCGGTCATCGCCTGGCGCGACGCTTGGTAAATGTTCCATGCGTCGATGCGCTGGGCGTCCACTTCGGCGACGGCCCAGGCGAAAGCGTGTTCACGGATGCGCGGTGCGAGTTCCTCACGCCGTTCGGAAGTAAGCTTTTTCGAATCGTCCAGGCCGACAATGCGCCGCCTGGGATTGAGAATCACCGCAGCGGCAACCACCGGGCCAAAGAGCGCGCCGCGTCCGGCTTCATCAATGCCGGCGATGCGCATCCAGCCGAGTTTGCGCGCCGCTCGCTCGAAACGAGTGGAGCAGAGTCGGCTCATTCTCGTGGAATTCTAGCACGCCGCGTGACGAACGAGACCACGATGTCCAACTAGTTTTTTCATGTCCTATTCGCAGCGCAGGGCGACCAACGGGTCGACACGCATAGCTCGCCGCGCAGGAATATAAGAAGCGATCACTGCCACAGAAGCCAGCAGAACGGCAACACCCGCGAATGTGAGCGGGTCGTGTTCACTGACGCCGTAGAGCAGGGTAGAAACCAGCCGCGTAAGAACAAGTGCAGCGAGGCTGCCAACCGCAAGACCGAGAACCGCAAGCTTCGTTCCATAACCGAGAACGAGACGAAGAACGTCGTTTGCCTGCGCTCCCATCGCCATGCGAATGCCGATTTCACGCCTGCGTTGCGCAACGGAATAGGCAGCCACGCCGTACAATCCCGCGCCAGCCAGAATCAGCGCCAGAGCGCCAAATAGCGCAACCAAAGTAAGGTTGAATTGCTGTGGACCTAAATAGCTGGAACGCACGCTCTCCATGGTCTGAATGCGCGAAATGGGAAGCGTGGGGTCAATGGCCCAGACCGCAGAACGAACGGCTGACGCTAGTGTGGTGGGGTCGCCGGAGGCGCGAATCACCCAATCGCGCAAAGTGTCGCCCGTTCCGGCGTCCTGGGAAGCGGGAAGATACATGGCCGGGCGCGGCAGGCCAATGAGCTCGAGCTGATGCACGTCCGAAACGATTCCAACGACGGTGACCCACGGTGCGCCGCTGTTTACGCCGCCAAGCTTGATGCGCTTGCCGATGGCATCGCCATGGGGCCAAAAGTTCTGCGCCATGGTCTGGCTCACGATCACAACGAACGGGGATTGTGGCGCGTCATCCCAGGAAAAATCACGCCCTTGCAGCAGCAGGATTCCCATTGTCGCGAAATATCCGGGAGAGACGGAGCGGAAATCCGCGAACGGCACCTGCCCCGGAGCCGGAGGCGGCTGGCCTTCCACGGCGATACCGGTAGTGCGGCCCTGCATGGTGAGCGGAAGAAAACTGATTCCGCCAACACTCCGAACTCCGGGCAGAGACTGCATTCGCTGAACAGCCTGCCTGTAAAAACCCGTGCGCTCGGGCAGGCCCGAGTAGCGCGGCCCGCGAAGAATAACTCTCACCGTGAGCACGTTGTCTGGCCGAAATCCGAGAGGAATCTGCTCAAGACGAACAAAGCTTCGCAGCAGCAGACCCGCGCCAATCAGAACGATGACGCCAAGCGCCATTTCCACGACGACGAGAAGACCGCGGGCGCGTACACGTCCGATGGGAGCGGATTCGCGACCTCCTTCTTTCAATTTGCCGGCAACTTCGCCGCGCGCAGACTGGAATGCCGGGAATAGCCCGAAGATGAGCCCGGCCAGAAGCGAAACGCCGAAGTTGAACGCCCCGACGAGGGCATTCAGGTGAACTTCGGCGAGATTTTGTTCGGCGGGGGCGTATCCGCGAAGAACGTTGATTCCCCAAAACGCGAAGGCGAGGCCGAGCACGCCGCCGAGAAAGGAAAGGAGAAGGCTCTCCACGACAAGCTGGCGGAGGACGCGCGCGCGGCTGGCTCCGAGCGCCGAGCGAATAGCCAGCTCGCGGCCACGGACCGAGGCGCGCGCCAGGAGCAGGTTGGCGACGTTCGCGCAGACCATCAGGAGAAGCAAACCGGCCACACCGGAAAGCATCAGGAGAGGCCGCCGCATGTTCCCGGCGCGCTGGTCCTGCAGGGAAATAAGCCTGGCGCCCACGCCTGTGTTGGAGTTCGGGTATTGGGTGGTCAGATGCTGCGCGATGACTTCCATTTCAGACTGAGCTTGTGACAGCATCACACCGGGTTTGAGCCGGGCGACAACGCGGAGAAAATGGCTGCCGTGGTTGGCGACTTGCTCCCCCGTAAGCGCAAGCGGAACATAGAGCTGGTCGTCTGGATCAGGAAAGCGAAATCCCTGCGGCATGATGCCAATGACCGTGTAGCTCTCTTCGTCCAATCGAATGATGCGCCCAATCATGCTGGGATCGGCGGCAAAACGATTGGCCCAGAGACCGTAGCCAAGCAGAGCGACTTGAGCGGCGCCCGGGCGATCTTCTTCTGCGGTAAATGCGCGGCCGAGTATCGGATGAGATTCCAAGACAGAAAAAATGTCAGCGGAGAAGGCTTCGCCTTCGATGCGCACGGGCTCGCCAGTCCCCGTCAAATTCCAGCTGCGATAGCTGATTGCCGCCATCCCGCTGAATGCCGTGTTGCGATTTTTCCAGTCCGCGAAATTTCCGGGCGCCGGGGTGTCTTGGTCGTTCTGATAGTGAGGGAGATGAACGTCCTCCCAAACCATCGCGAGCTGCTCGGGATGCGGAAAGGGCAGCGGACGCAAAAGGACTGCTTCCATGACGCTGAAAATCGCCGTGTTCGCGCCGATGCCGAGCGACAGAGTGAGGACGGCGACTGCCGTGAAGCCTGGACTCTTGCGCAGCATGCGCAGGGCGTAGCGTACGTCCTGCAAGAGCGTTTCCAGGAACGGCAATCCCCGCCGTTCGCGATAGAGTTCTTTGGTCTGTTCGACGCCGCCGAATTCGCGCCGCGCGGCGTGCGCTGCTTCTTTGGGATTCATGCCGCGCCGAATGTTTTCCTCCGTAAGCGACTCCAGGTGCGCTCGGAGTTCGGCCTCAAGTTCATGGTCTAATTGAGGTTTGTGGAAGAGCCCGCGCAGGCGCGCGCCGAAAATGCGAAGCCACTCCACCTCAGGCACCTTCCGTACCGCCAAGAAGGCGAGTCATGAGCGCGGTCATGCGCTCCCAACTCTCCGTTTCCGCGAGTAATTGTTTGCGCCCGGTCCGCGTCAGCGAGTAAAACTTCGCCTTGCGGTTGTTTTCGGAAGCGCCCCATTTGGAAGTAATCCAGCCGCGTTGCTCCAGCCGCAGCAGGGCGGGATAAAGGGTGCCTTGGTTCAGCTTCAGCAAGTCCTCGGAGACTTGTTGGACGCGCTGAGCAATGCCGTAGCCGTGCAGCGGGCCCATAGCATGCAGCGTTTGCAGAACAATGAGGTCGAGCGTGCCTTGCAGAACTTCTCCGCGCGGAGGAGCCATATTGTCTCCTTTAGATAAACAACAGGAGGATATGCTCCTTCCTGTTGAATGTCAACAGGGCGACTCCATCACCACCAAAACAAAAGCCCCGGTTGCCCGGGGCTTTTGTTCGTTGATTCGCGTGAAAATCGAGTACTGCGGCTTAAGCTTTCGCTTCGGTGCCCGCGGTCGCCGCAGCGGCAACCACTTCTTCGCGTCCTGCGCGCTTGATGCGCGCCGCCTTGCCCTTCAAATCGCGCAGATAGTACAGCCGGGCGCGGCGTACTTTGCCCTTGCCAACCACCTCAATCGAGCTGATAGACGGCGAATGCAGCGGAAAAATGCGCTCAATGCCGACGCCAAAACTAACCCGGCGCACCGTGAACGTCGCGCCGGAGGCCCGGCCTTTCTTGGAGATCACCACACCCTCGAATGCTTGGAGGCGCTCCTTCACCTTCTCGCCTTCGCCTTCCTGCAGGCGGACGTTCACGCGCACGGTGTCGCCCGCGCGGAACTCGGGGAGGTCTTTGCGCAATTGCGCTTCATGTAATTTACGAATTACCGGATTCATGTTCCCATTTCCTTTTAGACCCACTCAGGCGGGGCCAACTCTTAAGACGCAATCCACAATTATAAACAAATCGTCACACTTTTCCTAGCAGATTTCAATTCGCCTATCAACAGAACAGCCTGATCAGCATACCGTTGACAGCCGCCTAATAAAGCAGTCAAATTACAAAAGCAGTACGTTGGCCGGCAGGAGGTCCACTGCCATGAACAAACTAACCAAGCAAATCTGTGAAGTCGCCCTCGTTTTAGCGCTGCTGTTGTTCCTCTCGGCCAGCGCTCGAGCGCAGGACCAGCCATCGGAAGCTGGACAGATCTCAAACACCTTGCGTTCGGCCGCTTATCCCGAAGCCATCTTCGCCAGCATCATGCCCGACTGGGAGCGCGGGTATGTGATCCACTACGAGTTCGAAGTGAATCACAGCCCGGATACTCCGATGGTCGTGATGTACGACGCCTCCGGGAAGCGCATCCGTGAGGGAAGAATCTGGCCTGTGGGCGCCGGTAGCGTGCGCATTACGAGGACCGCTGCAACCCGCGAGGGAGCTATCCTCGCAGGTGGTAACGCCATCATGCAGGATGGGTCCAGCCAGGGTTACATCGTCAAAACGGACCCTGCGGGAAACACCGCCCAATCGTTACTAACCGGTTCTTTCAAGCCTGGGCAAATCTGCGAGGCGTCCGACGGCACGGTTTGGAGCCTCGGAAGGAACTTGAGCCCCAATGACGGCCAGCAACACAATACCGATGTTCTTCGGCACTACAGTTTCGAAAAGGGTCTGCTGCACAGTTTTCTGCCGGAAAACACGGTGGCAGCACCGGGCACCTCGGAAAAGTTGTGGTTTGTGTCATTCGGCAGCTATGTTCGATGCGGGAAGAACAAAGTTTCCGTGTACCTGAGATTCACGAACGAATATGTGGAGGTCAACACCTCGTCATTCGAAGTGAAGCGATGGAAATTGGACGAGGCCGTGGTGCAGCAGAGGAAGGCAAACGGCTTGGCTGTGACCGAAGATGGAAGAGTCTATGTGAGCTTCCGTGCCAGCGGGTCGGAAGGTCTCCCTTTGGTCCGCGGTCTATACCAAATCAAAACGGCGTCAGGAAACCCCCTCGCAAAATTGCTACCGGTTGCTGGCACGGTAACTACGATCGAGTCGGGTAAAGCTCTGCCCCGTGGGACTTTCACCATGCTTTGGGGCGCGGATGGCAATCAACTGGTTGTCTGGCGGATGGAACACAACGATTCGTTTTTGTCGTGGGTCAATGTAATCAACGGTGAAAGTACGGACTAGCCTTCACGTCGCCTGAATTGTCTGCATACACAAAAAGCATAGTGCCCCGAGAGGTCACGCCATCGCGGATGTTGACGTCTGCTTGCGAATCACCGTTTCCGCGAAACGCTGCATCTCTTCCATTTGCGGGCTGAATTGCAGCAGAACCAGGTCGATTCCCGCGGCCTCGAATTGGGCGACTCGCTCGGCCACTTGTTCGGGAGTGCCGACGAGGCCGGATCGCAAGCCGCGATTCGAGACCGAATAATCCTCCAGGGAGACGCGTTGCTCGAGTTGCGTTCCGGCAAGCCATTGCTGGTAATTCGCATAGCCGGCCGCGGATTGTTGAACGTCCGTTATACGACGCAGCTCGTCCTGCGCTTCGCGTTCCGTGTCGCGAACAATCGCATAACCGGCCACGCCGAATTTGAGCGGCGGCAAATTGTGTTTTGCCCGGCGTTCGCGCAGATCGGCGATTTTCTCGTGCACTCGTTCCGGCGGATCACCATGCATCAGATAGGCATCGCACTTTTCGACGATCAGCTCTTTCGCCGCGGGCGATTCACCTCCCGCGTACAACGTTGGCCGCGGTTTCGCCACTGGTTTCGGTTCAAGAACGTTATCTTCCACGCGGTAATATTTCCCCGAATAGGAAAAATGGTCCTGCTTCCACACGCCGTCCAGAACGTCGAGCCATTCGCTGGTGCGCGCGTAGCGGTCGTCATGTTGCTCGAAGGCTACGCCATACTTGCGCGCTTCGTCCGCCCACCACGAAGAGACCACGTTCAGAGTAAGCCGGCCGTTGCTGATCTGATCGATGTTGGCGGCCTGCTTCGCCAGCAGCGCCGGCAGATGAAACGTTGGGCGCACCGCCACCATTAACTCGATTCGCTCCGTCACCGCGGCCAGCGCCGCGGCCGTGGACCACGCATCCAGCGAAGGCGCTTCGACGCCCTTGATGTCGTTGAGATTCAGCTCCGCGATCAGCGTCAGGTCAAAGCCAATCCGTTCGCTGCGCTGCGCTAGCTTCTTCACGTACGCCCAGCTCATCTCCATGTTTTCATTTTCCACGTTGCGCAGCCACCCACCGAAAACGGGAAGCCAATAGCCGTATCTCATCGCGGGCCTCCGCTGGCGGCAACGCGCTCACCGCGATTCGCCTCGTGACGCTGCGCCTCCGCGATGAGGAAATCCGCGAGCCGCGCGTAGGGATTGAAGCCGATGACACGCACCGGATCAGCAACGAAATTGGAAAGCGCATTCACGTCGTAATAAAGCTGTCGTCCTGTCCGGTCGTCGACAACGTACTCGATTCCGCCAACCTCGACCCCGGCGAGCTCCACGATGCGTTCGACGTCTTCGATCACTTGCGGCGCCGGATCGTAGCCTTCCACTTTCGTGCCGGTCTTTGGCGCATCCACGGGGCACGCGATGCGCGTCAGTTCTTCGCCTCGCGTGTTCTGGCAGATGTCCGCGGGACACAAGTTGTAACTCTCACCGGTAATGTGAATCCGGATCGCATAGAGGAATTTCCCGCCAAGGACCTCGACGCGCGTAATAATTCCGTCGCGCGCCGAAAATGCCTCCTGCACTAACGCCGTGGAATCGATGCCAAAGTAGAGACGATCCGCTTCTATCGCGTTGCGCAGGTCGTCTCGCGAATTGAATCGCTCAATCCCTGCGCCGCTGCCGCCGATGTTCGGCTTGATGACCACGGGATATCCGATGGCTTCGGCCGCATCCAGCGCCTGCGACGGATGATTGATGACTCGCGCTTTAGGATAAGGCAATCCCAGCTTTTCCAGGTTTGCGAGTTGCAGCGCCTTGGAAATTTCGTGCGCGAAGCAGCGGTAGCCGTTCACCACGCGCACGCCTTTTGCCTCGAGATGCGCCAGATAATTCAGTGTGTAGAAAATCGCGTGGCCCAGACCGCGCTGCCACGCCGAGGGGCTCATGCGGTTGAAGAGCAGCGAGTATTCGCGTTCCGGCGACGCCACATCGTAGTGGTGGTGACGCGCGTCAATCTTCAGCCACGGCACGCCGCGTTCGTCCAGCTGCTGAAACAGCGGCCGGAACCAGTCCGGATGCTCGTAGTAAATCGCGATGGGTTTTTCCAATTCGAAACCGTTGCCGTTTGCTTCCTTACTCATGAAACGCTGCACCCCACCATGGAATGATTCTCACCGCTAAATAACAACGGCCGCTCGTCTGGAGCGGCCTCGAAATTCCTTCAGCTCTAAATCTGCTCTAAACCGAAGAACCTCTGAAGCCGCCTTGAACCGCGCACCTACAAATACAACAGCATAGACAAGCACGGGCCGCCAAAAATTCCACACATGTCTGCGCGTTTACGCTCATTTCGATCTTCGGGCTGGCCATGAACTCCAGAATTCTTTTCAGCGCCAGTGACGGCCCAGTTGACACGCCAAATTCGACTTTCTCATGTTTCACTTGAAGACCGCAAGAGCGCCGTAGCGAGCGGACGGCGGAATTGCGTTGACAAGAACAGGGTTAGGGAATACTGTCAACGCACACTGGCCGGTGCCGCGGGCGCAAGCCCTGACATTCCAGGTTACCCACTAGACAGAACGCCGTATCCCCCTCGCCATCCGTGAAGCCCGCGACTGAGCGACGAGGAACGACCTTCCAACGTTTTGCTCCGCGCTGCTGACTGGCCAGCCAAGGAGAGATGCATGAATAGACGATTGATTGGTGTGCTTGTGGCCCTGGTTTTGATAACAGTGGCGATGGTTCGTTCTCCAATCGCTTTTTCGCAGATGGAACCAACGCCGACGGTGTATACGTTTGTAAGCCAGTTCCAAGTGCCGCGGGCGAATTGGGCGGGATACTCGGAGGATTCCGAGAAAACCGTCGTTCCGATCCTAGAGAAGTTGACGGCCGACGGGACCATCGGTGGCTGGTCTACCTTTGAGACGATCGTGCATACGCCTGATGGATATACACACGGAGCGGCGTGGTCTTCGACATCGATTTCGGGGCTGATGAAGGTGCTCGACGAAGTTCGCAAAGCGGGACCACGGCCCGGGCAAATCGCAGCGACCAAACATGAAGACTTGTTGATGCAGACGTCGCTGTACCACGCAGGGAGCGGGACACCGGCGTACTTGCGTGTGGTCTGCTCCATGGCGAAGGCCGACAAGCCGGAAGGTTACACTGCAACGATGAAGAAGCTTCTGGTGCCGACGTTTGAGGAACAGGTCAAAAAGGGCGTGGCTACGTACTACGGCATCGACCAGCAGTACGTAAACACTTCGGCGCAATCGCTGCGCTGTGTCGTAATCGAATACCCCAATGCGGAAGGCATGGACAAGTGGGCAGCGGCCATCAACGCGACGATGAGTAAGTGGACTCCGGCAGAACGCGCGGAATTCGCAGCTTCCACCGTGCCGGATAGCCGGCGCGACTTCATGGCGCGGATCACGCACTCCGGCCATAAATAGCTGATTGCGGCTGTTGCATTAAGAAGAGGGAGCGAAGTTGGCTCCCTCTTTGTTTATTTTCGACTAGCCGCGTCCCCAGATCTTAAACCGAGGGGCGCGGGACCCGGCGTCCCCGCATCAATAGAGCATAACAACGATTCGAAAGGGCGCAGAGTCATGCGACTTTTTCGGCGGGCACGCGCCCACGGCTGCGGCCTTGTAGCGGCCGGATTGAAGTTCCTTTTTTAAGCCCTCAGGCAGCTGCGATATGTCTGGCGTTTCGTAGTGCGCGACGTACCGCGGCTTGTCCCTTCCCGCATAGTCGCGGTCGAGATCACAGTTCTTCCGGGCGTCGTCTCCAATGTTGAGCAAGCGCAACCCGCGAGCGGCGATGAGTTTCCCGACCCGTTTTTCTTGCTGTTCGATGGGGAGAAGCGTAACAACGCGGGCAAAATCCTCCACGGCGAACACCTGCTCGCCACCCTCGACCACCGCGATCCCGACGGAATCGCTGACGGCATCGAGGATATTCGCGCGGTGCCCGGGCGAATGCATCCAGCCATCGTGGAACTTGTCGGCGGACGCCCCCATGCCAATATTCTCCGTAATATGACTGAAGCTCACCCCTTCCTCTCGCGCCCGCGTCGCCAGGTCAGCTTCGCCAGGCACTTGGTGCTCAAGCAAATCCTGCTCTGCCATCCGTGCGGCATGCTTGCGCGCCGCGCGCGCCAGACCCTCCTCCCACTTCAAGAGCGCAAGCCCCCTTGCCGCCCTTTCGTGATTCACGGAGTCGAACAGCAGTTTTTCTGCGTCGGAGATTTTTTCCTGGGCCGGGCACGGCTGTGCAAAAAGGAATGCAAGTGCAAATATTTGCGCCGCCCTATGCGCCAGACAATTTCTCGTCATGGCACACTCTCCTCACTCTTCGCAGCACCAGAAGGACATCTGACGTGCATTCATCGTTCGCTTGGAAACTAATCGTGCTACGGGAAAACCATCCGTAAACAGGTGATATTGCCAGTCTTGCCTACTTGAACTCAAAACACAAAGGCCCCTTAGCCCTCCGTCAAAAGACTCTTGTTAAGTTTTCCTGCAATTAGGTATAAGATGGCTTCAAGTCCGGGTACTTCCCTTAGGTAATTCACTGGTTGGAGTCCGCATGTTTTTGCGCATGCCCCGTTGCGCGTTCCCCTTTCTCATCCTTTACTTCTCTGTCCTTGCTCCTTGCCTAGGCGCGCAATACTCATCTCTCCCGCCCGGGGAAGACCATCCGATCCTGGGTCCTAGGTTACAGAAGGAATTGGGAAAAGCCCTGGAAGCGTTGCGGGCCAACAAACCTGCCGACGCACGCAGCCACTTGGATGCGGTCTATCGGTCTGCTCCTGGTGACGCGGACGCAAACTTCCTTTTTGGGGTTTATTCCTCACAAGTGAATGACTGGGTGCACGCTAGGAGCTACTGGCAAAAGGTTTTGTCCCTTTCTCCAAACCATCTCGGCGCCCTATTGTCCTTGGGCGGTGCTCTTATGCGGGAAAGCAAGCCCAATGACGCAGCTCAGTACCTCAACCGGGCTGTCGAAGCTGAGCCTACCTCCTGGCGCGCCCATGCGGTCCTCGCGGAGGCCTTTCTGCGGCAGGGATTGCTGGATAATTCCATCAAAGAAGCAGAGCGTGCGCTCGAGTTGGGTCATGGCCAGGCCGGAATTGCTCAGCCGCTCCTGGCTCGCGCCCTCCACTTACGCGGCGACCAGAAGCGGGCCATCCAGGTTCTGCAATCGTATCTCCGGGAAAATGCTGCGGACGCTGCCGCCGCGAAACAACTCGAGAATCTGGAGACTTCCTTCGAATCGGCAGTGGAATCTCGGTCCGCCACGGCATCGACCTCCCCACCTGAGCCTATCCTGACAACTTCGGCTCTTTTGCCTTCGAATTGGTTGCCCCCCGACATTGACGAAAAAGTTCCGCCGGTGGAACCCGGCGTCGCGTGCAATCTTGAAGAAGTCATAAAGAACTCCGGGAAGCGGATCCAGGAATTTGTCGCCAACGTCGATCGGTACGCCGCAACCGAAGCGGTGACTCATGAATCGATCAACAAATGGGGGTTCGCCTCTCATCCCATCAAGTTCCAGTTCGACTATCTTGTTTCGATCAAGCAGAAACGCCTCGGCCTTCTAACTGTCGATGAATACAGGGACACTCACTATCTTCCGGCCAAATTCCCCGATGGCGTAGCTACCACGGGGCTGCCGGCGCTGGTGCTCATCTTTCATCCATACTATGCGGAAAACTTCGCGATCTCTTGTGAGGGCTTGGCACGGTCGAAAGGCCAGTCGGCTTGGCAAGTGTATTTCCGCCAAAGGGCCGACAAACCGAATACGATCCGCTCCTACAAGATTGGCGCTGAAGGTCCGGCCTACCCGGTTGCGCTCAAGGGGCGCGCGTGGATTGCCGCAGACAGCTTTCAAATCGTCCGGCTGGAAACGGACCTCATCAACCCTTTGCCACAAATCCGGCTGGTTTCCGACCACGCAACCATCGAATATGGTCCGGTGCATTTCAAAGCGCGCAATCTGGACATGTGGCTTCCACAGAATGCGGAAGTTCATTACGATTGGAAGGGCCGGCGCAGTCATCGGCGCCACAGTTTCAAGAACTATCTGCTTTTCTCAGTGGACGAGAAACAAAAGATCTCGGAGCCCAAGGGCGTAGGCAGGGACGACAGCGGGGCGATGGTGCCCGAGTCGGGGCAGGGCGCGACCGAAGGCCGCAGCACCTGGCGTGACTTGGAAGAGTTGTGAGTCGTCAGTCGCCAGTTTTCAGATCTCAGTCAAGCCGCGAGCTTTGAGTGCGAGCGCTGGTCGAAGGGTCAGACGAGATCGTCGACGGTCGGCCGCACAGCGCCCTTCCAGTTGGCGTCAAACTGTTTGCGGACGAAACCGGCGTCGTAGGTCTTCTCCTGAGCCTTCAGGGCTTGCTCGAGGCCGAAGAGCGAACGCGGGTTGCGAGGATTGCGATCGAGGTCCGCGCGGAAGGCCTCTTCGGCTCCAGCATCATCACCAATTTTCAGCAGCACCGCGCCGAGGGATTCACGCACTGGATAGAACCAGTCTTGCGGCTCGTCATACTTCAGCGAATCTTGAACAGCGACGGCGGCGCGCAGTTGGTTCACCGTGGCATCCATATCGTTTTTCGCGAGCGAGATCTTTGCGCCTAGCACGTTTTCCGCGATCTTCAGAATGTCCTTGGTTTTGTTGTTGATGGGCATCTGGAAGATAGCATCTGGCGACGTCTTCTCTTCCGCTTCGGCAACAAATTTGTGCTCGGCTTCCGCTTCCTCCAATTTTCCCGTGCCAGCCAGGGCCAGGCCGCGAGCGAAATGCCAGAACACCGTTGCGGTGTGCATGGCGGGGTCGGGCTGCGGGGCTTTCAGAATTTCGTTCCACTTGTGAAAGCGCACCTCGACGGCCAGCGGCACGGTCATGAAGCCCTCGAGCGGCGGCATCTCTTTCACATGAGGGCCCACGTTGGCAGCGAGCAACTGCGCGCCGCGGCGGGACTCAGGATAATTTCCGTTCATCGCCGCGGCCATGGCGATGAAATGCAGGTTGTGACTGTAATACATCATCGTATAGAGGCCTTCGGCGGCTCGGGCTTTGATGTAAGCCTGATCGGCGAGCGCGGCTTTCTGATTGGTTTTCACCGCGGCTTCGTAGTCACCTGTGCGGATGTAGATGTGCGCGGGCATGTGCACGATGTGTCCGGCTGCAGGCGCAAGTTGCGCCAGCCGATTCGCTCCCGCCAAAGCGCGTTCCGGCGATGAGGAGGCTTCCACGGAATGAATGTAATAGTGAATCGCGCCGAGATGATTGGGGTCGCGGCGAATCACAGACTCCAGCGTGGAGACAATTTCTTCCGTGCCTTCTTCCGGCGTGCCGTCCGGGTGCCAGAGCCCCCAGGGATGCAGGTTCATTCCGGCTTCGGCGAAAAGAGTGGCAGCATCGAGATCGTCGGGGAAGCGCTTCACCACGTCGCGCATGGCATCGCGATACTGTTCCGCGGCGGCGTGCAAATCGGACTTGGGATCGGCGGGAAAGCGTTTGGCAAGCGCGGCGATGTATGCCTTGTCACTTTCAGAAGCATCGGGTGCGAGTGTCTGCGCTTTCTCGATGGCGGCGTGGGCCTGCGCAAAACGGTCTTCGCTGGCGGGATCGTTATAATTGGGGCCGACAGCTTCGGCGATGCCCCAATAGGCCATGGCCAGTTTGGGATCGAGGTCGGCGGCACGCTGGAAGGAGCGCGCGGCTTCGTCATGATTGAAGGCGTAGATGAGCCGCAAGCCCTGATCGAAAAATGCCTGTGCTTGCGCGTTCTTGGCGGAGACCGGGTGATGCCAATTGCCGTAGCCGGTCATGAGCGTAGCGGATTTTGCTTTAGCGGGAGCGGCGTGCTCAGGATGCTCCTGCGCGAAAGCGGCGATGCACACCGCCAGAATAATGGCGAGCAGGGTTAGGACGCGGCGATGCATTCGGAACCTCCAGAGTAAGTGGGATGGTCTAGTTGGCGGATTGTAGCATCCCGAAGATGGCGGGGTGCAGGAGATTACCAGTCGGGAACCTCTGCGTCTCCCCTGGGTAGCCGGCACCCGGTCGTTGCAACGCAGCGTAATACAGCATATTATTCCGTATTATAAGAGTCGCGTTGTGGGGCATTATTTATGAGTACGCTAAAGACAATCAGTTTTCGGATTCCGTCCGATACCGTGGAGTCGCTGGATGAGCTGGCCGAGAGCATGGATCGCGATCGCAGCCACGTGCTGAACGAGGCGGTGGAATATTATCTGCGACTCAATGAGCATCACATCAAGCTGATCAAAAAGGGCTTGCGCGCGGCCGAAAGAGGGGACTTTGTGCCGGACGCGGAGATGAAAAGGCTGATCGCCAGAATGCGGCGAGCAAAGTAGCTCACTGCGATGCGCGTGCGCTGGACGATTCCTGCCCGGGAACAGTTCGTTAGTGCGTACGAATACATCGCCGAGGAGAGTCGTGCGGCGGCGGCTCGGACTGCTGATCAAATCTGGGAAAGCGCGCAGCTACTTGCCCGTCACCCCATGGCGGGGCGCGTGGGGCGTGTGGCTGATACACGCGAGCTGGTCATTTCGGGTACTCCTTTCCTGGTCGCGTACCAGATAGAAAAGAACGACGTGCGCATTCTCGCAGTTCTTCACGCCGCCCGGGAATGGCCGGAGGGATTTGAGTAGGAGCCGCTTGTTGGTTACGCTCCTTGAGATTTGGCGCGTTTCTCGACGGTTTTTTCCAAGCCTTGGAATTCGAGCGGCAGATGAGCGTCGACGAGGGATGCGCCGCCGTCGGCCTCGATCAACTGGCCGGTAATCCACGCAGCTTCCGGCGAGCAAATGAGCGCGACGACGTTGCCGATATCCGCGGGAGTACCGAGGCGGCGCATGGGCGTCCAGCCGCGTTCTTGCCATTCGCGCAAGCCCGTTTGGAAGGCTTCGGGCAAACTGTTTAGCACGCTGTCCTCAACCCAGCCGGGGCTGATAGAGTTCACTGTGATGCCGCGGCCTGCCAGAGCAACCGCAAAATAGCGGACCAGCGACTCCATGGCGGCTTTCGCGGCGCCCATGGCCACCCAGGGCTGCCAACTGCCGAAGCGTCCACCGGGAGCGAAAGTGATGGCGACAATCCTTCCGCCATCGGACATGAGCGGAGCGGCTTCGCGAACGGCGACTAGAAACGCCTTGGCCTGGGAATCGACGGCGGTGTCCCATTTTTCGAGGGAGATCTCCATGGGCGCTTCGTAGAAGGTGGGGGCTTCCGTGCGGGCGTTGCTGACGAGGATATCGAGCCCGCCGAACTCCGAGCGGACCTGCTGAAACATGCGGCGGATGTCATCGGGCCGGCAGATGTCGGCTTGTACGATGAAGCCGTCTGAGCCGTGAGCGCGAATTTTTTCGAGAGTGGACTGGGCGGCTTCCAGGTTGCGGTAGTAATGAACGGCGACGCGTGCGCCTTTTTCGGCGAGCTTGAGCGCGATGCCGCGGCCGATGCCGCGCGAACTTCCAGTGATGAGAGCGTGTTTTCCCTGGAATGACATAAGGACCTCCTGATGGAAGCGGATGTTAGCGCCGTGGATGGATGGACAAGGAGCACCGACAGAAGTCGGTGCTCCTCGTAGACTATGTGGTGAAGCTAAGGTTTCTTTACAGGCTTCTTGGCGGAGGTAGGTTCCATGGTGGCGGCTTTGGGTTTTGTGCTGGCTGCCATTGCCATGGTGGCTTTCGGGTGCCAGAAGTCGGAGGCGACTTTAGCGACATTGTCGGGAGGATTGCTGATGTCCGGGACATACCGGTAGAGCACGGACTCTGAAGTTTCGACAGCATCCGCGTTGACCTTCTGGAATTTCTTAAAGCCCTCTTCGCCGAGGATTTCGCGAATTGTGGGATTGTGGTCGAAGCCGCCCATCGAAGAGCGCAGCGAAGTCACGTAAAACGTGGCGCCTCTGGTGCCTTCCACGACCTGCGAGATGAGCAGGGGCGGCAAGTCCGGATTCTTTTCGCCAGCTTCCTTAACTTCCTTGAGGAGATCTTCGAATTCCGTCACGTGCCCTGAACGGATGTGCACCGCCGTGGTGCGCAAGAAGCGGGATTCGCCAATGAGTTTGGCGTAAGTATCGGCGTCGGTGGGAGGTTTGCGGCTGAGGTCCATGCGGCGACGGCGAAGTTCGCTGCGCGACCAGACCAGGCAGCTCATGAAGTCCTGCTCGAGTTTTTCGGTAGCTTCTTTGCCGAACGCCTTGTTGACGGCCGCCATGCTCGCGTCGTTGGATTTGTCGATGTCGGCGTAGTCCTTGCGAATGCTGGTGTACTGGTAGACGCCGCCTTCGCCATAGAGGGTTTCCATAGCGAGCCAATGGTCGCCATTGAAACGGCGGTTGGCATCCACCCATTTCTTGTTGAGGGCGTTGAACTCACTGATTTTTTCTGGCTTCACCTTGACGATGAAGACGTCGAGATAATCTCCTTGCGCCTGGACAGCCACGGGCGCTGCCAAGCACACGACGACAGCTAACGCCCAGAGGGCTCTGCGGAAAGACATATGTTCCTCCTTCGATCGAGAATGCTGGGAAGGGACCTAGTGGGCGGACTCTACACCTGCGAGGGGAAACGGTCAAGGAGAGCGGGTGAGCATGTCGCCGCAAAATGAGAATGTCCGGTTTGTGCAAAGTAGAAATGTCCGCTTTCATGGTTGGCCGAGGGCCCCATGGAAACGGAGCGCATCGCCTTGAGCCAACGAGAACGGGACCGATTGAAAGTGTTGCACGAGGTAAAGCAAAAGCATCTGACGCAGGTAGCTGCAGCCAAGCGGTTGAAAGTAACCGACCGCCAGGTGCGGCGGATGCTGCTCCGCATTCGCGAGCGCGGGGATGGTGCCCTAGTTCATGGACTACGAGGCCAGCCATCGAACCGCAAGTTGGCGGCCCGGTTCGAGCACAAGATTCTGGAGCGCCTACGCCAGCGTTATGCGGATTTCGGGCCCACGCTGGCCGCCGAACACCTGGCCAAGGAGGGATTCCTGGTGAGTCGCGAGACGCTGCGAAAGTGGATGACCAAGGCGGCCTTGTGGCGTCCGCGCTCGCAGCGGGTGAAGACGGTGCATGTGTGGCGGGAGCGCAGAGCCAGTTTCGGAGAGTTGGTGATGCAGGACAGCTCTCCGTTCCGATGGCTGGAGGAGCGCGGCCCGGCTTGCCAGTTGATCGCCCTGATCGATGATGCCACGAGCCGCGTCTGGGCACGTTTCACCGAGCACGACACCACGGAAGAGAACTTGCGAACGTTCCAGGGATGGTTACGGCGGTATGGACGTCCCTTGGCCCATTACACGGATAAAAACAGTATTTTCCGCACGGCCAGGCCCGCAGCGCTGCCGGAACAACTCCGAGGAGAAGGAGCACGCTCGCAGTTCGGGCGGGCTCTGAAAGAGTTGGGGATCGAATGGATCGCGGCACACAGTCCACAGGCGAAAGGGCGCATCGAGCGACTGTTTGAAACTCTCCAGGATCGTCTGGTGAAGGAGATGCGGCTGGCGGGAATCGACAGCATCCAAGGAGCGAATCATTTCCTGGAGATGCATTTCCTTCCCGAATGGGAACAACGGTTCACCGTGGCACCACGCCACGCACGCAATGCTCATCGGCGGCTGGGTCAGGAGCATCGCTTGGAGGAAATCCTGAGTGTGCGCGCCGCACGTAAGGTAGCCCAGGACCATACCGTCAGCTGGGAGGGAAACCGCTGGGGTGTATCGCGGGAAGAAGTCTGCGCTGGTTTACGGGGAGCGCAGGTGGAAATCGAGCGGCGGCTGGATGGTTCGCACTGGTTGCGCTTCCGCAATCGCTATCTGCGCCTGCGCCACTGTGCGGAACCGGCCCCGCGCGCGGTAAGTCCTTCCGGCCTACGGCCTCCAGTCCTTACCGCAAAGCAACAATCAAGAGTTTACAAAAGTGCCCCGCCCAACCACCCATGGCGGACATTTCAATATGGCAGAAAACAGGACATTTCTACTTTGCGTTGACAGGCATGGGAGAAGCGTTCCTTTTTTAGTGCGCGCGTTGACACGCTTGCAGGCGTCCGATACGCTTTTGAGTTTACTCAGCTTGAGTTATCGCATCTGAGAGGAACGGACAAACCGCCGCATGGCCGAAGAAAAGCTGC
>WNFT01001022.1_pt1 | contig 49999 bp, 33 predicted proteins | sample 5400191 | NCBI WGS metagenome assembly WNFT01 (sample SAMN13153359, study PRJNA577476) | soil metagenome | isolation source: 80 cm saprolite under Madrone tree | place: USA:California | collected 2016-06-14 | reverse complement strand
TTGATTCCGGTTTTTGTGCGGCAAGGTAAATTCCGCGAAGCGCTCGATCAATTCATCGAGATCATCAATCGGTTTCCTGAGGATGACATCGTTCTTGCCGAGGCAGGACGTCTTGCTTCGCAGCAGAATTTGCGGGCACAACTCACCGATTACTACGCAAAAACCGTGGCGAACTCGCCGCGCGATCCCCGCTGGTCCATTGTTCTGGCTCGCCTCCAGACGCAGTTCGAAAATTATCCGGCTGCCATCGAAGCCTATACGAAGGCCATGACCGCACGCCCGGAACGGCAGGATCTGGCGATCGCCCGCGCGGAGCTGGAAGAACGGACTTTTCGATTTGCCAACGCAATTGGTACTTACAATGTTCTCTATGAGTTGAGTCACAAAAAGCCGGAGTGGCTCCAGCGCGTCGCCGTGCTACAGGCAAGACTTGGTCAGAATCAACAGGCCCTTGCCACCCTCCAGCGGGCCTACATCGAAAACAGATCCGAGGCTTCGCGAGAATACGGCCGTGTGGCGCTGGCGCTTGAAGAACTGGGAATGGCAGATGCCGCCGCCGACTTCATCCAGCAGCAATTCGTGAGCGCCCAGAATGGGGGATCGGGCCCGTCCGAGTGGCAGCGCCCTTACGCGCGGATTATGACCCGCGCCCGCAGGTACAGCGAGGCCTTCCAAAGGGTCCTGAGCTTCGATAATACGAATGTGGCTCGCGCGATGGGACAGGCCGTGGCCGTCTATTTCACCCCCGAGGAAAAGCAAGCCTTCGCGGCGCTGCTCATTCAAAGAAGACCGGCCGCCAGCCCGCAACAGCTTCGGTACTTCGTCGATATCGCGAATTCTGCCCGTCTCTACGACCTCGAGGTGCAATGGCGCCTGGAACAGGCTGCCCAGCCCAATGCCGCGCAGCGCGAGATAGGATTCGGCGGCGGAACGTTCGTGCCCCTGCAGCAGCGCCGTATGCGGTTCGCTGAGCTGGCCCGCCAGCTTGAAGGCCTTGCCTCGAAAGTCCCCACCCAGGAAAGAAGCGGATTGCTGGCGGTCGCAATGAATGCATACCATGAGATCGGTGACTCTGCATCGGAGTTACAGCTCCTGACCGCTCACAGCGAACTTCAGGTCAACAATCGCGCAAGATATTACGAACTGTTGGCTCAGTCGCGGCCGGATCAGCTTTTGAGCATCGCCGGCCGGACGCCGGCCGATTCGGATAGTCTGCTGGCGACGCAGGCACTGCTTGCTTCGGGCGATCCAGCGCGCGCCATTCAGTCCATCCAACTGCAGAAGAGGAATCCGGTGTGGACTGACGCATACACGACCCTGGTGGGCGTTTACTTCGGGTTGAATTCTCCAGACGTACGTTCAGCTTTCCAGCGGGCGCTGGGTTCGCAGCTCATTCAGGAACGGGTCGGAAAACCCGTTGATCGTACAAGCCAGCTTGCGGGCAACGTCTGGTCTTACTATGGACAGCGGTACGGCGAATATTTGCGCGACATCGGCGAATCACAGGCCGCAGCCGACTATTTGCCGGCGCAGGTCGAGTTCCGTCCCGGTGATCCCGAGGCCTATCTCGAGCTCGCCCGGTATTATCGGCAGGCCGGCGAGCCCGAACGCGCCTTGACGGAGTTTCGGCACGCTCTGGAACTCGATGAGAAACGGCCGGAGATTCACTCCAACATCGCGCTCATTTTGTGGGACCTCGGCCGGCGAAATGAGGCTCTCGCGGAATGGAGAAACGGGTTGGCTAAATTTGAAAAACTGCCAAATCCGATAACAGGCGCAGTGATGTTCCGCGATATCCGGTCACGGCAACAAGCGGACACCTTACGCGGAGAGATTGACAAAGCCCTCCGTGCGACCGCGCGCGCGTTACAAGTATGGCAACTGCCGGCACTGCTCCAGGCAGCTTTCGAAAATTCCGCCGAAGATCAATGGCTCCTGGACATCGTTCAAACGTCCCGATCGCCCGGCCAGCTGCTCGTGAACCTCGAGGGTCAGTATTGGTTAAGCTCGCGCCAGCGAAGGCTTGTATTGCAAACAGCGGTCAGCGTGCTCTCCACCTCGTCCAATTTGGGCAGGTTCCAATATCAGCAGGCAAGGCAGCGATATCTCGAATACCTGCTCGACAACATCGACCCATCCGCGGCAAGGCAGCTTCTCGATTCTTTCACGGATGCCGAAAGGCGCGGTCCGGGCGCGCAACAAGCTGAAATTCGAATCGCGGCGATGGAAGGTCGTCTCGAAGCCCTGCTCGAAAACTATCGGAATGATGTGTCCAAAGCTCCCGCTGATCACATTCTGCTGGAAACGGCCGCCACGTTGGATCGAAAGGGACTGCCGAATGTGGGCCAACGGATCCTGGAATTTTTGTATTCGCGCCAGATAGAAAACTCCCCCATCAACATCACTGCATTCCTGGGCCTTGCTGAAATCCGGTTGAAGCAAGGACGCCTGGACCAGGCAATGGACCTGTTGAAGAGACTGAACCGGTTGTCCGCAGTTCCGTTCGAACATCTGACGGCATCAGCCCGCGTGCTTTCGGCCGGCGGACGTCGGGCCGAAGCCGAGGAATTCCTTAAACTCCGGATTCAGGCTGTTCCATGGGACGACGAAGCCCGGCTCGAGCTGGCCAAGATCCAGCCGGCGGCCGCTGCGGAAAATCTGCAGAGGGTTGTCATGTCTCGTCAGGCTTCATACGACATTCGAGCGCAGGCTGCTCGAGAACAGGCGAAAACAGGTCCGTCACAACCCGCGTCCACGGGCAGCCGGGAATTGGATCTGCTTTCGGGACGAATCCGAATCACGCCCGATGCTGCGGACGCGCCGTACTTTTTCCCGGCTCGGATAGCTGCTGCCGAGCAGAGTACCGATGCGGCCCTGCGCGTTCGGCTGTTGCTGGGTGCGATTGCCGAACGTCCTGATGACTCCACTATTCGCAAGCGGCTGTTTTTGGCGGCGCTGGAATCCCGGCAATATCACGTTGCGCTGGCGGCGTTCCGGCGTCCGGTCAACGAGGATCCCGAAATTGTCGCCGGCCTGGCCGAAGCGCATTTGCAGGTCGGCCAGCCCGCGGACGCCGCTCAGTACTTTCGCATCGCTGCTTCTCAGGAAAAAGACGCCGCGCGCAAACGAGTTCTCGAACAGCGGCAGAAGCAGGCGCAGGACACCAACGATCGAATGGTCGAGAACGAGCGCCGCCGGCCTGTAATCCGCGCGGATGTCGATCAGCCCAACCCTGTCAGGCGGAGGCTCCCATGAAGAAGGACAGGATAAGTAAAAGGCGGCAGGAAGAGGGTGCTCCCCTCCCTGGAAAGGAGGGGTGGACGCGCCATCAAGAAAATGCTGCGAAGCCTCCATTGAAAGGCGCGGACAGGGTGGTCAGTCTTGAAAGATCGTCCGAGAATGACCACCCCGTCTGCGCCGCTTCGGAAGGGAAACTTTTTCTTAAGGGCGCATCCACCCCTCCTTTCCAAGGAGGGGAACGGCCCCGCCCCACAGCAATCCGCAACTGGAAGACGGCACTCCTGGTGATTTGCGTCGGAATTGTGGCTGGACTTTGGGCGATGGCGCAGGTGTCGCCTGCTCGGCGGCCTCTCTCGGAATGGATGCCCGGGGGCGCTTTGCTGTACCTGGAATCCGCCGACTTCGCCACGCAGTTGCGCGACTGGAATCGCTCTGCGGTGAAATCGAAGTGGATCGCGAGCAAAAACCACGAAGACTTCCTGACCACGCGCCTGGCCTTGAAACTGAAAGACGCTTACGGAGAATTCTCGAGTGCTGCGGGCTTTGAACCCGACCTCAATGAACTGGAAACCATCGCAGGCACGGAGAGCGGACTCGCGCTTTATGACATCGGCCGGCTGGAATTTCTGTACATATCGCGGTTGCCGTCCGCGCAGTTGGGCCAGAATGTTTTGACGCGCGTGCGCTCCGGCTATCAAACGCGCGACGCCGCAGGCCAGCCCTATTTCACCCGCCAGGCTGGAGATCGCACAGCCGCTTTCGCCGTTGCCGGTGACTACGTCGTGGTCAGCACACGCGAGGCATTGCTGTCTTCAGCGCTCGAACTGATTCGGGGAAGCGGGGCTGGACGATCAGTCAGTCAGGAGTCCTGGTATCAGGATGCGGTTCGCGCAGTGCCGGCTGATGCGGCCGGCCCTGCAGCACTTCGTCTGGTTATGGACTTGCCCAATGTCATCAAAACTCCACACTTCCGTTCTTATTGGATCCAGAGAAATACCGGCGAACTCCGGAATTACTATGCCGTCCTGGCGCAGGTCACTCGCAAGGCGGATGCGCTTGAAGAGAACCGCGTGCTGCTTCGTTCCGCAGAAGTGCCGATCACGGCCCACGAATCGGCGACGATCGAGCTTCAACGATACGTTCCGGATGGAGTCGGGCTTTTCCGGCTTTGGGATACGACTTCGGTCGACCTTGCCATGGACCTGATTCGCCAGAAATTCTTCGCCCCCGGACCGGTGACATCGATCACGCGGCGATATGCGCCGGGAGCGAATTCCGATGAGCTCGTCGGTTCAGAAAGAGACCTCGGCACGCGAATTGATGAAGCTCCGAAAGCATCGCTGGCAGGTGCACTGGATTTGAATCCGCTGAAGGGCCTTCTGGAATCCGCCGGCATCCAGGCCGTGTTGCATCTGGAATCCAGTGTTCCGATGAATGACCCGACGTTTGTCGGCAGCGATGCTGTTGTTGCGTTGCGCGCGGCCTCATCCTGGAATGCCGCCGAGACTCGCTCGGCGCTTGCATCGGCAGTCGCGTCTTATCAGACCGTGGGAAACATCGGTTTGCAATGGAAGAACGTCACGGCCGGTAGTTACACGCTCGCACAGTGGGAGGGGCTCGTCCCCCTGACGATATACATCAACGGACAAAACTTGTGGATCGCGAGTCACAGGGCCGAATTATCGCCCTACCTGAAGCTGATGCGTATGCTGGATCTTTCGGATCAGGCCCGCTATTCCAGCTTTTTTTCTGAGAACGTCGGCAGCCTGGCCTCAGCGCTTGATGTCATCCAATCCGTCTCCGTGCGGACCAATGACAGCGGGCTGATCCAGCGGCAGGCTGTGAGGTATGAGTTGGTTCGTTAACTACAAGAAGAGGAAATTTTGAAATTGGACGAATCCTGCATCTCAAATCCGAAATCCGAAATCTCAGATTGGACCGGTCCAATTGGAGATTTCGGATTTCGGATTTGAGATGCAGGATTCGTCCAATTTCAAAATTTCCTCTTCTTGTAGTTTATATCTCCAGTCTCCCCGTACTATCCCCGAACCTGTCCTGCCGAATGCCGAGCTTGTCCAGCATGGCCAAAAGCAAATTCGACATCGGAGTGTGCGGCGCAAACTTGAGGTGGCGGCCTCCCTTCAACTGACCGGAGGCGCCTCCAACCAACAGGACCGGGAGCGGATCGTGATTGTGCTCGTTACCGTCGCTCAGGGTGCTGCCGTAGAGGATGAGTGAATGGTCTAGTAGTGTCCCATCGCCGTCGGGTGTGGCTTTCAGCTTGTCGAAGAAATAGGTCAGCGTGTTCACGTGGTAACGGTTAAGAACGGCAAACTGATCCATGTTCTTGCGATTGTTCGAGTGGTGCGAGGCGTTGTGAAATCCTTCGCGAATTCCGCTCTTCGGATAAACGGTGCCGCTGGTCTCGTGCGAATACAGCAAGGTGGAGACGCGGGTGACCTCAGCCTGAAAGGCCAGCACCTGCAGATCCCACATCAATTTCAAATGCTCTTCGAAGTCGTCCGGTATGCCCACCGGAGCCTCCGGCAGCGCTACATCCGACTTCGTCTGCTTCTCGGCTTTCTGAATTCGCCGCTCGATCTCTCGAACTTCTTCCAGGTACTGGGACACCCTGGTGCTGTCGGCGGCGGGAAGCTCTTTCTGAAGAGAACCTACTTGATTCAGCACTGAATCGAGAAGGCTGATGGATTGTTGCCTTCTCGCCTTCCGTTGGGCATCGTTGCTGCCGTCACCAAACAGGCGTTCGAAGACCACCTGCGGACTGTTCTCCATGGGAAGCGGTACGCTGGCCGACTTCCAAGCAATGGTGTTTCTGTATGCGCCACTGAAACCTGCATCACTGTTCAAGGTCGATTCCTCGATCGTGAGCTCAATCGAAGGCAACGGTGTCTCCTGGCCGATTTTCTCCGCGACAAGCTGATCCACCGAGACGCCAACCTGGGATTGCGCCCCTTTTTTGGGATGAGCGGCAGTCAGGAATACGGCGACAGCGCGGTTATGGTCGAGAGCCCCACCGCTGTCTTCGCCGTCGGTGGGACCCGCCTGGGGATGAGCGAGCCCGGTCACCACACAGACACGATCTCGAAACGGCTCCAACGGCTTGAGGATTTCGGAAAACTCGAAGTTGGCGCCCTCTGTCGCGGGTGTCCAGTGATCCATGGTGGCCCCGTGCGGAATATAAATGCACCCTAGCCGGCTCTTCGGACTTGCCGCCGTCCTGTTCAAGGGTGTTTGCGCCGGAACCATCGATTCCAGCAGCGGCAACGCCACGGTGACGCCCGCGCCGCGGAGGAACGTGCGGCGGGAAAGATGCCTCTTTGTGATGAACATGGGACTCATCTCCTCACAGGAAAATGAACGAGAAGCCAGGAGCCGCGGATTTCACGGATTACGCGGATGGCGCGCTTCAAATGCTTTTAATTGCGCGCCATCCGCGTAATCCGTGAAATCCGCGGCTCCTGGCTTCTTGTTCATTTTCTTATTTACTTCGCCTTCATCTGAAACGGCGCGCTCTTCACGATGCCGAGAACAAGCGACGAAAAGCGATAATCGTTTCCAGCCGCATCGCGAATGATAGACCGAATCACGGGCATGTCGTAATAGTGTACGGTCCTGCCGAGCGCATACGTCAAAAGCTTTTGGGTTGCGTTGGTGACAAACGCATTCGACCGGCTTACAAGCGCCTGCCTCAGACTTGCCGGGCCGTCCAATTTAGTGCCATCCACCAGTTCGCCCGCCGCATCGACCGGCTTGTTGCCATCGACGTTTCGCCACTTCCCGGTCAGGTCGAAGTTTTCCAGCGCGAAGCCGATGGGGTCCATGATCTTGTGACACGACGCGCAGCCGGGATTCGTGCGATGTTCCTCCATGCGTTCGCGCATGGAAAGCACTTTGCCGTCCGTCCGTTCACTGTTTTCCTTCAACGGCGGCACACTTGCTGGAACCGCCGGGGCCGGCACACCGAGGATGTTTTCCAGAATCCACTTGCCGCGGCTGACCGGAGACGTGCGATTGACTGCTGAGGTCACCAGCAGAATGCTTCCCTGACCCAGCAGGCCGCGGCGCGCATCATTCTCTTTGAACGTGACGCGGCGGAACTGGCTTCCACGAATGTTCGGGATGCCATAGTGCCTGGCCAGACGTTCGTCGACAAACGTGTAGTCCGCATTCAGCAGGTCGACAATGCTGCGGTCCTCGCGGATGATGCTTTCAAACAGCATCTCGGTTTCGCGACGAAGCGAGTGCCGGAGATTCTCATCAAAACCGTCTGCTTCGGGCTTTGCGTTTTTCAGGTCTCGCAGGAACAACCACTGTCCGGCAAAGTTGTCCACCAGCGCCTGGGAACGTGGATCCGCCAGCATGCGCCGCACCTGCCGTTCGAGCACTGCAGGGTCTGAGAGTCTTCCCCGGCTCGCCACGTCCAGAAGTTCGTCGTCGGGGATACTGCTCCAGAGGAAAAACGAGAGGCGCGATGCGACTTCGAGATCAGTGAGTCGATAGACCGTACCGGGCGCCAGATTGGCGGGTTCATGTTCGAAGCGATACAGGAACCGCGGATCGACGAGCACGCGTGCCAGAGCGTATTGAATCCCGGTATCGAAACCTCCCTGAGCGCGGCCGGTCTGGTAAAAGCTCAGCAGAGTCTCCATTGCGACATCCGCATCGGTGACGGGTTGCCGGAACGCGCGGCGGGCGATTGTCTTCAGAATTTGCCTGGCGCAGGTAACTTCGTCATTTAGCGTCGGCCGGCAGACAAAGATGCGGCGACGGCTCGGCGTATCGCCGGCGCCGGAAGCATTAAACGGCCCCGTGATGGCCACGTTTAGCAAGCCCGCGCTGCCGTTCAGGACCTCATATAAATCGTCCACGCCTCGGGCATTCTTCTTCCTGATTATGGCAATGCCTATGGATTGCGGGCCCGCTTTCATCTGGAGCCGAATGTCGCGAGGAGCGTCTCTCCCGATTAAGAAAGCCCTCTCGCCGTTGACGCTGATTTCGATCTCTTCGTCGCCACCGACCTGAGTCTGCCCCAGCCCCGGGCCTGCACGAACGACCCGGAAGTCGTACTCGCCATCCAGAGGAAAGTTGTGGCGGATGAGCATTCCACCGCGTGTCCCCAGCGGCAGACCTTCGATGTGATCGACTTGCGACAGGCCTCGCGGGATGCGAAACGTGATTTTCTCGGGACTGGTCTCCGGGTCGCCGACCGCCAGACGGCTGACCTTTGCGGCGGCGGACACGTATCCTTGAATGAGCAACGGCGAGACTCCGAGGACGTCCGCGACGTTGTCAAAACCGTCGGCCGAATCGTCGCCCGGAAGCAGTGTTGTTGAATCCACCGGCAGGGCAAGCAGGTCTCGGATCGCATTGGCGTATTCGGTGCGGTTGAGGCGATGCAAGGCAGTGGTTCCGGGATTCGGCATGGCTGAAGCTGCGCGGTCCAGCGCGGTCTCGAGGTTTGACGTGAAAGCATCGATGGCGGACCGGTCCGGGCGGCGCGCGCCGCTGGGAGGCATCATGCCGGTTCGCAGTTTGCGGACCACCTTCTCCCAGGTTTCCGCGCTTTCGCCAACATGCTCGATGTCCATCTTGTCGAGCATGACGCCGGCCGTCTTCGCCTTTTCGTTGTGACAACCGATGCAGTACTGAGTGAGGAATGCACGGTCCTGCGCGTTACTTACGATCGACGTGAGGAGAATGAAGCCGATGGTCCAGCCGCGGATTTCACGGATTACGCGGATGGCGCGCAAATAAAAACCGTTAATGCGCGCCATCCGCGTAATCCGTGAAATCCGCGGCTGGACCATCGGCTTCATTGAGCATTCCCCATCAACTTCTGAAGAAGCGCAACCGTGCTGGGTTTGCGCTCCGCGCCGACGGAGGCAAGGAAAACGCCTTCCGCCCAGGTGACCGGCGTCCGGCCCACAGCGTCTTTCACATCGATCCTGGCGCCTTTTCCCACGAGGAATGTGATGATGTCGTCCGATCCCCTGTTGGCAGCTCCCATAACTGCGGTCAGCCCCATGGAATTCGTCGCGTTCACATCCGCGCCTTTTTCCAGGCAAAGTTTTACAGCTTCCAACAATGCCTCTTTGGACACGGTGTAGGTTTGCGCAACGGTCCAGTTCACTCCCGCAGCGGCCATCAGCGCCGTGGTACCCCCGAGGGTCGCGATGTTGGGGTCGGCGCCGCGGTCGAGCAGAAGACGCATCAGGGTGAGGTCGCCGGATAGCGATGCTCGTAAGAACGGCGTCTGACCGGTCATGTCGACCCAGGATACGTCTCCCAGAGAATAAAGCCATCGGCGTCCCGGCGGCACTTCCCTGGTTCGAGCGTTCACTTTGGCGCCACGGTCGAGCAGCACTTTAATAAAGTCCAGTGCGGGCCCACGATCCACACCGCTGTCCACTCCGTGGTCCAGGTCCAGATTGCGAAGGTCCACTGCCGCCCACAAGGGCGTGCGACCCCAGAAATCGTCGGCGTTCACATCTGCGCCATGGTCCAGCAGGAATTTCGCAACGTCGAGATGGTTGTTAAGAATGGCCATCAAAAGAGGAGTGATTCCGTTCGGCTCGGCCTGTTTCACATCGGCGCCGGCGACCACCAACAATGCTGTCTCGTCCGGTCTGCCATCCCGGGCCGCATAGAGGAGTGCTGTCATCCCGCCCGGGGTCGCCGCCCGAATGCCCCGATCGGGAAGACCTCCGCGGTTAATGCCCACGCCTTCGGAGCCGCATCCGGTACCCTTGCACGGAGGCCTGAATGCGGGAGCCGGGCCCGTCCTGGTGCGCGCATTGAGCATCGCCCCGCGTTCGATCAGGACCTTGACGGCCGCCGGACAGCTCTCCCTCACGGCCAACATCAGGGCCGTTTGCTGAAACTCGGCATCCATCGCATTCACTGCCGCACCACGATCGAGCAGCTCTTTGAGAGCGTCGGGATTGCCCGTTCGTGCGGTGTTCATGAGGGCGGTGTCTCCGGTGGGATCGACGGCGTTAGGGTCTGCCCCCGCATCCAGCAGTTTCAGGATCATGGCAGCGTTGCCATTGACGCAGGCCAGGTACAGCGGGGTAATACCGTAGCGGTCCGTGGCCTTCGCGTTAGCGCCGGAGCGAATCAGCAGGTCCACGGTTTCCAGATCATCAGCGCGTACCGCCCAGTGCAGTGCCGTTGTGCCATCCATCGCAGGAGAATTGACGTCGACCTTCTGCTGCAGCAGCGAGCGAACAGCAGCCCGGTCCCCATTCCTGGCCGCGTCGGTCAACCGGACATCGGTCTCGGCACCCAAAGAGAAGGCCGGCAGAAGGATCAGCAGCAAACATGCCCCGCGAATAGGTTTAACGAACATGGCCGTTAGCATCGCATACCCGCGTTAACCCAGGCAAGGAACCACAGGGACAGGTTTGAAATTGGACGAATCCTGCATCTCAGATCCGAAATCCGAAATCTCAGATTGGACGGTCCGAGGGTTCCGCGTTGATCGTCAGTCCAATCGGAGATTTCGGATTTCGGATCTGAGATGCAGGATTCGTCCAATTTCAAAATTCCCGTGTCCCTGTGGTTCCTTCCCTGAATTTGACACCGACCTCAAACCGGAGTAGATCCCTCTGGGCGTTTTCTTTTGCTCGCGCAACGAATGTGAAGGAGGGACCAATCATGAAATCCAGATTGCAGGCCGTGTTGCTTCTGTTCCTTATGACAGCGGGCGGATCCATCGCCCAGGCACAGACTGTGAAGGTCACACCATTAGGCGGGAAAACCGGTGAGCTTTGCGCTCAAGACCGGGCTCTGCTTTTCGAAGATCCCACCGGGGTACGTATCTTGTACGATCCGGGAAATACGGTGGCGGGCGGTACAGATCCTCGCCTGGGAGAAGTGCATGCCATCCTGATTACCCATGCCCATCCGGATCACCTTGGAAGTGGAAAGCTGAATCAGAACCCGGACGCAGGAACCGCCGTTTGCACGACACCCCCGACGGTAGCGGCTCCCGAGACAAACCTGGCCGAAATCGCATCCGCGAAAAACTCGGCGGTCATCGCAGGGCTTGGTTTGGCCAGCTTCCTGAGTCTCAAAATTGCGAATGTACGGGGAACCGCTGTTGGCGGCTGTCCGGCAGCGGGCCTGACCAACGAGCTTACGGTCCCGCGCACTACTCCTGCTCCATGTACAGCGACATTGCTGTCGGGAGGAAAGAGGACCATCCGAATGGTTACGGCCAACCAGGGTGTACAAATCGCTGCGGTCGCCGCCGATCACCCGAACGATCTGTCTGCAACGTTTCTGGCGGAGCCGTTGAGAACCAATCTGGCCTCGAACAATCTGAGCGCCTACGTCGGTGTTTCCAATGGCTTCGTTCTTACATTCACCAACGGCCTGACGGCATACCTGTCGGGCGATACCGGCTTGATGCAGGAAATGAAGACCGTGGTGAATGGCTTCTACGGCGCTGAACTAGCCGTTATCAACATCAGCGATACTTTTGTGACTGGACCGGAGGAGGCCGCGTTTGCAGTTAACAAACTGATCCGACCGGCCACGGTCCTGCCGAGCCATACGAATGAAGTGTCGACGAGCGGTGGACGCGCGAATCCCGGGACGCGTCTGGAGAGATTTATCGATCTGGTTGAGCGTGGACGGAGTTCGGAGAGCAAGAAAGAGAAAGAGCACTCTCTTCAAGGAGGGCGGGTTTCGGTTCACGCGCCGCTCAGCGGTGTCACCATGGAGTTCGATGGGAAGGGGCAGTGCCGTAGAGGCTGTTAGAAACACAAAGGGCACAAAGACACAAAGAAGGCCGGGGTCAAATGATTCTTGATCCCGGCCTTCTTTGTGTCTTTGTGCCCTTTGTGTCTTTGTGTTTTCTAACAACCTCAACACGAGACGCACTTGTTGGAGTTCTTCGCGCCGAGACGGACCAGCAGTTCAACGGTCTCAGGAAACGGTTGAATGCGTTCCCTGGGGCCGTTCGCGATATCGGCCACCGTCACTCCATTCTTACCGACAAGATTGACCCTCGCGCCTTTGGACACGAGGTAAAGAACCATTTCGTTATCGCCCCGGGCGGCTGCGCCGTGCAGCGGGGTATAGACGCGGGTGTTGGTATGGAGGATGCTCGTCGAATCACCGGCTTTTTTGTCGATGGCATTCACGTCCGCCTTGCACTCTTCGACCAGGTACTTCACGGCCGCCATTCTGCCGTACGGTACGGTTACGGCGTCATTCCCATGGAAACCGTCTCCCGCGGCAACAAGTAAAGGCGTGACTCCTTCGAAGGTCGGGATATTCGGATCGGCGCCCGCGGCTACCAGAATGCGCATCGCGTCAATATCACCAACGTGCGCTGCACGCCAGAAGGGAGTGGCGCCGGCCGGCTCAACGCCTTCCAGTTCGAAGCCATAGCCGGTGTACCACAACTGGGCGGTGAGTCTGGCGTTCGGATCGGCTCCATGCGCCAGCAGCGCCTTGATCAAATCGAGATGCGACACCTTCTCCTGTTTCGTATTGGGTTGCGGGTAAAATGATTTAGGACCCCATTCCACGTCGATAACCCGATACAGGGGCGTGCCTCCCGCAGCCGTAGCAAGCTTGGGATTCGCGCCGCGTTCGAGCAGATACATGGCCAGGTCGAAGTGTCCATTGATGACTGCCATCATCAGTGGAGTGGTCTTGTCCGCGCTCAGCTCATTAATGTTGGCGCCGCTGTCGAGCAAAACGCGGACGGTCTCGATATGACCTTGGCGGGCTGCATAGAGCAGTGCTGTGAGACCTCCCATCGGTTCTGCGGCTTCTCTGGGTTCTTCGTCTCCGCTCCCCGCCGGCCGCGGCTGAGCGGCCGCAGGCGTAGGTACTCCTGGAGCGCCAATTCGCTGGCCGCGACCTCCGGCTGTCGGAGCCTGGGCGGCCCCTGCGGCACCGCGCGCGGCGGCCCCACCGCGAACAGGCGGCATTCTCACTTTGGTCGCGACACTTGTATTTGCGCCCCGCTGGATCAATTCCTTAACGGCGTCCGAACGGTTATATGCGGCAGCAAACATCAGCGGAGTCTGTCCGTATGTGTTTTCCTTCGCATTCACGTCGGCTCCATGATCCGCGAGAACCTTGATTGCATCCACCTTGCCCGATGTGGCGGCCATCATGAGAGGGGTCATGCCGCTAAGTGCGGGGGAGTTTGGATCTGCCCCCGCCTTCAGCAGGACTTCGATCATGCGCGGGTTTCCATTCTGCGCAGCCATCCACAGAGGAGTGATACCGCCCAGCCGAGTGGTGGCTCTCACATTTGCACCGGCATAAAGCAGCATCTGCGCCATTTCCACATCTTCGTTGGACGCGGCCCAGTGCAGCGCGGTCATTCCGTCACCCTGCGCCGCATTAGCGTCCGCGGCCTCTTTGAGCAGAGCACGCACCGCAGCCCGGTCGCCCCGCATTGCCGCATCCGCAACGCGCGTGTCGTTCGGAGCCGCGGTCATCAAGACGGCGGATAGAAGGATTCCGATTCCTATTCCGGATCGGGTCATATCGCAATCTCTCCGGTGCTGTCGCCAAAGAACTCGAGGTTGTCCACTCCGAGCCGGTGCAGCAAGGTCAGGAACACATTCGCCATTGGAGTTCCATCCGGGGCGATCACGTGAAGGTTGCCCTTGAGTTGCCCGCCGCCATGACCGGCCAGGAACAGAGGACAACGCTTGTGGTTATGAAAATTCGGGTTGCCCATGGGCGATCCATAGAGAACGATCGAGTTGTCCAGCAGATTGCCGTCGCCGTCCGGCATCTTCTTCAACTTGTCGAGGAAATAAGGAATCATGCCGACGTGGTACGTATTGATCCTGGCATAGTCGGTGATTCGTTTTTCGTCTTCCCCGTGATGGGACGCCGAATGGAACGCGGTCCGGACGCCGCTTTCAGGATAGGTCCGGCCCGTGGCGTCGCGTGACAACTTGAACGAGGAAACCCGGGTAATACCGGACGCCAGAGCCAGCGCCTGCAGATCGAACATGATCTGGATATGTTCTTCAAATGAATCCGGCACGCCCACTGGAGTCCTCGGCAGGTCGCCCGACCCGCCGGCGCTCGAATTGTGTTCTTCGACCTTCTGGATGCGTCGCTCCACTTCGCGAACATCGTCGAGATATTGATCCAGCCGACCCCGATCGGTCGGCCCCAGATCGGCCTTCAGCCGGGACACTTCGCGTGTGATCCAGTCGAGAATGCTGCGGTCTGTTCGCCGGTGAGCCGCTCGTTCTGCGGGGCTCCCGCCAACGCCGAACAACTGATCGAACACCACGCGGGGATCTCTCACCATGGGAAGGGGCTTTGCGGGTGATGACCAACTGATGGGCCCCATGTAAACGCAAGCGTAGCCATAATGACATCCGCCCGTATCGTCGGGTTCGATGGCAAGTTGAAGGGAAGGAATCGGTGTGTCCTGGCCAAACTTCTGCGCATAGACCTGATCCATCGATATACCGGAATGGATATCGGAGCTCACCGTCTGCTTCGGTTTCGAAGACGTCAGGTATGCGGCAGAGGAACGATTGTGATCGCCGCCGACCTCATTGTCCGTAAATGCTTCCGCCAGGCGGCAGTCCGTGTGGCTGATGATCGTCAAATAATCCCGGTACGGCTCCAGGGGCTTCAGACTAGTCGATGTCAGATCGAAGTCCGGGCCCTCCGCCGCAGGTGACCACATGTTCTTTTCGGTTCCGAATTTCGTAGCGCCGGCGGACCCCATGGGCATTTCCATACAGACGAGACGCACTCCTGGTTTTCCTGCCGCTGTCTTACGCTGGGGCGTCATGGCGGGCACCATGGATTCCAGCATAGGCAACGCCATCGCCACTCCCATGCCGCGAAGGACCGTACGCCGCGATATATTTTTTTGCGTGATGAACATGCTAGTCGCTCCTGCTACTGACAAGGAAACACAAAGACACAAAGGGCACAAAGACACAAAGAAGGCCGCCTTAAATAGTTTTTGATGGCGGCCTTCTTTGTGTCTTTGTGCCCTTTGTGTCTTTGTGTTTCCTTCATAGAGTCGGATTATTGCTGCTGTGTCACAGTTCCCTCCGCCTTGCTCATCTGGAACGGCGCGCTTTTTGCGATTCCCAGTACGAGAGCGGAAAATCGATTGTTATTGCGTGCTGCTTCCCGAGTGATTGCGCGAACCGCGGGCATATCGTAGTACTGAACCCTGCGGCCCAACGCGTACATCAGGAGATTTTCAGTAAAATTTCCGATGAATGCATCGGAGTATTTCAGAACCGCCTGGCGAAGGCCGGCGGGGCCATTGACCGGCGTTCCGTCAAAAAGAACCGTAGAGGAATCGATGGGAAGCCCGGCATCTTTTATTCGCGGTAAGCCGGTCACATCGAAGGTTTCCAGCGAAAGACCGATGGGGTCGATCATTCGATGACAGGAAGCGCACGCGGGATTCGAGCGGTGCGCCTCCATTCTTTCGCGAACCGTCAACAGGCGTCCGTCTTTCACGGGCTTGGTCGCCTCAAAACTCGGCACATTCGGCGGCGGCGGTGGAGGAGGCGTGCCAAGCAAGACTTCCATCACCCACTTACCGCGCATAACAGGAGAAGTCCGGTCCGCATTGGACGTCATAGTCAAAATGCTGCCCTGGCCCAGCAATCCTCTTCGATAATCATCGGTCAACGTGACGCGGCGGAATCGGCTTCCCAAAATACCAGGGATCTTGTAATGCAGCGCCAGGCGCTCATTCACAAACGTATAGTCGGCGGTCAACAGGTCGAGCAGATTGCGGTCCTCGCGCACGATACTGTCGAACAATAACTCGGTTTCCTTTCGCATCGCCTGGGCGAGGGTATGGTCGAAGTTTGGATACAACAGACCATCCGGAACCACGTTGTCTACTTCCGCCAGGCGCAGCCACTGAGCGGCGAATCTGGTCGAGAGCGACTCCGACCGGGGATCCGCCAGCATTCGCCGCACCTGCTTCTCGAGCTCGACGGGATCGTGAAGCTTGCCCGCACCGGCTACAGTGATGAGCGCATCGTCCGGAGCCGTGCTCCAAAGGAAATAGGACAGGCGGGAGGCCAGTTCCAGGTCATTGATGCGATAGTTCTGACCTGAGGTGATCCCGGCGGGCCGCTGTTCCAGCCGGAACACGAAAGTGGGACTTGCCAGGATCGCTTGCAAGGCTGTCCGGATTCCCGACTCAAAGTCCGCGTCTTTTCGTCCCATTTCATAGAAAGCCAGCAGTCCTTCGAGATCCTCCTGAGTCACGGGTCTTCGATAAGCCTGTCTGGCCAGGGCTGTGATGATGTTTGTGGCGCAGGGCAGTTCTTCATTGGCTGCGACGGGACGGCACTTGAAGACTTTGCGGCGGCTCGGCGTATCCGAGACGCCGCTTACCGTGAATGGACCGGCAACGTTGAAGTCTTGAAGGTGAGGAACCTGATAAAGCTGAGCTGCCCCGATGGCGTCAGCCAGCGTGTATTCGATGGGAGCGACCAGATCATCGACAAGCCCCGAAAACTTCGGCAGAAATGCTGCCGAAATCCTCTGTGGACCTGCTTTGACGAAAATGCGGGCCGTCTTCAAATTCAGGCCGCCGGGTCTCGATTCAGACATGGTCGGACTGATGTCCAGCAGTGCGGCCCGCTCACCGTTGACCGAAATTTCGATCTGCTCGTTGGGACTCCGCCTGCCAATGAGTCCGCCATTGGTCGCGGCCTGCATCTTCACGGTAAAGACGTACTCACCATCGGCAGGAAAGTTATGGATGACAGAAATTCCGCCCCGCGTGCCATACGGGGCGCCCGGCGCCTGGCGCAACTGGTTCGTCGTGTGAGGAATCGACCATGTCACGGATGTCGCTGTTGCTTTCGGGTCGCCAAGAGCCTCTGCGGTGATCTTGCTGGCAGCTCGAATATATCCCTCAAGAACGGCGGGAGAGAAGGACTGGGCCTCCGCGATATTGTCGAAACCATCGTGCAGACTGTCAGGCGGCAGAAGCGCCCCAACATCCACGTCGAGATTCAGCAAGTCATGGATCGAGCGCGCATATTCGGTTTGGCTGAGCCGCTGGAACGATCGCCAGCCGGGATTGGGATGCGCGGCAGCAGCCTTGTCGATCGCTGTTTCCAGAGAAGCTACGAAAGCCTTAACGGTTTCCGTGTCCGGCCGTTTGGCGCCGGGCGGTGGCATCATGCCGGCTCGCAGCTTGTGTACTATCTTTTCAGCCAGTTCGGCATTCTGATCCACGTGGGCAAAGTCCAGGACGGCCAACGTCATGCCACCCGACTTCAGCTTGTCGTTGTGGCAACCCATACAGAACTCATTGATTAGCGCCTTCTGGGATTCAATCGGCAGATTCGTTGCGGTTGCGGCAGTGTGCGACGGCTGTCCGCCCTGGGCGACACTGAGGTCACTGGTTATCAAAAGGCATAGAACTGTATTGATCAGAACTGCTGCAATGCGTTGCGTCATGGAATGTAAATCTCTCATTTTGAAGGTGCAGGCGCAAGAACAGAATGGAACGCGGGCTAAAGCCCGCGACTACATTTTGATCCCAGGTAGTCGGGGGCTTTAGCCCGCGTTTATTCCGCCAGAATGTCCACCGGATACCGTGGGTTCACGGTCACTAATCACTGATGTCCAATGCCCAAGACGCGCTCCGACGAGGGTGTTGTACAAGCCGTAATTCCCCTCGTGGCAGGCATGCTCAAATATCGGGCCGACTGTTTTCGTCAGAGGAACCTCTGCGGACCACGGCCTCGACCACGTCGACTCATCTTCGATTGTGAATTTGTAGCTGATGGAGTCGGCGTCCACGCGCCTGAAGCGTTCGGTCACGCGCATGTTCTCGCTGGATCCTCTGAAGGGGTTCTTGCCGTTGAAATTCGTCGTCTCGACAACCAGCGTATCGCCCTCCCAATGTCCGCGAGAGTCTCCCATCCACTGGCGGATATTCCGCGAAACGTGCGGGCGCCCGTCGAGGGGAATGATCCGAACGTCATGGATCATCTCGGTGAGAATCATCACGTATCCGGGACCTTGCACAATTTGATAATCGGCGTTATAGCCCGCCGGCATCATTGGCGGCCCTGGGCCCAACATCATGAGGCAACGGTCGTCCAGATCATTGCTCTGCGCGGAATCCCAGCGGCCGACTCGTTTGGCTAACTCTGCGCGCTCGGCTGCTCTCTTCTGTCCCTCGGCCGTCAGGGGAGGAAGCCTGCCGTCGGGTGGATCAAAGATCATCGAAGTTCGCAGATCCTCTACGTGCTTACTCTGGTTCCGGTCCAGGCCGAACTGAGTGAAATCGTAGTGCACGTCGGCAATGGTTCCCGGCACGGTTTGCTCCGTTTCCTGTACCGCAGCCTTCTTTTCCCTTTCTGCCGCTTCTTCTTTCGTGTAGAGCGCCTTCGTAACGTTTTTGGGCCGCTCCAGTGGCGTATATGTGGAGTTTGTCCAAAATCCCTGCAGATCCGGCTGGCCATCCGGTGTACGTGACGGAGTCCACTTCTTCGCCTGACCGGCGGCTGGCAGGGTTACCAGCAGCACGAGTGCGATGACGATGAGAAATCGATGGTTCATACGAACCTCCTTAATTTATCTAGAAAACGTATTGTAGCGAGACTTGCATCGTGCGGTTCCCGTCCTTGGCTGTAACAAGACCGAATGATCCCTGAGTCGGATTGTTGTTGACAGGATTTACCCGCAGGCGCTCCCGGCGAACCTGGATTCGGATGATTGAACACATTGAAAGCTTCCCACCGAAACTCCAGCCGTTGACCTTCAGTCACCCAGTCACCGGGAAATTTCTATGAACAGACAAGTTCGCTTCCCAGCTTCCGGGGTTGCGCAATGCATTACGCGGCTGAAGTCCAGACGAATACTGGATGCAGCGCTGAGCTGAATCCCCGTCTTCACGAATTTTTTGAAACCTGCAAGTTCCCCTGTGACCGTGTATGGGCCAACGGGCAGGTTTGGGAAAACGTAGTAGCCCTGCTCGCCTGCGCTTCATTTCTGATCGTTACTGAAACTCCGGGAATGACCGACCCGCTTGCGTCTCGCGCCGATCCGGATACCTGTCCCGTATCAAACGCCTGGCTGTATGCGTAGGCCGCCCACAAAAGCGACGGCAGCAAAATTCCAAAACGCTTCAACATGTTCGTCTCCCCGCGTCCGGATATCGATTCGGTTTTTGTGGTGCTTTGCTGGGCGAATCTTACCGGCTTCTGTGGGAAAACTCCAGAATCGCGCCAGGATTTCCTTGAGAAGGCAGAAGTCTCCAAATGAGCGAAAATCTTCTCGAATGCACGTAGCCGTGGGCTTTATGCCCGCGTTCAAACACAATCAAAGAATTCTTCTGGAGGTATTTGAACGCGGGCATAAAGCCCACGGCTACGTGCATTCGAGAAGATTTTGGCCAACTGGTTTGCGTAAACATTCATCGAAACTGCCTTGAAGTAACAGCGAATCTAAAAGATCATGACGATTCCACATCATGCGGAGGTGCTGAATGAAGGCTAAGCCTTCTTTGCTTTTTGCGGGAGTGACGCTTGTGCTGATCGTCGGTTGCGGACGGAGCGAGAACGACCAACCCAAAACTGAAGCACCACCCGCGCCGCCGGTGCCTGCCGCGGTTTCACCGGTTGCAGGATACGAAGCCATCCAGGTCACGGACGGGGGCACGATTTCAGGATCGATAACCGTTTCGGGCTCGATTCCAAAACTGCCTCCCCGGCCGCTGAACAAGGATCCCAACGTGTGCGGCACTGGTGCGCGCGAGTCCCAGGAGTTGATCGTGAACAGATCGGGTGGTTTGAAAAACGCAGTCGTCATCGTCGAGGGTATGAAACGCGGAAAGGCGATTCCGGCGGCCGCGGAGAACACGCAAATCGATCAGGCCAGGTGCGAATACGCGCCGCACGTTCAGGTCACGCGAGTCAATACCGAGATCTCGGTCTTGAACAGCGACCCCATACTGCACAACATTCACTTCTATCAAAATGATGAGAGTCTCTTTAACATCGCGCAGCCCGTAAAAGGCCAGGTGAACAAACACAAGCTCGAGAAAGTGGGCTTCGTTTATGCCGAGTGCGATGTTCACGGCTGGATGCGCGGCCACGTGGCTGTTGTGGACAATCCGTACTACGCGGTCACCGATGAAAGCGGGAAGTTCTCGATACCGGATCTTCCTCCAGGTATGTACAAAGTAAGGGTGTGGCACGAATACCTTGGAGAAAAGACCCAGGACGTTGCTGTCGCCGCCAGGGCTGACGCAGCGTTGAATGTGGACCTGAAAGACCTGCTGTCCAGGAAGAATCCGGCTTCGGCACCAACCACGTCCACACCATCTTCGGCGCCATCTTCTCCGGTAGCAGCCGGCGCCGCTCCGGCGGCAGCCGAAGTGAGCGTTCAAATGGTTTCCGATGGAGGGACCTTCAAGTTCGAGCCGGCAAATATCACGGTAAAGACCGGCACCACGGTGAAGTGGTTCAACATGTCCGAAAACCGCCATTCGGCCACAGACAATCCGGAGTTCGAAAAGGAGTCCGGCCAGGCCATCCTGCCGGCCGGGGTTGAGCCATGGTCGTCGCCGTTTGTCGTTGCCGGCGAGTCATTCAGCCGAAGGTTTACCGTGCCGGGGAAATACCAGTACTTCTGCAGGAATCATGGACAGTTCGGAATGGTTGGCATCATCACAGTTGTGCCATAATCCCACCCCGGAAAGAAGGTCGTGATGAATTCGAGAATTGCTGTAACAATTGTTGTAATAGCGGCTTTCGTAGCGTTGGGAGTGACATTGCTTGCCCAAAATCGGCCGTACGATCAAGTAATGAAGGAGGTCGCGCCGACTTACGCGAATCTGAAGAAAAATCTGGATTCCAGCGCGTTCGCTGTTGCCGCCGAAGATGCTGCGAAACTCGAGGGCCTGTTCAAAGAGACCGAGACCTTCTGGACACCCTTCAAAACCAAAGATGCGCTCGATTTCGCGAAAAACGTGCAACTCGCCGCCCGGAACGTCAGCGCGGCCGCCAAAGAGATGAACGGGCAGAAAGCTCAGGCCGCTTACAACGCCATCGGGAAGTCTTGTAAAGGCTGTCACGATTCACATCGGGAGACGATGCCCGACAAATCTTTCAAGATCAAACCGTAATAAAAATCATGAGAAACATCGTTTCCAACGCGGTCTTTTGTATCGCGCTTTTTTCCATTGCGCTGTTCTCGTTTTCACAGTCGCAGGCACAGAAAGCAGATAAACCTGCAGCGCCGGCGCTGCAGCCGGAATTGCTGGTGGACCAGTGGTTCATCCGGTTGAATGCGCTCGACGACTGGTACATCACCGTAAACGGCAAGGAGGAAACCGACCCGGTTGTCGATCGCTTCCTCGAGCTCTATAGCAAGGACGCGTTCCACGAGGTGCAACCCAACGAAAATCAGCTGGGCCACGTGATTTTTCATGGCCCCGAGGGAATTCGAAAGTGGGCGACCGATTTTGCAAAGAAATATGTGCAGTTAGGCTATCGCATCGACTTCATGACGCGCGCCGAGAAGCCCACTCAACTGTTCTACACCACCAGGCCGCCATGGGGCGGAAGTGCAGCGGCCGTTGAATTCAGTGCGGTGTGGACCAATCGCGAAGATCGAAAGCGGATTTTCGTGCCTGGAAGCGCATTTTTTATGTTTGACGAGGCTGGGAAGATCACACGAGTTCGACTCTATATGCTGAAGGACGAAATCGAGGAGATTCAACCCTAGCAGGCTGCGGAAATGCTCGCACTGTAGCGGCGGTCTATGACCGCCGGTATTTCGTTGATGTCAGGAAAGACGGCGCTCATAGAGCGCCGCTACAGTTGCTCGATCCGAGTTTTTCCGAGTCCTGCCAGGCGTGGGGAAACCAAATGACAACAGCAGCGCTATCCATATTTATGTTTTTTTTCATGCCGCAGGCGCCGCCGGAAGGAATGGTGCAGATCCCGGCCGGCGAATTCTGGATGGGCCGCGTGCACTATTTCCTGATCGATGAAGTCGGCTGGCTCGAACGAGACCGGCGCGATGACCTGCCCGCGCACAAGGTTCGTATCGATGCGCTCTACCTGGATAAGTACGAAGTCACCAACGAAGAGTTCGCCCGTTTTGCGCAGGCCACCGGCAGCGCCAAACCGTGGTACTGGCCAAAAGGTGCAGTCGCGAAAGGGGAAGAACGTTTTCCCATTCGCGATGTGACCTGGTCCCAGGCCGACGCCTATTGCAAATGGGCAGGCAAGCGTTTGCCCACTGAAGCCGAATGGGAACGCGCGGCGCGCGGCGGAATGGAAAAGCAGAAGTTCTCCTGGGGCGATGGAGGTCTGGGATTGAGCGGATCCGATACGGACACGCAAGTCAGCGCGGAAGCTACCAATACCAAGCGTGCGCACGTTGGAAATCCGTTTGGACCTGCGGCCGTGGGTTCCTATCCGCCGAACGGGTTCGGGTTGTATGACATGACCGGCAACGTCTGGGAATGGATCAACGATTGGTACGACCGTGACTACTATACCGTCACGCCAGACAGCAACCCCCAGGGACCGGCAACAGGCACATACAAAGTGATTCGCGGCGGCGGCTGGTCCGACGACGACGAACGGAATCTCATGAATCATTATCGAAATTTCAGCGACCCCTCGCGGGGGGCGTCCACTATTGGGTTCCGCTGTGCAAAGACAGGATCATAGCCGCGAATGACGCGAATAACGCCGATGGGGAAAATTTTAGCCGCGGATTTCACGGATTACGCGGATGGCACGCTTCAAATGGCCTTTAATTGCGCGCCATCCGCGTAATCCGTGAAATCCGCGGCTAAAATTTTCCCCATCGGCGTTATTCGCGTCATTCGCGGCTCTGCCAGTTTTCCGTAAAAAATTGATTCTGCTCGGTTTTCGGGTTAAAGTGCAGTCATTGCTTCCATTCATAAGGAGAGAGTTACCCATGAGACTCAGCCGGCTGCTTTTCATAGTGACGTTGGGTATTGCCTGCGTTGTGTTTACTGTTTCCGCGCAAAACCAGGAACAGAAACAGACGACACCGCCTCCGGTCAGCGCTGACGATTTCCAGAAAGCTCACCAGACTGTATTTGGATCCGAGACGGACAAGGCTGCTGAGGCAAGCCGGCTGACGAGCAGTTTTGCGGCTGCGGGTTCGGGCACCGTGGAAAATGTGGCGCGAAAGAACTTTGTCGACGAAGTGATATTCGGCCGCATGGAACGAGACAAGGTCCCGCACGCTCCTCTTGCAAGCGATGAGGAATTTCTCCGCCGGGCCTATCTCGATGCAACCGGGCTGCTTCCGACGCCGGCGAAAGTCCGCGAATTCGTCGAGAACAAAGACGCGAACAAACGCGACAAACTCATCGATTCGCTGATCGGAAGCGATGACTTTGCCGATCAGTGGGCGTGGTTCTGGGCGGACCTGTTTCAGGCCAGAAATGAATCCTTCGCCTATTGGTTCAAGCAGAATCTCAAAGTGGACCGGCCGTACAACGAGATCTTCGGCGACCTGGTGGCATCCCCGGCCACCAAAAACGCCAGCATGATCCCGACCTGGGCGATCTATGGGCAGTCGTTATATAACGCGCTGCGGGCCACGACCGCAACCGATCCGGACAACTACTATTATGCGAACCGGCTGGATTGGATTGACGAGTCGACAGTCAACCTGGGACGCGTTTTCCTGGGCATTAACATGGACTGCTTCTCCTGTCATGATGCCGCCGGGCATACCGACTCGATCAACCTGTTCCTGACGACCAAGAAGCGGAGTGACTTCCACCAGCAAGCGGCGTTCTTTGGAAAGGTGCGTCCCATCGCGACGTGGAGCGACCGGTCGAAGATGCCATCCAGCGCTCAGGACGTCATCGACGATCTGGCGCCGGGCTATAAAACCGATAACGACGCGCCGTTTTACACGATGGCCGAAGGGCGGTTCCCCCGGAAGGCGGGAACCTACGAACCGGCCTTCATATTGACCGGCGAAAAGCCTCGGCCGGGGATGAATCCGCGTCAGGAATTGGCACGAATCGCGCCGAGCCACATCCAGTTCAGCCGGGCTGCCGTGAACCTCGTGTGGGGCAAACTGATGGTCGTGGGTTTTGTCGAGCCCTACGACGGTTTCGATCTCCTGCGACTCGACCCAAACAATCCTCCGCCGAAGCCGTGGACGATACAGCCGACCAATCCACAGTTGCTGGACGCGATGGCGAAAGACTTTCAGGCCAACAACTACAGTCTCCAGCATCTGTTCAAGACAATCATGAAGTCGAGCGCCTACCAGTTGTCCACGCAGTTCCCGGCCGAATGGAAAGAGTCGTATGTGCCCTACTACGCCCGGAGATTTGTGCGGGTCCTCACGGGACCGGAAGTCGCCGATGCGCTGGCCCAGGTGACCGGAAATCTCTATTCGTTCAATTTGAAGGGTCAGACCGTGACGCGCGTCAAGCAGCTTTCTAATCCAACCGGTTTGCGCGGCGGATCGGCCGGAAGAAACAACGACGCAGCCAGGCTGGCAAGCATAACCCCGCAGAAAGGAAACGATGGAACTGCGGTCAGCGCGCTGATGCAGGCCTTCTTCCAGAGCGGCCGCGAAACGCCGCCATCCCTTGCGAATCGCGCGAGCGCCGTGCAAGCGATGATGATGATGAACTCACCGGCCGTGACGAACCGCCTGCGTCCGGAAACCGGACTGTTGCAGCAGTTGCTGAAGTCGGGCAAGTCCGATCCCCAGGTGATTGAAGAGCTGTTCCTGACCGCGCTGTCGCGGACTCCAACCAAAGAAGAAGTGGAAGTCGCGCAACGTGTGATGCAAAGCAACCGAAGCCAGGGCGCCTCCGACATTTTGTGGACGCTGCTGAACACGCCGGAATTTTTATTGAATTATTGATGAAACCGAACGCGGGCTTTAGCCCGCGTTCAGCCAGAGGGCGACGATTATGGAATGGAACACCAAGAGTAATGTAGCTCGCCGCGAAGTGTTGAAGTGGGCGGGAATGGCCCTGACGGGCGCAATGACCGGGGTCAGCATGCCGCTGAAGGTGCAGGCGCAGGCCAAAACCAAACCGCTGGGGACGGCCCGCAACGCCATCTTTATCCAGATGACCGGCGCCATGAGTCAAATGGATTGCTGGGATTTTAAAGAGACGAAGTGGACGCCGAAGGACCTCGATGTACAAAAGGTTTGGGGCGATTTGTACCTCTCCAAAACGTTGTTTGGCCGGATGAGCGCCTCGAAGTATATGGACCACATCAGCTTCGTCCGCTCGATGCGCGCCCGGGAGCTGGTCCACTTCAACGGTCAGTATCATTGCCAGACGGGACGCGCGCTGAACGTCGCGGTAGGCAAGGAGATTCCCGCGTTTGGATCCGTGATTGCCGCTGAACTGAATTCGCAACGGCGGCCTGCGGACACGTTTCCCACCTACGTCAGTGTGAATTTGAGGCAGGATCGCGTCGGGCCGATCGGCTCAGGATTTTTCCCCGTGACTTACACCGGAATGGATCTCGATCCTGGAGTCGTGTTCGATGTGTTCGGTGGCGGAAACGACGGCAGCACCGAGAAGGACCTGGACCGGCGCTGGACCACGCTGCAGAGAATGGCAGAGGTTTCGCCGAGATCGCGGGCCCTGGGGGACAAGGCCAACGATTACCGGACGTTCTACGATTACGCGTATCGCATTCTGAATGACCCGCGGTGGCCCAAGGTTTTCGACATCAGCGATCAGGACAAGCAACGATACGGCACGAACATCGTCGGTCAGAATTTCCTGCTGGCGCGAAACGTTCTGAAGGCGGATGCGGGAACGCGCTTCGTCTATATCTCCGAGACAGACAATTTCGGCTGGGACTATCACAGCTCCATCTACGATAAGACGCGCCCCACGAACCTTTACGTATCGGCGGATCGATTCGATCGAGCTTTCCCCGTGCTTCTCGAAGATCTGGCGACGACTCCCGGTCACACGCCGGGCAAGAGCATGCTGGACGAGACGCTGGTGGTTGCTTCAAGCGAGTTTGGCCGGACGACGTACGTGAACAACGCTGCAGGCCGTTCTATTCGACCCTGGGAATGGACTGGCGAAAGAAGGTTGAGAATACTCCGTCCGGACGGCCTTACGAATACGTTCAGCTCGCTCCGATCGGGTCGTCGGAGATTATCAATCCGAATCCGTTGGAAGACCTTTTCGTTTAGAGAAAGAAGCCAGAAGCCAAGAAGCCAGAATGGGATTCCCTATTCTGGCTTCTGGCTTCTGGCTTCTTGGCTTCTGGCTTCTTTCTCTTTAAGACTTTCCGCTCGCGATGAGCTTCGCTTCAGCCTTCGCCTGATTCTCATCAAGCTTGGCTTGGCCTTCCGCTTTCTTCACTTCGGCCTTGGCGTCTTTCTTCTCCATGTCGGGACGGAGTTCTCGCAGGGCATCTCCCAAAGACATGCGCTTTTCGCCGGTCATCTCCGACTTAAGCTGGCTGAACGGAATACCGAGATTCTTTGACACGTGAAGAGCCGCAACGAACTGGCCCTGGTTCTTGAATCCGGCTGCGGCATCCGCCACGGTCATGCGCGCCGGAAGAAGCGGTTTGAGCCTTGAAGAAAGTTCCGGGTTGCGGTCGAGCGAGTTGACAACCTTCATTTCGACAGGCTTCTGGTTAGGCTGCTCGGCGACCTTTCCGTTGTCCTGGCGCAGCGCGTTCTTTCCCTTGCCGGCGTCGGTGTTGGAGGCGACGCGTTCCTTAGTGCGGCTGGCGACGGCTTTGCTTCGAGACGGAGCCGGCGCTGGAACTCCCTTTTGGCTCACGCCCGAGGCCGCTCCGGCGTTCCGCCCGCGCTGTGCTTGCAATGAAAAATAGCCAAGGTACGTGCAGACACTCCCACCCAGAAAAAGCAAGATTAACCTTTTTTTCATATTACCCCTCCCGCCTGCTATGGCATTCGGGACTCCAAAGGCACTCATCGCGGAAGGTATTGAATCGAGGCGGGCTAGAGCAGACGGCTCCACCGCGTGTCTAGATACTTAGTGGATCTCACGGAAAAATCCGTTGATATCGGCAAATGGCGACACAGCGTCAAAACCGCTGAAGCTTCCTTCCTTTGCAATGGGCTGAGCGGCGTTCATGAAGCCGCTCCAGGCGGCGCGGGAGAGTGTAGAGCCGACGCTGATACGGCGCACTCCCATCCCGGCGAAGTCGGAAACCTTAAGCCCTGTATTTCTGCTGACCAGGACATTGACTGGCCTGGGGCTCACCGCCGCGACAATGGTTTTGATGTCCTCGGGCTGATATGGTCCCGGCGCGTAGAGCACATCCGCACCGGCTTCCGCGTAGGCCTGCAGACGGCGCACCGATTCCTTCAACGGTTCGGAGTCGCCAACGAGGTAACATTCGGCCCTTGCCGTCAGCAGGACTCCCGTACCGGACGCATCAATGGCGGCCCGCGCGGCCCGGATCCGCTCGACGGCCAGCGGCAGCTCGTATAGCGGACTCATCCGATTTCGAGTAGAGTCTTCGATCGAAAGACCCGCAACACCCGTCTCGACACAGAGCCGTACATTGGCCGCCACGCCTTCCGGTTCGTGGGCATAGCCCGACTCAAAATCCGCGTTTACGGGCAAATCGACTGCGGCAACAATCTCCGCAATGTTGCCGAGTATACTGTCGCGTGGCACGGCCGAGTCCGGCAATCCGCGCGAGAATGCAAACCCGGCGCTGGTGCTCGCCAGAGCCTGAAACCCGAGATGCCGCAGGTACCGCGCTGAACCGGGATCCCAGGGATTTGGAATCACAAAACAACCACTTTCGTGGAGCTTTCGAAATGCCTGGCGGCGAGCAGTGAAATCAGTGAGCGGCATATCCAGGAAAGATACACCTTGAATCGACGGCCAGTCTTGTTGTTTTTATTCCTGATCTCGGGTGGCTGCGGGCTGATCTACGAGGTCGTGTGGACCAGGCTCTTCACGGTCATCATCGGCAACACCGTCTTTTCGATCAGCGCCATTCTCACGGTTTTCATGGCCGGTCTCGCGCTGGGCAGCCGGCTGGCCGGCAAACTCCTCGATCAAAGACCAATTCCACTGGCTCGCGCGTACGCGCTGCTCGAGGCCGGAATCGGTGTTTACAATTTCCTGCTCCCGTTTTTTCTCAAAGCCGCCGACCCGTTCTTTGGTTCGCTGTACTCGTCCGCTTATCAGTCATTCTGGATCCTGGAATTGGCGAGGCTCCTTATTTCATTCGCATTGCTGATCGTACCGGCGACATTGATGGGCGCCACTCTGCCAATCCTTATCCGGCTGTATGTCAAAAACATCGCGAGCGTGGGCGCGCAAGCCGGCCGTGTGTATGCAGTGAACACGCTGGGGGCTGCGCTGGGAGCAGCCGCTGCCGGGTTCCTGCTTGTTCCTTACATTGGAGTGACGTTCGCGTTGTACTTAGCGGCAGCGCTTAATCTTTGCATTGCTCTTGTTGCCTGGCAGGCCGGCCGCAAGGATGAAACCGTTTCTGTCGTTCACGAAACCGGCGATACTGCGCCGGGTCCTCGCATTTTTCTTGTCGCGATGCTTCTGTCGGGCGTTGCCGCCCTGATGAATGAAGTGGCATGGACTCGTGTGCTGGGACTAGTCGTGGGGCCGACCACGTACGCGTTCACACTCATGTTATGCGCGATGATTACAGGACTCGCATTTGGCGCCGCCGCTGGTTCCCAGCTGACGAGGCGTTACGAAGTCCGGCCGAGTACCTTCGCATGGATTGAAGTCGGAGTGGGTTTCTCGTCACTTGCGCTTGTTCCCGCCTTCGGCCACTTGCCTGTATGGATCGGTACGCTGGTCAAACGTTACGCGGCATCTTTCGCGGCGCTCCAGGTCCTCGACTTGTTCCTGTTCTTCGGCCTCCTGCTGGTTCCCACGATGTTGCTGGGGATGACGTTTCCGATTGCTGCGAAACTCTATGCGAAATCCGATTCCCTTCTCGGCACCGAAGTGAGCGCAATCTATGCCTTCAACACAATTGGCGGCATTGTTGGGTCGCTCGCCGCAGGATTCATTCTCATTCCCAGGATCGGGTCGCAAAAGACGCTGATCTTTGCAGCCGTCCTGAGTGCCGCGACGGGAGTGCTGTTGACTCTGGGAACGCGGGCTAAAGCCCGCGACTACATTGGGGATCGACGTGGTTCCTCCAATGTAGCCGCGGGCTTCAGCCCGCGTTCGTACAGTCAATGGTTTCCTGCTGCCGGCGCGTTGCTCATCCTCCCCGGACTCTTCTTCATCCCGAGATGGGATCCAGAGCTCATGGCGTCCGGAGCCTACAAGTACGCGCCGTATTACCCCTCCAATTCGGACATGGAAACCATGCTGACGGCCGGCGACCTTTTGTATTTCAAGGAAGGAGCAACGACCACCGTTTCTGCAAAGAGAGATCGCGGAAAAGTATCGCTGGCGATCGACGGAAAGATCGATGCGACCGACGCCGGCGACATGATCACGCAAAAGCTGCTCGCGCACATTCCATTGCTGGTGAGCAAGTCGGCAAAGAACGTGGCGATCATCGGGCTGGGCAGCGGCGTTACGGCCGGCGCGGCGCTGAAGCATCCGATCGAGAAACTGGATGTCGTGGAAATTTCGCCTGAGGTTGTGGACGCATCGCGATTCTTTTCACACGTCAATCACAACGCGCTCAACGACCCCCGAACCGAGTTGATCGTCGGAGACGGGCGAAATCACCTGCGCTACGCGAACCGTCAGTACGACGTCGTCATATCCGAGCCTTCGAACCCGTGGATGTCCGGAATGGCGTCGCTCTTCACCCGCGAGTTCTTCAGAGAAGCTCGATTACGACTCGCACCCGGGGGGATTCACTGCCAGTGGTTTCACGGCTATAACATGTCCATCGACGACGTTCGGACCGTGATCGCGACTTTCCGGACAGAGTTTCCGCACGCCATGCTATGGACACTCACGGAATACGATTTCCTGCTGCTCGGCTCACCGTCCCCACTCACCATCGACGAGCATGTCTTGCAGCATAATTTTGAGCGCGTGTCCGGCGATCTAAAGGAAGTCCGGATCCAGGATCTCTACAGCGTTACTTCCCTGCTTTTCCTGCGTGATCAAGAACTCGATCGATTCGCCGAAGGCGCAGTCCTGAACACCGACGACCGTCCCGTGCTGGAGTTTCGCGCTCCCCGTTTCATTCACGCCAACACCGCCGACGAGAATTTTGCCGGGCTCAGCGCTGCACGGGACAATCCGAAAGAAAGCAATGCCACTTCCGAGAATCACCGGCACAAGGGCGAGATGTTTCTTTCAGCCGAAGCTTTTAAAGAAGCAACGAAGGAATTTCGGGCCGCGCTTGCGCTCGACGTAAACGACGAACAGGCCTGGAAGGGGCTGGTTGAAACGGAGCGGGGCGCCGATCGCTCCGAGCTGCAGACATTTTTCGAAGAAGCACTCCGGACACAACCTCTCCGTGTCGTCAGGTTTGCCGCTGCCGACTTTTACTCCCAGCAAGGAAGATACACGCGAGCTGTCGAAATTCTCGACGATGCCTTGAAGGAAGACCCAAACAGTCTCCAGACGCTCGAAAAGCTGGCAGATGTGCTCGGCCTGCAGGGCAGTGCGCGACTGCCGCAGGTTGCCGAACGGCTTCTGACGATTGCTCCCGAGAACACAATCGGCCTTTATCATGTCGCGACGATTCGGCTGTATCAGAGTCGTCTGGACGAAGCGATTCAAATCGCAAAACGATTACTGCAACACGAGCCGCAGAACATCCGCGGACGAAATCTCCTGGCGATCGCTTACGGACAAACGTTTCAACCCGAACTGGCAGAAGCCGAGTTTCGCCGCGCGATTGAACAATCGCCGGAAGACTGGCTCTCCTGCAACAACTACGGTCTGTTTCTTCTGGAACGAGGCAAGCCCGCCGAAGCTCTCCAACAGTTTCGGCACGCGATCAGCATAAATCCGGAGAACGTGCAGGCCTTCGTTGGAATGGGAGAAGCCTATAGGCAGGCCGGAAACATGCGCGAAGCACAAACCTGGTACCGGAAGGCCCTTCAACTGGATCCCAACCAACCGGTGGCAAAGCAGTACGTACAATGACCTGACGGTCTCAAACCATTTTTCGTTTCCAGTTCCCGCGCGTGAACACGACCGCGCTCACCAGAGCCAGAGTGGAGAACGACACCGTGGCGGCCCAGAAAACTCCGCGAGGTCCGAGGCCGGCATAGTTGGCGAGAACATAAGCCAGGGGAATCTCCCAGCACCAGAAACAACCGAGGTTGATCCACGTTGGAGTCCACGTGTCTCCGGCCCCGTTGAGAGCGCTCGTCAGAACCATTCCATAGGCATAAAACAGAAAGCCGAAACTCACGGTTCGAAGACATGAGGCGGCGTAACCCAGAACCACGGGTTCCCTGGTAAAGACGCCGGCAATGGGCTCAGCGAAGACGATGAAGGTGAGCCCGATGAGACCGAGGAAGATCATGTTGTAGAAACCCGCCATCCAGGCAGCCTTTTCGGCACGCTCGGGTTTTCCGGCTCCCAGTGCCTGCCCAACCATGGTGGCGGCAGCGTTCGCCATACCCCACGACGGCAGCAGCGCAAACAAAATAATCCGGATACCGATCGTGTTCCCGGCGATGGCCGTGCTGCCATATTTGGAAAGTATTTTGACCAGTCCAAGCCAGCTCGTTGTTCCGATAATGATCTGGAACATGGCCGTCGTGGAGAGGCGCCAGACGCGCGCCATGACCAAAAAGTCGAAACCCAGGCGATCGCGGGTAATGACGATGCGTCCATTGCGCCGCGCGAATTGCGAGAGTTGAAAAAGAACGCCGCATCCCCGGCCTATCGTGGTCGCGACCGCGGCGCCCGTCACTCCCAGCTCGGGAAACGGACCGATACCGAAAATCAGGCAAGGTCCGAGCACAATGTTGATGAAGTTCGCGAACCACAGAACCCGCATCGCGATCACTGCGTCGCCGGCGCCCCTGAAGATGGCATTGATCATGTACAACATCACGATCACGACGTTTCCGCCCAGCATGATTCGCGTGTAGGTTGTTCCGATTTGCAGGACCGTGGCGGGAGCACCGAGCATACGAAGAAACGTCGGCGCCAGAGTAACGCCCACAATCCCGATGACGACACCCACAATCAAGCCGAGCATGATCGCCTGCACCGCCGACTTTGCGGCTCCTTCCGGATCGTGTTCGCCGATGCGGCGCGCGACAACAGCCATGGCGCCGATGCCGAGTCCCATCGCAACGGCAAAGATGATGTAGATCATCGACTCCGTGAGACCCACTGTGGCAACCGCATCCGCCCCAAGTTTGGCGACGAAGAACACATCGACCACGGCGAAGAGCGATTCCATCAGTGTCTCGAGAACCATCGGAACCGCCAGCAGCATCAGCGAGCGGCCGATGGATCCTTCGGTGTAGTCATGAGGAACACCACGGATGGCGTCACGAATGTGCTTCAACAACGACCCGTGGCCGGACGTGGGAAGCGCCTCTCTTTGAAGTTCCGGTATAGACATAGTATTTGCGACGGCTGATTCCCCTCCCTTGAGAGAGGGTGTTGCAAACTATTGAATCGAGCGTTTGCCTCTTACTGTAGCGGCGCTCTATGAGCGCCGGTTTTACTGGAATCAACGAAATACCGGCGGTCATAGACCGCCGCTACAGTAGACGGAACCGGTTTTGCAACACTCTCTGAAAATTGAATCCGACCAGGAGCGATTTCGCTGTTTCAGTCCACTAGTTACGCAATATGCGCTCCGGTGGTCTCGACATACACGGAATAGAGAGATTGGCTCGCCGTCATGAAAAGCCGGTTCCGGCGCGGGCCTCCAAAGCACACATTGGCGCAGGTCTCCGGCAGTCGAATCATCCCGATACGCTGACCGGTCGGTGCGATTACCTGGACTCCCGGGCGCGCTCCGGCCCAGATGTTACCGTCCACATCGCAGCGGATGCCGTCGGCGGCGGAAGGCTGTCCCGATCCGGGAATGTCGAGCTGGACGAAGCGCTTTCCATTGCGGATGGTCTTTCCGTCGATGTCCCACACTTTGATGTCGCGGGGCTCGCCTGTGTCCGCGATGTAAAGCCTCTTGTAGTCCGGGGAGAAGCAGATGCCGTTGGGCCCTCCGACTTCATCGGTAACTTTGTCGATCTGCCCCGTCTTTGTGTCCACGCGATAGACCGCTTCTTTCAACTCCTGCTCGCCCTTGAATCCTTCGTAGTTTCCGCGGATACCGTAGGTCGGATCCGTGAACCAGACACCGCCGTCGGGGTGAACCACAATGTCGTTTGGAGAGCTCAGGCGCTTACCTTGAAACTTCTCCGCGATCACCGTAACAGTTCCGTTGGGTTCATAGCGAACAACGCGGCGGCCGCCGTGTTCGCAGGAGAGCTGGCGGCCTTCGTAATCGAATGTGTTGCCGTTGCTGAAGCCGGATGGGTTTCGAAACACGGTAACACGGCCGTCCTCTTCGATCCACCGCATCTGGACGTTATTCGGGATATCGCTCCAGACCAGAAAGCGCCCGACACCGTTCCAGGCCGGGCCTTCGGCCCACAGCGTTCCGAAATGGTGCCGCCGGATCACTGTGTTTCCGACGATGTAGCGCCGGAAGCGATTGTCGAGAGCAACAATGTCCGGATCGGGATACTGGACCGGATCCTGTCGCAACCAGTCGCGCGGCGCCGGAACAGGCGACACCTGCAGCTGTTGCGCCGGCGCCTGCGCGTATGCGGATGCGACTGCCGCCCCACCAAGCGCGGCGGTGAAAAAAGCACGTCGGTTGAAGTTTGGTTTCGTCATAATGCCCGTGTATTCTACTCCAACCAAATTTCCGACTCGGAGGACTATATGTCGCACGTCACGTTTGCTGGTTGCCTGTGCGTATTTCTGCTGTTGGCGTTCCCAGTGCTTATGAGCGCCCAGACTCCGGATACGTCCAAGCTTGGACTGGTGGGAGATCGCTTCAAGCCACTCACCTTCGATCACATGACGCCGGAGCAGAAGAAGATGACGATGAATTTGCTTAGCGGAGAGCGACGTGGAATGGGCGGGCCTTTCAACGTCCTGCTGCGGAGTCCGGAGATGGGGGACATGGCGCAGAAGCTCGGGGCACAGGTCCGTTTCCATTCCTCGCTCTCGCCCAAGCTGAACGAGATGGCTATCATCATTACGGCGCGTTACTGGACCGCTCAGTACGAATGGACTGCGCACAAAAGAGCCGCGCTTCAAGCGGGCTTGAGTCCTGCAATCGTCGATGCAATTGCGAATCGGAAACGGCCGGCCTCGATGCAGGCGGATGAAGAGATCCTGTATAACTTCGCCAATGAGCTGCTGGAGACCAAGCACGTGAGCGATACGGCTTTCAATGCAGCAGTGAAGACATTCGGCGAGAAGGGTGTTGTGGACCTGGTGGGCGTCATGGGGTACTACCAGTTGGTCTCGATGATATTGAATGTGGATCGGTATCCGCTGGGTGCGGGCGAACAGCCGGAATTGAAGCCGGAGCTGAAATAGCCGCAGATTTCACGGATTACGCGGATGGCGCGCGCATCAACGGCTTGGATTGCGCGCGCCATCCGCGTAATCCGTGAAATCTGCGGCTGACTACCTCCCCGGGAGCGCGAAAACGTACAGGGCATTTCCGGTGGCCGGAGGATGCAGCTCAGGCGCGATCGTCGCGGGAACATTCCGTGGACTGCCACCGCCGTTACCGGTGGCAACCGCGACGTACTGCTTCCCGTCGATGCTGAAAGTCACCGGGAAACCCTGTACCGAAGTGGCAAGCCGCGTTTCCCAGAGCACCGCGCCGGTCTTCACATCAAAGGCCCTGAACCTTCGATCCAGGTCTCCTGCGAACACCACGCCGCCTGCTGTTGAGATCGCCGCAGTCATGAATGGGGCCCGCTGCTCGTAGGCCCACAGTTCCTTCATTGTTCTCACGTCGTATGCCCCGAGCTTCCCGATCTTGCCGTCAGTGCCCGGCATCTCGTAAAAACGCCGGCCGGCGCCGTTGCCGCTGCCGCCACCGTCCTTCTGCTCGACTTTCTGCGCGCTCATTTCGAGGCAACTCTGGCTGAGTGGAATGATGAGCTGATTTGTGGGGAGGTGGTTTGTGGAAGCGGGCCAGTTGTGGCCGCCTTCGGTGCTCGGGCAACCTTGTATCCACAGTCCGAATTCCTGTTCCGTGATGTCCTGCCGATATTTCGGCTTGCCCGTCTGAGGATCGAAGCTGGCCCAGACGTTCTGAAAGACAGTTTCCTTGTGACCGAGATACTTGCCCGTCTTGCGGTCGAGTTTCCACAAGACCCCGTCCTTTCCGACAGTGAACAGCAGATTCTGGTTCCCCTCGTCAACGAGCACGCGCTCGAAAACGACGTCGAGATCCAGCGCTTCGCCCGGAGCGTGCTGGTAATACCAGGCAAGCTTGCCGGTGTCTACATCGAGCGCCACTGTCGAGCTGCTGAAAAGCGCATCGTCAGCAGGCGACATTCCACGGCTGATGGGCATCCACGGTTTCGCCTGCGCGGTTCCCCAGTAGGTGAGATTCAGATTCGGATCGTAGCTGCCGGTGATCCACGACTCGGCGCCTGCGCGGAACAGATTTGGGAGTTTGCCCCACGAATCCCCTCCCAGCTCACCGGTCTGAGCGATGGTATTGAACCTCCAGAGTTGTTTGCCGGTGGCGGCGTCGTAGGCGCTGATGAAACACTTCTCTTCACGATACCTGGAACACTGGCCAAGCCCGGAGATCACCTTTCCTTTCGCCAGGAGAGGACCGCTGCTCATGCCGTAGTTGCCTTTGGACCGATCGCCGATCACGGTAGTCCAAACCGTCTTGCCGGTTCGAGCGTCGAGTGCGAACAATCGCGCATCGCTGGTGGTGGCGAAAACTTTGTCGCCATAGATCGAGATACCCCGCATCGCTGCGCCGCCGGCTTGCGTGCCGTAGCGAGCTTCCCAGATGACGTCTCCTGTTTTGCCGTCGAGCGCCTGCATCACGTTGCCGGGGTTGTTGAGATAGATAATCCCGTTGTGGACGATCGGGGCCGGCTGATTGGTGCCGCCTTCGTTCATGGCCCACACCCACTGGAGACGGAGATCCTTCACGTTGTTTTGCGTAATCTGGTTCAGCGGGCTGAAGTTTGACGCGTGATAATCGCGTCGAATCATCAGCCAGTCTCCCGGATCGGGATTCCTTAGCATCGCATCGGTAACGGGCACGAAATTTTTTACTTCACCGGCCACCAGAATCGCAGGCTGCCGTGGGGGCGCGCCTCGCTGCCCACCGCCCTCGTCGTCGGCGGCTTGCTGGGCGCCGCCACCGCCGCGCTGTCCGGTCGCGACCGTGCTGATTCGGACCTCCGCGTTTGCCGTGAGCGGCTGATTGCCGGCGGGAGCACCATTCTGTTGAAGGATGAACGCGGCGATGCTGGCGTACTCCTCCGCGCTGAGACCACCCGGTCTGGACGGCGGCATTGTGAGCTGCATGAAGGACAACAATTCGCGGGTCGTGCGGGTCCCCCAGGCGCCGATGAATTCGGAGCCGGCTAACTGGGCCGCGTCACCCTGTCCCGAGAGGTTTTGTTGATGACAGCCGGAACAGTTTGCTTGATACAGCGTACGGCCGGCAGCGGCTTGCGCCGCCGTATACGGGCCGGCAGCGGGTTGTTGACCCGCAACCATCACGAGACTGCACACAGCGATCGCAATTAATGCAATCACAAGTTGGTTTTTGAATCCGAGCATCGGTTGTGCCTCCTGGTTAACGGACGAGCCAGCCCCAAAGATTGCCGTCCGGCGCTTTCTCACTGGAGATCTGAATGTAAAGCTGCCCTTTTTTGAGGCTCTGAATTTGTTCGGGTGTCAGATCCACGGTGCCTGTGACTGTACCGTTGGTGGCTTTGGAAACAGTCAGGTCGGCGATAGAAGAGCCGCGGACACCCATTGCTACGCCTTTGTGGACTTTCGCGATGGTCGCCGGAGAACGGAGTCCGTCGAATGTTCCGTTGACCGTAAGCTTCGTACCGGACAACACAGCCGAAGCGGAACCGGTTCCAGCGACCGTGGCACGCATTCCTCCGTCCATCGGGACGGTGGCAAGCCGCACTTTGTATCTTTCCTGCGTTTGAGCTGCGGCAGGCAACACGAGACAGACCACTGCAACGGCGACCCCCAAAACAGCGATAGTTCGCGTTAAAGTCATTTTTCACACACCTCTGTAGGGCTATAAGGAGTGCATTCTAGCATCCGGGCCGCGAATTACGCGAATGGCGCCAAAGGGGAATAGCCACAGATTTCACGGATTACACGGATGGCGCGCTTCAATGGCTTTAATTGCGCGCCATCCGTGTGTAATCCGTGAAATCTGCGGCTATTCCCCTTTGGCGTCTTCGCGTAATTCGCGGCTAAACAACGGTGCATTTTCCTTTTTTGCTAGAATCTACGGCCTATGTCTCGATCCTTCGACGAAATACTGCGCGCGATCCTCACCAGCCGTGTCTATGAAGTGGCGCGGGAGACCTCGCTGGACCCCGCCCAGCGTCTTTCCAGACGAATTGAAAATACGGTATGGCTGAAACGCGAGGACCAGCAGCCGGTCTTCAGCTTCAAGATCCGGGGAGCTTACAACCGCATGACCCGGCTGACCGCGGCCGAGCGCAGGATCGGTGTGATCACGGCAAGCGCCGGCAACCATGCGCAGGGAGTGGCTCTATCTGCGAAACATCTTGGTATGCGCGCCGTGATCGTCATGCCGAAGACGACGCCGGATATCAAGGTCGAAGCTGTTCGGGCGATGGATGCGGAGGTGGTGCTCGCCGGCGATCACTACTCCGAGGCGCAGCAACATTGCGACCGCCTGGTCGAGGAGACCGGCCTGACTTTCGTTCATCCGTTCGACGACCTTCTGGTCATCGCCGGTCAGGGCACGATTGCCGATGAGATCGTACGCCAGCATCCTCGCGACCTGGATGCGATATTCGTTCCCATCGGCGGCGGCGGACTGATTGCGGGAATCGGCGCCTACATCAAGTCGGTGATGCCTGAGGTTCGCGTCATCGGTGTCGAGCCGAAAGATTCGGATGCGATGAGCCGGGCTTTGAAGGCCGGTCAACCCGTGAGCCTGGAGAACCCCGGCCTGTTTGCCGATGGTGTCGCCGTTCGGCAGGTTGGCAGGCACACTTTCCCTATCGTGCAATCGACCGTGGAAGAAGTTGTACTCGTGAATAACGACGAAATCTGCGCTGCCATCAAAGACGTCTTCGACGATACACGCACGATTGTCGAACCCGCCGGCGCATTGGCTGTGGCCGGGCTCAAGGTGTATGTCGAGCGCAATGAAACGCGCAACAGGCACCTTGTGGCGTTGCTGAGCGGCGCGAATATGAACTTCGACAGGCTGCGCTTCGTTGCGGAGCGTGCCGAGCTTGGAGAATCCAGAGAGGCCCTGTTCGCCGTGACCATTCCGGAAAGACCGGGCTCGTTCAGGCAGTTCTGCGGCGTCATCGGACATCGCGTGATCACGGAATTCAACTACCGGCTCAACGATCGGGATCGTGCCGACGTTTTCGTCGGGCTAAGCGTGAGCAGCCGTGAAGATGCCGACTCGGTGAAAACAAAACTGATCAAGCAGGGCTACGAAACGCTGGATATGACCGACAACGAATTGGCGAAGCTACATGTGCGCTACATGGTCGGCGGTCGTGCCCGAGGCGTGAAACGTGAGCGCCTCTGCCGGTTCGAGTTTCCGGAACGGCCCGGCGCGCTCCTTCAATTCCTCGACACGCTGGGCGGGCGGTGGAACATCAGTCTTTTTCACTATCGCAATCATGGATCGGATTTCGGACGTGTCCTCGCCGCGCTTGAAGTACCGCCACAGGAAGATATAGAGTTTGAGCGCTTTCTCCAGATCCTTGGCTATCGTTTCCAGGTCGAAGACGGAAACGACGCATATAGAAGTTTTCTCGAGCCAACAATAGAAAAATAAACTTCGTTCCACCGGGGGGATCGTATGAAACGGTTTTTGCTTCTCACGACGATTAGTCTGGTTGTCACGCAGGCAGCACTGGCCCATATTCGAATCTATCCGAACGAATCCAGTGTGGGCGCGCGAGAGAAATACACGATGCGCGTGCCGAATGAAAAGAAAGAGGCGAACGCGATCCGGGTCGAAGGCGAATTCCCTGCAGGCCTGGATGTCTACGACTTCGAGTTCAAGCCGGGCTGGAAGATCGATTTCAAGAAAGACGATAAAGGGAAGATCATCGGGGCGACATGGACAGGCAAGATCCAGCCCTATGAATTTGTCGAATTCGGGATGCTCGGCATCAACCCGAAACAAGGCACAAATCTGACCTGGAAATTCATCCAGTTCTACGACGATGGAACCAGGGAAGAATTTGTGGGCCCGGTCGGTTCCCGGCTTCCGGCGCCGGTAGTGGCGCTGAAACCGGCAACGCCGTAGCTACTTGTTGGCGTCCTTTTTCTCAGGCTCTTTCTTCTCGGACTCTTTCTTGTCTTCGTCGCCGGGTGAGTCCTGCCCGCTCATCGCTGCCTTGAAGTCGCGGATGGACTTACCCAGGCCGGCCCCAAGTTCGGGTAGTTTCTTGGGGCCAAAGATAAAAATAGCGACAACGGCAATGATGATTATTTCCGGGAGACCTAAACCGCCCATTGCATCACCTCGTATAGCATTATCGACCTTATGCGGATCACAGCAAAGCGCCTTCTTGAGCCGCTTAAACTCCTGGCCCAGCAGCGTTCGCATCGTCTTTCCGCGCTACCGACTCTCATCGTCTATTTGAACGACATCTGCAACAGCCGGTGCCTGACGTGCGCCATCTGGCAAAATAACGAGCGCCTGCGAATTCCTGACGAACGCCAGATGTCGGACCGGTTGCTGGCTGAACTCTATGGCGAGATCGAACGCTGGCGTTCCTCTCAGGTCCTGCTTTCAGGCGGGGAGCCGGCAATGCATCCCCGGTTGCCCGACGTCGTAGGCAGACTCGAAGCCTTGGGCTCGCGAATAGCCCTCATTACCAATGGACTTTTGCTTACATCGTTCTCGCATAAGGACTTGCGCCCGATATCCGAGGTCTACATCTCATTTGACGCGCCGGACCGAGAGTCGTACAAAACAATCCGGGGCGTTGACGGATTCGCCAGAATGGCAGACTCCGTCGAATTTCTGAAATCGATGGCGGTTCCGCCACGAATTGTCGCGCGCAGCACTTTGCAGCGAGACAACGTCGCACACATTCCTGAACTCGTTGGAACTGCGCGCAGGCTGGGATTTGACGCGATTTCCTTCCTGGGCGTTGATGTCTCCACCAGCGCTTTCGCTCGCGGGTTCCCCGATCACGCTGTGGATCCGAAACGCATTCAACCGCAGATTGCAGACCTCGAAGCGATGGCGCGGGGGATAGAAGAACTGGAACTCGCAAAAACATCGGTGAGTCTCATTGAGGGCGGCGTTCCACGCCTACGAAGAATTCTGCAATATTTCAATGCGCTTCTCGGGCGAGCCGACTTTCCTCCAATGCGATGCAACGCGCCCTGGTTTTCCGCAGTCATCGAGACGACCGGTCGGATGCGCGGCTGTTTCTTTCATCGCGTAATCGGGGATCTGAAGACGATCAATGGTCCTGAGGCCGTCGCGTTTCGGCGTGCTCTTTGCGTCGAGAGCAATCCGACCTGCCAGCGTTGCGTGTGCAACAAGCTGCTTCGGCCGCTGGATGTGTGGCGTCTCTGAGGACGCAGCTGTAGCGGCGGTCTATGACCGCCGGCGATGTCTAGCCTCCAAGATCGTCGGCGGTCATAGACCACCGCTACAGTCGAGGGAGGCCGCTATCGAGGGTTATCGTGATGCGAACCGTCGATGATGTGGTCGAGATCCCGATCGTCGCACCGCGCGGATTCCTCAAGTTCGCGATCCGTCAGCCTGAGCGTCCTGGGCCGCATCGTCCACGGCTCGGCGAGCACTGCCGGATCCTGCGCGACCGCCTGGTACTCGATGGTGTCTCCAACGCGACGCAGACGCTCCACGACTTTGAGATCTTTGGTGTGAAATGCCCCATTGTCGATCAGCCAGGTCTCCTCATTGAAGTTGACAGTCTCGACGACCAGGGTGTCCCCGTCCCAGCGGCCAATCGCGTCGCCCAGATAGCTGGCTGGGAGCCCCTTTCGATGCGCTCGCCCGTCGGTCGGGATGATGCGGAAGAAGCTACCGTTCACATCGTCGTAGAGAAACACAACCTCGCGCGCGCTTTGGATGATCTTGCCCGGCGGTCCAATACGCGGCACGCCCGGAGGCTGGCACTGAAGCACCGTGTCGGTCTGGACCTGGCGCTCGCTCAAATCTTTGACCTTCGCCAGGAACTCGCTCTTGTACTTCGGAAAGTTTGTTGCCGCCGGTGCAGCCGCCTGGCCGCCGCCGCGGGCTCCCCGGGCACCCGCTGGAGCGTTGCCACCGCCGCGTGGCGCGGTGCCCGCCGCAGGTGGGCAACCAAGTACGCAAATGGAACCGTCCGCCAGCGTTTGGGGCCTCACGAAGGCGAGACCTCCACCGTCGTCCCATGTCCCATTCAGGTCGGGCTTGCCATCCGCCAGGTGTGGCGTCGGCTTCGACGCCGGTGCTTGCGCACTGACATGCGGTACCATCACAAACGATGCCGCAAATATCACGGCGACAATACTGCAGCTCAAGAAATGATGCTTCATGGTCCACTCCTCGACGGTCATAGGCAGGCTCTTATTGTCCTGTCGGGCCACCTCCGCCCAACTGATAGTAGCGGCCATCCGCGTACGTGATCTTTCCGACCCAGGCCAACCGTTTTGTCCCATCTCTGGCGGGATTCGCGACAACCGTGACGACTTCGCCGGGCTGGCCCATCACGGTATCCTTGCTCAGACCGGCCTTGCGTAACATCGCCGTGGGCAGCGTTTCCAGCGCCCACGTCGCCATGGTCCCGTCGGCGTCCTTCACGTCCAGATACACATAGATATGAGGGTTGATCCACTCCACTTTCGAAATGGTCCCCTTCAACGTGAGCGATTTCGATGTGTCGAACTGGCCCGCCACCGAGTGATGCGCGAATGACGTGGACGCGGCCAATACAAGGACGATGAGGACCGGAAGAAGACGGTCAAATCGATGTCGCATAGCGAACCCTCCACGCGTGTCGAAACAATGAGTTGAATCATATTCCCCGACTCCCGGTGGGTCCAGATAAAACCTGCGGGCCACCTCTCAAGAAAGGGGAGCCTTGCTCCAAAGGGGCTTTGCACAAAAAGTCGCAGTACGGGCAGATTCCCCTCCTCGCGAGCCTCGTGAGGAGGGGAATATGCCCAATATCTGGGACTTTTTGTGCAAAGCTCCCCAAAGGAGAAGAAGTGTCCGGGCCGCGAAAAAGATTTCACATCCGGACAAAAGATATCCAGGGTCGGCTGAAAGATATCCCACCCTGGACAAAAGATGTCCCGGGTGGGCTAAAACATTTCGCACCCTGGACAAAAGATGTCCCGGGTCGGCTAAAACATTTCACACCCCGACAAGAGATGGCGGGGTCTGCCAACAGATGGTGGCAACTGCCTTACACGAATTTCGCCGAGGAAAAGCTGGGAATGATGTCTCGCCCGTAGATCTCCAGCGTTTTCTCTTCTTCGCCGCACATCAAATAAATGTTGAACTGGGTAACGCCGTGCGAACGCAGTTCCTGGAGCTTGCGCGTGTGCTCGGCAGCGTTTCCGACGATGCAGAACCGGTCGACGACTTCGTCGGTGACGAACTCCGCGTTGCTGCTGCCGACTTCGGCGTGATGCAGGTAGTTGTATCCCTTGCGATCGCTGATATAGGAAGTGAGTTCCGGAGGCAATTCCTCGGGTTTATAACGCGAAACCAGATCGACGACATGATTCGACACCAGGGCCGGAAACCATCGGACCCGTTCGCGCGCAATTTTCTTGTCGTCTGAAATCCAGACCGCGGTTGCGCTCATGACCCGGATCTTTGAGAAGTCGCGGCCGGCTTCCTCGGCGCCCTGTTTCACGAAGCCCAGGCACCACTTGATCAGATGCGGATCCGCAAACTGCAGGATGACGCCGTCCCCGATGCGGCCGGCACAATTCAAGGCCTTGGGGCCATAGCCGGCAACCCAGATTGGAGGAATGCCGCCATCGGCCCACGCCATCTGGATCGGATGCCCTTCGTAAGTGATCTCCTTTCCGCTGTTGAGATCGCGAATCACTTGAACGGTCTGTTCGAGGTTCTCGAGCGTCGTCGGCTTTTTGCCCATGACACGACGCGAGCTGTCGCCGCGTCCGATGCCGCAATCCATTCTTCCGCCTGAAATCCGATTCAGCGTTGCCAGCAGGCTCGCGGTCACGGTGGCATCACGAACCACCGGATTCGTCACGCATGTACCGAGGCGCATGCGGCGGGTGTTCGCGGCCATCAGCGTCATCAGCGGGTAGGGTTCCTGCCACAGAACGTGTGAATCGAAAATCCAGCCGTAGCCGAAGCCTGCAGCTTCGGCCTGACGTGTGAGACTCACGATGTGATCGGGAGTCATATCGGGCTTCAACGTGAACGCAAACTCGAACATATCTACTCCTGGAACGCGGGCTAAAGCCCGCGACTACATTGCTATTCTTTCACGAGATCGCCGTACGATTCGGGGCGCCTGTCCCGGTAGAACTGCCAGACCTGACGCACTTCCTGGATCTCGTCGAGATCCAACTCGCCGATAACGAGTTCGTCTTTGTCACGCGATCCTTCGGAAATGATCTTTCCCCGCGGCGTGCAGAAATAACTCTGGCCGTAAAATTCTCCGATATTCCACGGATGTTCGCGTCCGACCCGGTTGATCGCGCCGATGAAATATCCATTCGCAACAGCGTGCGCGGGCTGCTCGAGCTTCCACAGATACTCGCTCAAGCCCGCAACGGTCGCCGAAGGGTTGAAGACAATCTCCGCGCCATTGAGTCCGAGAGCCCGGGCGCCTTCGGGAAAATGGCGATCGTAGCAAATGTAGACGCCGATATCTGCGAATTGCGTCTTGAACACGGGATAACCCAGGTTACCGGGCTTGAAGTAGAACTTCTCCCAGAATCCGGGCGCGCAATGAGGGATGTGGTGCTTTCGATATTTGCCGAGGTACCTGCCGTCTCCATCGATCACTGCTGCCGTGTTGTAGTAGACGCCCTTCAGGTCTTCTTCGTAAATCGGCACAACCAGGGCGATGCCGTGCTTCTTTGCGATCTCGCGCATGAGCTGAACGGTGGGACCGTCCGGAATCGGCTCGACCATTCCGTACCATCGCGTCGATTGCTCGGCACAGAAGTAAGGGCCCGTGAAGATCTCCTGCATGCAAAGAATCTGAACTTTTTTCGACGCGGCCTGCTCGATGAGTTTCAAGTGTTTGTCGATGGCATCGCGCTTGATCTTCTCCAGAGATTCTTCAACCGGAGTCGTACACGTGGCCTGAATCAATCCGCACCTTACAACGCGAGGCATATTACGTTTCTCCTTTCACGTGGAGGAACGCGGGCTAAAGCCCGCGACTACATTAGGCACCGGGTTGATCCTAAATGTAGTCGCGGGCTTTAGCCCGCGTTCCACACAGCAACCAATACAACACAAATCCCAAAGAGAAAGTTACGAACCAGGCAAATGTATACAGCGTATCCAGAAACCCGGGCACGGCGACCTGCCCTCCGGGCGTCGTGGCGGCGCGAATAAATCCGGGCACGACAGGCGCGACGGCGATCACCAGCGTAACGATCGCGCGCCAGTTGATGCCATTGGAGTAGGAATACTTTCCCCGGGGATCGAAGAGCGCTGCCAGATCCAGCTGCTGTTTCCGCAGCACCCAGTAATCGCAGATCAGGATTCCGGCAATGGCGCCCATCAGGCCCGAATAGCCGATGAGCCACGTGAAGATGTAAGCCCCCATGGATTCCATCAGCTTCCAGGGCATCATCAACACACCGATCACAGAGGTGATGAGCCCGCCCGTCACATAGGAAATCAGCCTGGGATTCAAATTCGAGAAATCGTTGGAAGGCGACACGACGTTCGCCGCCATATTCGTCGTGAGCTGCGCGGCAAAGATGACTGCAGTGGCGAATGCGATGACGATAAGGCTATCGAATTGCCGCATCAGCTCCACGGGGTCCGGGATCGCGCGGCCATAGATCAAAAGTGTCGCGCTGGTTACGGCCACTCCGATGAACGCAAACGACGTCATCGTCGGCGGCAGGCCGACCGCCTGGCCGATCATCTGGGATCGCTGCGATCGTGCATAGCGCGTGAAGTCCGGAATGTTCAAACTCAGCGTCGCCCAGTAACCGACTGAAGCGGTCAACGCTCCCGGGAACACCGACCAGAATGCATTGTGCTGCTTCTGTAGCGCGGCCGATTCGCTCAGGACCCTGCCCAGACCACCTGCCTTCCAGGAAGCCCAGGACAGAAGGACGAGTCCTCCACCCAGAAGCAGCGGCGCAGACCAGGTCTCCAGGTGTTTGATTCCCTCCACGCCTTTCAAAATAATGAACAACTGAATTCCCCAGAAAAGAAAGAAACCCAGCCAGGCATGAATCCCGATATTCAGCCAACCGGGCCACATCACGCCGAACAGCGCATCGAGCGCCGCTCCGCCAATCCAGGTCTGTATGCCGAACCAGCCGCACGCGACGATGGCGCGCAGGACCGCGGGAACGTTGGCGCCCTTCGTACCGAACGCGGCCCTGCACAACACCGGAAATGAAACTCCGTACTTCGTGCCGGCGTGGGCATTGAGGATCATGGGGATCAGAACGATGGTATTGCCGAGGAGAATGGTGATCATCGCCTGCCACCAGTTCATGCCGGCCTCGATGAAACCTCCCGCGAGAGTGTAGGTGGTAATAACGACGCTCATGCCGATCCAGAGAGCTGCGATGTTCCAGGTGGACCAGGTTCGTTCGCGGATCGTCGTCGGTGCCAGGTCGCGATTCCAGAGCGGACTGCCGGAAAGGTCCTGTTTCAGCTCGACAAAATCCTGCTGTAGCGGCGGTCGATGACCGCCAACGATACGTGCGGTCATGCAAACGTCCCTCGCTTGAGAAAACGGCCCATTCCCGCCTTGCCCTTGAAGGTTCCGTTCTCAACGATCACGTTCCCCCGCGAGATGACAGTCTCCGTTACACCACGAACCTTTCGGCCTTCATAAGCGCTATAGTCCACGCGCATGTGATGCGTTTTGCTGCTGATGGTTTGCTCTCGGTCAGGATCAAAGATCACGATGTCCGCATCCGATCCGACGGCGATCGTTCCCTTCCTAGGAAAAAGTCCGAAAATCTTCGCCGCTGCCGTCGATGTGAGTTCGACGAATCGATTCAGGTTGATCCGTTTTTGGACAACACCGCCATCGAATACCAGGCTCATTCGGTGTTCGACGCCCGGCCCGCCATTTGGGATCTTGCTGAAGTCTTCGCGGCCGAGCTCTTTTTGTTCCTTGAAGCAGAATGGGCAGTGGTCGGTAGAGATCACCTGAAGGTCATTCATGCGCAATCCCTTCCAGAGCTGTTCCTGGTTGGATTTGTCGCGCAGCGGAGGCGTCATGACGTATTTGGCCCCTTCGAAGCCCTCCTGCTCGTAGTAGCTGTAGTCGAGGAAGAGGTACTGAGGACACGTCTCAGCATAGGCCGGCAATCCAAGGTCACGCGCGGCTTGAACCTCTTTGAGGGCATCATAAGAACTGAGGTGGACAATGTACACCGGGGAGTCCGCCATCTGCGCAATCGCAATGGCGCGGTGAACGCCCTCGGCCTCAGCAAGGGTGGGCCGGGTCAACGCGTGGTATTTTGGAGCCGTCCTGCCTTCGGCCAGCGCGCGCTTGACGAGGACATCGATGACCACACCGTTCTCTGCGTGCATGCAAATCAGGCCGCCTGCATTGCCGGCAGTGGTCATTGCCTTGAAGATCGTCGCGTCGTCGACGAGAAACACTCCGGGATATGCCATGAACAACTTGAAGCTCGAGACCCCTTGATCGATCAGCCCCTTCAGCTCCAGTAATCGCGCGTCGGGAAGATCGGTGCAAATCAAGTGGAACCCGTAGTCGATAGCGGCCTTGCCTTCGGCTTTCGCGAACCACACATCCAGTGCCTGATTCAACGATTGGCCGTGATATTGCACGGCGAAATCGATAATCGTGGTGGTGCCGCCGAATGCCGCTGCGCGAGTGCCGGTTTCGAAGTCATCGGACGATGAGGTGCCACCGAACGGCAAATCCAGGTGCGTATGTGGATCGATTCCACCTGGAATAACGAGTTTTCCAGTAGCATCGATCGTCGTGTCGACGGTACCGACAACGCCCTCGAGCCCGGTTCCGATCATTGCGACCGTTGAACCATCAATCAGCACATCGGCAACGTAGGTGTCGACGGCAGTAACAACATGCCCGTTTTTGATCAGTGTTTTCATCGCGGCAAACTATACGACACCCGGGCACGAAGACACAAAGCGGCCTTTTGGCTTTGAGCTTGCACAGACGAAATTAGGCAATACCTTTTGAGCTTTTTTGGGGAGAGTAGGAATGAAGACTGGACAAGACGTTAAAGAACCTGGCCTATATGCTTCAGATTGCTGCGGCGAAGAAGTAATGTTAGAGAAAGATGCGAGTTTCCCGCGCTGCCTGCATTGCTTAGCCCTCTCACGGTGGGAACTGGTTGACATACCCGAACAACAGGCCGCATAAGTACAAAAATTCCCCGAAAGCGGGTGGAAAATGGGGGTCGGAACCTAATTCGGGGACAGACGTATAAATCACCTAATTAGCTTTCAGAGTTGCTTTTACTGCTAATTAGGTGATTTATACGTCTGTCCCCGAATTAGGTTCCGACCCCCATTTTCTTAGCGCTTCTTCACGAATCCATTGTCGTATGTCTGGCTCAGATCCACGTTAACCTCTGCAATTTTTCCATCCACCAGCGACAGGCTCTTCAAGACATTGGGGGGTCCGCTTTCGGGCATGATCCCGTCAGGTGAATACAGGGAAAGGTTGGCCCTGAGCGACTCCACATAATGATCGCGATCGGCTGCCCAGAAGGACTCCGGCATGACTGCCGCGATCTCTTCGGCGGGATGCTCCTGAATGTATCGGAGGACCCGTACCGCGGCATTCACCACGCTCTGAACGGTGTCCGGTTTCTGCTGGATGAATTCAGCAGTTGTATAGAAACCTCCAGCGGGCCAGGGCCCGCCGAAGATATCATGGGTGCCTTTCTCGGTCCGGGTGTCGTACAGCGGCCTCGCAATTCCGTCTCGTTCCAGCTTCGACGCGAGCGGATCGACGGTAACACCCGCCCAGACCCGATCCTGTTGAAGAGCGGCCAGCATGGTGGAGATGCCCGCAGTGACAACAGGGATGGAATGTGGATCGAGGCCATTCTGCCGCAGCAGGTACTTCACAAGCTGGTCGGTGGAAGAACCCGGCGCAGTCACTCCGACGGGTTTGCCGACGAGGTCGTTTATCGTGCGCACGTGATCGAAATGTTTCTTTCCGACCATCAGCACCAGACCGGGATAGCGATCGAACAACGCCACCATGACGAGACGTTTCCCTTGCGCCTGTGCACGAATCGTATGTTCGTAAAAACCGGCCACCATGTCCACCGATCCGCCCATCATCGCGGCCAGCGCTTCCGATCCCCCGCGCAGATCGGAAATGGTCACCTCCAGCCCTTCATCTTTGAAGTACCCGAGCCGGTCGGCGAGCGTCAGCGGCAAATAGATGAATTGTGTCTGGCCCCCAACGGCGATTTGGATCGGGGGCTTCCCGCCGTGCCGCGTGCACGCGAGTGTGAAGCAAACGAAAAGAAGGATGCCGATGTATTTACGCCGCGAGTAAATCATCCTGGTCCGCTTTCCACCGCACCAGCCGGTGTTCGAGCCACGTTACGCCCATTTCGACCACGACAACAACCACGCAGAGAATGAGCATACCGGCATAGACTCCGGCCGCATCAAAATTTCCTTGCGCCTGGCTGATGATCCAGCCCAGACCTCGAGCGGCGGCCATGTATTCGCCGACGACGGCGCCCACCAGCGCGAATCCCACCGATGTATGGAGGCTCGAGAGAATCCACGTCATCGCGGACGGCAGCAGCACATGCCACGCCAGCTGAGCCTCCGACGCGCCAAGCATTCGGGCATTGTTGATGATGTTCCGGTCGACTTCCCGGACACCCCGGTAAGCATTAAAGAATACGATGAAAAAAACCAGCGAGAATCCTAATGCGATTTTGGAACGTTCATCGATCCCGAGCAGCAAAACGAAGATCGGCGCGAGAACGAGCCTGGGCAGTGCATTCAATACCTGAATGTAGGGATTGAAGACAGCGGCCCAGAATTCCGATCGGCCCAGCAGGAAGCCGACGGTCACGCCGAAAACGACGCCAAGAACGAAGCCGCCTGCCATCTCCTCCAGCGTTACGAGCAGGTGGTGGTAGATGTTCCGGCCTCCCAAAAGGAACGCCGGGTCGCCAAGCCACCGCAAGGCGCGAGCCGCGAATACAGAGGGCTGAGAAAAGAAGAAGGGATCGATAATATCAAAGCGCGATGCCAGCTCCCATCCGCCGATTATCAAAACCAGCACCGCGGCGCGGAGCAATGTGACGAGCGGACGTCTCTTAACCGGCATAGGCAGCCATGACCTCCTCCCTGAGGTTTCTCCAGAC
>WNFT01000291.1_pt1 | contig 50149 bp, 41 predicted proteins | sample 5400191 | NCBI WGS metagenome assembly WNFT01 (sample SAMN13153359, study PRJNA577476) | soil metagenome | isolation source: 80 cm saprolite under Madrone tree | place: USA:California | collected 2016-06-14 | reverse complement strand
ATCGTGTAAGCAGTGGCGTCTTCCTGTTGCCAGATGTAACGCACCAGCGCTTCCGTGACGATGCGTGGGCTGGGCGAAACGCCGCCGTTGTTCAAATTGATGATGCCGCGCGTGACGGAAAAGGAATTTTGAATGACGGTCCAGTAATCTTCATCCAGCGCCGCTTGTGCAGGCGTGAGATGTGCGATGCTGTTCGAGGCGGCAAAGACGTCTTTAAGTAGCGAAGCGACAGTTGCGGAAGAAAGTGCTGCCAGACCCAGGCCCTTGCCGGCGAGGGAAAGAAAGTTGCGACGTGGGTAATCTTGAGTTTTTATCATTGGGGTTTCTTATCTTTCGATTTTGAATCTGAGCTCGGTGGTTTCAGGTAGTAACCACGAGCCGTTATGAGGTGCAACTTCTCTCTGCCTGGGGCTTCAATTGCTTTGACATCGACCTTGCGAAAGCCTGTTTTTCCGCCATCGTTGGTGGATTGATAGCCAATGACGAACTGGCTCTTGAGGTCATGATCAATCTCATCTAAAGCTCTCGACAACTCGCCAACGTTTTTTGGAAGAAAGAGACGACCGCCACTCTCCTCCGCAACGCTTCTTAAAAATCCTTCCGCAACTTCTCGCGGACTCGATCGCACAAGACCAGCTTGGCTGTCCAGTAAAGTAACAATGCCAATGACAAATACCTGAACATTTGTTGTGTGCAGAAATTTGATGAGGTCTTCCCGTTTGTAATAGCTCGCCCTGTCCTCACCGTCGGTTATGAATATCACTGCTTTCCGATGCTCTTTCGGTTCGTGCTTCGCCGTGTGGTCCACTGCAAGATATAACGCATCGATAACCGCTGATTGGCCGCCTTCGACTCTCATTAGTTTGAGACCCGCTAGCAAAAGGGACTCGTCAGATGTGAAGTCCTGAACTGTTTCGATCTTGTCACCGCTTGTGAAGCGCTCGATAAACACTTCATCGGAAGGTCGTTTCCTGTGAATTATTATCTGCACAGCGCTAAGAGCTGAACCTATCAGTTCCTTAAACGATCCGGAGGAATCGACGGCAATGCCAAGATCAACAGGCCTTTGGTCTCTTTCCAACAATAATATTGTCTGTTCTACATTGCCCTCAAAAACTTTAATGTCTTCTTTTCGAATCTCATCGAGCGAATGATCAGACTTGTCGGTAACAATCAAACTCAATCTGACGGGAGGAGCTAGCGTAGAGCTCGGATTTGGCGGAATATTCTGGGCAATGAACGAAGCGTTAATAACAAACATCAAGAGCGCGCCAGAGAAAATGGCAATTATTCGGGATTGTTTCATGTGAACTTCTCTAGTACGTTTTATTTCTAGATTGTTCTCACATAATGACTAACGAGTTTCATAAACGATCTCGCCGCCGATGATTGTCATCAGGCAGCGTGTCTTCAGAATTTCCGCCTCAGGAATCTTCATGATGTCAGCCGAGAGACGCGGCCCAAATGGTGAACATCTTGATTGCCTCTTCGCGCGTCAGCGCTTCTTCCGGATGCCAGCCTTCGCCTGAGAATCCTTTCAAATCTTTGCGCGCAACCGCCGCGTAAAATTCAATCATTGGCTCGCCGCGTTCGACGGGAGCATCGGAACCACCGGGAATAATCGATCCTGATTTAACGAAACTCCGCCACGCGTATGCGCCCTTGAGCCGTTCAATTCCCAAACGCGCAGGCGCGAAGTGCAAATCGCCAATCGCATGGGACGCTTGCATTGAAGGAATGATTCCGAGCTTTGCAAAACGCGGAATATCAACCGGGTTGACGATTTGCGAATGCTCAACGCGCCAACGCGGCGACCTGATTTTCCACTGCTCTTTCGGCACCGCCTTCATTGCCTTTTCATACTCGTCGATGATGAAACGGTTGCCGAGATCGCCGATCGCATGCGTCTGCACCTGGATGCCTTTGCGCAATGCATCCTGAAGTATTGGTTGTAGCGTTTCTTCCTTGATCGTAAGAAAGCCGGAAGTGTCGGGCTTATCGGAATAGGGAGCCAGCAACGCCGCGCTGCGCGAACCGAGCGAGCCGTCAGCATAAAGTTTTATCGTGCGCACTGTCAGGCGATTGCCGTAGGCACCAATGATTGGACCATCATGGAAAAGTCGTTCCGCTTCCGCTCCGGGCGCGGAGACGGCTTTGTAGATCCGCAGCTTAATCTGTCCGGCAGCGTAAAGTTTCTTGTACAGATCGATTTCCTCATAACTGCCGCCGGGATTCTGCACTTGAGTCCAACCCAGGCTCACATCGCGGTTCACGCCCAGCACGATCGCGCGCTCTTCATCCGCTGTCGTGGTTGGCGGGATGTGACGCCGCAATAAACCTTGCGCGGCATCGAGCAACATTCCGTTCGGCTCGCCGCTCTGTTTGTCTTTTGATATTTCACCGCCGAAAGGGCTGGGCGTGTTCTTATCAATTCCGGCTACCTTCAAAGCGGCGCTGTTCACGACTATGCCGTGACCATCTGCGCGCGTCAGCACAACCGGGTTAACCGGCGAAACCTTGTCGAGGTCCCAGCGCGTGGGAAACACCGGCGGCGTCCAGAACGTTTCGATCCAGCCGCGGCCCGTTACCCACTCGCCAGGTTTTGCCTGGTCTACTCGTGCTTTAACTTTCGCCAGAAATTCTTCAAGGCTGTTGACGCCCTCGAGGTTGAGCGTCATCTCGCGAAAGCCGACGCCTTCGAGGTGATGATGCGCGTCAGTCATGCCTGGCACCACTGTCTCGCCTTTGAAATCTATGACGCGAGTGTTTTTGCCAATGTACTTTTGTACGTCGCGATTTGAGCCGACAAAAATAATGCGTTCGCTTTTTACGGCAACGGCTTCTGCTTTGGGTTGACGGTCGTTCACCGTGTAGATGTTGCCGCTTTTTAGAACAAGATCGGCAGGCTGGATTTTTGTGGGTGCGGGCGATAGCTCGAAAGCCAAGATTAGCGCGACCAGGAGAACAGCCAAAACTTTCATTGTGTTATTGACTAATAGACGCGGAGATTGTTCGCAGAGCGTCAGCTTTATATCACTAGTCGAGCCGAATTTGTAGGATTGGTTCTGTCGCAGGGCATGACGGTCAGTGAGTTCGCTGCCCCTGTGGTTTACGCCGGCAAGTGGCATGAGGTCAGTACCACCACGCGGTAGCGGGTGGGTGGTCGACCTGGAACTCGTGCCCGCTCATCTCTGTGAATCGCTGCGATGAAGAACCCACCCGCTACCGCGTGGTGGTACTGACCTCATGCCGTAAGCCGCACTCTGATTTTCTAAACCGGTCCAACTGCATCAGTAACGACAACTATCAGGAACGAGAAATTATTTCCTCTCTGGTCTATAATTCTTGGCATTTGGTTCCAACGGCTATGAATTCGGGAGGTTGCAACGCCATGAAAACTGAAACACTTGCTCTCAACACCTCGCGCGGCGCGACGACCGCTCATGTGGCCCGTCCTGACAACGACACAAAAGCAGCAGTGCTACTGATTCAGGAATATTGGGGCATAAACGATCACATGCGCGATATTGCCGGTCGTTATGCGAATGAAGGCTATCTTTGCTTGGCGCCAGATCTTTATCGAGGGAAGCTGGCGAAGAGCACCGCAGAGGCAAGCCAGCTAATGCAGGCGTTGGCAATTGAAGACGGCATGGAAATAATTCGCCAAACGATCGCGGAAGCCCGAGCGAAGTACCACGTGCAAAAGCTTGGCATCACCGGCTATTGCATGGGCGGCACATTCGCGCTGCGCGCTGCTTGTGAAATTTCAGAACTCTCCGCCGCCGCGCCTTTCTATGGCGACATTCCCGAAGAAGACGTGTTGAAAAACTTGATCGTGCCGACGCTCTTCATCGCCGGCGAGCGAGACAAGTGGATCAATCCTGCGAAGGTAAACATTTTGAAAGAGGCTGCGCGCAAATACGATCTGCCTGTTGAGGTGGTCAGTTACGATGCGGATCACGCTTTCTTCAATGATACTCGTCCCGAAGTCTATGACGCTGAGGCTGCGGCAGATGCCTGGCGACGAGTGCTGGCTCTATTCAGAAAACACTTGGCGGTTGCGCTACCGACTGGAGCATAAAGCTGTACAGGTTAATGTAACGGATCTTTATTCAATCTCAATTTCAGAACTGATCATCCATAGATCCATTTGTTGGAGCCGTTCCTTCCATCGAGCCTTGAACTCCTTCATCCACTCGCGGTACTCAGCCAAATCCGGAACGTCAACCACGAGTTTCACGAGGTTGTCTCGATAAAGAATTCCGCTGGAGCGCCAGTGACCTTTCTACTTTTTGAGTTTCATAGCTGGCTGCACCAAAGTGATCCACGACTTCTAGTACCGCTTCAGCGAGCCATTCGGAAGGTACTTCTCGCCCGTCATTGAACTGAAGAGGAAGCAGAATCTCGAATCGCCGCCATCTGCTGTTCATAAGTAGTTTTGCCTTTTACGGTGAAGGGAATATTTTGGTCGGCAAGAGCTTCCAGCGCGGCTTCCGGAATCAAATGCTCACCTGAACGAAGGACGTGACCTGAGAAACGGCCCAGCAAGAAGGCCAGTGCGCGTTTCTCTGTTTCGCGATCGGAAAAAGTAATCGTCACCATGGTCATACTCCTTTTTTGATTGTAATTGACCTGAACTGGCGAGCCAAGCAAAAAGCCGCAGGAATTGTCGGATTCTTGGCTCTAATGGAATCTTGACGGCACATTTTCGCGGCCCCACTTTAGCGTGCGACTCATCCAAACCAGTTCATCCAAAAAAGCCGTGGCGCGTTTCTCAACAGCTGGATCTAAAAGTCTCCCTTCAGTGTCAAACGTTTTTTGTACCTTTGGGAAGTTTAGGTCCGAGAATGTTACGGCCAGACCCAACTCGCGCACCATCGGCACCATGGCTTCGATCACGCGTGTGCCTCCCCATGGACCAGCCGACACGCCCACAAAAGCAACCGCTTTGTGTATGTACTCCTTCAGCAGTAAATCCAGAATGGCTTTCAATGTACCGGGGTAGCCGTGGTTATATTCAGGTGAAACTATTACTAAACCATCCGCCCGGATGATCGCATCGCGCCATTCCGGAAAGCGATCTTTAATCCCCTGGCCATAGTCATCATGAGGGAACGCAAAATCGCCTGCGTCAAATAACTGCGTTTCAATCTCAGTTCGCTTTTCCATCTCGCTTACCAACCACTTCGCCGGATGCAGGCTGTTGCGCTGCTTGCGATTGGTGCCTAGAAGAACCGGCAGAAATAACTTTTCCACTTCGATGCCTCCATTGATTTTCTAAGGACAGGATTGACAAGATTAACAGAATAAGATCCGAAGAACTTTGACCGATAGATAATTAAGTTACTCAGGGGTTTTGTAATCCTGCTAATCAGTTTAATCCTGTCTTAGAAGAAATTCCTTAACTTCATTCTCGCGTGGCAGCGCGGTGCGCGCGCCCAGATCGCGGCACTTGAGCGCAGCTACCGCATTACCCAGGCGCAGACTTCCCTCAATATCTTCGCCGGTTAACAAACCAAACAGAAAGCCACCATGGAACGCGTCGCCTGCACCCGTTGTGTCGCGGCAACCTTGCGGAACCTTACAAGCAGGCGCTTCGAGAAATTTTCCGTTGCAAAGAACTACGGCGCCGCGTGCGCCTTTTGTCAGGCCGACAATTCCACATCCGTAACGCGCCTTTAGTTCCACCAGCGACGCCCGTTCATCCGCGATGCCGGTCAAGCGATGCGGAAACTCTGCCGAGGTGATCAGGATATCAATTAGCGGAAGCAGTTGTGGCAATCCATCGTAGATGTTGTCGATGTCAGCAGAAACAATCGTGCGCTCAGCGCGCGCTGCCTCGGCCATGCGCACACATGCCGGCGGATCGTGAGCATCGAGATGCAGCACGCGCCCTTGCACTGCCAACGCCACTGGCGCTTCTTCCGCTGCATAAGAAACGCGATCATCGCGGTCCCAGATGATTGTGCGCTCGCCGTTGCGTGCGTCGATGATGATGAAAGCAAGCTGATTGCGCGCGCCTTCGATCACCTCTGCGAATTTACAATCGACGCCTTCTTGCTGCAACGCTCGAAAGCCGAATTGCCCTTCCGCGTCTGACCCAAACCGTCCCGCGTATGCAGTCTTCAGACCCAGGCGTTGCAGCGCGACCATTGCGGTGGCGGTCTGTCCACCCGCCGTCTGTCTGTGTTCGAGCAAACGAATCTTGGTGTCGAAGGCAGGATACTCCGCCACGACGATCAAATGATCGACCGCATTGAGGCCAAAGCCGACCGCGTCGAACTGTCGTCCTGCCGAAAGTATGAATGGAAAATTCATGTTCTTACTGGGACCGCGGACGTCTCGCCCGCCTGCTGCGCTAGAGCGCAAGATCCATTAAATCAGTTTGTCCTCTGGCTCTTTTCGCGCTTTGCGCTCATTGCGGGCGAGACGCCCGCGCTCCCGGTAAAACGAGGCCAGCAACTTTCAAGCTATTTGGCCTTCGTAGTCTTGACTGAATTCGTGCGTTAGAATGTGACCGTATAGCTCAAGTAAGCGGTAGCAACAAGCAGTGACATTAGCTGAAAAACTCAAGGAAATACCAGTTTCCGCCGGCGTCTATCTTTACAAGGACAGCGCCGGCAAAATCATCTATATCGGCAAAGCCAAACGCCTGCGCAGCCGAGTGCGCTCGTACTTTCAAGCGCGCCCTTTCGATCGCAAGACCGACGCGCTGGTCAAACAAATCGCCGACGTTGAGTTCATCGTCACTGACAACGAAGTCGAGGCGTTGATACTCGAAGCCACGCTCACCAAAAAACATAAGCCGCGTTACAACGTCAATCTAAAAGACGACAAGTCGTATCCGCATCTCAAGCTGACGATCAACGAACCATTTCCCAAGGCCGTAATTACCCGGCGCATTCAGAAAGACGGCGCACTTTATTTCGGTCCGTTTCTACCTGCGTCAATGGCCCGCAAGACGATCGATGTCATTAACCGAACATTCCAATTGCGCACCTGCGACATAGAGATCGACGGCAAGGCGCCGCGACCGTGCCTTGAGTATCACATCAAGCGTTGCCTTGGCCCATGCGTTAAGGGATTGTGCACTGCGGATCAGTATCAGGAGGCAGTGCGCGACGTGCGTCTTTTGCTTGAAGGTCGAAACACCGAGCTGGCCGACACGCTGGAAGAACGCATGGACCAGGCCAGCGAAGAAATGCGCTACGAGATGGCCGCGAAGTATCGCGACCTGCGCAAGACAGTAAACAAACTTTCCGAACAGCAGAAGATGGCGACCACGAGTGCTCGCGACGTTGACATTTTTGCCTACTATCGCGAAGGCCAGCGCCTGGCTTTGCAGCTTTTCACCATGCGCGAAGGCCACATCGTCGGCCGCCGCGAATTCTTCTGGGAAGACTTGCCGGAAGATGATTTCGATCCGGCGCCGTTTCTCGGCGAAGTGCTGGCCCAGTACTACGCCACGGATTACGTACCGAAAGAGATTCATGTCCCCGTTGATTTCAAAGATCGCGAGCTGCTCGAGCAGGCGCTCACGAAACGAAAAGGGCGACGCGTGAAAATTCACTACACGCAGCGTGGCGAGAAGCGCGACCTGATCGACCTCGGCGAAAAGAACGCCAAGCTCGCTTTCGAACAGCGTTTTCGCATTTTGAAACCAGACATGAAACGGGTGTTGGAGGAATTGCAAGAGACGCTCGAACTGCCACGCTTTCCGGCGCGCATCGAGTCGTTTGATATTTCGCACATTCAGGGCGCCGAGAATGTTGCCGGCATGGTTGTTTGCGATAATGGCAAGATGAACCGCGCGGAGTATCGCAAGTTTCGTATTCGCGACGTGGTAGGCGCAAACGATTTTGCGTCGATGCATGAAGCAGTGCTCAGACGTTACCGGCGCGTTTTGGCTGAAGTAAAGCCTCTGCCGGATCTAATTATGATCGACGGCGGCAAGGGGCAACTGGCGGCGGCCGCGGAAGCGATGCGCGAACTTGATTTGGAAGCAATTGCGATGGTGGGCGTGGTGAAGCCTCCACTAAAACACAATCAGGTTTCTTATCTGCTCGTTAAAGGCCGCGAACACGAACCTATCTTTCTCGATCCGCATTCGCTGATTCTGCGTTTGCTGCAAATGATTCGCGACGAAACGCACCGCTACGCTTTGAGTTATCACCGCAAGCGACGCGAGCTGCGGGATTTCACTTCGGAGTTGTCGGAAATTCCCGGCGTAGGAGAGAAGCGCAAAGGTCGACTGTTAAGACACTTTGGTTCTATCCAACGAATAGCCGCTGCATCGGCGATGGAGTTGACGCCTTTTGTTGGGAAGAAAACGGCCCGGGAAATCGAGGATCATTTTGCGCGCCAGCGCAGTCTGGCCGAAAGCAGTGCGGCTGGAACGAACGAAGCAACGCTGTGATGAAGCGAAGAATTTCTTTATTAAACCTTGACGCGTTCGCCAAGCGGGAACAGAATGACGATCGTTTAGTTTGGCGATTCTTGCAATTCTCTTTCTTTCAAAAAGGAGGAACTCCCCATGGCAAGCAAGGCCAGCATTGGTGGGCATCCCGTCCACCCGATTCTGATTCCATTTCCGATCGCTCTCTGGTCCACGTCGTTTCTCTGCGACGTGATTTTTTGTTTTTGGCGCAACTCCAGTCTTAACCTGATTGCGAAAGCCATGTTGGCGGTGGGATGTCTTGGCGCAGTTGCAGCCGCTATACCCGGCATCATCGACTGGCTAAGTATCAAAGACACCGGCGTAAAACGAATTGCAGACTGGCACGCGCGATTGAACATCATCGCCTTGATTGTCTTTGCGATAAGCCTTTACTTTCGCATGCGGATGGGCGCGCATTGGGTTAACTACCACTTGCGAATTCCTTTCCTGCTCTCGTTTCTGGGAGTGATTTTGATTTCGATATCCGGCTGGCTCGGGGGCGAACTTGCCTACAAACATGGTGTTGGGGTTTCACCGCAGCACGATTCGCCCGAGGAAGAAGCCGCGAAAGTTAGGCTGCCCTAAAGAAGTTCAGAGTACAAGCTTTAGCTTGCGTGTCGTCGGTAAACCTCAAGCTGAAGCTTGTACTCTGAACTACTTGTCCGAATTCAAATGTATTCAAGTCTGCGGCTGTTGCCCCTTCTCGCCACTGAAGTCGTAAGTAATGTGCAAACGCAGCATGCCGTCCCGCACTTCCGATCGCACGTCCTTCACATGCGCCTTCACCGTCCCATTGCTTCCCTTTACCGGAATCATTAATTGCAACTGCGACGGACGTAACAACATCAGCGGATTAATTCGTTGATCGATTGCGGTGCGCACAAACACGGTGACGAAGCTGTTTGCAAAAGGAGCGACGCCCTCCAGGTTGACGCCTTCGACGTTCACGCGGCCATACAGCGTCTGGGCCGGTTGATCAAAGCTGAGTTGAATTGTCGTCTGCGCCCAGCCCTTGAATTGCATGCAGTTTCCCATCAAGGCATAGCTGCCGCTGAAGACAAGCGGCGCGGAGATGTTGCCGTTTGCAAATTGCACCGCGGTCTTCACTCCTTCGCCTTCTGCCGCAAGTGTCACGCTGTTGGCGCACCCGCTTTGAAACGCCGCGTTCTCGATCTTCGCAAAAGGAGAAGCCGAAGTAGTTTGCGACAGGTTGAACGACGGTGGGCCAAGATCGCGGAACACCGAGGCCAGCATCTCATCGACAAAGCCACTATTCATGGACACAACCACGGTGCTCGGTGGATCGCCGCCGGCTCCCGGCGTCTGCACCTTTGTGCCGGGAATTGCTTTCGCGCGCGGAGTGCCAAGAAAAAATATGGTGGCCGCGCCGCCGACCACCAAACCGAGAAGCAGAACCAGTAGGTATCTCATCGTTTGTCCTAGTAGGTTGCTCTCACCGAGGGCGAGGCTGAAGGTGACGCCATCGTCGGTGATGCCGAGTTGGAGGCGCCCTGTGGCGCCATATTGCTGAGCAGCGCTTTGACGAGCGCGGCTATGGTGCCGGTGAACGCATCAATTTGCGCGCGCACTTGCTCGGGTGGCACTTTGTTCAAACCTGCCGGAACCTGAAAAAGTGTCGGATCGACTGTGGTGCTGATGTCGCGCATCTCCGCCACAATTTTTGCGCCTTTCACACCTTGTACATTCCCGCTCGCTTCTGTGTACAACTCGGAACGCAAGGGCAGTCCTGTTTCCTTGTCAACGTAAACAAACGCTTCGGTGTTCACCTGACCCGCTGAGGTCGAGGTGTTGGTCGTATTTGCATAACGATATTTGTCCGCGGTGCGGCCGTTGATCGTGTCGTCGCCAACTCTTTCCACGCCCCGTAATTTTTCCAGGTAAGAAACGAGCTGGCCGGGTGTCATCAGTTTTTGTAATTGGAACCCGGTGGCTTCGGGCGTGAGTTCAGCATATTGTTTGCGGCCCGGCGCCAGCACAATGTGTTTGTCTCCTTGTTCGAGATAGATCAGGTCTGAGCCATCTGGAAGTTTGAAAGCCACGCGGCGATCGGCGCCGTTCCGGGCCACATCGACCGACAACGTGGGAATGCCGACCGTCTTCTGGCCGCCTTCCGTCTCAGCGCTAAACACAAGAGTCGCGCGATACTGGTCCGGCTCGCGCGCGGCAATGCCCGCCGAGGCGGCGTGAGATGCGTTCACATTCGCCGGCGAAGTGTTGGCGTTGGCAGCCAGATTTGTATTTGCATTTGTGTCCGCGCGTTGACAGCCGCTGCCAACCAGGATCAATAGACCCACTACAGAAAGACAGAATGATGTCGATGCTTTCCAGTTCACGGTTTTCATAGATTTCTCCGAAGCTTCGAGCGCATGCTCGGTTTAATTAAAGGGGGTGTTAGAGGGAAGCCGTAGGATAACACGCGCGCGCGCGATTTGTAATGCAAACTGTTTTAGTTAGCACGAAAGGTGAGTAGAAGCTCACTGCTCTTCCAGTCTTCTGCTTGTGAGTGTGGCCCATGAAACAGATTCCGACCATTCTTGTGCTTGGCTTTGCCTTGTCATTGTGTAACCTCGGTACGAAATTAAGAACTGCAAGCAATTCCGGCGGCTCCGGCTCCGAAAAATCTTCGTCGAGTTCAAGTGAAGCCGAGAAAGGAAAACCGACGGCGGCGCAAACTCAAGCTCTGGCCGGTGGGCAGGAAGTTAAGTGGGACCGGCAGGGGATGTCATGGACGGCCCCGCCAAACTGGAAGCAGGACAGCAGCGAATTCCAGGAGCTTGTTTGGAGCTCACCGGGCGGTGATGAAGCTGCGCACTTGATAGTCAGCATCTCGCCGATGAATGACAGTTTTCCTACCGACTCGAGCATCCAGGCGTTTTATGACCAGGCTGAGACCCGCATGAAGCACTTTGAGGTTGACGAGCTGAAGTGGGTACAGATTGACGGTTTGAGGGGCGTGCAATTTCGCGAATCGAATCCGGAAAAGCCCGATGGCTTTCGCAGACTACAATGGCTAGCTTACCGCAAATACGCAGGGCAAGTGCAGATGATAAATATAATGCTTTCGAGTAACGGCCGCGGCTTTCCCAAGCATCAGGACGAGATGTATGGCGTGCTTTATTCAACCAAGGTGGCGCATTGAGAACTTGGGTTCGGGTCTCAGGTGTCAGGTGTCGGGTGTCAGATTTAGGATCTGAATCCTAAAACTCGAAACTCGAACGCGAAACTTGAACTCGAAAACACCCGGCACCTGACACCCGACACCCGACACCCGACACCCGACACGCCTAGTTCTTCTTAATGTAGTTGCGGTGCACCCAGGCGCCGTCCTGAGCATCATCCTTCGTTTCAAAGAAGACATTGTTGTTGTCTTCACGCGTCACAACCTTTACCCGAGCCGTCACCGCCTTTTCAGATGGCCGCGGCTTTTCGGCGTCACTTAGAAACGTCTTCGCTTTTTCGACTGAAGTCGGCTTAAACGTTTCTTTCTGCAGCTCTGCAATTGCTTCGATCGCGTTTGCCTTAAGCAGTTTGGGCCAGAGCTTCTTGAATAACGCGTTCGAGGAATAGACATCGGCGCTGTTTACGTTTCCATTGATTGCGAAAACGTAACCAATCACATCGTCGTTCCGATCCGCTATGTTAACCAGCGTTTTAATATAACTGTCAGCCGTCGCCCGCACTCGAGTATTTTCGATCGCAAGTTGCAGGCTGGAAGCCGAGACGGTTGAGTTCACCCGTGTACCTACACTTTCACTGAGCTTGTCCTGCGCAATTCTCACATTTTCCCAAACAGCGCCCTGCGAATTGGAACTCTTTGCCGCCAGCTTGATCTCCCTGGTAGCCACCGCATCCGCAGAACTGTTGAAGACCCCTGCCCGTTCGTTTCCGCGCCCGCTCCATCTGCCGTGCTCAACGCAAAACGCCGCGATGGGCATGCGGCCGGATTTCGGTGGCACGATGAAATCAACCCCCATCATGCGATCTTGTTGCCCGCCCTTAACGATGTCTCCCGCCTGAACATAAACCTCCTCACTTGAAAGATTCTCGATGGCGAGTTCGTTGACGCTTTGTGTTTCATAAACGACAACCTTCCTTTGTTCGAGCGCCTCCTGCAAAGTCAGGAACGATTTTGTTCTGGTGGTTGTTTTGCTGTGAATAAGAAAGATGGAGAGATTTTTGTGAGTGTATGGACCAGAGAGACGATAGTCACTTGCCTTGGTCTCTGGCTGTTTCTGAATTTGGGAATTTTTCTGACTGTTAGAAGTTTTTGTCTGACCGGCGATTAGTATTCCTCCGCAAACGATTAGGAGGAGTAACCCGAGAATTAACGCAAGCTTGTTGTTCTTCATTGTCTTGTCTCCATTTCAAAGGCTTTGGCTTTCAACCAGAATGCGCGCGTCACAATTACCGTCCCCGTGACCGAGAAGTCCTATCGCGAGTTACCTCTCAATCTTTTCGCAATGGCTGTGTGCCATCGTTGCATCTCAAGCTTTTCGCGATGGCTGTGTGCCATCGCTGGTTGCATCTCAAGACTTTTCGCGATGGCTGTGTGCACGCACACGGATCCAATCTCCAGCAGCAAAAGCCGGAAAGAAAATCTTCGGGAAGACGATTGCGGGGAGCAGCCCCTTGATGGTTCCTCTGAAAATCTCAAGAAGAAGTTAGTCAGTCGACCCTAGCTGGTTGAAGAACGAGGGCTGGGTAGGTTTCTTGCATACCTCAACACACTGGAGACTGCATTATCGGCAAACGGCGGTGAGGGCCGCCTGCAATGTGATATTCAGCGCAGTCAAGTGTTCAATTTAAAATCATCGGCCGCCGAAGCCGGCGCCCATGCAAGGAGCGTTATCACTAATGAACTGGTTAAGAGGGTGAAGCCCCAAAGCGTGCACACCATCATACCAGCGTTTGCGCTTATCCTCGCCGCATTCCGCATTAATCTTGATTCCGTATACAGGTACGTTTTTGAGATTGAGCGCATTTCGCACAAAGTGAAAGTCGTTACGCTCATCATCATTACTTGAATGCGGGTTAGGTTTAGGGCAACCATATGCGGAGTCACAGTGATTCAGGAATTGCACCTGAACATTTCCATCCGCGGGACGAAAGGTGCGCGTATCGTAAGTTACGAACTGGTTTGATTTTAATTCCTGGAACAACAACGACACGTACTCATTGGGATTAGGATTGAGGGCGGCGCCCATAAACAAGGGCATGCGTCCCATCGAAATCGGATGACTATCGTGGTCGTCAATGTTCACACGAGTAAAGGTCGAACAAGTAGTCAAAGCCGTGAAGAAGGTGCCGTGCCGAACTTTGAGGGTTCGATTGAATTTGTCTGCCAGTGCAAAATTCTTATTGACGTAGAAGTCCTCACTATCGAGATCAAGCAGCCAGCGAAAATCCATGGACATATCATTATCCCTATTGACGAATGGCCTTTCCGGAAACTCTTCGTAAAACTTGACATTTGATTGCGGCCGATTGATCTCGACAATCATCCGTTTGCATTTTGAGGGCAGTGGTGAAATATCCTCCGGTAGGTCGTTGCCAGCTCGCCAAATGCGAATCATTGGATGGTGCCTGTTTCCTGGATGGTATCGGATATCGCAGGCGCCGTTATAAAAAAAGCCAAACAGCCCACCAAAAATCAAGACGACCGGTGAATCCAGAGAGGGCGTCACATCGGTGGACGGCCAGTTCGTGAATTGAAGCAAACCGCTCGCGGCCGCGCTGGTTTTATTTGCTGACTTCTGCGTCTTTCTAACAGCCCTTCGTGCGCGTCGGCGATTTTGCGGCCTGGCAAGAATATCTCTAGCCATCCCGGCGACTGCCGCTGCGCCGGCTCCCATTTGCAATAGATACTCGCGTCTGCTCATTTTCGTCATCACGCCTCCTCCTTAGGTTCTTCACAAATTTTCGACAGCGAGGACCCTGGTAACCAGCAGATTATTAAATGCCGGGTGGCCTGCTTTCACAGCCGGCTTACGCATTTCCGAATTAGAGGCCCGCACGAGATCGCGCTCGAAATTCCAACGTAGATCTCCAGCGGGTGTTGGCAAAATCAAGTTGCCTAACCTCCTGAGAACTCCCTTCAAAAAGTCGCATAGCCGCCAATTACGGTGAAGGCGGCCCAACCACTGTTTTCTCGAAACGCTGGCTGTGGGTTATGCAGCATCGCTAGTTGCGCTTGCTGCAAAGCCGCAACCGTCGTCAGTTTTCCTTCTTTGCGAAAACGATGAAACTGGACCATCAACTCCGCCGTTAGTTCCGAGTCGACGGGCCACAGGCTTGCAACTACCAGCGGCACTCTGGCCGCGAGAAAAGGCCTCGCCAATCCGATGGCGCCTTCACCGCTGTAGGCGTGTTCCACTCCCGTTTGACAAGCTGACAAAACCACCAGGCGGGTACGCGGTAACTTCAACTGATGGATTTCGACCGACAATAACTCACCGTCTGAGCCATCACTAGGCATCGTCGTGTCGTGAGCTAGTAATAACTTCGACAGCAGCGGCGATCTTTCATCGGTGACGGCGTGAGTCGCGAGGTGAACGACGTCGGACGTCGTGAAAGCTTTCGTTACGCGCCCCTTTAACGCTTCGCCTTTGGTCAGGACTGTCTTACGCCCATAGAACGAAGCAGACTCTTCAGCCTCCCGAGCAGCTGCGGGTAAATCAGGAAGGCCAGGAAAACGGGTCTGATCAAAGCGTGGGTTTCCCACACTCAGTATCCGCTCTTCAGTTTGTGTGTTGCGCGCGCGCGCTTCCTTGCAACAGGCGACAAAGACGGTTGCGCTTGGGGTCATCTGAAGTTGATAGTCTTCTATCAAATAGCGACCGGAGGAGGTCGAAATAAGCGCGCTGAATGGTAAATAATTCAAACTCTTGTCAGCCACAATGACCAGTTGGCGATCTTTTCTTAGCAGGCCCTCAATCGGCCTGATAATTTGATCGTGCAGATCCTTTGCCCGGCTCAGAAACTCTCCGTGGCTCGCAGCGCCTTGTGCAATTGAGTTATTGAGTGCGCGAATTTTTTCTGCAAGCTGCCCTGCGTGCAAAGGAATCTCTTTACCAGCAAAAGCAGAGTTGCTTACTACCCATATCAGCATCTTGTCGGACAACACGGCATATTCGAGCAATTGTGTTTGCTCAGGCATGAGTCGTTGTATCTCCGCCAAGGTAAGCGGCGTCGTTTCGGCGGCAATACTTGTTTCAGGCGATTTCAGCTGGCTATCAAACTGTGCTCCGGTCGTCATCATCTCAATCAACGAACGTGCTTTCGAAGTCTCGATGTAGTTGAACGATTGCTTCTCGTCTCGCATTTTCGAAAAAGCGAAATCAGCCGCAAGGTCATAAGTGTTCTGTTGCGCATCGAAAAACTTATCGCGGTTCGACTCTTCTACGATCCTGGTACGGTTGTCCTCAAAAAGTTGGAGTACGATTGGGAGTTCTGCGGCGGCCAGGGCAGTCTCGTTCAAAGCATTGAGGGCGAGAAACTTTCCCTTGTGTGCGGTGTAGGAATAAGCGTCAAAATGCAGTTCCTGATACAGTGTTGAAGCTTGATCGAAATATGAAATAGATTTTTGTAGATTGCCCGCTTCTCGATGCAAATCACCCAGCATCAACATTGAATGCGCCAGCACGTTCTTACGACTTAACTCGCCAGAGATTTTTTGCGCCTCGCTTAAAGCCCGCTCACCACAGTTGAGGGCAGCTTCATGGTTTTTTTGTTCGCCATAGATCATGCCCAGGCGTTCCCAGGTTCGCGACCGCAGCAATGGCACATCAGCAACGTCGGCCAGGCGTAACGCTTCTTCTTCAAAAGCGACAGCAGACGCGGGTAGATCGAGAAAATTCGCTGCAAGCGCGCCCTCGTGGTAAAGCGGCCAAATTAATCTCGGCTGCCACGGCAGGTCTTGCGAAATGGTCAGCGCATTTCTCATTAATTCCAGTGACTGTGCGTAGTCACCGAAAATAAGTTCGAGTGACTGGGACTGCGCCAGGCATCGGATCTGATTTGTGCGGTCGCATATTTCTGCGGAAAGCCGGGAGCACCGATTGGCATAAGCAAGTGCCTCGGAATATGCGTTGCTGCTCAGTTTCGCATCGGCGAGGGCGTTCAGCGCTTGCGCTTTAAGAACTGAGTAATCTCGTTTCGCGCTTTCGTTGAACACAGCTTGAAATAACGCCAGGCTTTCCTCTTTTTGCGGCACCCGCAAACGCGCATAGCCTTCCCAGCTTTGCGCCATTAGCGCTTCCGCGGGCTCTCCGATCTTGGTGAACGAATTATGAGCGGCAACGAGCAGCGCAATCGCCGAATCAAACTCGCCCTTGTTAAAAGCCTCTACGCCGGCTTTGATCTGTGCCCGCGCGGAGCCCAGGGCCTGACGTTCATGCAAAGTCGCTCGGTCGTAAAAATCACTGATGTCCAGATTGGCGTGATCGCCTGATCGTGCCAACTCCAGCTTGCCGGCATACGAGATCTGCTTCAGATTCCTGTCGCATTTGTTTCCATCTGCTGAAAGAAAGCAGTCGAGCAATCGATCCGTAATCAGGTTGCCGGCGCGAGCACGGCTCTGACTGAGCGCCTGCCAGGCAGAGTCATCATCCCCTCTTTCGTAAGCGGTTTGAAATTCTTCAAAAAGGCGCTGTTCCGTTTCCGAGGCGCTGGCTCGCTGGTTTTCGATTAACCGCAGATTGCGGCGTGCTTCCTCAGCCCAGGCTGAAGTTGAATCTTGTTCAAGGTACTTCTTCCATGCGTCAGCGGCCTGCTTAGGCACCATCATGTATTGGTAACAAAGCGCGCGATTGAATTGTGCTTCAAGCAAACTGCCATTTAATTCAATTGCTTTATTGAAATTCTCCAAAGCGCGGCCTAAATCCTGGCTACCCTTTCCGCCATTAGAACTAGGCGTTGCCGGATGTTCGGGTTGTTCAGGCAGGTTGCTTTGCCGCAGCAAAAGCTTTGCTCGCTCTAAAAATGCCGCGCCAAGATCGGCGTAAATCTGTGCGTTATTGGATTCGAAATTCAGAGCTTCTCCAAACTGTGAAATGGCTTTATCGAAATCCTTGTTTGCCACGTAGAAGTTTCCCAGCGCGTGATAAGACGCAGCGCCAGGCCGGTCGTGGACCGCATCGCGCAGGATTCTTTCAGCCCGTTCGAGCTCGAGTGAATTCACGCGGGCCGACTCATTGCCACGCGTAGTCACAAAGGGAGCGTAATTGAGTTGAGTGATGCGCGCTTCGATCGGACGTTGCTCTCGATACGCCGCATTGAGTGCTATGAGTCCCTTAGCGACATCAGACTGGTAAAAGTACATCCGCCAAACTCCGACGGCGGCAATTACAAGAACTGCCGCCACGGCGGCGACTTTCCAGGCCGGAGCGGAAAAGAGTGGCCACCAACCCCGGGCTCTGGCTGGAATTGCCCGTACTGTTTCGTGCGACAGTTGCATATCCTTGCTCGCGTGCGCCAGCGCATACTTCCTGAGTGCTTTGGCGAAGCGGAGTTGCCGCTGTCGCTCAGACGTCGCGAGAAAATGATTGTTGAACATTTGCGTTTCTAGGGTGTTTAGCTCGCCAGCAAGATATTGATCGATAAGCTCATCTTCGGCCGCCATGACCTCGTCAAATACGCCGTCCTCGACTAAGAGACGTTGCTCAAATTCCTCGCGCTTCGCTTCGCGCAGGTTCCCCAGCAAGAATTCTCTGATCGCGCTCCGATCATCTCGATTCGACGACATCAATAAAAACTTTCCGCTCGAGGAGACCTTTTCTAATTCTTATGAGTTTTTGATATGAACTATTTCAGTGTGCCGGGATTTCTTCGATACAAGCCTGCACACACTGTTGCAACTGTAAACGTATGCGGTGCGCCCTTATACGCAAAGCGTTGACTGCGATGCCTAATTCCTGGGCCAAGTTTCGGCGGTGATCGATCTTGGCTCGCTTTTCTTCCTGGTAATACTCGAGCACAAGGCGCCGGTTTTCCGGCGGCAATTGGTCCATACATCGCTCAAGACAGAAATACTCCCGCTCAATATCATCATCCGACTCCATGACATTGCGTGACTTCATTTCGTGGCCCGCCTCGAATGGCTCCTGAAGAACTGGCCTACTTCTTAAATATTCGAGATGAACTTTCTGGGCTACGCCGTAGAAATAGAGTGCTGGATCGCCTGAATACGAACTCGCTATGCTGTCAACTTTAGCAGTGACGCGATTAATCGTTTCGTCGGCCAGGTCGTCTGCTTCGCCGCAGCCGCGGCAGGCGAAAATCTTTATTAGCCTGGTGCGAATTTTTTCGTACTTCAGCGCCGCCTGCTCAGGATTGTTGTCCAACCAGTTAAGCAAACCATCAAAAGCTTCCTGCGTTATAGCCCACTCTTTTTTCATGGGGGCGAGTCTCTGTTCGGGAATTGATCTAAGCCCCAGGCCGATGCCAACAGACAACGTACAGACGGATTCAGTTACAGCTCATGAGGCTGGGCTTTATTTTTCCGAAGTGACTACTTAAAGAGTCGGAGGACAAGTCGATTCGGGTTCGTGCCCGGGTGTCTGGCTACCCTCCCGATTCTTGGTCGAGGCATACCCCATAATCGAAAAAGTTAACGAGAACAGGCGCAGATTAAACGGATCATTAGCTCATGTCAACGAGGTATCCGATTAAAGCGCTTCAATTAGAACTGCAATGAGACAACTGAGCAGCCTGCCATTTTTAGAACCTGCCGCAAGACTTTGCCTGAAACATTTCTAGGAAATTGATCATTATCAATAAGGAAGACGAAGCTAAAGGACATGGCCCGGCTATTGGTTACAGCATGTTTGCTGACTCTTCAGAATCCCGTCACATGAGGTGCGCTATGAGTCCTTATCAACGTTTACTGCAAGGCGTCTTGACCCTGCTGGCTATTTTTTCATTAGCGTTTCCAAACCTGGCGTTGTCGTACCAGCGGATGGCAACCACCAATAGGATTCCGCTAAGAATCGTACTTGATCGGTCGGATATTAAGATTGGCCCGGGTGAAACGGTTAACGTCCGGGCAAGAGTTCTGGATCGATTCGATAATCCTATTCCCCAAGCCCAGATTACTTGGACGATTCCTCGGAGCCAACGCGATATCTTACACCTTAAGAGGCTCGACGCCATCGGAAGCACGGTAGTCATATCGAGAAACACCACCGAGGCTACGACTGCAAATGTCAAAATCCGGGCCGAATCCGCAGGCGCAACAATAAGCCTCGACGTCAATTTGCAAGGCCTCCAGCCGGTCGAAGTTATTTTCCCCGACGGAAATCCAATCGACCTTCCGGCAGGCGGCAAGAAAATCGTAAGAGCCTACGCGCTGGATGCCAGGGGAAATCGAGTACAGAACGTAGAAATCAGTTGGCGCTTGGCCAACCCTAATTTTGAAGCCTTCGTATATCTGGGTCGAGCCACAAATAGTCCCGACCTCAATTCAGTAGAACTTCTATGGCGGCCCGGTACGGCCGAAGTCCCGGCTCCGGAAGAGGTACAGGTGATTGCGATCGCAGGCGAAACACTCGGACTCTTAACGGTTAAGTACAAATCATCCGCCGCCGAGAACTACACGATCAGCTTCGACAATAAGAACAAAAAAGAACTCAGAATTGGGCCTGGAGATTCGGACGCTGTCCAAGTTACTGTCAGGGGAGATAAGGAAAAAATCGTTGATGTAAAGCCCACCGCCGAAATCGCTGATGAGAATTCCAGGAAATTTATCAGAGTAGTGGTTGGACCTGACAAGAAGACTATTACAGTCTTCGGTCTGTATGGTGATGACGCAAAGCTAACGCCGGACTCTATTTATACAGCACTGGTCGTGCACGCCGCGGGCGCGGCGATCACGATTCCTCTTATCTATCAAAGGGATTCAGCGGTCGTTGTTTGGGATATTCTGCCCCCGAAAATTGTCGGCGAGAACTACGGACGCACGATTAAGAACGACTACTACTGTATCGAGGTGGCGATCCAAAACAACTCCGGGAGCGACCTCGCACTGGCCGGCCTTCGTTTTAAGGGCGCAGTAATCCGACCGAACACTACGTACGCAACCGTGCATGGGAGCCTAGCCAAGCGCAAACTCACCCACCCGCGCGCACTGACGCTGGCAATTGTAGACAGCATGGGTACCTTGCTAACTGGATTTAATCCCTTCTTTCACAACATCAATCACGCGAAAAACTATTCTCAGTTCATCGACATTCTCAGCAACCCTTTTGCTAAGGGCCTGGAGAAAGCATGGAAAGATCCCTATCCCGATGAATTGGCTCGCTTCGAACAAGATGTTTTGCGCGACGATAAGATTATTCCGAACGCATCGATCTTCAAGACAAAGGTGTTTGTCCCAAAGCGCGCCCTGTTTACTAACCAACAAAAGACAGAGCGTGAGGACCTGAACAAAGTGAGAACCGCCCTCGGTGAACTATGGGTGCTTGGCTATAAGTTTCAGAAGGGACAGGTGCAGAACATCGCCACGGCGCCGTGAGTCGCCTTACTTGAGATGCGAAAGTTTAATGCCTAATCAGTATGGACCGTCGGTGCATCGGCGTGCGGGACGAAACATTTACGGCAGCGCGCTTCGTACATGCCTTCGCCCCCGACGGCCACGCGCTCTTCGGATTCAAATGTGCGTTGCGTATAGTTTGCCGGCTGGCCGCACTTCATGCAGATCGCGTGTGTCTTCGTAATGTACTCGGCAATAGCCAGGAGTTGCGGCATCGGCTCCCAGGGTTTGCCGGTGTAGTCCTGGTCCAGGCCGGCGATAATCACGCGTATCCCTCGCTGGGCCAACTTATTCGCCACGCTCACCAGCTCGTTGTCAAAAAACTGGCCTTCATCGATGCCCACCACTTCCGTGTCAGGATCAACCTTTGCCAGCACTTCCGCCGCGTTGCGACTGATAGCCGATTCATGGCGCATCTCGGAGTGCGAGACGATGTGATCGTCTGAGAAGCGTGAATCAACTTCGGGCTTGAATACCTGGACCTTTTGCCGCGCAATCTTGGCGCGGCGTAAACGGCGAATCAGCTCTTCCGACTTTCCCGAAAACATCGAGCCGGAAATCACTTCAATCCAGCCGCTGGCTACCCGCGAGTGATGTGCTGGGTCGCCGTCATTAACCTGCGCAATTAGTTCGTCCATGTTCGTCTTTACTATTTTGCCACAGAGGCACAGAGACCAAAGAATAGAGCGATGACAGCATTGACTGTCGTGTTCTTACCTAATTCACTGTGGCTAACTTTCTTTAGAATACAAGTCATGATTATAAAACGGCGCAAGCGCAGCGATTAATGCGACCTCGAAACTCATCGAGCGCGTGACCAGATCGCGAGAGAGAATGCCCCAGGCGCCTCGCCTGCTGCGCACGTCTGAGACGCCTGCAACCTCATCGATTACCAATCCGAGTTCGCGACGTCCCTCAATGACTTTCTTCGCGAGTGCGGCGGGAACACTAATCGATGGCGTCGCGCCGAAACTTCCATTCTTGCCGTCGGTCGCGTACGCCCAGCCACGCAAGAACGTGTGCCAATCACCTTCGATCGATATCGAATGAAAGCCGCCTTCGAGGCCGACATAGATATCTGCCGACCGCCGCTGTGCCTGGAGTAAATCGCGCACCGCCAGCGCACGCTCGCGCGCCCCCTGCATCAACTGCCAATCGTTGAGCGGCATCGCCGGCACGTTTGTTTCAACTTTGCGAGCGATGATATTAGCTTCTGCCCACGCCGGATCGATTTCCGCTATCCGCACCAGACTGGCGCGGACGGCCATGATCTTGGCTGCACGATCTGAGCCTAATGCGATCGTTTTGACTTCAACAGGAGTTTGCGGATTCAAAGTTGTCAGTTGGGACAGAGCACAGCCGGATAAACGCGTCAGAGGCTATAACAGAGCGGCGCTTTCGGTCAAAAGCAGCGCGCCGCAAGATTCCAATGGTGCAGGTGCCAATGAAGCGTGACAGACAAATTGGATAAACACGCCACAAAAAAGCCCTCAACAAGAACTATTCCCGCAATGCGAGATGCGCCCGATAGCGTTGCCGTGTCGGAACTCTACCTTGCCGTGGGTCAACGAATACAGAACCGGGAGCAGTAGCGACCGGGTCTGCGAAGCGTTGAATTCACCGTCATTGGAAGCTAGAGTTCTCGGCGATCCATGAAATGCAGATGATGTTTATCGCAAGTCCGACCCAGTCGCTACCGCTCCCGGTTCTGTATTCGTCGACCGACAATGCAAATTCATAATCCTATTGAGGGTTCTGATTTCGTTACCCTGTTATCGCGTTTACGACTTTTTTGTGCAAAGCTGCGCAAGACACACTGCTTGACATTGACTACAGCCGATTGCTGTAATCGAATTCTTATTACAAGAGTTTCGCCGCAACGTTCTGGAGGTTTCGCGAGTGTCACTCGAAGAATTAGTTTACGATTGGAACACAATCGACCCGGCGCTGCTACCGCCCCAGCGTCACATCGGCTTTGACGATGAGACGCTGCGCGATGGTTTGCAATCGCCTTCGGTTTGCGAGCCTCCGGTCGAAAAGAAGATCGAGCTGATTCACTTGATGAACGCGCTTGGCATCGACACCGTAGACATCGGATTGCCCGGCGCGGGCGGCACGCACGCAGCCGGCGTCGAGTTGATGGCACGCGAAATCGCTGAAAAGCAACTCAAGATCCGCCCAAATTGTGCGGCTCGGACGCATCGCAACGACATCATTCCGATTGTCGAGATTTCACAGCGGGCCGGCATTCCCATCGAAGCCTGCACCTTCATTGGATCGTCGGCGATTCGTTTTTTCGCCGAAGACTGGACGCTCGATAAACTGCTTAAACTGACTGAAGACGCCGTCACGTTTGCCGTCGCTGAAGGCGTGCCGGTGATGTACGTTACCGAAGACACGACGCGCGCAAATCCGGAAACGATTCGCGCTTTATATACCACTGCAATTCAATGTGGAGCGAAAGCAGTTTGCGTTTGCGACACAGTGGGCCATTCAACTCCCGACGGCGCCCGCGCCGTAGTTAAGTTTGTCAAAAGCATCATCGACGATCAGGGTGGCGGTATCCGGCTGGACTGGCATGGTCATCAAGATCGCGGGCTGGGCGTGATCAATTCCATCGCCGCAATTCAGGGCGGCGCGAACCAGGTTCATGGTTCCGCGCTTGGCATGGGCGAGCGCGTCGGCAACACGCCGATGGACCAGTTGCTTGTCAATCTAAAACTGATGGGCTGGATTGAAAATAACCTGTCGCGTCTGGGCGAGTACTGCACGCTGGCATCGCGAGCTTGCGAATGGACCATCCCCCATAACTATCCCGTTTTCGGTCGCGATGCGTTTCGCACCGCAACCGGAGTGCATGCAGCAGCCGTGATTAAGAGCTATAGAAAAGGTGACAAGGAGCTCGCCGATCTGGTCTATTCGGGTGTACCGGCCGGCCAATTTGGATTAGAGCAGGTCGTGGAGATCGGCCCGATGAGCGGCAAGTCAAATGTCATCTACTGGCTCGAGAAGCGCGGTATTCAGGCAAGCGAAGATCGAGTCACGCGCATCTACGAACATGCCAAGCAAGCTTCTGCTGTCTTGCCGGAAGACGAAATAATGCGCCTGGTGTGAAGCTGGCGCACCGTGGCGTCTCTCTCTTGCGAAGCAACCAACGCGCTCTTGATTTTTTACTGCACTCCCTGCATCTGAGATATGTCCTCAACTTTGCTAACAGATCAACGTATTGAGAAACTGCTGGGCAGCCCCGCTGTTCAGCGAGCCTTCTCTTATTTCGACTCGCGCGCTGAAGTCATCACCGAAGAACAAATTCAAATCAATTCCATTCCTGCTCCGCCTTTTGGCGAAACAGCAAGAGCTGAGTATCTGCGCCGCAAATTTTCCACGCTGGGTCTGACCGAAGCGCGACTTGATGAAGAAGGAAACTGTGTCGCGGTTCGCGCGGGACTTTCAGGCGCGCCGTTGTTAGTCGTCAGCGCGCATCTCGATACGGTTTTTCCGGCTGACGCAGACGTAACACCGCGGCGCGTGGGCGCAAAGTTGTTCGCACCCGGTATCGCCGACGACGCCTGCGGTTTGGCAGCACTAATGGCTGTCGCCGGCGCGTTGCAATCATGCGAAATTGAAACAGAGGGATCGATTCTGTTTGTCGGCACGGTCGGCGAAGAGGGCAAAGGAAACCTGCGCGGCGTCAGACACTTGTTAACCAAGAGCGCCTGGGCCGGAAGCATTGATGCGTTTGTCAGTTTGGACGGCTCCGGACTGGATCGGATCACTAATGGCGCGCTTGGTTCTCGTCGCTATCGCGTGCAGCTTCGCGGCACTGGCGGACACTCCTGGAGTGATTTCGGAGTCGCGAACCCTATTCACGCGTTGGCTCGGGCCGTTGCCAGGCTCGCCTCGTACCCGGCCCCGAATGAGCCGCGCACAACCTTCAACGTCGGCCGCATCGAGGGCGGACAAAGCATCAACGCGATTCCAAGCGAAGCAGCAATGGACGTCGACTTGCGTTCCGCGAGCGCGGATGAATTACTGAAATTGGATGCGTATTTTCGACGTTCAGTAAGGGAGGCCGCGGATGAAGAGAATGCTGGCAGACGCAACGGTACCGAGCCATTGGCTCTGGTAACCGAACTGATAGGCGAACGGCCAGGTGGTGAAACACGGACGGAAGATCCGCTTGTGCAATTGGCCTGGGCCGCGACTGAAATCGTTGGCGGAAGACCTGAACTCGATCGCGCCTCGACAGATTCAAACTTACCGATTTCGCTCGGCGTTCCGGCAATTACACTCGGAGGTGGAGGCACATCAGCAAATTCACATACGCCTGATGAATGGTACGACCCCAGAGGTCGTGCAGCCGCACTCAAGCGTGCGCTGCTCGTGATACTGGGGACCGTGGGCCTGCGAAGAAGCTAAGGGCAAAGAGCGAAGGGCTAAGAGTAAGAAGTCGTTGTTTTTACTTCTTCGCTCTTAGCCCTTCGCTCTTTGCGCTTTGCGGTCAGTTCTCAGTTGATGGGAATCGTAATCGTGGTCGAGCCGGCTTTTCCCGCTGGAAATCGCTTTTGTCGCGCGATGCGGAGCGCGGTGGCATCGCCACCCGATGCCTGGGTCACGCGGCCTGATTCATCGTAGGTCACGGTCACCGCAACTTTTTTCGGCCCGGGCTTACTCGCCTCCGACGCAACGCTGACAGGCGCAGTCGGGACGGAAGTGGCTGGCGTTTTGTTCAGCATCGCTGTCGCTGCTTTTTCCTCACGCAGCTTCGCCTTCTCCTTGTCATGCTGTCGCTTGGCTGCTAGCGCTGCCTGGTTGTTCTGATCTGTTGACTCGCTAGTCTCAGGCGCTGCTTCAGAAACAACAGCAGCCGACGCCTGGGCCGCGGATGGTGTGCTTACTTCGCTGCTGGCTACTACAGCTTTCGATCGGTTGTACCAACCGGCGGGCACGCCAATCACAGCAACACTGGCTATCAGCGCAAAAGCCACTGCGCCGCCGATCAGTGCTTTTCGTTTACCTAAGCCCTCTGTGCCCATGAAGGATAGAAACGATGGCACACGTAAACTCTTCAACTCTGTAAATGAATGATCAGCGTCGTCATCTGTGGTTGCGTCAGGCGCGTCGTCAACAGGAAACCCGGAAGCGGGTGCAATGCCTTCGTCCAAACGGCGTAGACCTTCAAGCACAACCTGCGTCCAGGGTTGATTTATCGTGCGCTCATTTGCCTCAACCGATCCGCTAAACTCAAACTTGGCGTTCGGCAACGTCAAGGCAAAATAAACTGCATCGATGCCGCGCAATGCGCCCACGCGCGCATCGACCACCGAGCCCTGTTGCAGATAGAAGTGGCCGGGCCCCTGTGGATAAAGCACTTTGAGCAACCCCGTCTTTCGTTGATTGCAAAAAAATTCGATCAATTCGGAGAGCGACAGATCGCTCAGATGCCCAGTTAGTGCCATCGGTTTTTACTCCTGTATTAACTGAATTCCTCGCGGTGCCACGCCGCGCCAGTTCGACGCGATGCTCATGCGGGGAGAGAGACTATTGGGAGAGTGCAAACTTGTAGTTGATAAGGCCAGAAACTTTCACTGGTTGTCCTGATAGTTTCGTCGGGGAGAAGCGCGCTCTCAGAGCGGCTTGCACCGCGACATCGCGAAGGGCCGCCGGTCCAGTAGTGGCCTGAGCGGAAATTACTTTGCCAGTCTCGTCAACAACAACCTGGACAGTAACAACGCCTGCCACTCTCATTCGTTTCGCTGCGTCGGGATAGGTCGGCGCAGGCAAACTGACTGCAGTGCCGTTAAGTACGCCACCAGAGACTGGTCGCAGCATTGGTTTCGGAGCTGCCGGCGGTGGCTCGGAATCAAGTTTCACGCTCACCGGCTGCGGACTCGAATCCACGTGGTTATTCGCAAGCTCAATCGAGCCCGCGCTCTTTAATTTGTCCGAACTCATAGCGGCCGGTAAAGACGGCGCGCTTTTCGGTGGGTTCACCGGTTTGTTGCTGACAGCATTCGGCGAGGGGGAAACGACCTTGTTATCGGCATTCAGAGGCACGCTGACCGGAGCAGCCGCGGGTTGGGACATTCGCAGAATACTATCGTCGAGGTAATACATAATCGATCGATAGGTCACTTCCGTCGGCTCAAACGACATCCTGCCACCTTCGATTACGGCGACCGACGTCGTCATCTTGTTCCAGTTACCGGCGAAGTCAAATTCGTACTTGTAGCTCTCCTTGCTCAACAACGAACCATCCGCATTCACCAGTGTCATCTCGCTGATGTTTCCTTTGTCGTCGTACTTATAGCTTTCCTTGCCAGTGATCGTGGCGCCCGCGATCGGAAAATACTGGTTCTCAACCTTGTTGCCGCTAACATCGTAAGAGATAACTTCGAGCACCGCGTGCTTAGCCTCCGTCACCTTGCTATTTTCATTTAACAGCTTGGCAACTTCTGTGCGCACTCTTCGCACTGGTCCAACCAGTCCGTCTCTGATGCGATCGCTCTCTGGCACTACCACCGCCGGCGCCGGCTGAGGCGCAGTTGCCTTGGCGGTTAGGTTGGTCTGCGCAAAAGTATTAGAGACTACAAGTGTCAACGTACTTGCAATGAAAGCGAAAGTGCCGAGCCGTCTTAACATCTTGATTCACTCCTGAATGAAGGGGATAGCGTTTGCTCAAACGAGTTGTGAGGCGTTCGTACTATGGCGTGAAAACCCAGCCGCTGCAGGCGGCACCGTTAATAATACGCGGTTTAACGATGTTTGTCTAGTGGCAACATTGGCCGTCACTAGCTTTTTTGTTAGGGTTTTTGGAATTTCTCGGCTGAGCTGGAGGTTGGGTCGGCTATCAGAGCGAGGATTTGATCGATAAGTCGAGTGCTGGCATCGTGACCCGTTTGGTCGTTGCACATGATGGAAAAGGCGAGCACTTCGCCCTTCGCAGTGATCATGTATCCAGATAGAGAGTTGTCATAAGTGAGCGATCCGGTTTTTGCCCATACTCGATCAGACAAATTCGGTAGCCGGCCGGCCAACGTTCCGTCGCGCCCCGCAATCGGAAGCGAGTCTTTGAAAGCCGCAGCCGATGCCGTCTTTGACATCGCTACCAGCAGACGGGCACTGGTTTCAGGAGTCACCAGATCGAGCCGCGACAATCCGGAACCATCATGAAGCGCGATGTGTGCGGACGGCACTGCGGCACGCGATAGCCATAAGCGCACAACAGCGAGACCTGCTTCATCATCTCCGCGTTCTCTGCCGGCGGGCTCCGGTCCGGCTGCCATCGCACCACGCTCCCGGCCAAGCGTGCGCAAAATCAGTTCAGCGTTGAGATTGATGCTTTCCTTGTTTGTCTTTTTAGCAATCTCGCTCAATGGTTGGCTGGTTATGAACGCGAGCTCGCTCGCCTTATCAGGATCAAACCTAACATTCTGCGGCGTGCGCGCATTACGAGATTGCGCTTCGCCGCCGACAGCGATGCCGCGGGCTTTCAGTGCTTCAACGAACAAACGCGCGGCCCAAAGCGCTGGGTCATGAACTGAGAGACGAGCGCCGAATCCTTTGCTTGCCGGGGTGAATTCGCCCCACACTTCGAGATTGTTATCGGAAAGGCCTCGATGTAAGCCAACCGTCGGTCGTCCTTCTTTGTCAGCCAGCGCCATGCGGTTTTGCACGACGACATTTACTTGTGCATTACTGATTTTAACAATGGGCGCTTCTGATTTTTCTTCAGAAGGCACGATATTGACGTCAACCTCGTTGCCGTTGACTGAAAGCGCGCTAGCTTCGGCGCCGAAGTACCATTGCAGATCGGTCCACTGCCAACCGTCGCCGAGTGGATCACCACGGAAATAGCTTTCGTCTCCGACAACGTTGCCATCCATGCGCCTGATCCCTTTTTGATAAAGTTGATCAGCAAGACCAGACAACGACCCTTTGCTGCCGTCGTTGCTGGTCCCTATCAAGTCGGGCGCGCCTCGTCCGTACAAAATCAAATCGCCATGGATCTGGCCGCCGGCATCCGGTTGCGCGCTCGTGTAGACCGACGTGCGCCAGCGATAGTCGGCGCCCAGTAAATCAAGCGCCACGCCGGTGGTGTAGATTTTCATGTTTGATGCCGGCGTAAAAAGCTTATCTGCATCGCGCTGATAAACTACTGCCCCATCCGTAAGAGAGATCACGCAGATGCCCCAGCGCGCATAGGCAAACTCGCTATTTTCGATCGTGCTGTTAATCTGCTGGGTCAATTCGCCTGACGCACCAACACTGGATTTCGCTTCGGAAACTGAAGCAGTCTTTGACGGCTTTTTGTTTGCATCTTTGGCCCCGGTCATCATCGGCCGCGCAAGCAGCATTAGTGTTATTGCGACGAGAAGGCCGAAGAGACTCTTTGCCAGGAGTGTCTGGTTTGTTGAAATACGATTCATTGTTTTCTCGGGCTAACTAACGAATTACGGACAGGGGCTTGGGAAAATTAACGCGCAAAAAGAGCACTCGTCCGGCCCGAAGCAAGAATCGATCGGGTGGCGACGTAAACTTCATCGACAGAAATATCGCTGATGATGTTGTTATAGATTACGCGATGGTGATCACCCTGGGGCAGATAACTTGCGGGGGCCCGTTTGTCTAACAGTAATACGACCGGCGTTCCCACCGCAGAGGCAATGTGCATGGGACCAGTGTCGTTTGACACGAATGCGGCCAGGCGTGTAGCGGCGGCGGCGAGCTGCGGCAATGTAAGTTGATCCAGCAGCACTGTTGACGGGGGAAACTGCTTGCGCATGTCTTTAACGAATGGTTGCTCTTCGGGACCGAGAAAAACCAGGACTTTCACCTGATCGTTCCTGATCAAGTAATCCGCCAGTTCAGTAAATTGCTCCAAAGGCCAGCGACGACTGGAATGGCCCGCACCGGGGAACAAGCCAATGAGCGGCACGCCTGCGTCTGCCTTTGCTTTCCTTAAGATGCGCTCAATCGTTGCGTCGTCGCCGGGTCTCGTTTTCAGTTTAGGAAAGCGTTCCGGAGTTTTCACTTCCAACGGAATCAGGACATCAAGATAGCGATCGATCAGGTGGCGTTGGCGATGATCAGTTTCGACGGGCGGGGCCGGCCGAAAGTTTGCGAGGTAATCCAAAGATCTCCCCGGACGGCGCGCGTAGAGTCGCTTAGGTGCACCGGAGAGAAAGCCGAGCAGATTTGTTTCCGAGAGACTGTGAAGATCGATGACGAAATCAAACTTTCGTCGCCTAACGTCTTTAACCAGACCGAAAACACGAGCGACCGAAAGGGGTTTGAAGCCGTCGCGCAGTCCGACGCGGTCAACAACCAACGTCTCGTTCGCATAACCGGACAGGTCAACAATTTCGGCGCCGGGCTTTCCCACGGCGACAGTGATACGGGCAGTTGGGAATCGTTTCCGGATCGCCTGCAAGGCAGGCAGGCTCAACACGACGTCGCCGAGCTGACCAAAATCGATAATCAGAATGTTGCGCGGATCAAACACTTCTTAAACTACTACGAAAGCACCCTCGGCTTTTGGAGTGCGCCGGCCTGGCGGCGCTTTGGCCCTGACGCAGGTCACCTCCATCTTAATTGGTTGAAGGCTGCTCGGGAAATTGGCGCGCTACCCTGCAGTGGGCCAAAGCGGCGCCAGGCCGTCGTACTCCAAACAAAACGCCGATTCCAAACAAAATGCCGTACTCCAATTAGTGCCGCGTGCTAAGACTCGCGCAGATCGCGTCCTGTCATCTCCGGCGGCTTCTCCGCTCCCAGCAGAGCCAGCATCGTTGGCGCCACATCCTCGAGTGCGCCTTCTTCGCGTAGTTTCACGCCTTTCGATTCTTCATCGATGAGATGAAATGGAACGGGATTGCTGGTGTGCGCTGTGTGCGGGCCTCCTGTTCTCGGATCGATCATCAATTCAGCGTTACCATGATCGGCAGTTATCAGGGTGATGCCGCGCTGCAATTGGATGGCTTTTGTAATCTTGCCCAGGCAGGTGTCGACATACTGGCACGCCTCAATCGTCTTATCGAGCATGCCTGTATGGCCCAGCATGTCGGGATTGGCAAAATTCACGATGAATACGTCGGTTTCGCCTTCGGCAATCGCGCCTAGCAGTTTGTCAGTGATTTTGAACGCCGACATTTCGGGCGCCAGATCGTAGGTCGCGATTTTCGGTGATGGGACAAGCAATCGCTTCTCGTAAGGAAACTCGCGCTCACTGCCGCCATTGAAGAAGTAAGTGACGTGCGCATATTTTTCCGTTTCGGCCATGCGATAGTTGCGAACGCCCAAACGCGCAAACAGGTCGGCAAGAATATTGACGGGTTGATCCGGCGGGAATGCAACCGGCAAGGGATAAGTCTTGTCATAAACTGTGAAACACACGAAATGCACCTGCGGACGATTGTTAACAGGAAACGCATCAAATCCGGGAACGGCCAGCGCGCTCGTAATCTGTCGCGCGCGATCCGCGCGAAAATTGAAGAAGATAACGGAGTCTCCGTCTTGAATCGTGGCGACTGGTTCACCGTTTTCACGCGTTACAACTATCGGCTCGACAAACTCGTCTGTGATCCCGAGTTCATAAGACTGTCTGATCGCAGCTAATGGATCCGCCGTAGGCTGACCGTCCCCATTCACCAGCAAATTAAAAGCGCGCTCGGTGCGTTCCCAACGCTTATCGCGGTCCATCGCGTAATAGCGCCCGACCACCGTCGCAATCTCGCCGACGCCAATCTTTTCAAGTTTTCCCTGCATCGCGGCTACGTATTTTTCGGCCGAGGACGGCGGCGTATCCCGCCCGTCCAAAAAGCAATGAACGAAGAGCCGCCGCACCTCGCGTTCTTTCGCCAAACGCAAAAGTTCGTAGGCATGTTCTTGTGAAGAGTGAACCAGCCCATCAGACAGCAGACCCATCAGGTGCAAAGCGCGGTCATGTTTCACTGCATTGTCGATCGCGGCGTTCAGTGCCGGGTTATGAAAAAACTCGCCGCTTGTGATTTCGTGATTGATACGTTCGACGTCCGTGCGTAAGACGCGGCCCGCGCCGAGACAAAGATGTCCTACGTTTGAATTTCCCATTACGCCCTTTGGCAAGCCAACACATTCTCCTGATGCTTGAATCAGCGTGTGCGGATAACTTTCGCTCAGCGCACGGTAATGCGCCATCTCGGCGAGCGCGATTGCATTGCCTTCGCGTTCCGCGCGATAGCCAAAACCGTCAAGTATGATGAGCGCCAGTGGACCCTTCTTATTCAAATGATAGCTCCATGGTTTCAGTTATCAGGTTTCCAGTAATCCGGACTCTCTCGCATGCTCGGATCGGGCCGTTCCATCCAACGCTCAGGCCGGTGAAGCGGAATGAAACCGAATAGCGCATACAAACTTTGCGCATCTTTTGTCGCCAGCACCCAGCGGCGAAACCCCAGCAAGTCGGGATGCGCCAGTATCACTTCCATTAACCATTTCGCCAAACCGCGCCCACGATGTTCTGAAACTACAAACACATCGGCGAGCCATGCGAACGTCGAAAAGTCTGTAACGACGCGGGCAAAGCCAACCTGCTCAGTTTTTCTGTAGATGCCGAAACAGAGTGAGTTATCCAGCGAGCGTTTCACAACTTCAACGCTTCGACCAACTGCCCAGTACGACTCGTTTGACAGAAAATTGTGAATTAGAACGACGTCAAGGCGCGAAGGATCGGTGGTGATTAGATACTCGCCGCGCTCCCAGGATTCGCTCATCGTTTTCGGAGTGGATTGTTATGCAGGTATTTCGCGCCGCAGGTAAAAGATCAAGTCAGTCGACGGGGGTGCGATGCCAAGTTGGCGAATCATGCCAACCACCTGGCCACGATGCAGCGTCGCGTGGTTAGCGACATGCTGCATCTGATCTACCAGCCGCATTGAATTGGGATCGCCACTGAGAAGAATAAAGGGAAGCTCAGCGCTAAGTCGCGCTTCATCGAGTTCGCTGATAAAAGCAGCACGTCGTTCGACGAGTTCGCGCCACCGCTCAGCCAACGTTGTGAGGTCCGGACAGGAATCTGTTTTCCAAAGCGACCAGGCTTCTTTACCAGCCGGTGATCTGCCGTACCATCGTTCCAGCCAAATCCATTCGGCGCCGGCCATGTGCAGGAGCGTTCCAAAGATTGAGGCGTGACTGATGTTAACGTTGCGGCGCAGATCTTCGTCGGAAAGCTTCGCGGCAGCATCAAGCGACAGTCCGTTAGCCCACTCGGTGTAATCAAACAGATGCCTGACGTCTGCTAAATTCATGGTTTGCTTGAACCTGAAAAGCGGAACGGCCGGGGAAGCGTGCCGCTCCATGCAGGTCCTCTTCGATGCGAAGCAGTTGGTTGTATTTGGCAATGCGATCGGTGCGCGAGAGCGAACCAGTCTTAATTTGTCCGGCGTTGGTCGCCACCGCGAGATCGGCAATGAAGGGATCTTCCGTTTCGCCTGAGCGGTGCGAAATAACTGCGGTGCGGCCATTCGTTTTAGCCAACTCGATACAATCAAGTGTTTCAGTTAACGTGCCGATTTGGTTCACTTTGATCAGAATTGAGTTGGCCACACCGAGCTCAATCCCCTTGCGCAAGAATTGAGTGTTAGTGACGAACAAGTCGTCGCCGACAAGTTGTACGTGCGGGCCTAGTTGGTCGGTCAAAGCTTTCCAGCCATCCCAATCGTTTTCCGCCATACCGTCTTCAATGGAAATGATCGGATACTTGCGGCTCCAGTCGTCCCAAAAGGCGACCATCTCAGCGCTCGACAACTTTCGTTTGTCGCTCTTCTTAAAAACGTAAGCACTGGCATCGTAAAACTCACTGGCCGCGGGATCGAGTGCCAGCAAGCAATCCTTGCCCGCGGTGTAGCCCGCTTGCGCGATCGCTTCAAGAATTGTCTCGATGGCTTCTTCGTTTGAACGAAGATTTGGAGCAAAGCCGCCTTCGTCGCCAACGCTGGTCGCATAGCCTTTCTTCTTCAAGACGCTCTTCAGCGTATGAAAAATTTCGACGCCAATGCGCAGGCTTTCAGTGAAACTCTCGGCGCCTACCGGCACGATCATGAATTCCTGGAAGTCGACGTTGTTATCCGCGTGCGCACCGCCGTTTATGATGTTCATCATCGGCACCGGCAACGTTCGCGCGTTTGGCCCGCCAAGATATTTGTAAAGTGGAACTTCAAGATAGGCTGCAGCAGCACGTGCGGTGGCCAGCGACACTGCCAGGATTGCATTCGCGCCGAGCTTAGACTTTGTTGGCGTTCCATCCAACGCAATCAACGCGCGATCAACCTCCGCCTGATCCAACGCGTCGAGCCCGGCGATCTCGGGCGCGATGATCTCGTTGACATTGCGCACCGCGTTCAGCACGCCTTTGCCGCCATAGCGTTGCTCATCGCCGTCGCGCAGTTCAACTGCTTCGTGTTCGCCGGTGGACGCGCCTGACGGTACAGCCGCGCGTCCAACTTCACCGCCGGCAAGAGTGACTTCCGCCTCGATCGTGGGATTGCCACGAGAGTCTAAAATCTCGCGCGCCTTGATTTCTTCAATCCAGCTCATTTGGTTTGGCCCAATCCATAAAAATCAACAAACAGCACCCGCATGAAAAGTTGAGTGCGCCCAACTCTACCATCACGTCGCCGGGGAATCGAAGTGTCGCGGAGTAGTTCGCTTAACCTGCGGCATGCGCCCCTTCAACCGTTGCTTGGGCTGACGATTCGGGCTCGGCGGCAGGCAGTTCAAGGCGCACGCTGATCACGCGCCGGCGCTCTACGCGATCGATTTCAAACACAAGCCCGTTGTATTCAATTTTTTCGCCCACCTTAAGCACGTGACCAGCTTCGGTCATCAAAAAACCGGCAATGGTTGTGTAGCCTTCCGACTCCGGCAATGACAACTTCAGGCGCCGGTTCAGATCGCGCACTGCCAGGCCGCCCGCGAGGATGTATTTCCCTTCTCCAGCCGGCGTAATTTGTTCGTTGACTTCTTCGTCATGCTCGTCAGAAATGTCGCCCACAATTTCTTCCAACAAATCTTCAAGCGTAATGATGCCCTCCAGCCCGCCGTGCTCGTCGACGACAAAACCAAAATGTGCTTTGGCTTTTTGCATTTGCCTGAGCACATCTTCGAGTCGCGCCGTATCAACCACATACAAGGGCGGTTGCAGCACATCTTCCAGGCGAAACCTTTCCGGACTGAGCAGGTAAGGCATCACGTCTTTGCTGTGAATAAAGCCGATCACGTCATCAAGCGATTCGCGATAAACGGGCAGACGCGAGTAGCGATATTGATCGAAAGCTTTAGTTATCTGCACCAGCGAGCATTCGCTGGAAATGGCAGCCATCTCCGTCCGCGGCACCATCGCCTCGCGCACCAGCGTGTCAGAAAACTCGAAGACGCGATGAATCAAACGTCTTTCTTCCGCGCGCAGGTAGCCGCTCTCGCGCGCAACGTCGACTAGTTGCCGCAGTTCCGTTTCCGTGTAGACCGAAGCGTGATCCAAACTTGACCGGAGACCAATCAATCGGCCCAGCTTAGTGCCGGCGGCATTGAACAACCAAAGCGGTGCGCGAAAGACCCGCGCGAAGAGCTCCAACGGACCGGCGGTAAACATGGCCACGCGCTCGGCACGTTCCAACGCAATCATCTTGGGCATCAATTCCCCGAGCACAATATGCAGGAAGCTGATAATGCTGAAAGCAATCACGATTGCCATGATGTGGGCCACATAGCCCGCGCGTCCCACAGAAGCAATACTCGCGGCCAACGGATGAAGTAACTCAGCAATGGTTGGTTCGCCAATCCAGCCCAGCGCTAATGAAGCAAGCGTGATTCCCAACTGCACCGCGGAAATAAAAGTTGTAGGGTTGTCCAGCAAGCGCAGCGCTGCTCTGGCGTTTTTGCTGCCCGCCGCCACGCGAGCTTCGATACGCGCGCGCCGCACCGAGACCAGCGCAAATTCAGAAGCCACAAAGAAGCCATTCGTCGCAACCAGAATTGCGACGCCGATCAGTTTTAGAAACACCATCATAAAAGCGGCGCGGGTGGTAAAACTTTCCGCTGAAAAATACAGGAGAGATTACTGCCAGGTTCGTCCATTGATAAAGGCGGAGCTGATTCGATAGCAGAAGTATACCATGTGAGCCAGGGGCGGTATCACCACGAGTTGAGATCGTTCTCAGACGAATTCAACAAAGGCCCGATTTTATTGGGCTGAAAAGGATTTTGAACAATAGGCGCTATTTAGTGGCCGGCGGAAGCACCAGCAGCGCGGGCGCGCGCTGGCCGCCGATCATGTTTCGCACAGGCACGCGCCAGCGCCTCTTCAACACGCGGTTCGATATTGCATTCCGGTTGGCGGCAAACCGCGGCCAACTCGGAAATCACCAGATAGCGTGAGCGCTCGAGCATGCGTTGTTCGCGAAATGAAAGTGGCTTCAGGTGGTTGAGGTAGGTCAGGTGCTTCAGCACATCAGCGGCTTCAAAGACGTCGCCTGTTCTCATCTTCTCTGAGAATTCTTTGAAGCGATCTTTCCAGTCGTTGGCGGGAAAAGAGAAATCATCCGCCAGGATTTTGAAAAGCATTTCGCATTCGCCGGAAGAAATCGGCGAGCGCAAACCGACTTCGGAAGCGTTTGAAACAGGAACCAGCACCAGGGAATTGTTGGCCGCAAGCCGCAGCGTGTAGAAAGGAAGTGTGCTGGCGCCTATTTGCTTCTGTTCGATCTGCTCGATGGTTCCGATTCCGTGGTTTGGATAAACGACTTTCTGGCCGACTTTGAAGCCCACCGCAACACCTCCATTGATTTAGAAAAATCAGACTGCGCCACACGCGCGGGTCTGGGGGAAATCCGAGCGACGCAGTAAAGCGCCGGGCCCTATTTGGTAAGTGGTTTGAGTCTAACAAGCGGTCTTGCTTAGCGTCAAGCTTTACACTGACAACCCCACAAGTGAAAAGCGGAGCAAACCTCTGCCGCTAATTTTCCTGCGATGCGAGGAGACCGGCAACTCGTAATCAGTCACGTTTTGGCAAGGCTTCAATTCAACCAGAAATTTCACAGCTTCCGCCGCACTCGCAAGCGCACATTAGCGATTCGGTAATTGCCATAGGCGTCGGTGGACCCGAAACCAGACCGCCTATGTCTGCTACCAAAACATATGCAGTTGTCACTTTACAGATCATACTGCTAGGATCGAGTGCCGAACCGGTACTTATTGATTGTCGCCGCAGTCATCGCTCGGCCAGGTTCGTACACAGTTTCTTCCCGGGCTTTCGCTTTCATACGTCATGGCCTTCCTAAAGATTACCGACGCAAGTGGCAGACAGTGGCAATACGATTTTGTGCCGCTATCCGTCTGTTCGATCGGGCGCGCGCCTGACAACACCATCGTGCTGGATGACCCGCGCGCGTCGCGTTATCACGCCCACATAAAATCAGGCGAAGACGGTTCGTTTACGCTTGTCGACGGCGCCGTCATCAACGGACAGTTGCGCCGCAGCGCAAATAAAGTTTTCGTTAATGGTGGGCCTCATCTCGATTATGAATTAAGAAACGGGGATCGCGTAACCATCGGCGCCAGCACTCTGCGTTTTGAACAACCGGCAGAAGAACGAACTACGGACGTGCGTTATGACGATAAGCCACTCGGGCACACGCAACTGCTAATCTCTGCCAACGACGTTATGACAACCGTGCTGCATGGGAAGGCGGACGTCCCTCCAGCTTCGCTGGCAACAACCTCGCCCGCCAGAGACAAAGTGCTTGAGGCATTGCAAAGAAAGGCAAACATTCTCAGCGCGCTTTACGAGATGAGCAAAACACTTGGCTCAGTTTTCGATCTGGAAACGATCTTTGCCAAAGCGACGGACATCATCTTTCGCTCCACGCCCGCGGATCGCGTGGTTGCACTGCTGGCCGAAGGCAACGGCAAGGAAAACCCCGAAGACGTGGTACTAAACCCGATAGCGATGCGCGCGCGGGATGAGAGTTTGAATAACCACGCACGCAAACTGACAATTGGCCGCACCATCACGCGTAAAGTAATGAAGGATCGCGTGGCTTTGCTTTCGCAGGACGCGGCGTCCGACGAACAATTCGCCGGCGTCGATTCGATCGTTTCCCAGGGCGTTCGTTCCACCATCTGCGCGCCGCTGGTAGGAGAGTCGCGCGTTCATGGCGCCATCTATGCAGATCGCCTCGATCCTTTTGCGGCGTTCAAGCCTGACGATCTCGAGTTGATCAGTGCGGTCGCAGCGCAGACTGCGATCGCGGTCGAGAATGCACGAGCGCACGAGCGCCTGGCCCGCGAAGAAGTCGCACGCGCAAACTACAGCCGGTTCCTGCCCGAGTATGTAGTGAAGCAGATGCTTGAGAACCCCGAGTCGTTCAAACTCGGCGGCGTCAATCAAACGATCACGATTCTGTTTGCCGACATTCGCGGCTTCACGCGCATCTCGGAACACGCGCCGCCGGAAAAAATTGTCAGCTTGCTCAACCGTTATTTCTCCGCCATGACCGACATCATCTTTGCGCACGGCGGCACGCTCGATAAATACCTTGGCGACGGCTTAATGGCACTCTTTGGCGCACCGACCGCAACTCCCGAAGATGCTTCCAATGCTTTGAACGCGGCGGTCGCGATGCAACGCCGCATTCTCGGTATCAACATGGAACTGCGTCAGGAAGGTTTGTTGGAAATCGGCGTCGGCATTGGTTTGCATACCGGCGAGGTGACGGTCGGCTATATCGGTTCTGAACGTCGCTCCGAATACACTGCTATCGGAGATACAGTCAACACCGCCTCTCGTTTGGAATCGAATGCGAAGGGCGGCGAGATTCTGGTGAGCGATGCTACCGCCAAAGCAGCACGAAGTAGATACAAACTAAAACCTCGCGAACCCATCAGCGTCAAGAATCGCCAGCAGCCAGTCGTTTTGTGGGAAGTTGATTGGCAAAAGGCGAGCGGCGCATTTTGATTTCGTCCGACCTGCCATGCCGCTCGGTCAGTTATTCACTCGCCGCATCACCATAGCTCGCATCTACGGCATTCCGGTGCGCATCGACTATCGCTGGTTTGCAGTGGTTGCGCTGAGCATTTGGCTGATCGCCAGCAACCTGCAAAGCCACGTTATTCAACTTGGCAACGTTCGCTTGCCACCGCTCGCTCCCGCTACTGCCTGGATTCTCGGATTCATTACGACCGCCGGTCTGTTCCTTTCTGTGTTTGGTCACGAACTTTCACATGCGTTGATGGCGCGAGCCGAAGACATAGAGATCGAAGAGATCGTATTGCATCCATTTGGCGGTCTAGCCCGGCTGAAAACTGAACCGCAGAATCCGCGCTCGGAATTGCGCATCGCTGTTGCTGGCCCAGCCGCAAGTTTTGTTTTCGCACTGCTTGCTTTTGCAGGCACTAAAATCGCGGCGCTGGGAAACTACAATGGTACGGTTGTAGTTTTCTTTTTGATCGCCTGGGGGAATTTACTGTTAGCCGTCTTCAATCTTTTTCCCGGTTACCCACTGGATGGTGGCCGCGTCTTGCGTGCGCTGTTGTGGCACAAAAGCGGCAGCATCAAAGAGGCCACGCGCATGGCGGGAATCTGCGGGATTCTAATCGGCGGCACGCTGATTTTGTTTGGTGTATACATCATGATTGCGCCGAGCTGGCGACCTTCGCAACCTTACTTCATGGGCGGGTGGTCCATTCTCGTCGGCCTGTTTCTGCTCGATACCGCTGCGAAGGTAGTTAAGGGCGCGCAGAACACGCGACTGCTAACCGCCGGCGATGTTATGTCGCCCTCGATCGCGCTCGATCCGGCAATGACTATTACCAAACTGATAGACGACGTTCTGCCGCTGCATCGACAGACTAGTTTTCCAGTAGCAGTAAACGGTCGCGCACACGGAATTCTGGCGCTTGAAGATCTAAAGTCTCTGCCGCGTGAAAAGTGGCATGCGACGCAAGTGAAAAATGTTATGCGAACCATTAACCCGCAGTTATTTGTTGACGCTTCATTGACACTGGAGTCTGCGAAAGCGTTGATGAAAGACAACGGAACCGGTTCATTGGTGGTGGTAAACACCCAGGGCGAGCTTATCGGTTTTCTGCAAAGCGGAAAGATTACGAAGCGCTCGGGAAAAAGTCTCGTAAAAGCACCAGGCGTTCGTAGTTAGCGATTGTCTCTCGGCCGCTCCTCGTCTCTTAATCACATCAATAACGTCGCCTCCTCTAACTGGCACGAATTCGTAACCGAAACACCATTGCCACGCCTCTCGTTTTTCGCCATAATCCAACGGGCTTCAATTCATAACTAGGGTATTTCCTGGCTGAAGGATTCATTGATGCTGGCAGTAGTCGGGGCGCTCTTTGCAAATGCGCTGATTGCAGTACTGAAGCTCGCAGCGGCGTTCGTCACTGGCTCGTCGGGCATGATGGCCGAAGCGCTACATTCCGTCGCCGACACGACCAATCAGATTTTTCTGTTGCTCGGTTTGCGCTTTTACCAGCGGCCGGCTTCAAAGAAACATCCTTTTGGCTATGGCAGGGAGCGCTTTTTCTGGTCGTTCATCGCAGCTATTTTTATTTTTGGGGTGGGCTCGACTTACGCAGTCTATGAGGGCGTGGTGAAACTGCAACACCCGCACGCTCCCGAGAATCTGTTTTGGGCGTACCTGGTGCTGGGACTTTCATTCTTGTTGGAATCGGCGTCGATCAGTCTGGCTATCTATCAGGAGTTGAAAGAAGCGCGTGCGGAAGGCTTTTCATTTTTTCAATATTTGCGCGAGTCGAAAGACCCAACAGCCAAGACTGTGTTGTTTGAAGATTCTGCGGCGCTGCTTGGCCTCTTGATTGCGGCGACGGGACTGTATCTGACCGAGCATCACGCAGGGCCAGGTTCGGGTTCATATTGGGACGGACTCGCTTCAATTCTGATCGGCGTCGTGCTCGCAATTGTAGCTTTTGCATTGGCCCGCACATCTCGCGCTTTGCTGTTAGGCGAAGCAGCCAGCGCGAAAACTGTTCAAAGGATTAGGGAAGCCATTGAGAGTCATCCAAACGTAGTAAAGGTGATTGAGATCCTGACGATGCATCTGGCTCCCAAACAGATCTTAATCAACGCGCATGTGAATCTGCGCGACGATCTGGTGACTAGCGAGATAGAACGGACTATCGAAGAGATAGAGCAGATAATCAGAAAGGCAGAGCCGAAAGTGGAGATGATTTTTCTGGAGACTGCGCGCAAGAGTCACAGCGCCCACCAGGAACTTATCCCAGAGCATGTCGGCTGAAGATCGAGTAGGAGTTTTTCTGATTCCGGGTTTGGTGAAACTAAATTGTCGCTGCTGAATCGCAAAAATCAAATCCGGAGTTCTAAACCATCTGATGCTTTTACTACTGCCATACACGGAGTACCTGAGAAGACTTGGTGAGCCGCGCAACATCGCGGACATCGTGCTTGTCTTCTTGCTTGTGTATGCAGTTTTGAAGCTCGTTCGTGGGACTCGCGCCGCCCCGATGGCCGCCGCCATTGGCGCTTTCGCCCTCCTCTACTGGCTCGCCATTAAAGAAGATCTCGCAACCCTGGAATTTGTACTGCGCGGTGCCTTGCTTTACATCGGCGTCGCCATCATCGTGCTTTTCCAGGCGGAAATCCGACAGGCGCTGATTTCTTTTGGCAATCGTTTTCGCATGCCCCTCACGCAAAGGCATCTGGGACAGTTTGGTGAAGGTGCTTACGATGAAGTTATTCTCGCCGCCACGACCTTGTCTTCCACTAAGACGGGCGCACTGATCATAATCGAGCGCAATGTAGGGCTGAAGAACATCATTGATGGCGGCGTCAAGCTCGACGCCGAACTTAGTTACGATCTGCTGATCAGTATATTCAATACCGAATCTCCGCTGCATGATGGCGCCGTGATTGTGCGTCGTCATCGGGTGGCGGCGGCTTCATGCTTTTTGCCGCTAACACTTAATCCGCGTCTTTCGCGCGAACTGGGCACGCGTCATCGCGCTGCGCTCGGGGTCACCGAAGACACGGATGCCGTGGCCGTAGTGGTTTCAGAAGAGTCAGGTCTGATTTCGATAGTGCAGCGCGGCGAAATCAAGCGCGGTTTGGATGCGCCAAAACTGCGCGCCGCCATTTCGCAAGCGCTCGACATTTCGCCGAAACGCGAGAAGGAACGAGAGCAAGACAAATCTGCAAACGCAGAAGCCGAAACTGAAGAAATTGCCTCAGTTTGATCGCTTTCCGGCGGATTCATGACCCGAACCTTCGCAATCCGAATTTAGTTATGCCTTTTCAAGACATTGACGACGAAGCAGAAGTAACTCCGATGCCCAGAGCGCTGTCGGCCTTTGAGCGCGGCTTGCACAAGGTGTTTCTTGAAGACTGGGGACTGAAGCTATTGGCGCTCGTGATCACGCTGGCGCTTTGGCTGGCGGTGACTGGCCAGAACAAGCCCGTCACGCTGCGCGTTCCAGGAGTGCAATTAAACTTTCTGAGACCCGAGGGTTTGGAAATCAGCAACGAACTGCCATCGACGATTGAAGTTGTGCTGACGGGCAGTCATTCCAAACTGGATCGCATCGGTCCACACGATCTAGTAGCGACGGTAGACATCAGCGATCAGAAACCGGGCGAACGAATCGTGCGCCTGTCGAGCGATCGCGTGCAAATCGACTTGCCCGAGGGCATTACCCTCCAAGGATTTCATCCGGCAACACTGCCAATCCGGCTTGAGCCAAGAGTCGAGATGCAGCTTGACGTAGAGGTTAAATTTGAGGGGACGCTGCCGGAAGGTTTCGAACTCGGCAGCTTCACGGCGAATCCCGCCAAAGTTCGGCTGCGTGGGCCGGCAGATCGCATTAACGCTCTACATAAGGCGGCGACCGAAACAGTTTGGCTGGACGGGAAGAAGGAGAGCTTCAATCTGTCGAACGTAGCGATAAATATTCCTGACCCGAGGATCGACGTGCTGGATCCGACAGTCGATATCCATGTGGAAATCGTCGAGAAAAAACGCGGTGACGCTCATCTCACCTTCGCCACTGCAACAGATGACCTTGCATGGCCCAGCGCGCTGCGACCACTCATCATTAATTAAGTCCTAATCAACCTTTCGCTCAACAGCTGATGAAGAAACTATTCGGCACTGATGGCATGCGCGGCGAAGCCGGAGAGTTTCCACTCGATGCCGCCACAGTCGAGATTGTTGGTGCATCGCTCGCGAATCATCTGCGAGAAAAACTCGGCCGCACACCCTTGATTGTCGTCGGACGCGACACGCGTGAGTCTGGGCCGTGGCTGGAACAGGCACTCGCTCGCGGCGCTACAGCGGCAGGGGCTGACTTGAAATCTGGTGGCGTGATCACGACGCCCGGTGTTGCTTATCTGGCGCGTTCCCTTTCGGCCGACGCCGGTGTAGTGATCAGCGCATCACACAATCCCTACCAGGACAACGGCCTGAAAATATTTGCCCAGCAAGGCAGAAAGCTTGATGAAGAGACCGAACGGCTGATCGAGAAAGATATTTTTTCTAAAACCGAAACGCGGCAGGTAGACGCCCGTGGGGAAGCCAGGTCAACACCTAACCCCGCAGTTGGGATTGAAGCCGAGTCGTTGCAATCGCGTTATCTCGACTATCTCGCGAACGAAATTGGTCGTGGTCTTTCGCTCACCGGAATCAAACTTGTAGTTGATTGCGCTAATGGCGCAGCTTCGGCGCTGGCACCGGCTCTACTCGAAAGACTTGGTGCGGTTGTTATCGCCATCAACAACACACCGGATGGTCGCAACATAAATTTGAACTGCGGCTCGCTTCATACCGAGCAGCTACAGGCCGAAGTGCTCAAGCAGCAGGCCGATCTCGGCGTAGCGTTTGACGGGGACGCGGATCGTTCGCTTTTTGTTGATGCCCGAGGCCAACTTGTAAATGGTGATGGCAGTTTGTGGGTCCTGGCAAACTATCTCCAGGCGCGCGGCGAACTAGCCCAGCAAGCTGTGGTGGCTACAGTAATGAGCAATATTGGACTTGAGCTGGCATTGAAATCGCGTGGTATGAGTTTGGTCCGCACGGATGTTGGCGACAAATATGTTTTGGACGAGTTGTTGCGAAGCGGAGCGACTCTGGGTGGTGAACAATCGGGCCACATCATTCTGCCAAAACTAAGTTTGGCAGGCGATGGCCTGATTACGACGCTCTGCATGTTGCGGGTGATTGTGGAAGAACAAGAATCTTTGCAGCAATCGACCCATGGGCTTCAGGTGTTCCCACAAATACTCATCAACGTAAAGGTGAAACAAAAACGACCGTTTGATGAGGTTCCTTCCATTCACGAAGTCAGCCGCGAGATTGAAAACGAGCTCGGTTCGCACGGTCGCTTGCTGTTGCGCTACTCCGGCACTGAACCACTGGCACGAGTGATGATTGAAGGCCCGAGCCAGTCGCTAATTGAAAATTTTGCGCAACGGCTGGCGGCTGTTATTGAACAAACGTTGGGCTAACTTTACCCCGCTCGATCATAGAAATTTTACTCGCAAACCCTGCAAGAATTACATCATCAACGGGCAAAGACAAAGTCGGGTTTTTGACCATTTTCCTAAGAATTATCAAGAGTCTCTGCAAATCAACAGCTCGCTCTTTGCTCACAAAAACATTCTTGCGCGGCATGCGCGTTGCGATGTATATTGTGGGGCAAGAGAGACGGTTGGTGAATCCTCCGTCTCAAGTGGTTGCTGGGGTGAGGACAGTGACCACGAATATGGATGGGCGCGACGTACTCCCACGTTTGTCGCGCCCATTCGCTTTTTGATCGGGCCTTCCAAAACAAATTTCAAAAAAACTGCGTGCTAGAATGCGCACTCCCAGGTAGCGCTGGTTAATCCATCGCGACTATAAGCAAACAGGAGTCAGGCATTGCAACGATTGCAAGTTAGCATCCCGGCACGATCCTGCAACTACGAAATCGTGATCGGCCAGGGGATTCTTTCCGCTTCCGGAGGAAAAGTCCGTCGTAGCCTTGGACGTCAAACACGACGTCTCGCGCTTATCTCAAACAAAAAAGTTTTCAATCTTTATGGTCCGGTCGTAACTGAAAGCCTTGAAGCCAGCGGGTTCCAGGTGTCATGCTGGCTGATGGGGGACGGCGAACGTTACAAATCACTCGCGACCGCCGAAACAGCAATACAATTTTTGAATGACCATGGCATTGAACGAACGGACGGAGTGGTTGCTTTGGGTGGCGGAGTAACCGGAGACGTAGCCGGATTTGCAGCCGCTATCTACTTGCGCGGTATTTCTCTGGTGCAGATTCCGACCACGTTAGTCGCGCAAATCGATGCCTCCATCGGCGGCAAGGTCGGCGTTAATCTCTCCACTGGAAAGAATCGAGCCGGTGCGTTTCAACAGCCAGTTGCAGTTATCGCCGACGTCGAAACCCTTAAAACTTTGCCTGCGCGCGAGCTGACGCCGGGCTGGTGCGAGTGCCTTAAGCAGGGAGCGATCGGCAGCCGGAAACTTTTCAAACAAACAACCGACTATCTTTCGCAGATCAAAGCTAAGCGGATCACGGTCTCTTCGCAGCTCGAAAATCTTATCGCGGCCCACTGTTCCTTCAAAGCTTCAATCGTCAGAGCCGATGAACGCGAAGATCCGGCACGCACGGATCGACGTTCGCGCCGCATCCTCAACTTCGGTCACACGGTAGGCCACGCGCTTGAGGAGTTGACTGGCTATCGACGCTTTCGTCATGGTGAAGCAGTAGGATGGGGAATGTTGGTGGCCGGCGAACTTTCGAAAAACCTGGGCCTACTCGATAAATCAGAGTTAGAATTGCTGCGGGCGGGCATCCGCCTTTGTGGACCATTGCCGGCAGCAGAAGATCTTGATGTCGACGCGATCATCAACGCGATTACACGCGATAAGAAAAGTGCGCGCGGCCGGGTGCAATGGGTTTTGTTGGAACGAATCGGACGGCCGCGAATCGTCAGTAACAAGGGAATGGATGCGGCCAGTTTAAGGACTTCGATTCGAGCGGGCTTGCGAAAGAGGACTTAAGGATGAATACGAACGAGAGAACAACTGAGCGCGGCAGTGCGCGGCTTAAGTTCATTATCGTCATCGCGATCATTGCTGTCGGGGCATACGCCCTATACATGTATGTTCCCGTCGCCTACCAGGCGTATCTCTTCAAGGATTTGATGCAACACAACGTGGACGTTGCTTCTGCGCAAGGTTACCCGGCAACTTGGGTAAGAGATCAGTTGGTAAAAAGCGCCCCAGAATATGGCGTGCCTGCGGACGCGGTGATTAGTCCAGCCCAACGCGATAATCGCATGGAAGTCAGCGTACAATTTGTAAGACCAATCGAGTTTCCTGGCTACACCTACCAGTACAATTTTGATTACACCGTCAAGAGCACAGCCTTTCTTACTTTTAAATAACGCCTGACGCTTTTCGCGCATTAAGAACCAGACAACCAGACAAAAAGGCACCGAAGATTTGGATCTTCAGCGCCTTTCTTTTTGTCCCAACGAAACTATCGTTGTGTATTTTCCAGGAACGCTTTGAGCTTGCGCGAACGCGAAGGATGACGCAGCTTGCGCAGCGCTTTGGCTTCGATTTGCCGAATGCGTTCGCGTGTGACAGCAAAATGCTGGCCCACTTCCTCGAGCGTGTGTTCCGAACCAGTAGTTCCCAAACCAAAACGCATCTTGATAACTTTTTCTTCGCGCGGCGTGAGTGTTGCCAGGACCTCGTCGGTAATCTCGCGCAGATTGGAAGCAACCACCGCATCCGCCGGATTCAAAATCGACTTGTCTTCGATGAAGTCGCCAAGATGTGAGTCTTCTTCTTCGCCGATCGGTGTTTCAAGCGAAATGGGCTCCTGCGCGATCTTCAAAACCTTCCGTACTTTCGAAACCGGGATGTCCATCTTGAACGCAATCTCTTCGCTGGTCGGCTCGTGTCCCAATTCCTGGACCAGCGCGCGCGACGTGCGAATCAGCTTGTTGATAGTCTCAATCATGTGCACCGGAATGCGAATAGTGCGCGCCTGATCGGCGATGGCGCGGGTAATTGCCTGCCGAATCCACCAGGTTGCATAAGTCGAAAATTTGTAGCCACGCCGCCACTCAAACTTATCGACTGCTTTCATCAAACCGATGTTGCCTTCCTGAATCAGATCGAGAAACTGCAGGCCTCGGTTCGTGTACTTCTTGGCTATGGAAACAACCAGGCGCAGGTTTGCTTCCACCAGTTCGCGCTTTGCCTGCCCCGTTTGTTGTTCACCTATAACGATCGCTTGCAACGCGCGTTTGATTTCGACCGGACTGACATTGTGCACACTTTCAATCTGATGCAGGTGTTTTTTTGCCGCCGTTATCCGACGCTTGAACTCCTTTTGATCGTCAGCCTTGATGCGCTTGCGGTTGAGTTTCTCGGTAAAACTTTCAATCTCGCGCTCCGCGTCGCGCACTTCTTTCTGCACCGCGCGAATGGCATTGATCAAACGCTGGCGCGCGCGCTCGGTGACGTTCAGGCGTCCCATTTCCTGCGCGATTTCCAAACGCATGCGCGCAACCTTGCGCCTCAGCCGCATCAGCTTCTTGCTCTTTTTCCCTCGCGTCGCTTTCTGTTCTGCCCGCAGCTTGTCCCAATCTTTCAAACCCTGCTTAAAGACCTTGCGGATGTTCTCGATACCTTCGATGGTCCAGGCCCGGTATTCTTCAGCCTTGTCTTCATCGCCTGTCAGCTCAGCCTGTTCCGAGAAAATGACAATCTCGCGAATGTTCGCAATGTCTGACTGTAGCTCTTCGCCGATTTTTAAGAGTTCCCTGACTGCAATTGGTGAGCGCGAAATTGCTTTTTGCGTTTTTAGCTGGCCGCGCTCGATTCTTTTGGCAATGGCCACCTCGCTTTCACGAGTCAACAGTGGGACCACGCCCATTTCGCGCAGATACAAGCGAACCGGATCGTTTGTTTTCTCGAGCATGCCTGCGGAAAGATCGAGTTCGATGTCCGCATCGGCGCCGTCCTCATCATCAGTCGCAGCAGTGGCCGCTTGCTCAAGCAATCTTTCATCCGAATCGCCGACCGGAATGTTTGAGCCTTCAAGTTTTTGCAGGACGTCTTCAATGTCGTCGGGAGAAACGACTGTGTCAGGCAGTTCGCGATTGAGATCGTCGAAAGTGAGATATTTTTTGTCGCCGCCAAGTTCAAGCAGGCGCTCCATGACATCGTCACGATTTTTTTCTTCAGTACTCAAATCTCTAACCCCGGGAAATAAAATGCTGCCTGCGTGGTTTGTGAGAAAAGTCCGTCATTAAATACTAATCAGCAACGAGAGCCTGGCTCGCGCGAGCCGGCAGACTCATTGTCCCGTTTGCACCGCTTGCGCCTGAGGCAACAAAGTGCTGCGCCTCCTTGCGAGCTCAAGCCGCTCAGTCGAAAGCTTATCCAGAAGATCGGTTGCCCCGTTGCGTTCGGCCGCCGCCATCTCAGCCATCAAATCGCCGATCCTCCTGTCAACTCGCATCAATCGCAAAGCGTCAATGCACTTCTGCGCAGTTGACTCGCGAGTCTCCGGGTGATCCGCTTCCGAATCGTCCGGCGCACTCATGAGCAATGCCGGCAGGAAATCAGCGATTGGATCTCCTTCGATGCTCCGGCTAAGGAAATCGAAATCAACCGCGGAACCTGCGCGTTCACTCTCAACCAGGGCCCGGAAGATTCCGGCGGTGGGCAGATCGTCATAGTCTTCCGCTTCCAAACGCGGCAGAAGCTTGTGACGCAGTTGTCCATCCGCAAGCAGCAGTTCCAACAATTGCTCTTCCGCAACCGTTGGCTTGACCTGAGTTCCTCGCACGATCTTCTGTTCGGTGCGGGTGCTGTCTGGTCCAAGTCTTAACGAATGCCACAATTCACGCCGCAGCGCCGCGTCTGAAATCCGCAGCGAATCCATCGCAATGTCAAAATACTCGCGCTTCTGAATACGGCTGCGCACAGCGCGAATGTAAGGAAGCACCTCCTCAACTGCGTCGGCTTTCTCAGCAGGCCGATTGAGGTTGCGATTCTGGACAGCCTGATCGATCACAAATTGAATGTGGGATTGGGCTGTGCTATGCCGGCGACGGCTATACTCCGAAACGCCGTGTTCTCCAATGAATTCCGCAGGAGACGAAATATCGAGACTTCCACTTCGTACTAAAGCGGCTTTCCGCCTCACTGCCCTATAGTATTCATCGGAATCTGGTGACTCAGCGATCCGAACGTCGGTATATTCCGAAGCACCACTCTTTCTAATAAAATCATCAGGATCCGTTTTCGGAAGCACCAATACTTTGATTTCAATATCCTCCGCCAGCAGTATTTCGATGGCCTTTTTCGCTGCCTGCACGCCGGCAGGGTCGCCATCATAATTGACCACTACTTTGCGGGCAAACCGTGCTAATAGTTTTACCTGCTCTGCCGTTAGAGCGGTTCCCAGACTCGCGACCACGTTCCGAATACCGAATTGATAAGGCACGACAAGATCCAAAAAACCTTCAACCAGAATGGCGAAACTCTGACGCCGAATCTCATCGCGCGTCAGGTTTAGTCCAAACAGGTTTCGACCTTTTACATATGCTGCGGTCTCAGGCGAGTTAATGTATTTGGCACCTTCATCCTTCAATGTGCGACCACCAAATGCGATTGGCCGTCCCTGAATATCCATCACTGGAAAAATCAGGCGGCCACGAAAACGATCGTACGAGCCACCCTCTTCCTTTTTGACGACGAGTCCACTCTTGTCGATCTGTTCCTGCGTCGCTCCCTTTTGCCGGAGATAAATCGAAAGGGCGTCCCAACTGTCGGGAGCATAAGCAAGACGAAATGTTTGGCGTGTTTCATCCGCGATTTCACGTTGCTTGAGATAGTCGCGCGCGATCTTTCCTTCCGCGCTTGACTCAAGCTGCTGCTCCCACCATTCAAGCGCCCACTTGTTTAGTTCGATGACTTGATCCGATTCGGCCTTCCTTGCTTCATAGCGGCTGTCATCAATCAATTTGGGCAACGGCATTCCGCTTTTCTCGGCGACGATTTTGATCGCCTCCGGAAACGCAACCCGCTCCATCTCCATCACAAAGTTGAAAACTGATCCGCCCTTGT
>WNFT01000176.1_pt1 | contig 50192 bp, 52 predicted proteins | sample 5400191 | NCBI WGS metagenome assembly WNFT01 (sample SAMN13153359, study PRJNA577476) | soil metagenome | isolation source: 80 cm saprolite under Madrone tree | place: USA:California | collected 2016-06-14 | reverse complement strand
TGCGCAACATGGTTCGCGCGGGTGTGGATCCCGTCGTCGCCATGAGGATCAGTGGCCATCGCACGCGAGCGGTGTTCGACCGCTACAACATCGTCGCAGAGGCCGATCTGCGGGAGGCGATCGCCAAGACGAGTGCCTACGTCCGGGGGCTCCCGACGCGCCGACAGAAGATGGCCTCGCTCAAGCGAACTTCGCAGCGGCCGGGCTGAGAATCTTTCCTCGGCACTTGAAGTGCGCTCACGAGCGTTTGCTCGTCAAACCTCGTCTGACCAGCCCAGCCCTCTTCACAGGGGGTTCCACCCAGTCACGCTTTCAGGCCACGAGCTCGAAACGGACTTCCCGGCAACCCGGTTGTGGGAGCTGATATCAGGCCCGAGATTTTGGGGGACTCTATCTGCGCAAACTCCCGCACAATTCCCGCACAAACGACAAGGGCGACCCGCGTCGCCCTTGTCTTAAGTAGTGAATCTGTTTGGTTGCGGGGGCTGGATTTGAACCAGCGACCTTTGGGTTATGAGCCCAACGAGCTACCGGGCTGCTCCACCCCGCGGTGACCTCGGTAACGGTACCCTAGCGCTCTCCGGGTGTCAAATCTTGGCCGCGTCGAGCTTCCCCGTGAGGACGCACAGCGCCTCGAAGAGGTAGTACGACCCCCAGATCAGCTCGTTCCGCGTCGCGACATTGTTGCGCTTGGAATAGCAGCCGCGGTCGAGGATGCCGCGCGTGTCCAGGTAGCCCTCGACCAGCACGCGCACGGTGCCCTCGGCGGCCGCGCGAATCTCCTTGCGCCTCTGCGCGTCCTTCAGCGCGGCGGCGAGCTTCAGGAGCGCCGCGGCGGTGATGGCGGTGGCGGAGCTGTCGTGCTCGGTGTCCGGGCCGGCCGGCGCGTCGAAATCCCAGTAGGCCACGCGGCTCGGGGGCACGTGGGCGATCCACCAGTCGGCGCACTTGAGGGCGACGTCGAGAAAGTCGCGCTCGCCCGTCCACTGGTGCATGAGCGCATAGCCGAGGATCGCCCACGCCTGGGCGCGCGCCCACGTCGACTCGTCGGTGAGGCCCTTGTGGGTATAGCGGCGGCGCAGCGCGCCCGTCAGGGGGTCGAACGACGCGGACTGGCAGACGGAGCCGTCGTCGCGGACGCAGAACTCGACGTGCCGCCGCGCGTGGACGACGGCGAGCTCCCGCAGGGCGGGCTCGTTCGCGGCCTGCGCGGCCCACACGAGGAGCGCGGCGCCCTGCACGGTGTCCACCGAGGCCTCCCCCTGGCCGACGTCGGCGGCCTCCTCGGCGGCGTCGCCCAGCGGGAAGCAGCCGGCGTTCGGGTTGTAGGTCCTCGCCCAGTGGCGGGCGCCGTCGAGCGCGATCTCGCGGGCCGCCGGGTCGTTGAAGAGGACCGCGCCCAGCACCGCGCTGTAGTAGAAGAGGAAGCCACGGAAGGCGGTGTCCGACGTGGCGCGCGGCCGTAGCCGCTCCGCCCACTCGAGCGCCCAGCGTCGGTAGCGCGCGCCGGCCGTCGCCTTGGCGGCGAGCCAGCACATGCCGGGCCAGAAGCCACCCGTCCAGTCGCCATCGGGCGTCGTCGTCCAGTCGCCCTTCGCGTCGGCATAGTGGGGGAAGGCCCCCTTGAGCTGCAGGCCCGTCTGGTCGATGCGCCGGACCATCCGTTCGAGCGCGCCCTGGAAGATGTCGGGCATCCCTGGGGCAAAAGTAACACGAGACGCGCATCCCCCATTTTCGATTTGAGAGGCGCACGCGCCAGGGCATAATCGGGTTACGTCCGCGAAGGACGTCACGCTCGGAGGAAGGCTCAGGGAGGGAACACCATGTGGTCGCATCGGGCAAGGATCGTCGTCATGGTCGCCGTGGGCAGCCTGGTATCGGCGCTCGCCGCGCAGGCGCAGGAGAAGCCCCAGGCTTCCCCGCACATTCAGACGGCTCTGACATTCCTGGCGGCGTGGGGCAACCAGCGCTGGGACGAGCTCAAGACCGTGGCGGCCGTGCAGGTCACGGTGAAGGTCGGCGACAAGGCCTTCACGCTCGAGCCGGCCGCGCAAAAGGCCGAGGTCGCCCTGGTGTTCCCGTTCCGCGGGCTCTCGACCGTTCGCCAGGACGAGAAGGTGAAGGGCGTCACGGTCGAGGAGCTGGGGTTGAAGGTGGGCGACAGCGAGACGCGCGGGCCGGGCTCGATCACGCTGAAGGAGCAGGACGGGCAGTACTGGGTCACCGAAGTCTCCACCGGCGCGGCGCCGCCGGGCGAGAAGAAGTAACGCGAGCTGATCGAGGGCCGCGAACCCCTTCCGCTCACGCCCTCCGCACCACGCGGTCGGTCTTGGCGGGTTCGTAGCGCCCCGTCCGGCCGAGCGCCCACAGCACCCGCCAGGCGGCGCGCGTCGCCAAGAGCCAGTAGGTCTGGCACCGGAACGTCCCCCAGAGCTTCGCCCCCAGGGTCGTGCGCGCGATGGTCACGGGACGCGGGCAGTAACGGGTGAGGCGCTCGATCAGGCTCTGGGTGGCGATGCCGCCGACCCACACGGTGAGGCCCAGCGAGAGGGTCGGGAGCAGGACACCCAGCGCGAACCACACGGGGCGCGACGCGAAGCGGTACGCGAGGTGCCAGGCGAGGAAGCCGAGCACGGGATAGAGGGCGGCGGCGACGGGCCACTCGACGGCCTTGTTGCCGACATGGCGGCAGAGCTGGGCAAGGTTGAACGCGCTCCGCCGGGTACGCCAGGTCTCCCAGAGGAAGCGCACGTCGTCGAGCACACCTTTGTACCAGCGCGCGTTCTGGCGGATCATCCCCTCGGTCGTCTCCGGGATGTCCACCAGCTCGAGCAGCGGGAGCGCCCGGATCAGGATCCCGCGCGCGCCGAGGGCGTAGCCGAGCGTGGAGTCTTCCGTGGCGCCGGAGACCGGGAAGAGCCCGATGGACTGGAGCGTGTCGAGGCGCACGAACTCGTGGTGACCGAGGCAGATCTGCGAGCGCCGGAAGCAGAACTCGAACACCGGCCGCGTCAGGCGCGCGAGCCGCGGCGCCCGCGCCTCGAGCCGCGCGAACCACGCGACGCGCCGCCGCTCGTTGATGAGTCGCGCGATCGAGACACGCGTGAAGATCGACGACTGCTGGACCGCGCACACGCGCCCGCGCGTCCCGAGGCGGTGGGCGTTGGCGAGGGAGAGCGTCACGCCCTGATAGGCGCGGCTGGCATCGCCGGCCCGCCCCCCGCCCGTCAGGACGTCGGCGGCGATCCAGCGGTAGGTGTTCCGGTCGGGGATCGAGTCGGCGTCGCTCACGCCGACCCAGACGCGCGCCGGGTCGGCCTGGCCCTCGAGGAGCGTCCGCAAGAGCTCGGGACGGAGGGCCCAGTTCAGCTGGTGGGCCTTTCGCCCCTCCCCCGGCATCGCGAGCTGCGAGAGCTGCTTCTGCTGCCACGGCGGGAGCTCGGCGCGGAAGCGACGGACCAGCTCGGCCGTCGGCGCCTCCATCAGGGGATGGGGCGCCTGCTCCTCCGCCTCCTTGGTGACGACGACGACATGGAGCTTGCCGTGTGGGTAGCGCGAGTCGAGCAGCGCGCGCAGCGTCACCGCGATCGCGGGCTCCTCCCACGCCGGCACGACGTGCACGAACACGGGCGCCGCGGTCTCGTGCTCGAGCGCGGCCTCGTCGGGGAGCGCGTCGAGGCGTCGGTAGGCGGCGTCGACGAAGCGCCAGGTCGTGAGCATGCCGCGCCAGTCCAGCAGGAGCTTGAAGACGGCGCGGCCGTTGACGACGAGTCCCACCCAGAACACGACGACCCAGAACCAGCCCGTGCCCCAGAACCACCCCACGAACGCGTCCATCGCGCGGCCGGTCCGGTCAGCGGTGCGCCGGGGACGGAAACTTCAGGACGGTCTCGCCCTCGCGAACCATACCCATCTCCTCGCGGGCGAGCTTCTCGAGATACGCGGGGTCGCTCCGCAGACGCTCGGCGAGCGCTTCGAGCGCCCGCTGCTTCTCGGTGAGCGTGCTGACGTCGCGCTCGAGGGCGGAGAGCTCCTGGCGCATCTGCCAGACGCGGATCGACTCGCGCAGGCCGAAGCCCGCGAGGCTCGCCGCGAGGAGCACGAGCGCGGCGATGCCCAGACGCCGACGGCCTAGCGCGCGGGTGTCCATCGGGCGCTCCGGGCGTACAGGGAGCGCCCGGGCCAGGAGGCCGCGTTGCCCAGCTCCTCCTCGATCCTGAGGAGCTGGTTGTACTTGGCGGTCCGCTCGCCGCGGGCGATCGAGCCCGTCTTGATCTGGCCCGCGTTGACGGCGACGGCGAGGTCGGCCACAAAGGTGTCCTCGGTCTCGCCCGAGCGGTGGGAGATGATCGTGCCGTAGCCCGCGCGCTTGGCGAGCTCGATCGCCTGGAGCGTCTCGGTGAGCGTGCCCACCTGGTTCACCTTCACGAGCACGGCGTTGGCCAGGCCGTTCTTGATCCCCTGCTGGATGATGGCCGGGTTCGTGACGAAGAGATCGTCGCCGACGAGCTGGATGCGGGCGCCGAGCTTCCGTGTGAGCGCACCCCAGCCCGCCACGTCGTCCTCGCCCAGGCCGTCCTCGATCGAGACGATCGGGTAGCGGTCGACGAGCTGCTCGTAGCGGTGGATCATCTCCTCGCTGGAGAGCGTGACGCCCTCGCGCTGCAGCCGGTAGCGCCCGCCCGCTTCGGCGAACTCGCTCGCCGCGGGATCGAGCGCGAGCATGACGTCGTCGCCCGGCCGGTAGCCGGCGCGCTCGAGCGCCTGCATGAGGAAGTCGAGCGCGACGCTGTTGTTCGGGAGGTTCGGGGCAAAGCCGCCCTCGTCGCCCACGCCCGTCGCGAGCCCCTTCTCTTTCAGGAGCTCCTTGAGCGTGTGGAACACCTCGGAGGCCATCCGGAGCGCGGAGGAGAGGCTCTCGGCGCCCGCCGGGACGAGCATGAACTCCTGGAAGTCGAGCCCGTTGTCGGCGTGGGCGCCGCCGTTCAGGACGTTGATCATCGGCACCGGCATGAGCCGGCCGCCGACGCCGCCGAGGTAGGCGTAGAGCGGCAGCCCCGCGTCGTCCGCCGCGGCGCGCGCGACGGCGAGCGAGACGGCGAGGATCGCGTTGGCGCCGAGCGCGGACTTGTTGGGCGTGCCGTCCAGCTCGAGCAGCGCCTGATCCACCGCGGCCTGCTCGGAGGCCTCCATCCCCTCGATCTCGGGGGTGATCGTCTCCTCGACGTTCCGCACGGCGCGCCGCACGCCCTTGCCCCGGTAGCGCTGACTGTCGCCGTCGCGCAGCTCCACGGCCTCGCGCTTGCCGGTGGAGGCGCCGGACGGCACCGCGGCGCGCCCCCACGCTCCCGACTCGAGCTGGACGTCGACCTCGATCGTGGGGTGGCCGCGCGAGTCGAGGATCTCCCGGGCGTAGACGTGGGAGATGGCCGACACGCTAGTTCTTCCTCTCGAGCACGTAGTCGGCGAGGGCGCAGAGCGGCGCCGACCGCTCACCGAACGCCCCGAGCCGTTCCTTCGCTCGCTCGATCAGCATCCGCGCCTGGCGTCGTGAGCCCTCGAGGCCGTGGATGGCCGGGTAGGTCGCCTTCTGCTTCCGCTCGTCGCTGCCGGCGGTCTTGCCGAGCTCCTCGAGGCTCCCTTCGACGTCGAGGATATCATCCACGATCTGGAAGGCGAGCCCGAGATCGCTCCCCGCCTCGCTGATCGCGGTCACGGCCGCCGCGTCGCCAGCGGCGAGACGCGCGCCCACGCGGAGCGAGGCGCGGATGAGGGCGGCGGTCTTGTGGCGGTGGATGTACTCGAGCGTGTCGGCCGAGATCGCCTTGCCCTCCGACTCGATGTCCACGACCTGGCCGCCGACCATCCCGGCGGTGCCGGCGGCGTCCGCGACCTCGGCGACCACGTCACGGATGACGCGGGCATCGCGCACGAGGTCGGCGTTGTCGGCGATGAGCCGGAACGCGAGCGTGAGCAGCGCGTCGCCCGCCAGGATCGCGGTCGCGTCGCCGAACACCTTGTGGTTGGTGAGACGCCCACGGCGGTAGTCGTCGTCGTCCATCGCGGGCAGGTCGTCGTGGATCAGCGAGTAGGTGTGGATCATCTCGAGCGCGCACGCCGTCGGCAGGACCATCGCGGCCGCGCCGCCGACGGCCTCGGCGCCGGCGATGACGAGAATGGGGCGCAGGCGCTTGCCGCCCGCCATGACGCTGTAGCGCATGGCGCGGTGGACGGTCGGCGGGGGGGTCGTCTCGCCCGGCAGGAAGCGCTCGAGCGCCGCGTCCACCAGGGTGCGGCGCTCCGTGAGGTAGGCCTGGAGGACGAAGCCGCTCACGCTTCCCCGTCCGGCTCCCACGAGAACGGCTTGGTGCCGAGCGCCCCGTGCTCGTCCTTCGCCAGGATCTCGATGCGCTTCTCGGCGTCCTCCAGATACTTCGCGCACCGCCGCGCGAGGGCGATCCCTTCCTCGAAGGATCGGAGCGACTCCTCGAGCGGCAGGTTGCCGCCCTCGAGCTGGCTCACGATCTGCTCGAGGCGCGCGAGCGAGTCCTCAAACTTGAGGTCGGTCATCCTCGTCCCTCGTCCGCGCGACGCGGCAGTCGAGGCTTCCCTCGTGGAGCAGCACGCGGACGTCGTCCCCCGCCCGCACCGCTCGCGCGCTCCGCACGATCGCGCCGGCGGCGGTGCGCGTGAGACTATAGCCGCGGCCGAGCACGGCCAGCGGCGAGAGCGAGTCGAGCTTGGCCACCAGCGCCCGCAGCCGGCCGCGCGACTGGTCGCAGCCCCGCGCGACCGCGGCGGCGAGCCGCGCGTCCAGACGCTCCAGGCGGTGCCGGCCGGTGGCGACGCGCGCGACGGGGCTCGTCGAGCGGAGCGTGGAGACGAGCATCTCGACCCGGTGGCTCCTGTGTCGCAGCTCCCCGGTCATCGCACGGCGCAGGCGCAGCGCCAGTTCGTCCACGCGGCGCGCCAGATCCCGGAGCGGCCGCGTCGCGGCGCGCTCGAGCCGCTCGCGCAAGTCGTCGAGCGCGTCCACGACCGCCTGCTTCTCCCGCACCACCAGCTCGGCCGCCGCCGACGGGGTCGGCGCCCGCAGGTCGGCGACGAAATCGGCGATCGTGAAGTCCACCTCGTGGCCGACCGCCGAGATGACCGGCGCCTTCGAGGCCGCGATCGCGCGGGCGACCGCCTCCTCGTTGAAGGCCCAGAGGTCCTCGAGCGACCCGCCGCCCCGGCCGACGATGACCACGTCCACGTCGCCGAGCGCGTCGAGGTCGCGGAGCCCCTGCGCGACCTCCTCGGCGGCGCCCTCCCCCTGGACGCGGCACGGCGCGATCACGATGTAGAGCTCGCCGAAGCGTCGGCCGATCACGCGCAGCATGTCGCGGAGGGCGGCGCCGCTCGGCGAGGTGACGATCCCGATCTTCTTCGGGAATCGCGGCAGCTCCCGCTTTCGCGCCACGTCGAACAGGCCTTCGGCCTGGAGCCGTGCCTTCAGCTGCTCGAACGCGAGCTGGAGCGCGCCGAGCCCCTTGGGCTCGAGCAGCTCCACGACCAGCTGGTACTCTCCGCGCTGGGCGTACACCTCGACCGAGCCGAACGCGACCACGTGGAGGCCGTCGGCCGGCTGGAAGCGGATCCGCTGCGCGCGCGTCCGGAAGATCACGCAGCGGAGCTGGGCGTCGGCGTCCTTCAGGGTGAAGTAGGCGTGGCCGGAGCCGTAGGCGCGGAAGTTCGAGATCTCGCCCTCGACCCACACCGCCGGGAAGCGCTCTTCGAGCACCGCCCGCAGCTCGTCGGTGACCTGGGAGACCGTCAACACGGCGCGGCTGCCGGTCATACGTTCGCGCGCGGGCCTTACCCGCGCACCCCCTGGGGGGAGGCGTCGGACGCGGGGCGCAGCCCCCCGCCGAGCAACTGGCGTTGCGCCGCGCGCAAGGTGTTCCGGAGCAACATCGCGACCGTCATGGGCCCGACGCCGCCCGGCACAGGGGTGATCGCCTCCGCGCGCTTCGACGCCGTGTCGAAGTCCACGTCGCCGACGAGCCGCCCCGTCTCGAGCCGGTTGATCCCGACGTCGATCACCCACGCCCCCTCCTTCACCATGTCGCCCGTGATCACCCGCGCCCGCCCGGCGGCGACGCACAGGACGTCGGCGCGCCGCGTGTGCTCGGCGAGGTCCCGCGTGCGCGTGTGGCATATGGTCACGGTGGCGTGGCGCGCGAGGAGAAGCTGGGCCAGGGGCTTCCCGACCAGGCGCGAGCGGCCGACGACGACGGCCTCCTTTCCCTCGAGCTTGGCGCCGTAGTGGTCGAGGATCTCCAGGCACCCGGCGGGCGTGCACGGGACGACCGTCGGCGCGCCGGCGAGGAGCCGGCCGAGGTTCGTCGGGTGGAGACCGTCCACGTCCTTCTCGGGGACGATCGCGGCGATCGCCTCGTCCTCGTCGAGCCCCTTCGGCAGCGGCAGCTGGAGCAGGATGCCGTGCACGGCGCGGTCCGCAGTCAACGAGCCGAGGAGGGCGAGCAGCGCCGCCTGCGTGAGCCCGCCGGGGTGGAGGTGGTCGCGCGTGGCGATCCCGACGGCGTCGGCGGCCTTCATCTTGTTGGCGACGTAGATCTTCGATGGCGCGAAGTCGCCGACGAGCACGACGGCGAGCATCGGCGCCACCCCGGTCTCCCCGCGCAGCCGCTCGACACCGGCCTTGACCTCGCCGAGGACTTTCTGGGCGACGCTCCGACCGTCGAGGATCAAGAGGGGATCAGGCCGGGACGCTGAGGCGGCGAATCGACGACGCGCGGCCGGTCTCCGGCTCCACGACGATGACCACCCCGTGCAGGGCCGCGGGCCCCTTGGCGGTCTCGAAGCGCAGCGGCATCTGGTGGAGGAAGCGCTGGATGATCTGGTCGCGGTCCACCCCGATCACGCCGTCGGTCGGTCCCGTGAGCCCGAGGTCGGTGATGTACGCCGTCCCGCCGGGCAGCACGCGCTCGTCCGCGGTCTGCACGTGGCGGTGCGTCCCGACGACCGCGCTCACCCGCCCGTCCAGGTACCAGCCCATCGCGAGCGACTCGCTGGTCGCCTCGGCGTGCATGTCCACGAGGATGATCGGCGTCTCTCGGCGGAGCTCGGCGGCGAGCTCGTCGGCCTTCCGGAAGGGGCAGTCGATCGGCAGCATGAAGACGCGCCCCATGAGGTTCACGACCGCGACCTTGTGGGGCCCGCACTTGACGGTGACGTGGCCCACCCCGGGCGTGCCCGCGGGGAAGTTCGCGGGACGCAGGAGCAGGTTCTCTTTGACGATGTACTCGACGACCTCCTTCTTGTCCCAGATGTGGTTGCCCGAGGTCATCACGTCGGCGCCGGCGGCGAGGATCTGCCGCGCGATCGGCGGCGTCACCCCGAAGCCGCCCGCGGCGTTCTCGACGTTGACCACGCAGCAGTCGATCGCGTGCTGCTGACGGAGCTTCGGGAGCAGATTCGTGATCGCGGCACGGCCCGGCTCGCCGTAGACGTCCCCGACCATCAGGATGTTCATCGCGCCTACTTCGCCACTTCGACGGCGCGCGTCTCGCGGATGACGACCACCTTGATGTGTCCGGGGTACTGCATCTCGGCCTCGATGCGCTTGGTGATGTCCTTGGCGAGCTGGTGGGCGTCGAGGTCGGAGACGATGTCCGCCTTCGTCATCACGCGCAGCTCGCGCCCGGCCTGGATCGCGTAGCACATCTCGACGCCCCGGTAGGACAGCGCGATCTCCTCGAGCTTCGCGAGCCGCTTGATGTAGGACTCGAGCACGTCCCGCCGGGCCCCGGGGCGCGCCGCCGAGACGCCGTCCGCGGCCTGGACCAGCACCGCCTCGATCGTCTCGGGCTTGATGTTCTCGTGGCCGCAGAGCGCCGCGTTGATGACCTTGGGCGACTCGTTGTACTTGGTCAGGACTTGCAGGCTGAGCTCCGGGTGGCTCCCCTCCTGCTCGTGCGTGAGCGCCTTGCCGATGTCGTGGAGGAGCCCCATGCGCTTGGCGAGCTTGGCGTCGACGCGGATCTCCGCCGCCATCATCCCGGCGAGCCAGGCGACCTCCTTCGAGTGCTGGAGGCAATTCTGGCCGTAGGAGGTCCGGAACTTGAGCCGGCCGACGAGCTTGACCAGCTCGGGGTGGAGGCCGTGGACGCCCACCTCGAAGCAGGCCTTCTCGCCCTCGTCCTTCAGGTGCTGCTCCATGTCCTTCTTGACCTTCTCGACGACCTCCTCGATGCGCGCCGGGTGGATGCGGCCGTCGGCGACCAGGACCTGGAGCGCCTGCCGGGCGATCTCGCGCCGGTAGGGGTCGTACGAGGAGATCAGGACGGCTTCCGGCGTGTCGTCGACGATGAGGTCCACGCCCGTGTGGAGCTCGAGGGCGCGGATGTTGCGCCCCTCGCGGCCGATGATGCGCCCCTTCATGTCGTCCGACGGCAGGTCCACGACCGCCACCGCCGTCTCGACGGTGTAGTCGGGCGCGAGGCGCTGGATGGTCGTGGCGAGGACCTCCTTGGCCTTGACGTCCGCCGTCTCGCGCGCCTCCTCCTCGAGGCGCATGGCGAGGAGCTGCGCCTCGCGGCGCGCCTCCCCCTCCATCGCCGCGAGGAGCTGGCGCTTCGCTTCCTCGGCGGTGAGCCCGGCGATCGTCTCGAGCTTGCGCTTCTGCTCCTCGAGCGCCGAGGCGAGGCGGCCTTCCTTCTCGCCGAGCACCTTCTCGCGCGTGATGAGGTCGCGGTCCTTGGTGGCGGACTCGGTCAGCCGCCGCTCGAGCTGGTCGAGCTTCCGGGCGAGATCCTCCTCCTTGGAGAGGACGCGCTGCTCGATCTGCTGGATCTCGCGCTCACGCCGGCGCGTCTCGTCCTCGAAGATCGTCCGGGCCTTGAGGGCGGTCTCCTTGGCCTCGAGCTCGGCGGTCTTGCGACGGGTTTCGGCGTCCCGCGCGGCGTCCTGGACGAGAGCCTCGGCGCGGCTCTGGGCATCGCCGATCTTGCGCTCGGTGAACCACTTGTGGAGAACAAACCCGACGACGAGGCCGATGATCCCGAAGATCGCGTCCAGACTCAGCCAAACTTCTTGCATTTCCGCAGTATAGGCGGCAGGCAAGGAATCAGTCAAATCCCCGCCTCTGCCGTGTGCCGACGGTGTTTCGAACCTGGCTTGACCAGGTGGGCGCCGTTAATTAAGAGGGCTTCAGGCTTCCCCTTCTCGGAGGGGCTTGCGCACCACCCTCTGTCACAGCTCCCGTTGTGTTTCCGAGGTTGAAACTTTCCCCCGACATCACAAACAGCGCAGGGACGCTTCGTGTGTACCATGACGGGCGAGGAGGATGCAAGTGATGGAACGCCCCGGCGTGCGACGCGAGACGAACGGCCCCGTGACGACGATCATCCTCGACCGGCCCGAGCGGCGGAACGCGGTGGACCCGCCGACGGCGGAAGCGCTCCGCGCCGCGTTCCGCGCCTTCGACCAGGACCGGACCGCGCGCGTCGCCGTGCTCTGGGGCGCCGGTGGGACGTTCTGCGCGGGCTACGATCTCAAGGCCTTTGCCGCGGCCCCGCGGAGACTCGCTCGCGCGTACGGCGAGGGGCCGATGGGCCCGACGCGCATGCGGCTCGGCAAGCCGGTGATCGCCGCGGTGTCGGGCCATGCCGTCGCCGGTGGCTTCGAGCTCGCCCTCTGGTGCGACCTGCGCGTCGTCGAGGAAGACGCGATCCTGGGCGTCTTCAACCGCCGCTGGGGCGTTCCCCTCATCGACGGCGGCACCGTGCGACTGCCCGCGGTCGTCGGCTTCGGCAGGGCGCTCGATCTGATCCTGACGGGCCGTCCCGTGGACGCGCGTGAGGCCGAGCGCATCGGCCTCGCGAACCGGGTCGTGGCGAAGGGCAAGGCGCGCGAGGAGGCCCAGGCCCTCGCGCTCCGGATCGCCGGCTTCCCGCCGCACTCGGTCAAGAGCGACCGGCAGTCGGCCTACGAGGCGCTCGGGGTGCGGCTCGGCGCCGCGCTGCGCCGCGAGCACGCGCTCGGGATGCGGTCGGCGGCCACCGGCGAGAGCCTCGAAGGCGCCAGTCGCTTCGCGGCGGGCGCCGGCCGCCACGGCAGCTTCGCGTAGTGTTGTGCGAGCCGAGCGGCGGCCGCGGAGGCTCTGCGACGCGCGCCGCGAGGCGAGTCTGAAAAGCTAGGACGGTTCCTTCGGCGCGGCTCGGTCGAGCAGGGCGACGAGCGCCCCGAGGCGCGCGCCGACGTCGGCGGCCCCGTGCCCCTTCTCGTCTCGCGCACGGAAGAGCTCGTCGGCGATGTCGAGCGCGGCGAGCGAGACCGCCTTCAGCGGATCCTTGACCCCGGCGCGCTTGAGCTCGGCCACGCGGTCCTCCACGAACTTCGCGAGCTTTCGGATGTAGTCGGGCGAGGCCTCGGTGCGGAGCGCGAGCGACTGGCCGAGGAACGTGAGCTCAACGCGCCTCCCCTCGGTCATTCGGGCTTGTCCAGCTCGAGCCTGGCGATGTCCTTCAGGATCGAGTCCACCTGCGTCAGGACCTGCTTGCGCTCGTCGGTGAGCCGCCGCACCTCGCGCTTGAGCTCCCGATTCTCGTCGCGGAGCCGGCCGAGGGTATCGACGGCGCGGCGGACCGCTTCCTCGAGCTGTGCCACACGCTCGACGACAGAGTCGCCCATCAGGCACTCCTCCCCATCAGGCGCTTCTCAGCGTGACGCCGAAGGTCCCCCTGAGCGCCTCGGTGATGCGCTCCTGGACCCGGTTCACCTCGTCGTCCGTCAGCGTCCGGTCCTCGGCCTGGAAGGTGAGCCGCCACGCGAGGCTCCGCCGGCCGTCGGGAAAGCGAAAGACGTCGAAGAGCGTCACGCGCCGGAGGAGGGGCCCCGCCGCCTCGGCGAGCTTCGCCTCGATCTCGGCGGCGGTCCACGGCTGGTCGGCGCCGAGGACGAACGCGAGATCGCGCTGGACCGCGGGGAAGCGCGGAAGCGCACGGTAGCGGAGCGGGACCTGCGGCGCCGCCGCCGCGACGTCGAGAGACACCGCGGCGGCGAGGACGGGAGTGTCGATGCCGAACGCCTCGCGCACCGCGGCCGCTACCTCGCCGAACTCGGCGGCGATCGTTCCAGCCTCGCCGACGAGAGTACCGTGGCAGTCGGCTTCGAAGCCGGCGAGCCGGCCGACACCCCCCGGCCGGAGGCCACTGACCCCGAGCGCGTCGAGGACGTGCTCGCCGAGGCCCTTGGCGTCGTAGACGTCCACGCGGGCATCCGTGGTGTGCCACGCGTGCTCGGCGCGCGCCCCTGTGAGCGCGATGGCCACCCAGCGCGGCTCGCGCGCGCCCGTCTCCCCCGTGTCGGCCTCGTAGGTCTTGCAGATCTCGAACACGCCGACGTCGGGCTGCTGGCGCCGCACGTTGACCGCGACGGCGGCGAGCACGCCCTCGAGCGGATGGATCCGGAGGAGCGACGCGTCCTGGCTCAGCGGGTTCAGGAGACGCAGCGGCTCGGGCGCGCCGGGGGCTCGGAGGAGCGCCGCGCGCGCCGGGTCGCTGAACGCGTGCGCGATCGCCTCGGCGAGGCCGGCGCCGACGAGTGCGCGGCGGACGGTCTGGGCCTGGACGAGCGTCGCCGGATGCCTCACGACGTCCACGACGCTCGCGGGGAGCGTCGACGGGAGCTTGTCGTAGCCCCACACGCGGATCAGCTCCTCGACGAGATCGTCCTCCAGCGCGAGGTCGCGCCGGAAGCTCGGTACGTCGACCTCGAGGTCCCTCCCCTTCTGCCGCGTCGGGAGCCCGAGGCCGGCGAGGATCGCCCGCGCCTTCGCCCGCGGCGGGACCACCCCGAGCACGCGCTCGACGCGCGCCATCCGCAGGCTGATCCGCCGTGGCGGGCGGCGCCGCGGGTAGGCGTCCACCAGGCCGCGCGCGACAACGCCCCGCGTGAGCTCCGCGATGAGCGCTGCGGCGCGCGCGGAGGCGTCCACGAGGGCCTCGATGTCGGCGCTGCGCTCGAAGCGGTACGCCGCGTCGGTCTTGAGGCCGAGCGTCCGTGCGGTGCGTCGGATCGAGACCGGGCTGAACCAGGCGCTCTCGAGGAGGACGCGCGTGGTCCTATCGGTGACCTCGGTGTTGGCGCCGCCCATGACGCCGGCGATCCCGATCGCGCGGCGCGGGTCGGCGATGACGAGCATCGAGTCGTCGAGCGCGTGCGCCTGGCCGTCGAGGGTCGTGAAGCTCTCGCCGGCGCGCGCCCGCCGCACGACGATCGTCGCGTCGGTCACCGTGTCGTAGTCGAAGGCATGGAGCGGGTGACCCAGCTCCCAGAGGACGTAGTTGGTGACGTCCACCACGTTGCTGATCGGGCGCAACCCGACGGCGCGCAGGCGCGCCTGGAGCCAGGCGGGCGAGGGGCCGACCGTCACGCCGGTGATGGCCCTTGCGGTGAAGCGGTGGCAGAGGTCCGGTGCCTCGATGCGCACGCGGACGAGTGTTCGCGCCGGTGGTCCCGCTTCCTTCAACACGATCTTCGGCGCGCGCAGGCGCGCCCCGGTGAGCGCCGCCAGCTCCCGCGCCACGCCGAGGACCGACAGACAATCCGGCCGGTTCGGCGTGACCTCGACCTCGAGGACGTGGTCGTCGAGGCCGAGGTGCGCCACCAGGTCCCGGCCGAGCGGCGCGTCGCCGTCGAGGACCAGGATCCCATCCTCGGGCTCCGGGCCGAATCCGAGCTCCCGCTCCGAGCACAGCATCCCCTGGGACGGGACGCCGCGGATCGTCGCGGTCTCGACCCGGCGCTGGCCCGGCAGTACCGCGCCCGGCGGGGCGAAGGCGGCGCGCACGCCCACCTTCGTGTTGGGCGCGCCGCAGATCACCGAGAACTTCTGGGAGCCGGTGGAGACGCGGCAGAGGAGGAGGCGGTGGCCGTGGCTCTCGCCGAGCTCACGCTCGATCGCCTCGATCTCGCCGACCACCACCCCGCGCACGTCGGGGGCGAGCGGCGTCACGGCGGCGACCTCGATCCCCGCGTTCGTCAGGCGGTCCGCGGCCTCGGCGGGCGACAGCCGGAGGTCGACGAATTCCTGGAGCCACTTGTACGGGATCTTCATGGTAACGGGCGCCGCGGGGCCGGCCCACTCCGTGGGTGGCCTGAGAAAGGCGCGGCGTGGCTCCGTCCGGCCAAGACCCGTCGCGCGATCGGCGAGGGCCGCGGGGCCGGCCCACTCCGTGGGTGGCCTGAGAAAGGCGCGGCGTGGCTCCGTCCGGCCAAGACCCGTCGCGTGAGCATCGTCATGCGAACTGTCGCAGGAAGCGCAGGTCGTTGTCGAAGAAGAGCCGCAGGTCGTCGATGCCGTACTTGAGCATCGCGATCCGCTCGATCCCCATCCCGAACGCCCAGCCCGTGACCTGCTCGGGATCGTAGCCCACATTCTTCAGAACACGCGGGTGTACCATGCCCGAGCCCAGGATCTCGAGCCACCCGCCCTGCTTGCAGAGCCGGCAGCCCGCGCCGTCGCAGACGAAGCAGAGCACATCCACCTCGGCGGAGGGCTCGGTGAACGGGAAGAACGACGGCCGGAAGCGGATCCGTGACGCGGGCCCGAACATCTGGCGCGCGAACAGCTCGAGCGTCCCCTTGAGGTCGCCCATCGTGATGGCGCGGTCCACGGCGAGCCCTTCGACCTGGTGGAACATCGGCGAGTGCGACATGTCGGCGACGTCGCGGCGAAAGACCTTCCCGGGGACGATGATCCGCACCGGCGGCTTCCGCGTCCGCATCGCGCGGATCTGGACGGGCGACGTGTGGGTGCGGAGGAGCGTGGACTCCGAGAGGTAGAAGGTGTCCTGCATGTCCCGCGCGGGATGGTCGCGCGGGATGTTCAGCGCCTCGAAGTTGAAGTAGTCGGTCTCGACCTCGGGCCCCTCGACGACCGAGAAGCCGAGGCCGGCGAAGATCGCGACGATCTCGTCGTGGACGCGCGTGAGGGGGTGGAGCGCGCCGCGGGGCGGGCGCCGCCCCGGCAGCGTGAGATCGAGCCGCTCGCGCGCGCGCGAGGCGCGGCGCTCCGCCTCGAGCGCCCGCGGCAGACGCGCGTCCAGGAGGGCCTCGAGCTCGCGCTTGGCCGCGTTCGCCGCGGCGCCGACGCGCGGCCGCTCTTCGGGCGCGAGGGTGCCGAGCGAGCGGAGGAGCTGGGTCAGGACGCCCTGGCGGCCGAGGAACCTGACGCGGACCTGCTCAAGCTCGGCGGAGGACTGCGCGGCGGCGACGGCCTCACGCGCTTCCTGCGCGATCGCGTCGACGCGCGGATGGCCCACGAACTACCGGCTCTGCGCCTTGGCGGTCTCGGCGAGCTTCGCGAACCCCTGGGGGTCGCGCACCGCCATCTCGGCCAGGACCTTGCGATCGAGCAGGATCCCGGCCCTCTTGAGCGCGGCCATGAACCGCGAGTACGAGAGCCCGACCTGCCGGCACGCGGCGTTGATGCGGATGATCCAGAGGCCGCGGAGGAGGCGCTTCTTCTGCTTTCGCCCACGATAGGCGAACGCGCCGGCGCGGAGGACGGTCTCGGCCGCCGTACGGTAGAGCTTGCGCCGTCCGCCGACGTACCCCTTCGCCTGCTTGAGGATCTTCTTGCGCCGGCGGCGTGTCTTCGGTCCACCCTTTGCTCGTGGCATACGTCCCGTCCTCCCCGATCAGAGATAGGGCACGAGCGGCCGCAGACGGCGCTCGTCGCTCGGGTCGATCAGCTTGTTCGCGCGGAGGTGCCGGCGCCGCTTCGGACTCTTCTTCTCGAGCTTGTGCTGCTTCCACCCGCCGGCACGCCGGAGCGTCCCGGAGGCCGTACGCTTCAGGCGCTTGGCCGCCCCGCGCTTGGTCTTCATTTTTGGCATCGCGTCGGTCTCCCGCTCGGTCTCAGTTGTGCGACTTCGGGCTCAGGATGATGTGGAGCATGCGCCCCTCCATCCTGGGGTTGTTCTCTGTCACGGCGATGTCCTGCGTCGCCTCGACCATCCGGTTGAGCATCTTCCAGCCCAGCTCCGTGTGCGCCATCTCGCGCCCCTTGAAGCGCACCGTCACCTTGGCCTTGTGGCCCTCCTCGAGGAAACGCCGCACGTGCTTGAGCTTGAAGTCGAAGTCGTGCTTCTCGGTCTTCGGCCCCATCTTGACTTCCTTGACCAGGATCGTCGTCTGCTTCTTGCGCGCTTCCTTCAGCCGCCGGGCCTGCGTGTACTTGTACTTGCCGAAATCCATGATGCGGCACACCGGCGGCTGCGCCTCGGGTGCGACCTCGACGAGGTCGAGCTCCTGTTGCCGCGCGGACTCGAGCGCCTGCTGGATGGGCATGACGCCGAGCTGCGCCCCGTCGGCGCCGACGACCCGAACCTCCCGCACCCGGATTCCCTCGTTGATACGGATCTCTTTCGCTTGACTGATAGGCGCGCTCCTCGTGGTTAGTCGCCGCAGCCGGCGTGGATGGCGAGGCCCGGCCGCCCGATCACGAGCGGCCTACGGTGAGACCGGACGCACGCGAGCCGATCTCGCGCGCGAGGTCGGCCAGGACGCGGTCGAGGGGGACGGCCCCGAGGTCCTCGCCGCTCCGGTGCCGGAGGCTGACGGTCCCGTTCTGGCTCTCCCGCTCGCCGACGACGAGCATGTACGGGACCTTCCGGAGCTGCGCCTCGCGGATCCGGTAGCCGAGCTTCTCGTTGCGGTCGTCGAGCTCCGCCCGCAGGCGCGCCGCGCGGAGCTTCTCCCAGACGGTCCGTCCGTACGTGGTGTGTTTCTCGCTCACCGGCAGGACACGCGCCTGCACCGGCGCGAGCCACGTCGGGAACGCGCCCGCGTAATGCTCGGTGAGCACCCCGATGAACCGCTCGAAGGTGCCGAAGATCGCGCGGTGGACCATGACCGGGCGCCGCGCGTGCCCGTCGCTGTCGATGTATTCGAGCTCGAACCGGTCCGGCTGCGCGAAGTCGATCTGGATGGTGGCAAGCTGCCAGCGGCGCCCGAGCGCGTCCTGGACGTCGATGTCAACCTTGGGCCCGTAGAACGCCCCGTCGCCCGGATTGAGGTCGTACGCGAGCCCGTTCGCCTTCAGCGCGTCGTGCAGCGCCCGCTCGGCCGTCTCCCACTGCTCGTCCGTTCCCAGCGACTTGGGCGGGCGCGTGGAGAGCTTGAAGAACGGGTCGAGCGCGAAGGTCTTGTACCAGTCGCTGACCAGCTCGAGGAGCGAGGTAATTTCGTCCTGGAGCTGGTCGGGGCGACAGTAGATGTGCGCGTCGTCCTGCGTGAACTGCCGCACGCGGAGGAGGCCCGTCAGCGTGCCGGAGCGCTCGTTCCGGTGCAGCCGACCCATGTCGGCGAAGCGCAGCGGGAGGTCACGGTACGAGCGCAGCGCGTGGCGATAGACGAGGGTGGACTCCGGGCAGTTCATCGGCTTGAGACCGAAGATCTGGTCTTCCGACTCCACGAGGAACATGTTCTCGCGGAAGTGCTCCCAGTGCCCCGACTGCTCCCAGAGCTTCTTGTTGACGAGGATCGGCGTCGAGATCTCCGCATAGCCGCGCGCATCGAGCGCCTCGCGGACGAACCGCTCGAGCTCGCGCACGATCGTCCAGCCGTGGGGCAGCCAGAACGGCGCGCCCGGCGACACCTCGTTGAAGATAAAGAGATCGAGCTCGCGCCCGAGCTTGCGGTGGTCGCGCTTCTTCGCCTCCTCCAGGCGCCAGACGTGACGCTCGAGCTCCTCCTGCGAGAGCCACGCCGTGCCGTAGATCCGCTGGAGCATCGGGTTCCGCTCGTCGCCGCGCCAGTAGGCGCCCGAGGACGCGAGGAGCTTGAAGTGCTTCACCTCGCCCGTCGAGCGGACGTGCGGCCCGCGGCAGAGGTCGACGAATTCCCCCTGGCGGTAGAGCGACACGCGCGGGGCGTCGATGCCCTCGAGGATCTCGACCTTGTAAGGCTCGCCGCGCTCGCGGAAGAAGGGGATGGCGTCCGCGCGGGGGAGCTCCTGGCGCTCGAAGGGGTAGTCTGTCTTCGCGATCTCGCGCATGACCGCTTCGATCCGTACCAGATCCTCGGGCGTGAAGGGCTCGGCCTTCGCGAAGTCGTAGTAGAAGCCGTCCTCGATCGCGGGGCCGATCGCCAGCTTCACATCGGGGAACAGGCGCTTCACGGCCTGGGCCATCACGTGCGAGGTCGAGTGGCGAAGCGTCGCGAGCGGCGAGGGATCGCAGTCGAACTCGCCGGTCAGCTTGAGGTGTCGCTCTTCTTCAGACAGGGGTGCGCTCGTCCTGGGTAATGAATGGTAGGCTCGGGCGGTTTCGAACCGCCGACCTCCTCTGCGTCAGAGAGGCGCTCTCCCACTGAGCTACGAGCCTATCCAGAGTACCGCCCATGCTACCCCTAGCGCAGCAGATTCGTCAACGACGACTCGACGATATAGCTGAATGTCGCGAGGATCGGGATGCCCTTGCGCCCGCTCGTCAGCGCGTCCGGGACCGGCGGGAAGGGTGACGCGAGCTTAATCGCGTTCAGGGCGTACTCGTCGTAGATGTCGAAGTCCGAGTGCTTGCGCACGACCACGAACGGCACCCGGCCGTCCTTCAGGATGCCGAACTCGATCACGAGCTGCGCCGACTTGTACTCGCAGTGGCCCGTCGCGTCGTTCTTCACGCACGGGTAGGCCCACTTCTCCTTGATCATCCGGCGCACGCGGTCGAGATAGTCGTTGTAGCGCGGGTCCCTGGAGTCGAGCGGGATCGGCTCCCCCTCGATTCCCGCGCGCCCCTCGCCGCTGCCGCCGGCCCCGCCCGGGCCGGGGCCGCCGCGGCGCAGCGCCGCGCGGATGTCAGGGGCCGCCTCCCGGGGCGCCGGTGGCGCGGGCGCCAGCGGCGCCACCCTCGGCGCGGCGGCCTCGGGCGGCGCCTCCTTCGCTGGCTCTGCGGCTGCGGGCGCTTGAGCGACGGGGGGCGGTGGCGCCGGGGCTGGCGCCACAGGGGGCGTCGGGGGAGGAGGCACCGGCGTCGGCGGCGCTGGCTCAGGCACTGCCCTGGCGACCATCGGCGGAGGTGGCGTGACCGGCGCCGGGCTGGCTGCCGGCGCGACGGGCCTGGGCGCGGGCTGCGCCTTCGGACGCTCGGGCGTCGAAGCGGGCGGCAGGCCGCGCTGGGCCTGCTCGTCGGCCGCGGGCAGCTCCACGAAGAGCGGCTCGCCCCGCTTCGCGTCCACGACCATCGAGGGGGGCTTCACCCAGACGAGCGCGCCGAGAACGAGGAGGTGCGCCGCGACCGAGCCAACGACGCTGATGACGGTCCGCCTGCGGCCGAGCCCCCTGAGACTGATGCGCACCCCCCGATTATAGCCGTTAGAGGTTCCGGTCCAGGGCCCGGGCGACGCGCCGAACGCGCTCGACCAGCGCGGCGAACCGATCAGGCTTGAGCGACTGGGGACCGTCCGACAGCGCTTCCTCGGGCCGCGGGTGCACCTCGATGATGAGCCCGTCCGCCCCCGCCGCCACGCCCGCCAGGGCCATCGACTCCACGTACTCCCAGTACCCCGTGCCGTGGCTCGGGTCCACGACCACCGGCAGGTGCGAGAGCCGTTTCACGACCGGGACGGCGTTGAGGTCCAGGGTGAAGCGCGTCGCGGTCTCGAAGGTACGAATGCCGCGCTCGCAGAGGATCACGTGCGGGTTGCCGCCGCTCAGGACGTACTCGGCGGACAGGAGCCACTCCTGGATCGAGGTGGCCATGCCGCGTTTGAGGAGCACGGGCTTCCGCGTCTCCGCCACCCGGCGGAGCAGCGAGAAGTTCTGGATGTTGCGGGCGCCGATCTGGAGGATGTCCGAGTAGCGGGCGACCAGGTCGACCTTGTCGGGCTCCATGACCTCGGTCACGACGGGGAGCCCCGTCTCGCGCTTGGCCTCGGCGAGGTACTTGAGCCCCTCCTCCTCGAGCCCCTGGAAGGAGTACGGCGACGTGCGTGGCTTGAAGGCGCCGCCCCGCAAGACGCGCGCGCCCGCGGCCTTGACCTTCGCGGCGACCTCGAGCACCTGCCCACGTGACTCCACCGAGCACGGCCCCGCCATCACCACGATCTCGTTGCCGCCGATCCGCACGCCCTCCACCGGGATCACGGTCGCCTCGCGGCGCACCTCGCGACTGGCCAGCTTGAAGGGCTGGAGAATCGGCTGCACGGCCTCCACGCACTCGAGCGACTCGAGGCTCTTGAGCCGATCCTTGCCGCGGTCGTCGCCGATGGCGCCGATGACGGTCCGGAGCTCACCGCGGATCGTGTGCGCCCGGTAGCCCATCCGCTCGATGCGACCGCACACGTCTTCCACCTCCGCGTCCGTCGAGCCCGCTTTCAGTACGATGATCATGGTCGTGCCTCCTTAAAAACGAAGGCCGCGGGAGCGGCCCGCGGCCTGGAATCGTCGGCGCCGCGGGCGACCGGTCCGCCCGCGGGGCTCTGTGCGTCCTAGCTCAGAGCGCCTGGGCAGACCCCGGCGAAGTAAAAAGAGTGGAACCACGTCAACTGGCTGCCCATGGTGGCGGTACTCTACCGGCGCCGTGCCTGGCCGTCAAGCGCTTTTCTGGGCCTTGCTGGCTCCGGGCTTGTGAAGGCGCTTCAGGATGCGGTCCCGGTAATAGTAGAGCGGCAGGCAGAACGCCACGACGATCGCCAGAAACGCGATCGCGTAGATGTACTGCTGCTCGGCGACGTGGGCGCCGAAGTACGAGGAGATCACCGTGCCCGGCAGACGCCCGATCGTCGAGACGACCGCGAAGACCCAGAAGGGCATCGGGCTGATCCCGAAGAGATAGGAGATGATGTCCTTCGGGAACCCAGGGATCAGATAGAGGATGAAGCAGATGATCGCGCCCTCGGCTTCGAGGATGAAGTTCAACCGGTTCCAGTTGTGCTCGCTGAGCCACGGACGCACGAGCGGCTCGCCCCACTTCCGCCCGACCCAGAAGCAGAAGAGCGTGCCGACCGTCAGGCCGATCGTCGAGTAGACCACGCCGAGCCACGTCCCGAAGAGCACGCCACCGACGGGGCCCGTGATTTCGCCCGGGATGGGCGAGATGATGACCTGCAGCGCCTGGATCGCGATGAACACGAGCGGCGCCATCCACCCCCACGACCGCACCGTCTCCTTGAGGAAATGCTTGTCCTGGTAGAGTCGGATCATCCAGTGGATGAAGGGGGACTCCGTGGTGACGAGCCAGATGACGAGCGCCAGCGTCGCGAAGAGGGCGCCCGTGACGATCGCCCAGCGCGCGCGATCGGTCATGGGCTCACGGGAGCGGGCTCACAGAGCGGGACGGCGGTCGCTCCAGGGCCGCGCTTCCTCGAAGGCCGCCGAGGCGGCGAGGACCGTCGCGTCGGCGTGCCGGCGGCCCACGATCTGCAGGCCGACCGGCAGTCCGTCGTCGGTCCAGCCCGCGGGCACGGAGGCGGCGGGTTGGCCCGTGAGGTTGAACGGGAATGTGAACGGCATCCAGGCGAGGATCGAGGCGCGCTCACCCGCGACCTCGCGCGGCGGGGCGTGGCCCGCGGCGAACGGGAGCACCGCGACCGTCGGCATCAGCAAGAGGTCGAAGCGCTCGAGGAACGCGTGCACCTCGCGCCAGTACGCGTCCGCGCGCTCGAGCGCCCGGATGTAGTCCCTCGCCGTGACGGCGCCGCCACGGCGAATGAACTTCACGAGCGTCGGATCCATCAGGGCCTCGGCCTCCGGCAGCCGATCCGACCACGCCGCGTAGAACTGCGCGGCGATCATGGTCCCGAAGAACTCCTCCGGATCCTCCCAGCCCGGGTTGACGACTTCGACGTGGCAGCCGAGCGACTCGAACTCCGCGGCGGCGGCGCCGGCGTGCTCGATGACACGCGGGTCCACGCGCGCGTAGCCGAGGTCGGACGTCCAGGCGACGTTGAGCCCCTTGATCCGGCCGTCGCACGCCTCGAGGTACGAGCCCGCCTCGCGCGGGAGCGAGTGCCGGTCACGGTCGTCGCCACCGGCGATGACGTCGAGCACGAGCGCGGCGTCCCGGACCGTGCGCGTGATGGGCCCCACGTGGGACACGCGGGCGAAGCCGCTAGGGAACCCGCGCCCCTCCGGCACGCGGCCGTACGACGGCTTGAAGCCGTACACGCCGCAGAATGCGGCGGGGATGCGAATCGAGCCGCCGCCGTCCGTGCCGAGCGCCAGCGGGCCGCAGCCGCTCGCCACGCCGACCGCCGCGCCACCGCTCGAGCCGCCCGGTGTGAGCGCGGGGTTCCACGGGCTCCGCGTCACGCCGAAGAGCGGGTTCTCGGTGACGGCCTTGTGACCGAACTCCGACGTGTTGGTCTTCCCGAGGACGAGCGCGCCGGCGGCCCGGAGACGCGCGACAGCGATCGCGTCCTCGTCGGGGACGTGGTCGGCGAAGAGCCGCGAGCCGCCCGTCGTCGTGAGCCCGCGCGTGAAGAGGACGTCCTTGATCGAGACGGGCACGCCGTGGAGCGGCCCGAGCGGCTCGCCCTTCGTGACGGCGATCTCCGCCTCGCGCGCCGCGGCGCGCGCCTGCTCGGCGGCGACGACGCAGAACGCGTTCAGCACGGGGTTGATCGCGTCGATCCGCGACAGGACCGCGTCCGTCACCTCGATCGGCGAGAGCTTCTTGGCTCGCACGAGGCCGGAGATCTCAATGGCCGACTGCCAGATCAGCATCGACTGTTCGCATTGTATCATTCCGCGTCGTGCAGTCCTTCGATCGTCACGGCCACCTCGTGAGCGAGCTCGCCTGGGCCAGCGACGGCTCGCTCGCGCGCGCGCGGGTGCGGCTCCCCGACGGCACGTGGCTCGCGATCGAGCCCCGCGCGACGACCGCGGCGCCGTGGGGGCTCGCGGATCGCCTGTGGCGCGCGGAACGATTTCCGGAAGGCGGCGACCCGCCGGGCGAGCCCCTCACCGTCTTCGAAGCGCTCGATTGGGCGCGCATCGATCGCATCCCACCGCTCGCCGAACCCACGCGCTTGCCGCCCGGTGGCGGCACCGCCGTGCTGAATCTGATCGCCGAGCTCGCGCGCGCGCAGGGCGTGGCCCGCCTCGCCTACCGGGGCCCCTACCCCACCGAGCAGCTCTTCGTGGCGCTCCTCGAGTCGTTCCGCTACGCGCCCGCGGACGCGACCGATCCGCTCGCCGCGTTCATGGCCGGCGAGCTCGCCTGGACGCCCGCGCCCCACGAGCGTCTCTTCGTGGCCGACGGGCTCTACGTCCAGCGTCGCGCGCGCGTCGAGAAGGTGGTGTTCCGCGGCGCCGCCTACTACCGGCCGGACTGGCAGTCGGTCGTGCGTCAGGCCCCGAAGCGCGTACGCGACGTCCCCGAGGGCGTGCTCTGCTCGCTCTGGGCGCTGGGGCGCCCGGTCGAGGACCATCTGCTCCTCGCCTCCGAGGGTGACCTGCTGCGCGTCCTCGAGCCGGTGGTGCACGAATGTCCCGCCCGCCCGATGCCGCCCGAGGTCGTGGGCGGCGTCGCGGCGATCGTCGCCGCGGGGAGCGCCCGCCCGCTCGCGCCCGTCATCGAAGACGTCGCGCGCGCGGTTGCCCTCGAGTGGGGCGCGGTCGCGCGCGACCTCGTCACGATCGGGGCGGACCGGATCCGCGTCTCCGAGGGCTTCCGCGCGGCGCTCGCCGAGCGGCTCGCCACCGCGCACGGGCGCGGCCCGCGGGCCACGCTCGCGCTCGCCGCGATCGTGGAGCTCGGCGTGCTCGTCGGCGACGCGCTCCGCGCGCGCGCCCAGGCGCGGCTCGCGGCGCTGCCGCCGGCGGCTCAGGCCGCGGCGCTCGACTCGCCGCCGCCGACGGACGGCCGGCACGCGCGCGCGATCGGCGACGCGATCGAGGCCCTGCTGCGGGAGGTGGACGGCTGAGCGTCAGGAGACCGCGCTGACGACGATCCAGACGTTGAAGGCGAGAAACGCCGCGATCGAGAGCGACGAGAGCCCGACGTAGGCGAGCCAGAGCGCCTCGAGCCGCCCCCAGCGGAGTCGCTCCCGGCCGCGGAGCAGCGCCTTCACGTACGAGACCGCGTCGTGCTTGAGCGTCGGGACGCCCAGCAGGTCCACGAAGACGTGGTAGCCGTCCATCTCGATGAAGCAGAAGGGGTAGAGCGAGAGCGCGAGCGCCTGCCACTGGATGATGCCCGACGCCGCGGCGAACGCCTGCGTGAAGCTCCCCACGGGCGCGTGCGCCGCGACGAGGAACGCGACGGCGCCGAGCACCAGGTGGACGAGCGTGCCCGACACCGCCGTGACGACGCGGGCCCGCCGGGTCGCCATGAAGATGTCGGTCACGTCCACGTAGAAGGTCGGCACGAAGCCGTGCAGGAAGGCGAAGCCGAACTCGCGCACGCGGCGACGGTAGTGGACACAGGCGAGCCCGTGGACGAGCTGGTGGAGCGCGACGCTCGCGAAGAAGAGGAGCTTCACGGCGAGGACGCCGAGCAGCGCGCGGCCCCCGAAGCCAGAGAAGACGTCGTCCAGCGCCCGCATGAGGGCGACCGCGGCGACGCCCCCGATCACGCCGAACGCCAGGCACGCGACGACGGCGGCGCGGGTGAACAGGACGAAGCCGCCCCAGCGGTGGAGCCGCTGGAAGACCGACTGGACCCTGCGGCTCGAGAGGTTGATGCGCTCGAGGCTCGTGAGGGTCGCCTCGACGGCCTTCGCCACGCGCTGGCCCCGGTTCCGCGCGAGCGCCTGGCGCAGTCGCGACTTCGGCTCGAGCGTGAGGAGCCGGGCGCGCTGGAGCTTCCTGATCAGGTTCGGGATGATGTCGAAGTCGAACTCGCCGTATCGCAGGACGTAGGCGGTCGCGATCTCCTGGAGCGACGTGTTGCCGTCCATCTGCTCCCAGAGGAACTTCTCTGGCTCCGAGAGGACGAGGAACCGCTCGGTCGCGGCGCTCTTGAGGATGAACGAGCGCTCCGCCGCGACGGACGACCGGACCTCGGAGACCTCGAAGGAGCCCTCGGCGCCTCGCTGAGGGCGCGACTGGATGAACCCGAGCGCGCTGCCGACCTCGCGGACCTCGAAGCTCTCGTCGTCGCGGCGGACGAGGAGCTCGAGCTTCGCCGGCGCGGGGCGCTCCGTCATCGCGACTCCACGTCCAGGCCGGTCGCCTCGAGACCCCAGCGTGTCGCCTCGGCGACCTGGTGGGTGGACCGCCTGAGCCGCTCGATGAAGACGTGGACCAGGGCGTGGAAGAACGCCGCGGCGGCGCGCGGGTTCGTGTCGGTGAGGCGCTGCAGGCCCACCCGGTCGAGGGCGAGCAGCGTGGCGTCGGTCTCGGCCTGGACCGTCGCCGAGCGCGGCGAGCCGTCGAGGAGGCTCATCTCGCCGAAGAAGTCGGCGGGGCGCACGTGATCGAGCACCTGCTCAACGCGGCCCCTGATGGCCTTGGAGACGAGAACGGCGCCCTGGCGGACGATGAACATCTCGTCGCCGGGATCGCCTTCGCGGAAGAGGAGCTGGTTCTTGCGCAGGCGCCGCTCGTGGAGGCTCTCCGCGAGCGCGATCAGCTCAGGCTCCGCGAACCGGGTGAAGAGGCGGACGTCCCGCAGGAATCTCAGGAGATCGGCGGGCGCCCGCACCGGTCGCGCCCCACGCGCCTAGGTGGCCACGCGACGGAGGAGCGCGTTGCGGAACTCGTGCCGGCGCTGACCGGCGGGCGTCTTGGCGAGCCGCGCGAGCGCCTGGAGAATCGTCGCACGCTCGTCGGCGGTGAGCTCGTAATCCGCCAGCAGGGCGTTCGGGGATCGCTGCAGCGCGATGAGGAAGTCCGGATCGACCATCGCCCGGCCCACCAAGTCCCGCAGCCCTTGCGCCATCTCGCGGGGGATCATACCAATTTCATCGTCACTTTGATAGGCTCGCCGCATGCCCCGCCCTCCGGTCGTCGCGGACGAGCGTCAATTCCGGATACGCCGTGGGGGGCCATGACGCCCGCGCCGACGGACGCCGATCGCCGGCGGCTGCTCCAGGCCGCGCTCGGGTTCGCCGCGCTCGACTGTGCGCCCGTCTCGACGTGGCTCGGGACGTGGCGCGGGATCGGGCTCGTCGCCGCGGGCATGGCGCGCCAGGGCTACGATCTCGCGCTCACGCGCTACGCCGATCTCGGCTGGCGCGCGACGTTCTACGCCACGGGCCGTGAGCACTCGCCGACCGGGGCCTCGGGCTCCGCCTTCGAGGTGAGCCCGCACCGCGCGGTGCAGGCCGCCGCGTGGGAGACGCTCGCGCGCGCGTGAGACCGCCGTCGACCCGATCCGCGGCCGCGCTCGTCGTCGCGGCGCTCGCCCTCCCGGCGGCGCCGCGCGCGATCGCCGAGGAGCCGCGCGTCGCGCGGATCGGGTTCCTCGCCGACGAAGCCACGCCGGAGTCAGGGCCGGTGCTCCGTCGGACGCTGCGCGACCTCGGTTGGGTCGAGGGGCAGAACGTCAAGACGTGGTACCGCTACGCCCAGGGAAAGCTCGCGCTCTTCCCCGGCCACGCCGACGAGCTCCGCGGCATCGGCGTCCACGTCCTCGTCGCCGCGGGCTCGCCCGCGATCGAGGCCGCGCGCCGCGGGACGACGACGGTCCCGATCGTCGTCGCAACGACCGACGATCCGGTCGCCAACGGGCTCGTCGCCAGCGCGAGCCGTCCGGGCGGCAATCTCACGGGGGTGAGCCTCTTCGTCCCCGAGCTCGCGCAGCGCCGGCTCGAGCTCCTGAAGCAGGCACTGCCCCGCGCCGCACGCGTCGCCGTGCTGTGGAACCCGTCGAATCCGACCGCCGCCCTCGAGCTCGACGCGACGCGGCTCGCCGCGCGCCGGCTCGGTGTCGAGCTGGCGCCGGTCGAGCTTCGCGAGGACGCCGAGTTCCGGAGCGCGCTGAAACGGCTCCGTGAGCAGGACGCGGACGCGCTGCTCGTGCTGGCCGACACCGTCGCCGTGACACGGCGCAGCGACCTGGCGGTGTTCGCGGCCAAGAGCCGGTTGCCGGCGGTCTACCCGCTCGGGGAGTTCGTCGACGCCGGTGGTCTCTTGGCCTACGGTCCCACGTGGATCGAAGCGTTCCACCGCATGGCGGGCCTCGTCGACCGGATCCTACGGGGCGCGCGGCCCATGGAGCTCGCCGTGGAGCGCCCGACGCGCTTCGAGCTCCTGGTGAACCTCCACGCCGCGAAGGGGCTCGGCCTCGCGATCCCCTCGTCGCTGCTCACGCGCGCGGACCGGGTGATCCAGTGAGGCGGAGTGTCGTCGTCGCCCTCGCGATCGTCGGGCTTGTCACCGCATGCGCGACCAAGGCGCAGTGGGCCTACGTCAAGAAGGACGTGACGCCGGCGCGGCTCGACCACGACTTGGCAGCCTGCCGCCAGGAGTCACAGGATCCGGGGGCGTTTGGGCTCACGCTCGAGCAGCGTCTCGACCGTGGGCGGTTCAACCGCTGCATGGAGCGGAAGGGCTATTCAGTCAGGCGCGTCGACTAACGTCAGGCGGTATCCGCCCCTGGGAGAAATCGGCCCCTCAGGTAAGATTTTGATCAGTCCCTCGGCCCCTGCGGCACGGCCCTCTCGCCCTCGAACGTCCATCGAATCCGACGGTTATCGCGATTCCGGCCGTTTGGTCCGATCGTTGCGCTATCCCCAGGATGATGTTTGGCAGGAAAGCCAGGGTTCTGCTGGTGACGGTCGCCCTCCTCGTGGCGCCACTGGCCGGGGTCGTCCTGCTCTTGTACGGGGCAGGGCAGATCGCAGCCCGGAGGCCGCGCAGGCCCGCGGCAGACCCGTACGTCGAGTGGCTGGCGCTTCGCGACCTCACGCGCTCGCGCGGAGCCGCCTCGGAGGCCCCTCGGAGGCCTAAACGTCCATGATCAGCGACGGACGAAGGATCGCGCCGCGTCGAGGCCGCGCCCGTTGATGTCGTCACGGATCCGGCCCCTGCTCGGCTTGGGGGTGCTTCTGCTGACCATGGTCTCGGGATACGTGGCCTCGCGCGTGGCCGGCACGCATGACCGGTCTCACGTCATCAACGTCTCGGCCGCTCTCGACGCCCATATCAAGGACGTGGCGAACCGATACGGCGTGTCGGCAGACCTCATCGTCGCGATCATCGAGGCCGAGTCATCGTTCAACCCGCGCGCCGTCTCCCGCCGAGGCGCCCGCGGGCTCATGCAGCTCATGCCGGAGACTGCGGCCAGCCTCGGGGTGGGCGATCCCTTCGATCCGCGAGAGAACATCGAGGGCGGCGTCCGACATCTTCGCGCCCTGATGGATCAATTTGACAACAATTTGCCGCTCGTCCTGGCCGCGTACAACGCCGGCAGGCAAGCCGTGATCGACCACCGTGGAATCCCACCCTATCGGCAGACGCGCCAGTACGTGAGTCGCATCCTGCGGCGGCTGGACCTCGATGACGCAAAGGCCTGGGACCCGAGTCAACGCTGGCGGAAAGCCAGCAGCTGATCGCGCCCGGCGAGTTCGGGATCATTCAGTTACGACGATGACCGCGTACCCGCTCCTGGCGAGGCGCCGCGCGGTCGCCGTGGCCTCCCCGGAGCTGGCGAACCGTCCGACGCGTACGCGGTAGATCGTTCGCCCACCGACCTCCGCCTGCCGGACGCTCGCCTCGGCCCCGGTTCCCGCAAGCTCCCGTTGGAGCGCGAACGCCTTCTCCTGGGCGCTGAATGCTCCCACCTGGACCGCGAAGGCGCGGTCCCGCGACGCCGGCCCAGACGTGGAACCGCCGATCACGCGCAGACGGATGGGAATGACCCCCGGCCCGGTCGCCCCAAGGAGCCGTGCGGCGCCATAGGAGAGGTCGAGGATGCGTGAGCCGGCAAACGGTCCACGGTCGTTGACCCGCACCTCGACCGTACGGCGGTTGTCGAGATTCTCGACGATCAGCCACGTATTGAAGGGCAGGGTTCGGTGCGCGGCGGTCATCTCCCCCATGTCGTACACCTCGCCGCTGGCCGTCCGCCGACCGTGGAACGGGTTCCCGTACCAGGACGCCAGTCCGGTCTCCTCGTAGCCGATCCGAGCCGGTACTGGGGGAAGAATGGCGGGGCGCGGGCGGGCGCATCCCGCGAGCAGGACGATGGCGACGGCGATCCAGGCCACTCCCGAGCGCGCCACTAGGCCAGAGCTAACGCATGGGGGTGCTTCGAGTCCAGTAGTTTCGGCCCCCTGGATCGCCGCGCCCTTTCCACCCCCACCCTGGTGCGTCCCGCATCCGGGTCGCATCTAAAGGGTGGAGGAGGAAGAACGTGACAGAGGCAAGGACGGATGACACCGGGCTTTTAGACGCCTACTCCCGGGTAGTCGTCTCGGTGGTCGAGCGCGTGGGGCCCGCCGTCGTGAGCATCTCGGCGGGGCCGCGTCCCGGTGGCGGCCGCTCGGCGACGGCGGGCGCTGGCTCGGGGGTGATCGTCGCGCCCGATGGCTACGTCGTCACGAACAGCCACGTCATCCACGGCGCCCGTCGGCTCGAGGCCACCCTGACGGACGGTCGGACGCTCGGTGCGGTGCTCGTCGGCGACGATCCGTCGACCGACCTGGCGCTCATCCGCGTCCACGACACGGGCCTGCCGACCGCCACGCTCGGGCAATCGGCGACACTGCGGGTCGGCCAGCTCGTCGTGGCCATCGGCAATCCCTACGGCTTCCAGTCCACGGTATCGACCGGGGTGGTGAGCGCCCTCGGGCGCTCTTTCCGAAGCACGACAGGGCGGCTGATCGACGCCGTGATCCAGACGGACGTCGCGCTCAACCCGGGCAACTCAGGCGGTCCGCTCGTGGACTCCGAGGGGCGGGTCGTCGGCATCAACACCGCGGTGATCGCCATGGCGCAAGGTCTGAGCTTCGCGATCCCGATCGACACCGCAAAATGGGTGATCGCTGAGCTGCTCGTGGGAGGCCGGGTCCGGCGCGCCTGGCTCGGTATCGGGGCGCAGACGCGTCCCTTCGACCGCCGTCTCGCGAGGAGCTGGGACCTTCCGAGCGCGCAAGCGGTCGAGGTTCTCTCCGTCGAGCACGAGAGCCCCGCGGCGCGGGCGGGCCTGCGCGAAGGCGATTCGATCGTCGCGATCGGCGGACACCCCGTCGCGACGGTGGATGACGTGCACCGAGCCCTCGCCGGCGCGGTGATCGGGGTGGAGATTACCATTGCGGTCATCCGGGGTCAGGAAAGGATCGAGCTCTCCGTCACGCCAGTAGAGGCGACCTGATGCTCGAGGTCTGCTCCGCGTGACACGCGCCACGGGCGCCCGAGAGAATCCGGGCGCCCGTGGTCGATCACCCCCTGTCCTAGAGGTTCAATGTTACGGACACGGTTTGTGGAGCTGGATATTCCCACCTTCCAAGGTTTTCCCGGCACCAGAATCGTAGCCGTTGCTCAACCTGATCCTGAAAGTGTCCTGATGGTGGCCAGGTTCCCCGTTGTCCGCCACATCCACCATGTAGGTGAATCCCACCTGGCCGTTGATCTCGGCGGCTCCCTCAAAGTGGCGGCTGTTCGGGCTGTTCGCGCTCGTGTCTGTGTAACGCGTCACGCTGGTGGATTTCACGTGCATGCCGGTCGCGTGGTCGACGTAATTCAGGTGGCCGTCCGGCTCGGTCGCGTTGGGCTTGATCCCGGCGTTGAACCCGAAGTTTGCCCGGCCGTTGGGGACCGCGATGAACCCGCCGCCCGTCACGAAATCATGGCACTCCGGCGCTGGCGGACACCCGCCCCCGCCTCCCACGCTACTCGGACACCCGTTGATGTCGCTGTGAGCGCTGGACAGGATCACCTCGGCCTGCACGAGGCCGGTCACCGTCACATGCACCGCGTTGACGGTGATTTCTCGGAACCCCGGCCTCGCGCTCGACATCTGCTCGTTGATGACCACCGTCACCGTGCCGACACCCGGCACCACGACCGTCACGGGCTGGCTCTGCGCGAAGGCGTCGGCGGTCACGGCGTTCCCCGCCACCGTGAGCCCGACAACTTCGGTCGACCCTCGCACGCCGTTACAGGTGGCCTCGGACTCGGCCCGGATAAACGTCGCCGTCACCAAGCCGTTGAGCACGTTCACATCGGCCAGCGCGGCCGAGCTTTCCGCCACACCGTTCGCCCCGCTCGTCCGGGCAATCAGGAGCTGGGCACTCAGGACGCCGGGTACGGTGACATCTGCGAGTTCCGCCGTCTGCAATCCTCCGGTGGGCGGCAGGTCGTGAGTATCCGACACGGTCTGGTTCACGCCGAGCGCGTTGACGAAGGCTGCAAAGGCGCGCCCGCTGTATGTCGTCTGGGCTTGCGCCGGAGACGCCGCGATGAGCCCCGCGAACATGAGAACCGTGAGGGTCCATGCGACCGATACGATTCGCGCACGCGCTGAATGACTCTTCACGTCGTGACCTCCTTGTGTGGGGTTGACGCTCTCCTGTTGAGTGTTGTTACTTTGCGTGGCTGGACACCGCGCTTGACTCCTCATGGGCGTTCCCTCCTTTCGCGAGACGAGTCGGCAAGTCCTGTGCCGAGGCCTTAGGCCAAAGCAGGTGAATCCCGCGGGCCGCCGTAACCGCCGGGAGCACTGAGACGAATCGGGAGCGGTGACTAACGAAGCGAGCGGGGCTCGCGATCTCCTTCGTGGGCAGGACTCTGGAGCGGGCGCCAGATCTATGGTGCGAACGTTCTGGCCGGGGTGCCATACCTCCCAGGGATTTCCTCGAATTTCGGCCAGGCAACCCCCTGAGGGAGTTCGGGATGACGAAAAACGAGGACCGCCTAGGACAACTCTCCGGGTCGGATGCCGTAGCGTCTCATCTTGAGGTGAAGAGTCTTGAAATCTGTCCCGAGGATCCGGGCCGCTTCGCTCTTGTTTCCCCGGGCCGTTCGTAGCGCCTGCCGGATCGCCCGCCGCTCAGCCTCGGCGGCGGCCATGCGGGCCATCTCCCTGAGCGGAAGCCCGGGAGGCAAAAAGGCCGAGACCTCGACTGGACGCGCCTCCGGGCTGTTCGCGGGCAGAGGCAGGAGATGCGCGGGTTCGACGAGATCCGAGCTCAGGAGGACGGCCCGGCGAATCACGTTCCTGAGCTCGCGGACGTTGCCCGGCCAGTGATACCCGAGGAGAACCTGGACGGCCTCGTCCGAGATTCCGCGCACCGGGCGCTGGAGCTCCAGCGAGGCCTCGGCCAGAAATCGCTCCGCCAGGTAGACGATGTCCTCCACACGCTCCCGCAACGGGGGCACGACGATGACGAATTCGTTCAGGCGGTAATAGAGATCCTGGCGGAATCGGCCGGCTCGAATCTCGCCGTCCATGGGGACGTTGGCCGCCGCAACGATCCGTACATCGACCGGGAGCGCGCCTTTGGCCCCGAGGACCTGCACCTGGCGCTCCTCGAGCGTGCGGAGAAGCTTTGCCTGCGTTGGAAAGGGAAGGTTGACGATCTCGTCGAGGAACAGCGTCCCACCCTGAGCCAGCTGGAAGTGCCCCTCCCTTCGCCGGTCCGCCCCGGTGAACGCGCCCTTCTCGTAGCCGAACAATTCCGACTCGATCAGCGTTTCGGGAATCGCGCCGCAGTCCAGGGCCACGAAGGGCTTCTCGCGGCGGGCACTGAGCTGGTGGATCGAGCGAGCCACCAGCTCTTTCCCGGTGCCGGTCTCCCCCTGGATCAGGATGGTGAAGTTGGAGTCGGCCACTTGCCTGATCTGCTGGATCACCTGCTGGATCTCTTGGCCCCGGCCCATGAGCCAGCGGAGCGCGTCACGTTGCCCGAGCCGCCTGAGCTCTTTGAGCTCCGTGCCCAGCGCTTGATGCTTGAGGGCGCGCCGGACCACGACGAGAATCTTTGCAGGCTCAACGGGTTTGGTCAGGAAGTCGTACGCGCCGAGCCGCATGGCCTCGACCGCTAACGGGACGTCTCCGTACCCTGTGAGGATGACGACCGGGAGCTCCGGCGCGATCTCCTTGAACTTGCGCAGAGCCTCCATCCCATCGAGCCCGGGCAGCCGCAGATCCAGAATCACGATCTCCGGCGCCTCCGACCTCACCTGTTCGAGAGCCGCTCCCGCGTCTCCCGCGGGGATGACCTCGAACGCTTGTGACTGTAGCGCGATGCTGAGGAGCGAGCGCGTGAGAGGATCGTCGTCGACGACCAGGACTCTTGGCTTCGCGTGATCCATCGTTTCCAACGACCGGCTCGAGTGACCTCCCGGTGTCGGTACATTCCCGCAAGATGGATGCCACGGGAATAATCCAAAAAATCGGGAACATAACATCGGAAACGAGCGACCATATGGCCCCGCGCATGCTACAGACTGTCAGAACACCGACTCAAGCCGGATGCTGACCCGGCGCCCATCGCTCCCCGGCGATCCGCTGCTCTACGCAGTCGCGCTGAGCGCGGCGCTGGTCTGCGCCCCGTTCTTCCGCTACGTCGAGTGGCTCGGCGACGAAGGCGTCCTGCTCCACGGGGCGGCGCGGATCCTCGGCGGAGAAGTGCTCTATCGCGACTTCTTCGAATTCCTCCCGCCCGGGGGCTTCCTGATCGTCGCGAGCTGGATGAAGGTCTTCGGCGTCGGCTTCGCCTCGGTGCGGGTGCTTGCCGTGTGCGTCGTCGCGGCGATCGCCGCCCTTGTCTACGCCACGGCCCGTCTCGCGTCCGGTTCCCGTCCCCTCGCGGCGCTGCTCGCGATCGCCTGGGCCATCTTCTCGCAGGGCGACTGGACCGGCGTCCACCACCACTGGCTCACCACGGGAGCCTCGATGGCCTCGGCCGCCGGCCTGTTCCTGGCACTCGACGGCGCGCCTGGCCGGGGGGCTGCCTTCACCGCCGGACTGTTCGCCGGCACCGCCGCCATGATCACCCAGACGCGCGGCGCGCTCCTGTGCGTCGCCGTCGTCGCGGTGCTTCTCACCCTCCCCGGGGACCGCTCCCGGCTGGCGAGCGCGATCGCCGGCGAAGCCCTCGTTCCGGCGTCGATGATCATCTACCTCGCCGCATGGGGAACCCTCTCTTCGGCGTTCGACGATGTGATCAGGTTCCCGGCCCGGCACCACGCCTGGATCCAACCCGTCCCCTTCGGCAGTTGGGTGTCCTCGCAGACCTGGGCTCTCGTCGCGCTCTTTCCCGTGACCTTCGTGCTCGCCGGCGCGACCCTGGCCCTCGCGCGCGGAGCACGACTGCGCGAGTCGCGCTTCGACGCGGCGCTGGCGCTCGCCGTGGTCGGCCTGCTTGGCATCTACCCGCGCGGCGATGCCACTCACATCGCCTTCACCGTGGCGCTCGCCTGCCCGCTCTTCGCGCTCGCCGTGACGGATCTGCTCGGACATCTTGGGCGCCGCGGGCGCCTCGCCGTCGGTGCGCTCTTGATCGGCCTCTGCCTCCCCGGTGTCCGAGGTGCGCTCGAGGTGGTCACGGTCGCGAGCCGATCACGCCCCGTGCCGACGGCGCGGGGGCTCGTCGTCCCGGGCCGCGGTCTGTCGGCAGACGACTTCGCGGGAGACTTCACGGCCCTCGTGGCTCAGCTGGATCGCACGCCCCCCGGCGACGCCTTCTTCTTCTACCCCTTCTGCCCCATGCTCCCCTACCTGACGGGGCGCCGGCACGTCGCAGCGATCGACGTGATGACGCCCGCGTACACGCCGGTGGAGCACTTCCGTGAGACCTGCGCGCGCGTCGTGGGCGAGGCACAATGGGTGGTCATCGAGCACCACTGGAGCGACCCGAGCTATCTCCGTATGGTCTTCCCCGCCATCGCCGATACCGATCCTCCCGAAAAGCGCGCCTTCGAAGCGGCGCTCCGGCGGGCCTTCGGCAGGGTCGTCCACGCCTCGAGGACCTTCGAGTTGCGTGGGCGAACCGGGAGCGCTTCTGACGCGCTCTGCGATGAGATCGGCGTGCGCCCGTAGCGCCTGGACGGGCGCGGTTTTCTTTGGGCGAATTGGTGATTTGTTCTCTAGGATCAGGACTGATGGCGACGCCGTCCGAGGGCACGGGCGCAGCGAGGCCGCAGACGCGGTCCAACACGCTTCGGCAGGCCGCCTCGGCGGTGTTCGCCCTGACCGCCATCCTGCCGCTCCTCCTCTTCGTCTGGACGGTCCACTCCCTCGGCGCGCTCTCGAGGCTGCAGGCTCAGGTGGGGCTCGGCCTGGCCCTCGCCGTCGCCCTCCTGGGCTTTTGGGTTTTCCGACGGCTCATGGGGCAGATGTCCGACCTCATCCTGGCGCTCAGGCGGGCGGCGGAGTCCGCGTCGCGTTCGACTGCTCGGGCAAGCGCCGAAGCGCCGCGGGCTACCGTCGGGCCGGCACCAGGAGCCTGGGCACGCGCTGCGGCACTCCCGGCGCCGGCAGCCAGTCGCCCGGCGGCCGAGCCAGCACCGCTCGCCGCCGCGGAGCCCGCGGGCGTCACGGCGACGCCCAGCCCCTTCGTGACGACGTTCGCAGCGCCAGCTCCACCGCCGGCGAGTCTGCCCGCGAGCGTCGCCACTGAGGAGGGAATGAGCCAAGAGGCGGCGGAAGCGCACACCGTGCCGGGCCTCGGCACGATCCGGGAGGTGCACGATCTCGGCCGGGTCATGGGGGTGTTGTGGCGGGCCGAAGCCGCCGGCTACAGGGGACGGCGCGTCGCCGTCTCCGTGCTGAGCTCCCCGCGGCCGATCATCGGGACGCTGATCGAGCTGACCGACGACGGACTGATCCTCGAGACCGATGTGTCCGGGCGCCTCGCCGTGAGCTTCAATCGCGTCTCAGCGATCGATGCCGAGGAGTCGCCGACCGACGAGTAGGGCGCGACCCCGGCGGGCCCGCGCCGGACATGATCGCTTCCGTCATCCGCGGCGATGGGACCGGAGTGGGCCCTAGAGATACTGACCCGGCTCGCGGTCGCCGGACTGCTGCTCAGGGGAACCAGGTGGCAGTCCTCGACGGCGCATCTCGTCGAACTGAGCCCGCGCCTGCATGTGCTGCGCCCAGAGGGCGGCCTGAATTCCCTGGAACAATCCTTCCAACCATCCGACCAGCTGGGCCTGGGCGATTCGGATTTCCGACTCGCTTGGGGTTCCCTCGAGAGGGATCGTGAGCGTGCCCAGCTCGTGCTGCAGATCCTCGGACAAGCCTTCCTTCAACTCGCCCACCGCCCGATCGTAGATCTCGCGCAGGCGTTTCCGGCCAGGTTCGTCCACCGAGGATTGGCGGACATCCTGGAGGACCTCTCGAATCATCGACGCGATCCGCAGCAGCTTCGCTGGCTGGGAGACGAACTCCACTGACTCCCGGCGTCGTCCCTGGCCGGGGGCTACGATTTCAGGGTCTCGCTCGGGCATGGCCGCACCTCACGGTCAACGAGTAACACATTCGCCCGCGTGAAGCACCTCTGAACGGTGCGGGGACTGCCGACCGCGCGTGCCCGCCGGTGCGGGCAGCGGCACGGAATGAACGTCAGCCGATCATCTCGCTAAAGGCATGCATCGAGGCGACCCCGTTTCGGCTTCAGGCGCAGGCCCTCACCAGCTTCCTGACTTCGTTGTCTTCGAGCAGAGCCGCGTGAAGTCTTTGGATTCTGCCGGCCGACTGGTAGAGAAGATCCCCCTTGCCGAGCAAGGTCTCGGCGCCGATCGCATCGAGAATGGTGCGTGAATCGACACCACTCTGGACACGAAACGCAATGCGGGTAGGAAAGTTTGCCTTAATCAAACCGGTGACGACATTCACGGAGGGGCGCTGGGTGGCGATGACCAGGTGAATCCCGGCCGCGCGAGCTTTTTGGGCCAGGCGCGTGATAAGTTCTTCAGCCGGCTTGCCAAGAATGAGGATCAGGTCGGCAAATTCATCGATGAGGAACACCACGTAGGGCAGGGGATGCCATTTACCGCTGAATGTGACGAATTCACTGCGGCGTCGTGTGCGGATCGTTTCATTGAACTCTTGAATATTTCGCGCCTCGAGCGCGAGCATCATCTCGTAGCGATTTTCCATCTCCGCCACCAAGCGGTGGAGAACGGCTCTGGCCTGGGTCTTCACATCGCTGATCACCGGACAGGCAAGGTGGGGTAAGTTTTTGTAAGCCGCCAATTCGACCATCTTGGGGTCGATAAAGACGAAACGCATTTCCTTAGCGCTATTCTTGCAGACGAGTCCCGCAATGAGGTCATTGATAAAGACGCTCTTGCCTGAGCCGGTCGTGCCAGCAAGTAACAGGTGAGGCATCTGCACCAGATCTTCGATCACCGGGTTGCCAAAGGTGTCGACTCCGAGGGCCACTGGCAGGGTGAGCTCTTCGGAACGGAATCTGGCACTCTTCACCACATCACCGAACCGAATGATGCTCCGTTGCTCACTGGGGATCTCGATGCCGACGGTATTTTTGCCGGGCAGCGCTGGAATCACCCGCACACTTTGAGCGCGCAACATGCGGGCAATGTCGTTCGCGATGCTGACGATTCTTGCGGCTTTGGTTCCCGCGCCTGGTTCATATTCCAGCGTCGTGACGACCGGGCCCTCGGTCGTGTTGGTGATCTTGCCTTCAATCTTGAATTCACGCAGGTGACCTTCGAGCTGCTTCACCAGGAGGCTGAAGTCGGTCTTTCTTGAAGAATTGACCTTGCTAGTCTGAAACATGTTGGGGTCGGGTTTCCCATTTTTCGGCACTGCGGAGGTGAGGTCGAGTGGAACGTCAATTTCATCCTCGTCGCCCTGGTCCGCAGTCATCGATTGGGCGGTACGCTTACCATTTCCGCCATTGGCTTGGGCTGTCGTCTCACTTGGGAGGGGGCTGGTAAGCGACGCGAGTCGTCTCTTGCTGTCTTGGCCCGCAGGTCGGCTGGCCAGGCGTTGCAGGAGAAAGAGCAGGTACTCGACAAATTTTGCCGTATTGGAAGCCGTCAAGTTACCGCTCATCACCAGGCCAGCGACGCCTGCAAACGTCAACCCGATGACCGCGCCCCCGTAACCGATACTCTTCAGAAGGTTGTTGCCGAGGAACGTGCCGATCACACCGCCAAGACCATGGGGCAGATGCGTCGTGCCTAGATTCGGTTGCTCAATATGAACGAGTCCGGACAAAACCACGACGATGACGGCGAAGCCCACAAGACGTTTGGGCTTCGGCCAGCGAATGAAGCCGAGGGCCATAAGCCCGCCGCAAAAGAACAGCACAACCGCGATCAGCAAGCTGACCATCCCCAGGGTGCTGAGCAACACACTGGCGAGCCAGGCGCCCACTGGTCCGCCCATATTTCGGTAGGTTTCGCTCGTCGTGGCGATCTGGGTCGGGTCGGTAGGGTCGTAAGTGAGGAGAGCAAGGCCGCAAAAAATACCCGCGGCAAGGACCACAAATCCAAGCAGCTCAAAGAATGTATTCTGCTTCGCCTTGGATTTCTCGATCAACGCCTGCAACGCGGACATAATAGTCAACGTTTTCCTTTAATTAGGGTCATTTTCTGCGGGCTTGAGCGTGTCGCCCAGGCGGTCCAGTGGATCCAGACTCCCCGGCCCCGTTCGGATGCCGTCCATCGATCGTGACACCCTCACCCTGACCATATGCGCGCACGAAACGTGCCGGCCTGACAAGCGACGTCCTCGTTGACACAGGGATTTCCCCGACGCTCGATGCAACGGCCTCACCGCCCCGTGTCCTTGTCCTGAATTTCCGAGGTGTTCGCCGCCGGCTCTCGAGCCTCGCCCGAGGAGCGTGCGAACGCCTTATGAACCAGCGATCTCGATAGGCGAGGTTCGTGCCAGGTCCAACGGTTAGGGCGGGCTCGAGACCAACCGGCGTGACGAAATTCAGAAGTGCCAGAGATTACGGTGGTGACCCCGGCGGGATTCGAACCCGCGATCTCGACCTTGAAAGGGTCGCGTCCTTGGCCTGGCTAGACGACGGGGTCAGGCCTCGTCAGTATACCCGACCTATGGCTGCACCCTGAGATTCGGGTGACGCACCCAGAAGTAGCCGCCCATCGCCGCCGCCGCGAGCACGTTGGCGACGAGCACCGCGGGCCATGCGAGCGCGTGCAGGATCGGCTCGGCGAAGAACATCGCGCCGACGACGAACCCGCACTCGAAGAAGACGAAGAGCATCAGGATGCCGAAGCCCAAGTTCGGGTTGCGCTCGGCGAGCGCGAGGAGGCGCGCCACGATGCCGCCGATCGCCACGAAGACCAGGCCGTGGACCCAGGTGAACATGAGGACCATCTCGAGGTCGGGCAGCACCTCGGACAGGGGCGTCGTGGCGCCCCGCCGGAAGAGCGCGGTGCCGAGCACCGTGGGCGTGTAGAGCGGCCGACCGCTGAGCGAGTCGAGGAGTAGGAACCAGACCGCGATGGTCGCGGCGCCGACGAGGCCGGCGATCAGGCCCTCCTGAGCGAGCGCCATCGTTCGAGCCTCGGGAGTGGTTGAAGCGGTCGCGCCGGTCTGAGTGGCCATCACCCTCTCCTTTCCGGGTGTCTGCACCGACCCGTCGACGAATGAGCGGATTATACGCCTCTCGCGCCGGAGCGGCCGCGCGGGTAGAATCGCGCCGTGGGCGAGATCGTCGAGGAGATCCGGCAGGCGTACGCTTCGGTGGGGATCACGCTGGACGCGCCGGCGGCGTACGGGACCTACTACCGCCTCCTCTGCGCCGGGTGTGGGCGCATGGTCGGAAACGTGGGCGACCGGCTCCTGCCGGGCATGGCCGCCGCGCTGGTCGCCGAACAGTTCGACCTCTACGCGTCGGGGCTTCTCGGCTGCCCGTGCGGGCATCAGAGCGAGCGCGTGCGCCAGCTCGACGCCCCGCGCTGGCAGGCCGCACGACAACGCTTCGCCGGGTGAGCGAGGGACGATGGCGGACGGATCCGGACTGCCGAGCGAGATGAGCGTGATCGAGGACGCCGAGCGGCGGGGGCGCACCGCCCGCTGGCCCTTCTGGCGATCGGCCTACGCCCAGGGCGATCCCCTGCCCGCGCTCACCTCTCGGGTGAGCCGGCCGACCTATCGCTTCGACGAAGGCGAGCCCCTGCCACACGAGTACAAGGAGCTCCTGATCAAGATGCTGCGCCACGAGGGCGAGCGGGCGGGCAACAAGAGCTTCCTCGGCTTCATGGCAACCTGCCTCGACATCGCCGAGGCGCTGTTCCCGACCGCGGAGGCGAAGCTCCTCAAGGCCGAGTACCTCGCCGAAGAGCTCAAGCACGCGATCATGTTCCACCGCATCGCGGTCGGGCTCCAGCACGACTTCGCGCTGCGCGACGTCCCGTACGCCCACTACGCCTTCCACCTGCCGCGCGAGACGTGGGCGGACGACGCCTACTTCCATTTCTTCGTGGACCTCAACGGGGCCTTCCACGCGCGCGACTGGCGCGAGTCGAGCTACGTCCCGCTCGCGAAGATGTCGGCGACGGTCGAGCGCGACGAACTCGGCCACTCGGAGATGGGTTACCACTTCCTCGGCGAGATCGTGAGCGAGGGAAGGGGGCGCGAGCTGGCCCGGCGCCTGCTCCTCAAATGGTATCCGGCGGCGCTCGACATGTTCGGGCGCTCCGACTCTCGCAACGCCCCGAAGTTCATCCAGTGGGGGCTCAAGGGCGTCGACAACGCCGAGATCCGGCAGGCCTACAAGGGCTACGTCGATCGTAAGCTCGTGGCGCTCGGGCTCGAGCCGCCCGACGAGCGCACCAACCGCCGCTTTCTCTAGCCTCCGCGCTCGCAGGCGTCCGGCCTCAAGGCGACTCGCTGCGCCCGAGCCCGAAGCGGAAGTTCGAGACGCTGACCCTGAAGCCCGTCGTCCCGGCGACGTTGGGTACCCGGGCGCTGAAGTCGGCGTCGCTCCGCCCGGGGATGGACCTGGCCACGAACGCGACCCCGCGGGCCAACACCTTGCCCGACGCGTCCAGGGCTTCGGCCGTCACGTACACGTCAACCGCGTCCACGCTGGCGTCGTTGTACACCCGGCCCGCGAGGTACACCCGATTGGAGTCCGTCCGTTCGACCTGGTAGGTGACCTTGAATTTCGCCTGGGCCGGGGCCAGGACGGGCGTTGCAGTCAGCGCGAGCAGCGCGACCGCCGCGACGAGCAGCGGCCGGTGGTGTCGAGGCGGCGGAGTGGACACGGTCGCGCCATTATACGGCACTCGTATACGGCGCGCCCCGCGGCGCGCCGTCAGGGCTCGGCCAAGAGACTGCCGGCCAACGCCTCGGCGACCAGTCAGACCCTCCGTATCACTTCAAACTTCACCGTCGGCGCGCAGGGTGAAGTGGCGGACATCTCGTAGGCGCCAAGTTCGAGGACTAATCCAGACGAGTCGTCTGGCGCCATGGCCGGGGGGGCTGGTTCGAGAATAATCTGCCAGGGCAGAGACTGAGCAGGCCGCTCCTGTTCAGAGCCTCCCAAGCTATTGATAGTTCTGGGAGTTCGAGTCCGGTACCAGAGTTGCTCTGGAGTCCTGTCATGGAGGCCTCCGGTCAGGTGCTCGACTGATGGTCGTCTGGGTTTTCGCGCTCTACCTCTCGGTCGCGACGGTGGGCTCGAGCGGCCACGCGCGCCATTTCGAGCCAGACGGGCAGTTGGTCTACCCGACGCGCGAGGTCTGCCAGGCTGCGCGCGCTGCGATTCGCCGCATGGACCCCTGGACCGACCACTACTTCGTGGAGGACTGCGTTCCCCGAGAGGCTGAACCGTCCTGATGATGAGGCGTGCCGGCACGCGGGACGTCTGAAGTTCTTGGGTCGCGGCCCGATGTTGCCGGCGCAATATATCGTGCCGGTCCGCAGAGTGTGATGGATGTATGGGGGTTGACTCAGCGCCGACACAACACATGGTGCCGCTCTGCACGGGCTGACGGATGTATGGGGAATTGACACAGCGCCCTTTCGCGGAGGATCATCGCGCGCGTCGGACGCCGTCGCTGGGGCGTCAATCGGTCCATGTCGGAAATCTCGGTTGACGCGGCGAGGAGACCATGGTGACGATCAAGGACCTGGAAGCGTTCTTTGGCGACGGCTGGAACCGTCACGACGTCGACGTCTTGATGACCTTCATGTCCGACGACTGCGTCTTCGAGAGCACCGCGGGCCCGGAAGTCTGCGGCACGCGCTACACGGGACGCGAGCGTGTGGGTGAGGCGTTCGCCCGGGTGTTCAAGATCTTCCCGGATGCCAAATTCGGTGACGCGCACCACTTCGTGGCGGGCAACCGCGGCGTGTCGGAGTGGATCTTCTCGGGCACGACGGCCGATGGCAAAAAGGTCGAGGTCAACGGCTGCGACATCTTCACGTTCCAGAGCGGCAAGATCGCCGTCAAGAGCTCGTACTTCAAGAACCGCACCGCGTGAACCCGCCGGCTCTCGCCAGCGCGGATTAGAGTTCCCCGCTGACTGGCCAACCTTCGGCGTCGCCCGCGCCGCCACCGCGGGCCAGGCGCTGAAGACGAGAGCCAAACGGACTTCCGGTTGACCGCCTCCGCGAATCCGGCCGGCGTCCGGGCATGACAAGGCCGGCAGGCGTTTCCGTCTCGCTCGTCCGCCTCCGCACTCGCGACGGCGTCTGGCTCGACGGCGTCATCGCCGAACCGAGGCGCCGCCGGCGGCGCACGGCGCTCATCTGGGTGCACGGCCTCGGGTCGGCGTTCTCCTCCGGGCAGCCGCTGATCCGGGAGCTGTCGACACGGCTCAACGCCGCGGGCATCGCGTACTTCAAGTTCAACAACCGCGGCCACGATGTCGTCGCCGGCCGGGGCAAGCACCTCGCCGGCGCGGCCTTCGAGCGGTTCGGCCAGAGCGTCGAGGACATCCGAGCGATGATCGCCTTTGCCGTCAAGTGCGGCTACGGCCGTGTCATCCTTGCCGGGCACTCCACCGGCGCCAACAAGGTGCTCCACTACGCGGCCCGCACCCGCGATCGGCGCGTGATTGGGCTGGTCCTCCTCGGGCCCGTCTCCGACATCGCGGGAGAGATGAAGCGAATCCGTGGCCGCGAACTTCGACGGCGGGTCGCGCTCGCGGAGCGGATCGCGCGTAGAGATCCGGAGGCGCTCGTCCCGCGCGCCTGGGGCTTCTGGAGCGCCCGGCGTTACCTCAGCCTGTATCGGCCGGGCGAGGCCGAAGACGTATTCCCATACTACCGGCCCCATGCTCGCTGGGCCGCGCTCCGAGGGGTCCGCGTGCCGGTCGCGGCCATCGTCGGCAGTCGGGATGAGTACCTCGACCGGCGTCCGGCGGAGCTCATCAGGGCATTCGAGCGGAACGTGACCCGTGCCCGCTCACTCGCCGGCATCGTCATTCCGCGAGCGCGCCACGGATTCCAGGGGCGCGAACGCGCCCTCGGCCAGGCGATGCTTCGCTTCATTCGGAGTCGTTGCCTCTAGGGGGCGTGGCGCCGAGTCTCAAACGTGCCGACAGCTTCGCCTGTGAACTCAATGACTTGGGCAACGAGGCTACACTAAGCTACCGTTCGCGCCCACGCCGCCCCGGCAGTAGCGCGCGCAGGAAGAGCGCGCTGTACGCTCGGGACATGAGCCTCGGGGGCTGGCTGCAGGAGCAGCTCTTCGAGCGCCGCATCGTGCTCGTCACCGGACGGCTCGACGATGACGCGGCGGCGAAGGCGGCGGCAGCGCTCCTGGCGCTGGACGCCCGCGGGGACCGGCCCATCGAGCTCCACCTGGACAGTTCCGACAGCGCGCTCGGGGCGGCGTTCGTCCTGATCGACATGGCCGACACGCTGCGCTCGGCGCTGCGCGTCTTTTGCCGGGGTCAAATCGGCGGCCCAGCCATCGGCGTGATCGCGGCCGCCGATCACCGCGCCGCCGCGCCGCACGCGCGGTTCCACCTCTCCCAGCCGACGGCGCGGTTCGCCGGCACCCCGGAGGAGATCGCCGCGCAGAGTCGCCAGCAGCAGGAGCTGCTCTGGAAGCTCTACGGGCGCCTGGCCCGGCGCACGGGCAGGCCCGCCGAGGAGATCGCCGAGGACATGCGGCGCGGACGCTATCTGGACGCGCGCGAAGCGCTCGACTACGGCCTCATCGACGCGATCATGGCCGCCAGGTAGCAGCGAGGGCGAGAATCGTTCGGCGCGGCCTCCTCACCACGCAGCCTCGTATGCTTTCTTCAGCGCTTCGATGTTGATCCTTTTCATCTTCAGCATCGCCGCCATGACCCGTTTCGACTTTTCGCGGTCCTTGTCCTGCAGCATCTCGCCCAAGACAGTCGGAACGACTTGCCACGACACACCGAATCTGTCTTTGAGCCACCCGCATTGCACCTCCTGGCCGCCTGCGGAGAGCTTCTCCCAAAAGTGGTCTACCTCTTCCTGCGTCTCGCAGTTCACGACAAAGGATATCGCCTCGCTAAATTTGAATAGTGGGCCGCCATTTAACGCGACGAATTCTTGCCCAGCGAGCTCAAATGCCACCGTCATTACCGATCCCTTTGGTCTTCCGGAAGCCTTTGCCGCCTCTTCCTCATAGCGAGTGATGCTTCCGATCTTGGAATTCCTAAAAATCGACACATAAAACTTTACGGCGTCTTCAGCGTGATTGTCGAACCACAAGAATGGCGCGATCTTTTGCATCGTCTTTCGCATTGGTGGCCTCCTGTGCTCCGTCCTTTCGTCTCCATCGGTAGGTCGAACGGTGAGCCCTCAAATCGACCGCCGCGACCGCGTGAGGCCCCAAGGACCAGGTATATCCTTCACCGACGCGGAGGAGGAGCCAGGCGGCGCCTTGCGCGGGTGGCCGCCTCCAGGGCGACTCCCGTCAGGGCGACTCTACGCGGCGGCGGCCCGTGTCCTTCGGCGCCGCGCCTTCGTCCTGTTTGGCCTTGAGCTTCGTAACCAAATCCTGGTAGGACGAGCGCACGATGATCGCGTTGAATTGCGAGCGGTAATTGCCGACGAGACTGACGCCCTCGATGTTGACATCGAAGACCCGCCAGCGGCCGTCACGCTCGAACATGCGATAGTCCACTGGAATCTCGGTCCCCTGTTTCGAGACGATGCGCGTCCGGACCGTGGCCTGGTCGCCGTCCAGTGTCTCGCCGGCATAGACGACCCGTTCGCCCGAATAGCTCTCGATCTTCGAAATGTACGTGCGCTCGAGGAGGTCAGCGAACAGCGCGACGAACTCCGCGCGCTCGCTCGGCGTCCGTCCCTGCCAGTGGCGGCCGAGGCTCCGCTGCGAGATCTCCGTGAAGTCGAAAATCTCGTCGGCGATCCCGCGGAGCGTGGTCCGACGCTCCGTCGTCTTCGCGTCGTTCTTGAGCGCGGGTTCCCCGAGGACCTTCAGGACGCGGTCGATCCTGCCGTGGAGCTGATCGGTCGGTGGGCCCGCCCAGGTGCCTGAACCGGTGGTAACCAGGAGAGCCGCGGCGAGCGCGAGCCGGCGCCTCATGTCGACCCACATTATCACCGGGAATTCTCCGGAGGGTATTGTGCGATTCCCTCGAGCGCTGACCGGCCCTTGGGCCGGCGCTTGACTCGGACCGCGGAGCCGTGGTCTAGCTGTCGCGGGGTCGGCAGTCGCAGCGTGGTTCGCCGCAAAGGGCCCGTCAGAAACGGCAGACCGCTAAATGTTATTGGTGAGCCGTCAGGGATTCGAACCCTGGACCCCCTGATTAAAGGTCCCGGACGGCTCATACCCACGAGCTATCACCGCGACGTATCTGGGCGAGAACGCGAGACAGCTCCTCGGTGGTTCGTCGGGTTGGGTTCGGGTGGATCGGGGTAGGTTGGAACCAACGTGGAACCACGTTGGCGTACTTCCGCCGCTACCCCACTGCCGTCCTGGGCAGCGGACTCGACCCCCGTCGAGGTGTGCATGGCGCTGAACGGCATGGTCACGGCTCGGCGGCTGAACGAGATATGACGGCGGCCGCCGTCGTTGGTGTTCCGACCCGAGCCGTTGCCCCGCATCGCGCGGACGGTAACCCTCGCCTCGCGCGCTAGTACATATCGCCGTGCGGCATCGCCGGGGCCCCTGCGGGCTTCTCCTCCGGGATGTCGGTGATCAGCGCCTCGGTGGTCAGCAGGAGCGAGGCGATCGACGCCGCGTTCTCCAGCGCCACGCGCTCGACCTTGGTCGGATCGATGATCCCCGCCTGGAGCATGTCCACGAACTCCATCGTTTCGGCGTCGAAGCCCCGGGTAGGCACCGTCTCGGCCTTGACCTTCTCGACCACCACGCTGCCCTCGAGGCCCGCGTTCTCGACGATCTGGCGGATCGGCTCCTCGAGCGCCCGCTTGACGATCTGCGCACCCACCTTCTCGTCGCCCTCAATCTTGAGCTTGTCGATGGCCTTGCTGGCGCGCAGCAGCGCCACGCCGCCGCCCGGCACGATACCCTCCTCCACCGCCGCGCGGGTCGCGTTGAGCGCGTCCTCCACCCGCGCCTTCTTCTCCTTAATCGCCGTCTCGGTGGCGGCGCCGACCTTGATCACCGCCACGCCGCCCGCCAGCTTCGCCAGGCGCTCCTGCAGCTTCTCGCGGTCGTAGTCCGAAGTCGTCTCCTCGATCTGCGCCCGGATCTGCTTGATCCGCCCCTCGATCGTACTGGCCTTGCCCGCGCCCTCGACGATCGTGGTCTTGTCCTTGTCCACGACCACCTTCTTGGCCTTCCCGAGATCCTCGAGCTTGATGTTCTCCAGCTTGATCCCGAGATCCTCGGTGATCGCCTTGCCACCGGTCAGGGTCGCGATGTCCTCGAGCATCTCCTTGCGGCGGTCGCCGAAGCCCGGTGCCTTGACGGCGCAGGTGTGGAGCGTCCCGCGGAGCTTGTTGACCACGAGCGTCGCCAGCGCCTCGCCCTCGACGTCCTCGGCGATGATCAGGAGCGGCTTGCCCGCCCGGGCCACCTGCTCGAGCAGCGGGAGCATGTCCTTCATCACGCTGATCTTCTTCTCGTTGATTAACACCAGCGCGTCCTCCAGCACACACTCCATCCGCTCGGCGTCGGTCACGAAGTAGGGGGAGAGGTAGCCGCGATCGAACTGCATCCCTTCGACCACGTCCAGGACCGTGACCTTCTTGAGCTCCTGGGTCACCGCGTCGACCGCCGCCTCGATCCCCCGTTTGAGCCCCATCGGGTTGGCGCCGGCCGTGACGTTCCTGAGCCCTTCCCGATAGATCGCCTGCGCGAGCACGATCGCGGTGGTCGTGCCGTCGCCCGCGATGTCCGAGGTCTTCGAGGCGACCTCCTTCAGCATCTGCGCGCCCATGTCCTCGTTGGGATCCTTGAGCTCGATCTCCTTGGCGACCGTCACGCCGTCCTTGGTGATCGTGGGGCTCCCAAACTTCTTGTCGATGACGATGTTGCGGCCCTTCGGGCCGAGCGTCGCCTTGACGGCCGCGGCCATGATGTTGATGCCCCTGAGCAGGCTCGACCGGGCCTCCTCGTCGAACTTCAGCTGCTTTGGCATCGCTCACGTCCCTCCTTACTCGAGAATGGCGAGGACGTCTTCCTCGCGCATGATCAGATATTCCTTGTCATCGAGCTTCACCTCGGAGCCGGAGTACTTCCCGAAGAGGATCTTGTCCCCGGCCTTGACGTCCAGCGGGACCTTCTTGCCCTCGTCGGTGACCTTGCCGTTGCCCACGGCGATGACCTTGCCCTCCTGGGGCTTTTCCTTCGCCGTGTCGGGAATGATGATCCCGCCCTTTTTGACTTCTTTCTCCTCGAGCCGCTCCACCAGAAGGCGATCGTGTAACGGACGAATCTTCATCGGCCGGCTCCCTCCTTCGGGTTTCGGAATTCGACGAGCCCTCTTCATCATGGCCCTAGACACCCCTAAAAGACTCCCCATCAACCGCGATGAACACGATGGCTTGATCCCATGCCGGGTGGTCCACCCAGACGGGCGATGCCACGGATTTCGTGCGCGCTGCCTGCCACACGCCGCCCGCCATTATGGCTTGATGCCAAGGCGGCCGATTCACCCAGGTCGCCGAAGCCACCGATCCCGTACGCGTATCGACACCCTGCCATACGCCGCCGGGCGGCTGCCACTCACGCCGGCTCGTCGCTGTCTCGCGGTTGCATTCTTCGAAGCCATCCTTTGAGAATGCCTTGACGATCTCCTCCGGTGCCGCGACCCATCCGTGCTCCTGTTCGATCCACGTCATCATGCCTCGCTCGCGAAGCTCATTGAGGCCCGTCATCTGTCGCATCGTGTGCTCCCGCTCCCGATGAGGAAACGTGATCCGGGTTCCGACACCGCCCTCCCTCGCGCTAAGAGGTGAGATCGCCGCGTCTCATCGCTCGCGCGCCTGCAGCCAGTAGCCGAGGCGATGGAAGTAAGAGCCTCTCCGCGGCGTACCCGAACAGGGATCGGGGAGCTCGGCGGGGAAGAGATGAACCCCTCAGCCTCGACCACTCCTTCCTTGGAAATCAACGGCGCCGGTGCTGGTCCCAGGCCGTCCGCCAGCCTAGCTCCGTCAGCGTGCATGCGCAGAGGAAGACACTGGAGAGAAACACACCGTAGCTTGCGAAAATCAATCAGCGCAATCTTGATATGCGACGGTGCGGCCAGTGTTATTTTCCTACGAAGCTCACCCGTACACGCATCCGTCCACCCTTTCAAGTCCTCCTCTTGAATATGTAAGAGTCGGTCGTGAGTGAATCCGAAGCTCGCCTGCCGGAGGATCTCAAACTTCTTCTCGACGAGCGCTCGCTGGGCTTCATTCAGAGGCGTGGCTTGTTTTCGCTTTATCTTTTTAGAAAGGAACATGAACATCCCATCCTCCTGACCGATCATCCGGGCCAAAATCCGTCAACCCCGTACGCCCGGGGCACCTTATGACGCGTGCGCTGCGCCAGTTGATCCTTGCCCGTTGTCCTTCACGATCCGATAGAGGACCCACCCGCTTGCGTCTTGACCCCCGACGCGCTCGGCCCGCTCGAACAAGCTGAGCCGGCTTCTTCGCGGAGTCGATGGATACTCCGCGAGAACCGCATTCCGGCCCGCCAGGACCGCCGCCGCTGGTAACGGCGCCTCAATGCTGTAACGCGCCAAGATCCCGCGCCTTTCGTTGTAGAACTCCATGAGCCACCTCATCCCACATCTCCTCGTGCCGTCCAGCCGCGGCACCCAGCCTCCACCCGCCTCCTGAGCGGATCTCTCCTGACCCCGATGCGCTCCTGCACGCGCTGGTGAAACGCATTTGGTGTTCAGCGAGCTTCAGCCCCGGAAACACGCGAGC